>Ga0187856_1001671_pt1 | contig 17295 bp, 23 predicted proteins | sample June2016WEW_8_40_FD_132443 | JGI IMG/M metagenome (GOLD analysis project Ga0187856, IMG submission 132443) | Peatland microbial communities from SPRUCE experiment site at the Marcell Experimental Forest, Minnesota, USA - June2016WEW_8_40 | ecosystem: Environmental > Terrestrial > Soil > Wetlands...
GAGGCCGAACGTATCCGGGAGGAGATTGTAAGTCGGGGAGCTCAGGCCGCTATATTTCAAGCAGACATAGCAAAACCTGAGGAGGTAACGGGGCTGTTTGAGTATATCACGAAAACGTTCAAGAGGCTCGACATCCTCGTGAACAACGCCGGGGTCATAAAGGATAACCTCTTGTTGAGCATGGAACTGTCTGATTGGGACAAGGTACACGATCTCAATTTGAGAGGAGCCTTTCTCTGCACCAAGCTTGCCGTGGAATTGATGATGCCGCACCACTCGGGAAAGATTATCAACATAGCGTCAGTGAGCGCGATAAAGGGTGGCCGTGGACAGGCCAATTATGCGGCCGCAAAGGGAGGGTTGATCTCCTTTACCATTGCCTGTGCCTCTGAATTGTCTGGCAAAGGGATACAGGTGAATGCAATCCTGCCGGGCATGATCGTAACAGCGATGAGCAGCAGGGTCAGAAAGCGAGCGGGAGAGTCAATCCTCAAAGCTATTCCCAGCGGAAGATTTGGGGAACCCGCTGACATTGCGAACCTGGTGGTGTTCCTTGCATCCGACAAGGCTGATTATATCACCGGCCAGTCCATTGCGGTAGATGGAGGGCTAAGCATCTCATGATTCAGTTATATCAGGGGGTCGACATTGTGGGGATACCCGGATTTAAGGGTATTTGTTTGCGGAACGGCACTCTTCTTGCGGACATTTTTACGGAGCGAGAGCGGATGTACTGTCAGTCGAGGAAGGATCCTTATGTGCACTTTGCCGGCCGCTTTGCCGCGAAGGAATCCTTTCTCAAAGCCCTGGGAAGAGGATTTTCCCCATCGGGCATTGACCACATCTTCCAGGAAATTGAAGTCGTTCCGGATGGCTCCGGGAAACCGCGGCTTGTGGTGAACGGCTGGGCGGCAAGGATAACAAAAAGGCGGAAGATACAGCAGATGAGTGTTTCCATCTCACATTCAGCCGATTATGCCCTAGCGTCAGTGATATTGCTCGGAGAGCAATAACAGGAGAAGAACGGATGAGATACTTGCTGATTGACCGTATTATTGAATGGCAGCTGGGAGACAGAATGAAAGGCATAAAGAACGTTGCCATGAGCGAGGATTTTCTCGAATTCCATTTCCCGAAGAAACCAATCATGCCCGGGGTGCTGCTCTTAGAGGCCTTCGCTCAGCTCGCCGGGTGGCTGGAGGCTGCGTCATCAGACTTCGAGAACTGGTTCTTGATCACAAAGATATACTCCTGCAAATTTTACGGGTTTGCCTTTCCAGGAGACCAGGTTGAACTCGAGGTTCAACTGAATCCTGAGTCAACGTCCGAGCGGAAAAAGTATGCTGCAATAGCCAGGGTGGAAGGGAAAAAAAAGATTGCCGTGGATTTTGAAGGGGAGCTCATATCTCTCCGGGACATCGAAGATGTCGCCGAGCAGAGAAGATTTTTCCAGGTCTTAACAAGGGAGTGATCGGCACAGTGGAGAAACGGGAAGTTGTCATAACAGGAATGGGTCTGATAACGCCCCTTGGCAAGGGGGTTGAGGAAAACTGGGAAAACATGAAGGCAATGAAGACCGGCATTGGCCATTATCCCCAGAATCAAGGGCCGCGATTCCTGCAGTATATGGGAAAAGTGCGGGAACTCGGGACTGACGGAAGCATCCCTCACAAGCTCTTGAGTCAGATGAAATTTCTCAACCGCGGCTCTCTTCTCGGCTTCATTGCTGCACGAGAGGCGCTGTCCCGTTCTCAAATTGATCTCGTCGATATACCGCCGGGTCGGAGGGGGCTGTACATCGCGGCCGGAGATCTAACGAAGGTCGGTTACGATTTCATGTATCCCGCCATAAAAGATGGGACCCATGGCGATTTGCGGGAGATGGACTTCGAAAAGCTGAACCAATCGACCATGGATAAGGTTAATCCTTTTTTCCTTCTCGAGTCTATCAGCAATAACCTTTTCAGCTTCCTCTCGGCATTACTGGAGTTCATGGGCTCCAATACCAGTCTTGCAAGCCAGTCCCCATGCGGAGGCAATGCCCTGGAACTGGCTTGCAGAAGCATCCGGCAGGGCAAAGCAGACATAGCGATTGCGGTCGGTTGCGGTAGTTGGATCACGGAAATACCCCTCTATGAGATGGAGGGATTGGGAATACTCTCTCAATGCAGGAACGGGATACATTCATTCAGGCCCTTTGATAAAAAAAGGGACGGCTTTATTGCCGGCGAGGGTGGCGCAGCGCTTTTTCTCGAGGCATCCGACATGGCACGCCGGCGGAAGGCAAACGTTTTAGGAAAGATAAAGGGATTTGGAAACGGCATCGAATTTTCCTCCGATCGGGGGATGAGCGTTCCAGAACTGGTGAGCGCAAGGAGTATCTTATCGGCTCTGGAAGAAGCGGGGTGTGACCTCACGGATCTTGCCTTTATCTGTCCCCACGGGAGCGGCTCTCAGAAAGGTGACCGCTCCGAAATGCGATCGGTTTCCGACATCTTGGACCGTGATAATCCCGGTATGCCCATCTGCGGCATGAAGCCATACACCGGTCACCTCGGTGCGGCAAGCGATATCGCAGAGGTTATCTTTGGCATCACTGCAATAACGGACAAGATTCTGCCCGCCACGCTCAATTTTACCGAGGTTGAAAAAGAATTCGCTGATCTGAGGATCTCAGGGTCTCATCAGAGAATCGAAAAAGACCATTTCTTATCGGTCAGCTACGGGATTTGCGGGCAATCATCTTCCGTAGTGGTCCATGTTCAGAGGTGAATACTGTAGCGTCAGAGCCGTTGCGACAGGGTAAAAAAAAGATTCGGGGGAAAAAGGGGAAGGTAACCCAGATCCTGGAATATGCTGCTGTGTATGGACTCCTTGCCCTTGCGGGAACGATACCCCGGGCCGGCCTTTATGTCATAAGCAGTGTTCTGGGAAGCCTCTTTTACCTCCTGGTACCAAAGCGCCGCACCATAGCCATGGCTAATCTAAAGAGCGCCTTTGCCGGAGAAAAAAGTGATACGGAACTCCGGAGGATAGCACGCCGGAGTTTCACGTCATTCTTCCTCACGTTCTTTGAGATCAGAAAGCTTCAGCATCTCTTCAAGGCCTCGAATGCCCTGCGGGATTTGAAAAAGGTTGCGGCAGACGACCTGGACATGATTTTTCAAAAAGCAAAAAAGGTGCATGATGAAGCCGGGGGCTGCATCTTTGTAACTCCACACATCGGGAACTGGGAACTCCTCCCGCAGGTGAGTGCAGTCATCGGCATACCCCTGGTTGTGGTGGTGAGGCCACTGGATAACCTTTACCTCGAAAAGCTGATCTATAAGGATCGCTCGGCGAGCGGTCAGGTGATTATCCCAAAAAAAAATGCCTTCTTCGCCCTTCAGAAAACCCTTCAACAGGGAAAATCCATAGGCATGCTCCCCGATCAGGCCACTATGAGGGGGATTAACGTGGATTTCTTCGGGCGAACGGCTACCACGACCCCTGTTCCGGCTTTCCTTTCCACCCTGTACAAAAGGCCGATTGTAGTTGTTGCGTGCTGCAGAAATGCTGATTTCTCAAGATTTGAGGGCGTCGTTCTTGACCCGATATGGCCTCAAGACTATACGAGTGAGAAGGAGGAGATATACCGCATAACGACAGAGATGAACAACAAGATGGAATCAGTTATCCGTAAGTATCCTGAACAGTACCTCTGGATGCACAATCGTTGGAAGCGGTACAAAAATAAAAAAGAGATGTTGGCGTGAAGCATGGCTTTCTGAAGACCGGCTTGATCTGGCTCAGCGTTCTTTTCCTGCATGGATGCGCTCACAGGGATTTCTCGGCGGGCAGATCCCCCCTGCCGCAGGAGCCAGTGGAAAAGGTATTGCGGAACCTTCCTCTGTCAGCCGAGTTTGAGGACAAGGTGCTTGCCCTGAATCCTGATTCCATAACCGGACGGGACATCACCGAGGTGCTGTCCCGGTGCCCTGCACCGAGGCTTATTGCCCTGAACGGGAGCATACCCCTCATCACCATGGAATCATTTTCGAAGTTCCTCATCTTAATGGGTTATCCCGAGGAAAGAGTCCGCAATCCGAGGACCCGGTCCTATACGTATACCAGTTACATGAGCAGCAAGCATCTCGCCGGCTTGATCGCATGGCACTATGAGAAAGAGGGGATGATGCCTCTGATAGTCGGTCACAGCCAGGGCGGAATGCTCTCGGTAAAAGTTCTCTACGAATTATCAGGCGCTTTCCGCGACAAGATAGCCGTGTGGAACCCCTATCGGGAAGAGCCTGAGGATCGTTACGCAATAAGAGATCCCCTGACCGATATCGAGCGCCCCGTTGTCGGCCTCAGGGTGGGATATGCCTCCGCAATAGCAACAGGGAGATTAATGCGCTTTCTCCTTGGTCAGTGGGATATGTTGACCAGATTGAGGAAGATACCGGATACGGTGGAGGAATTCACAGGATTTCATATACAAAACGATTTGATCGGCGGCGATTTCCTTGGCTTGGGACAGTCATATTATCCCCTTGGGACGGCCGTTGTCCATAACGTAAAGCTGCCCGCGGAATACAGCCACATGACAATCCCCTTGACTGAAGATCTTGCAAAGGAGCCCGAAACCAGGGAATGGATTAACTCCTATACTCCCTCGACCGAGAATCCTCCCTTGCCCGATGCGTTGCGGGGAGGCCGCAACAACATTTTGTTTGCGGCCGATATCTGGCACCACATCAAGAAATACTGGTGCATTGAATTGCAGAGGCTGATTCGTGCTCAGAGGGATATGAAGAGGATTTCCTCAGTGTATGGCGGGTAAGTTAAACATTTTCCAGAAGACGATGATCCAATGGAATGCACTGCATCCCTACAATGCCATTCATGTCGTAAGGATTCGGGGACAATTTGATCAAGCGCGGCTCACGCGTGCGATCAACAGCCAATTGGAGTGCTGGGGCCTCACCCGCATAGCCATTGACGAAAGAAAGGGATCCTTTCATTATCACGGAGGACCTGCCAACAGCGAGATAAAGGTTGTTCAAGGAGAGAAAGATCCTCATGTGGCGCTCAGGGATGAAATTGAAAAGCAATTAAATACGCCTTTCATGGGGAAAGCAACGATTGATCCGTTCAGATTCTTTGTGGTCCAAGAACAAGATGCCTTTTATCTCGGTCTTGTCTACTGTCATCTCATCTCAGGGGCAGAGTGCATCATTTTTCTCCTGAAACACGTTGTAACTCGATATATGGACAGAGACGAACCCTCGCTTGATCCTCCTCTCAACCTCTATCCGGAGAGTTATTGTCGCCTCTTTAAGATAAACCCGAAATCCCTGCTTATGTGGCTCTGTACCCTTCCCTCCTTCATATCGGACCTGAGAAAATCCTGCAGGCCGCCGAACACGAACTTCGAGGACCACCGTGTCGCTTTTTCTTTTTTCTCCGTTGACCCCGAGCGGCTTCAATCCCTGATCAGAACGGGAAAACTCTGGGGGGTGACCCTGAACGATATTTTTCTTGCGCTTCTCCTGACAGCAATTTCTCCTCTCGCTCAGGATCGTGTGCACGAAGCACGGCGGAAGATGATCTCTATAGCATCTATCGTAAATATTCGAAGAGACCTCGGTTTGGATATCCAAAACACCTTCGGACTCTTTTTAGGTTCATTCATCGTTACCCATGCTGTGCCGGAAGGGATTCATATCGAGAATCTCGCTGAGGACATACACCGTCAGACCCTCAGGATAAAAAGGTCCCAGTTGTATATGAGAACAACCTTAGGGCTTGCTTTAGCACGGCTCCTAACCCCTCTTTTCTCTCCGCTTGCCCAGAACAAGTTCTATCCGAAGTATTATCCTCTCTGGGGAGGCATAACCAATGTCAATATCAATACGTTCTGGAAGCACGGAGACCAGGGAGTACCCGCCGATTACTTCAGGGCGGTCTCCACCGGCCCTGTCGCACCGCTCGTCTTCTCGATCACCACAGTGAACGATGTACTGAATATCGGAGTAAGTTTCAAACCATCAGTGTTTTCACGGGAAGATGTCGATAGAATTATAGCGGCGTTTTCAAATTCCTTGGACACCTTGAGAGATCGTCCATGAAAACAGACATGCGCCTCCTTCTTTGCATGCTGCTTTGTTTAGCCTTTGTTTTTTTCGGCTGCGCGACCTCACACTACACATACCGGGAAGCCCCGTACACTCAGGAAATCAAAGAGGGCACGGTGCTGCGGGACTATTCCCTGGACCCGTTGACCGAGGATCAAATTCTTGCACTGAATCCGGAACACATCACGGAAAAGGACATCAAAGAGGTGCTGTCCCATGCACCCGCGCCAAGGATAATAAATATCCATGGGGGTATCTTTCCCGTCTATCTGGCGATGAAGTCTTTTTCCCAATTCCTCATCGGCATGGGCTATCCCGAAGGAAAGATCCGAAACCCGCGGGATGGCGCTTACTCATACAGCTGTTATGAAAACAGTGAAAAACTCGCTGGTTTAATCGCCTGGTTTTATGAACGAGAGGGCATGCGCCCCATGATGGTGGGCCACAGCCAGGGGGGCATCCAGGCAGTGAAAGTCCTCCATGAACTGGCAGGTCATTTCAGTAAAGAAATCCCTGTTTGGAACCCTCTTACAGAGGAACCTGAAAAGAGGTATTCGATCATCGACCCTCTTACCGGTTCTGAACAGACCGTCGTGGGAATACAACTCTCCTATGCAACCGCTGTGGGATCGGGAGGGATCACGAGGTTTCTCCCGAATCAGTGGAGTATGCTCCCAAAGCTCCGGAGGGTACCCGATAGCGTCGAGGAATTTACCGGGTTTTATATGGGTCTGGACCTCTTTGGCGGTGATTTCTTCGGATTCGGGCCTTCAAATACATACGAGCCAAACGGTACCGCCAAAGTCCGAAATGTGAGATTACCGACAGGGTACAACCACATTACTGTTCCCGTGACACGGCATCTTGCGGCAAGCCAGGAGATCAGGGACTGGATAAACAATTACCAACCGACGGAAGAGCCCGAGCTTACCGTCACCTTTAAATCATCGAGCACCAACATCCTCTGGGCAGCGGATGTCTGGCACAGCATTAAGAAACACTGGTGCCTCGAAGTGCAACGTCTGATACGTGCCAAACGAGCTCTCAAGCATGCCGATTGATTGCGGATTATTACGGCGGAGCTTGGTTTTGGGGTCAGCATTGCTTTACTGGACCGGGGTCATCATCCACGCCGTCCGCCTTCGCGCGCGCATCGGCCGGTCACCAAATATTCAGCCCAGGGGCTTGCGAGAAAGCTTCTTATGGACGGGCTGGTTCCTTGTCATAGCGGGATGGATTGGACAGCCTTTCATCATGAAGCACTATGCTTGTGGAACGCTGTTCTCCTTCATCAGATTCTTTTTTCATCCCGTCGGAGTGGTCTTCGGTGTCCTCCTAGCCGCATGCGGTCATATCGGCACGCTGTGGTGCTATTCCGCGCTTGGAGATTCCTGGCGAATCGGCATCAACAAAAATGAGCTGACCACGCTGGTAAAGAACGGGCCTTACCGATTCGTGAGGCATCCCATATATCTTTTTCAGATGCTGATTCTCACCGGGATGCTCTTTCTCCTGCCTACTCTCTTTTCATTCGTGATACTTCTGATCCATTTCATCTCCACGCGCTTAAAGGCTTCGGACGAGGAGGCTTACCTCATGGGTATTCACGGATCTGCATATCGTGATTATCTTTCCCGGACGGGTAGACTCCTCCCCCACTGGCTAAGTCTGAGGCAGATCTTCCGCAGAAACTGAGCGCCGAGATGAGTCAGTGGCCGGGCTGAAAAGGTGGTATAATGCACTTAGGCAACGGAGAATTCTTGAGAAAGGGGGGAACATGGAAAAACAGGAATGTTCGAAAATACAGGGAGCATACGGGTCTAGCGGCAAGAGTGTGAAGATACGTCATGCAACTGAGGCGGACATGGCTTTCATCGAGGAGGAATTAAAGAAAAACAATATGGACACGGCCTCCCTCGATTACCGTGAGTTTGTCGTCGCTGCCGAAAACGGCGATCGTGTCGGTTTCGGCAGGCTGAGAAAAACAGGAGAAGCCTATCAGATCGGCTGCGTCGCGGTCATCGGGGATAAAAGAAGGCGAGGAATAGGCTCATCGATCGTCAAGCACTTAATCGATTCCTCCCCGGTAAATCTGGTATACATCCCGGCAGACCTGGCAGATTATTTTAGCAAACTGGGCTTTGTCGAGATGAAGGAGTGCTCAAAAGAACTTCTCGACGCACTTGACAACGCCTGCGGGGTAAGAGGGGAACCCAATAGCGTGGTCATGATCCATGAAAGGCCAAAGCTCTGAAACGCCTACTCACGGTGAAGATACACACATTTCGGGGAGCGATGCGAGACTCATGCGGGACAGGAAAACAGATTTCGTATTAAGGAGATGACCTATGCATTCTAAGGACAAGATCAAGGAAATTGTCAGGAGATTAAAAAAAGAGTACCCTCGCCCCAAGACAGCCCTTAGCTTCAAAACACCTTTTGAACTTCTCGTCGCCACCATCCTTTCGGCACAGACGACAGATGTGCATGTCAACAAGGTAACAGCGTCACTCTTTAAAAAATATAAGTCGGTCAAAGACTACGCTGATGTTCCGCTGGAAGTATTAAGAAAAGATATCAGTTCCATCAATTTCTATAATAACAAGGCTAAAAATATTCAGACCTCTGCCAACATGATTATCGAACGGTTCAATTCCACGGTCCCCAATACCATGGATGACCTCACAAGCCTGCCCGGTGTTGCTCGAAAAACGGCAAACATCGTCCTGTCGGATGCTTACGGCATAAATCAAGGTATCGCCGTAGACACACATGTGAAACGCCTCTCCATCAGGCTCGGGCTGACGAACCATGAAGACCCCGTGAAGATAGAGAGGGATCTGATGGAGATTACCCCCAAAGGGGAATGGGCCAATCTAAGCCATCTACTGATATTCCACGGCCGAAAGATATGCCAGGCGAAGAAACCAAACCATGGGGAGTGTGTCCTCCGAGATATCTGCCCCTCGAGAGACATATAGGGAACGCGGACAGAAAGCAGAACAAAAAGGAGGTTTTCATGATAAAGAAATTGCTCAGGACGGATGATGACATTTCGAGTTTTGTGCTTCGCCTCTTATTGGGGCTTGTCTTTTTCCCTCACGGAGCGCAGAAGGTCTTCGGGTGGTTCGGCGGTTCCGGCTTCAGCGGGACTATGGAAGCGTTCACCGATAAGATGGGGATTCCGGCTCTCTTCGCATTCCTGGCTATTTTAGCCGAATCCCTTGGATCAGTGGCGTTGATTTCAGGATTCCTGACCAGGATAGCGGCCTTCGGCATTGCCTGCGATATGGTCGTAGCCGTATGTATGGTACACCTCAAGAATGGATTCTTCATGAACTGGTTTGGTAAACAGCAAGGCGAGGGCTTCGAATACCACATTCTGGTTGTGGCCATAGCTTTCGCGCTGATGATCAAAGGCGGCGGCCGGTGGTCTCTGGACGGTCTGTTTTCGGACAAACAATAACGTCTAAGTCATGCCGGACAAATCAGCATGAGTGAATCGGAAAGCCTCTGCCGGATTTGGAAGCAGAACCTTCCACGGCTGATGCCCTGAATCCGCCCTACTCCGCCTCACCAAACCCAGCACTATACCTCATAGCAGAGCACTCTGATGAGTCCGATCGTTTCACCTGTATCATCCGTTGTTGCCGCATCAGACACCGAGATTACCCGTTGGACCTTGTTATCCGAAATAAAGGTGTTGAGCGTTTGATCGAGGTCAGCCAATTCACGCATCGTTTTCATGGGCCTTATTTCAACGCCGAATGTCTTGACTTTAACCATTAAATCCTCCTTTTGGGCTTCGTAAGCCGTTACTCCTGCCTTGAATATACCGTGTTACTGTCCTTTAAGCAAGGGCATTCTAGGGAAGAACCGGGGCACCCTCTGCTTATATTCCTCGTAATCATTTCCAAACCGCTCTGAGAGTTCTTTTTCCTCAAACGGGATAATGAAGGCATTGCTCGCAACATAATCAAGCATGGCAACGATTCCCACAGCAACAACACCCGTAAGAAGGAAGGCCCCGGAGAGCATCATGGTATGTGCCAGATATGTTGGATGCCTGACGACAGAAAAAGCGCCTTGTGTGACAAGGATTTGCCCGCTCTTTTCAGATATTTCCGGCAGGCCCACAAGAGCACGAAACCCAAGGAGTTTGCCGGTCCATACATGGAGGGAAGTGCCGATAAAGATGAGGAACATACCCGCTATATTTAGAGCGTGGGCAAGGACTATTTTATGGCCAAGCAGGAACCCCCTCTGAGAGCTCATGAGATATGCCAGCGGCAGCCATGCGACAATGGGAAAGATGTACGTCAATCGGCCGATTCTTCTGAAAAACCCCGTAGCGCAATGAACCGGTATCCAGAAAAGGGGGATTATCGGCCAAAGGACAATCGTTAACAACGCAACAGAGTCTGTCACCACTATTCCTCAACAGACTTGAGGGCCTTCTGTTGTTTGCACCTGAGGTTAGCTCTCTCTGTCAGATGATACTGAATGAAAAAATCGTGCGCATCTGCTCTTGACATATCTCATTGTAAGCTATCCTTTTATCACAGGAACACTTCATCGCAAGAAGAAAGGGCAGGAAATGGTATTTTCCTCAACACCCTTTTCTGCCCCTCCTCTTTGATATCCTTCGTTGCCTGACCAGCAACGTTAGCTCTTTCAGCTCTTTCACTTGTGGCATACTTTCCGAGGATTGTCAGCCACTGACTTTTTCAGCTTTCCCCAAAACGCAGCCTCCCTGTCAAGAGCCTCTTTGCTCACCGTCTTTTTCATCCTTCTTCACCTCCTTTCCTCCCGTATAAACGGTATTCTCAGTATAGGGCATTACCTTATAAATATTTTTTCCCATAGCTTTTATCTCTATGATATCACTTCTATGTCCACTGTCAAGTTTTATTTTTAGCGTTTTTCTTGGGAGTTTTATATTCCGGAAAAAGCTCCGGGGGAACGATAGAACAATGTTGGGAAGGGGATAGTCGTAGAGGCGGTCAGCATCATGTTCTGCCCGCCTCCATGCATATATCCGAATTCTATGTTACAAAAATCGTTGCCTTCTTAAGCTCTTCATTGAGCGTATGAAGTTGGCTGTGGTGCTTCTCTTCGTCCACAAGGAGAGCGGAGAGGATGTGGCGTGTTATCGCACGTTCGCTTTTTTTGAGGGCATTATTCGCAAGAGTAATCGATTTCGCCTCCACTTGCATATGTTTACTCAGTAAAGCAGAGATGGGGGCAAGCTCATCAGGGCTGAGATGTACAGCCTCTTTCGTAAGGTTATCAATTATCATCTGCAGCATAATTTTATGTTTCCCCGAATCGTGCTTGATCATCTCCATGGTCGTCTTCACGAGGGGATTTCCCCCTCTTTTGATCAAGTGATCAGCGCTCGCTATGGTTTCCTCTTCCAATGCCTGCCACTCCCTGATGAGTTTAAGAAACTCCTCACTGTTTTCCATGGACTCTTTCATAGTTTCACCTTTCTTCTCTCATTTCAATCGCGCTTCAGCTGCGGCCCAGCTGATGTTCTTAAAAAACGCCTCTATGTAGTCAGCCCTCTTCAGTCCATAATCGAGCATAAAGGCATGCTCAAATACATCCATAATCAGAAGCGGACTGCACCCGGCAGGATGTGAGACGTCATGTTCATTTATCCAGAAATTTATGAGCCTCCCCGATGAAGTGTCCTGATAGAGTACCACCCAGCCTATCCCCCTCATCGCACCCGTCCCCCGGAAATCCTTCTCCCACATTTCAGGGCTCCCGAAACTCTCCGCCATCTTTTGGGCGAGTTTGCCGCCCTTGTTCATGCCGCCTTTTCCGCCCAAATTCTCAAAATAGTACTCATGGAGCCTCATCCCGTTAAACTCCCAGCCAAGTCTCCTCTTCACCTCAGCGAATTCGATTGTTCCCGTTTTTGCTTCCTTCAGCATCAGATCGAGGGTATCGAGCACCTTATTCGTATTCGTGACATACCCCTGATAAAGGGTAAAGTGATTCTTTAACAATGCCTCGCTGAACCCCTCCATTCCAACCAATTTTGAATAGTCCTTTGGTGCGTACGCCATGCCTCTCCTCCTTGTTTTGTGTGGTGTTTTATGATGCGCTTCGACCAAGAAAAGTAGCTCTTCATTCCAATCCTATCACCTTCATGACTGTGAAGCAGGGCATTCCCTCACCTCTTCAAAAAAACTTTATCATAATCGGGATGGTTAGATACTTCCGGAACAATTTCTATGTACCGTACCGTGTCCTTAGGAAGAGAGAATTCTTCTCGTCGGGCGCGGCAGGATCGCTCCCGTCCCCTCTGCAAAGAGAATATCACATCCCGAGAGAATGTCAAGGGCCGATAGAGGACTTCTTAGGCCATTACCACGAGATGACCTTGTCATAGGTAAAGATGTCCTCGATGATACTGTCATAGGAAAGCTCGCCCGCAATGAGGTCAAGAACCTTCATCTCATTGCTCCGAGATTGCCTCTCGATGATCTTTCGTATGGTTTCATCGGGCTCTGATTTTAAAATATAGAAAATCTTCATGTCTGCTTCCCTAGACAGGGGGAAGGTTTATAAAACAATAACCCTGTCAGCATGCTGATTCATAAGAGCATTGTTATACTGACTTCCACAGGCTATCTCCCCGGATATCCCTTGTTTTGAAACTCCAAGGGAATGGGTGCTGTGGTCACAAAAGCACATCGATGCACCCTCGATCTTACAGAGATCCTGAAAGGAGCGCTTCCCGAGAAGCCTGACCCCGTCATCCATGGCAAATATGGTCACTTCATGGCCTTTTCTGACTGCCGCTCGGGTAAGTCCGATGATGTGATCGAGATTTCTGTCCGTGTTTACCAAGATCCCAAGCTTCATCGGTTCACCTCCACGAGGTTTTCTCTTTCCCCAGATCCTGTTGTCGACGCTGAGACTTGCAGCAAGACAGCGCAGCAGGCATACGTCGGTTCCGGTCATGAAGCAGATGGAACGTCGCGTACGTATAGGTATAGCACCGTCCTGCCCCCCTCAGAGACACAGCGTCTCATATATATTTGTATCGTTTCTTGATCCCGTTGTCAAGAGGTGAAGCACACATTATAAGAATTCTGCCGCCTTTCAGCTCAGGGTCAGGTAGCCCGAGAGTCACGTCGGATATCTCAGTAACTCTTGAAGATGTCACGCTACACCGTCCACCCTTGATTTGCGCGCTCGATCCTGTATACTGAAATAATGCTACTCACCGAGAATGCACTTACGGTTCTCCAGGCAAGGTACCTTCTCAAGGACGAACACGGTACTCTCATAGAAACTCCAGACGGACTTTTTCGAAGAGTTGCCTCCTCCATCGCCTCCGCGGAAAAGCTCTATGGTGAAGACCCGGGTATCTGGGAAGAGAGATTCTATTCTCTCCTGAGCAACCTCAAATTCCTCCCGAACTCTCCTACCCTCATGAATGCAGGCAAGGATATCGGACAGCTTGCCGCCTGCTTTGTGCTTCCCGTTGATGATTCTATGACCAGTATCTTCGAAACCTTGAAGAACGCGGCCCTCGTTCTGCAAAGCGGCGGCGGAACGGGCTTTTCGTTTTCCCGGTTGCGACCAAAGGCGGATGTTGTCCGATCAACCGGCGGAATAGCAAGCGGCCCGGTCTCATTTATGAAGATATACAACGCGGCAACAGAGGTCATAAAACAGGGTGGTGCACGGCGGGGCGCAAATATGGGTATTCTTCGCATAGACCATCCGGATATCCTCGATTTCATCAGGATCAAGAGGAACGAGAAGGAGCTGATAAACTTCAATATATCCGTGACAGTCACCGACGCCTTTATGAATGCCGTGAAGAAAGACGACGAATATGACTTGATAAACCCTAGAAGCAAGACTGTTTCAGGAAGATTAAAGGCAAGGACAGTCTTTGATGAGATCGTTGCGAGTGCATGGCAGACAGGAGATCCCGGACTGGTATTCATCGACCGGATCAATCAGTACAACCCGACGCCCCAGTTGGGAGATATGGAAAGCACCAACCCCTGCGGGGAACAGCCGCTTCTTTCATACGAGGCATGTGTCCTCGGCTCGCTGAATCTCTCGAAATATGTTGTAACAGGGGGCTCTGTTGCCGGTCGATCGTTGTCGGCCAAACCCGTGAAAGATCGAGTTGATTTCGGTACACTCTTTGAGGACATAAAAACAGCGGTGCGGTTCCTCGATGACGCCATCGATGTGAACCACTATCCCCTCCCAGCAATAGAGACCATGCATAAAGGGAACCGGAAAATCGGTCTTGGTGTCATGGGGTGGGCGGATATGCTGATACTCCTCGGCTTCCCGTATAACAGTAAAAAGGCGTACGAACTTGCCCGGGAGATAATGAACTTCATCAGCGATACGTCGCGATCGACCTCTGTTGAGCTCGCAAAAAAAAGAGGCGTTTTCCCTCATTTCAGAGGATCCGTATTCGATGCACCCGGTATGCCGCATCCGAGAAACGCCACAACCACTACTATTGCACCGACGGGGACCCTTTCGATCATAGCTGATTGCTCAAGCGGCATAGAGCCTCTTTTCGCCCTCGCATACAAGAGGCTTATCCTCGATACAGAGCTCACCGAATCGAACAAGTTTTTTTTCAGGGTTGCGAAGGAAAGAGGGTTCTACAGTGAAGGGCTCGAAGAGACGATCATCCGGAGGGGCAGCGTCACAGGACTAAAAGAAGTACCAGCAGATATCAAGCGTCTTTTCAGAACAGCCAATGAGATTGCACCTGAAGACCATATAGAGATGCAGGCAGCATTCCAGAGATACACGGATAATGCCGTGTCAAAAACCATAAACCTCCACCATCGGGCAAAGAAAGAAGATGTGTATCGCGCATTCCTGCTTGCCTACGACAAAGGTTTAAAAGGCATAACGGTTTTTAGATACGGAACAGCCAAAAGGGGTACTCTCGTCAGATATACCGCCTCTGATTGAACAATCAGAGGAGCAGCATCGTCCATCCTGGGCAGGATGCCGGGGTGGCGTTAGGAGTCCCGGGTTTTCCCAGGGCCCTGCAGTTCTCTATAGTCTAACAGGATGGAAAGTGGAGAGCCGCCAGCCAATAGAATACAGGAAGTCCTATACCAGAAGACAGGTTTATGGAAAGAATATACGGATTTCTTCCTTCAAGAGCTTTCTTATCCGACGGGAGGAAGCGGCCTTACGGTTATTCAGAAAGTCCGACAGTTTCAGGTTAGGATGAGCGCTTGAAAGCAGATGCACCTGGTCATCTTCCCCCTTACACTCACCGTTCCAGGAGGCGCATATCAGGATATCATCGTGGGCATGTTCATCGGCATTCCCGACATTTCCATCTTCATGGTCATCCCCCATTTGCCTTCCCGCATGGTGGGTTCCCCCAAGACACCGTTTACACAGAGAAGTGACACAGCAACAGTTACAACTGCGCTCATCCTGCAAAATATTAGGATTCCTGCTCGATAATGATTCCATGCATTTGTAAGACAAACTCTGATAGAGATTAGAGAAAATATGAGACGAAAAAATCAGACTTTTACCGATTGATTCGGAGGGGAAATTACGATAAATTAACCATAAAGCGTTTCACTGACATTTGATGAAAGCATTGAGATGTCTTAATTTATGCCTCTTCATTGTTTCAGGATGTAGGATCAATGAGGCGGTTTGTGTGACGACCGGCTTTAAGGGCTATAAAAAGCGTCTATTCTCTGCGCAGAGCATTGCGAAGGACAAAGAGGACAGCCTCCTTTCTGCGCATGCCTGCGTGGAAGATTAAGATTCGAGGAGGCATGTATGAGTTGTCCATATTTTAGGGAAGGATATTTCGGCGAGTGTGCGTCATCGACATCGATGTACGTTCCCTCCATCGACAAAATGGAGAGACACTGTTTTAGCGATGATTACAGACTTTGTCTGAATATCTCCGCTTATCCGTTCGGTCAGCAAATTCTGTATGGTGTTTCTCAAGAAGGTGCCGGTGAAGAAAATAGAACTCTCGTGGGGTAGTCGGCTGAACAGATATACCAAAAGTTATGAAGTGTCCAAAGACGGCAGGATCATTATTTATCCGTCTTTATACGAGATAAAAGAAAGCAAACTTGGACGTCTTCTTAAGAAGATACTACACGTCAAGAAAGAGCAATAGTTCATTTGACCATCCCGCAAGACCCCCGGACATCTCTCCGTCCAGATGTACGCAGAGAAGGTGATGAGGCACACCTGTCCCACGTATCAGGCTACTTCAGGAAAACATTAGGATTCCTAGTGCAACTCTTGATAGAATATGTTCTCCGGAAGTAATTTCAAGGATACTTTCCTAAGTGCTTGCTGATTATGTGGCATCATGCCGCCCGCTAATCAGGGGACCCCGGCCGATCAGCCGATGGAAGAACGGGATCCGGAAAAGGCGAAGTGTATATCCTGCACCCGTTGCTACAAAGCAGGACTCGAGGGATTGGGTATTGGTTGCAAAGTGGAAAGAAGGCTTAAAGAGATGGCGGAGGGCGTTCAGCGGCATGATGCCGCTGAACAGTGTGAAAGTAAATCTAAAGAACGCCGGCCGTGATGGATCGCCATTGAAGCCAAAAGACCTGCTTATAGCCAGCATCAGCAAAGGCGAAATAGTGAAGGACGCACCCGGCAACACGCTGGCAGTTATCTGCAATGTCAAGTTTATATGGAAGAAACCAAAGGAAGCATGACCGCTAAGCGCACCGCCTTCAAAGTGCTTGGCGCGATCAGCTTTTCACATTTTCTAAACGATACGATCCAATCGTTGATCGTTGCTATCTATCCGTTGCTCAAGGGCAGGTTCCAGCTCAGTTTCGCGCAGATCGGCCTGATTACCCTGAGTTACCAGCTTACCGCTTCCCTGCTCCAGCCAATGGTTGGGCTTTACACCGACCACCATCCGAAGCCATACTCATTGGTCTTCGGAATGGGTTGCACACTGGTCGGCCTTGTGGTCTTGGGAACCGCGCCGAACTATGGCACGCTTCTCCTGGCCGCCGCACTTGTCGGAACAGGCTCATCGATCTTCCACCCGGAGTCTTCGCGCGTTGCTCGTATGGCATCAGGTGGACGGCACGGGTTGGCGCAGTCGATCTTCCAGGTCGGCGGCAATATGGGCACCTCGATGGGCCCCCTGATGGCC
>Ga0187856_1001675_pt1 | contig 17274 bp, 15 predicted proteins | sample June2016WEW_8_40_FD_132443 | JGI IMG/M metagenome (GOLD analysis project Ga0187856, IMG submission 132443) | Peatland microbial communities from SPRUCE experiment site at the Marcell Experimental Forest, Minnesota, USA - June2016WEW_8_40 | ecosystem: Environmental > Terrestrial > Soil > Wetlands...
ACCTACCGTCGGCAGGCGGCTTCTACACATATACCTCCAAGGCCCTCCATCCTTGGGTCGGCTTCCTCGTGGCGTGGGCCTATGCCGGCGCCGAGGCTCTCATCGCGTCCTTCCTGTTCCTGAACTTCTCCTTCGTTCTCGCCGACGCTCTGAACTCGGAGTTCGGCTGGACCAAGGACACCTGGTGGATCTGGGTCCTGGCCACCGCGTTGATCGTCTTGGCCCTTGGCTACTTCGGGGTTCGCGTCTCGACCCGGGCCGGCACCATCATGGGGGCTTTCGAGATCGTCGTTTTCGGACTGATCGCCCTCTGGCTCATCGTAAAGGCGGGCAACGCCAACACCTTCTCCGTCTTCACCACCAAACACGCCAACGTCAAGGGCTATGCCGGAATGTCGGGGATAATCGCAGCCTGCGTTTATTCGGTGCTGGCGTTCACGGGCTTCGAGTCGGCGGCGCCGCTCGCTGAGGAGGCCCGCGACCCTAAGCGCACGATCCGCCAGGCAGTCATCCTCTCGTGCCTATTTATCGGGATCTTCTACGTTTTCACGACATACGCCGCCAGCGTCTCGCCGTTCTCGGGCAACATGGCCACTTTTTCCTCTCTCGGCAACGGTGACCCCTGGACTCTCCTTGCCAGGGCGGTGTGGGGAGTGGGATGGGTGGTCGCCCTCATTGCCATTTGCAACTCCTGCCTGGCCAACGCGAATGCCGGGAGCAACGCCACGACGCGAACCTGGTTTGCCATGGGCCGCATCCGCTTGTTGCCGGAGATCATGTCCAGCGTCCACCCACGTTGGAAGTCGCCGCACTTTGCTGTGGTGACGCAGTTCGTAGTGGCCGTGGGCCTCGCCCTGTGGCTCGGCTTTCAGTACGGCGCGTACACCGCGTGGCTGTTCATGGCCACTTTGTTCACGCTCATTCTGATTGTCATATACATCCTCATCTTGCTCAGCTGCATCGTCTACTACTGGCGGTTCCAGCGGCAGGACGCCAACATATTGCTGCATGGGATTATCCCCGTGCTCGGGATTGCCGCTTTTGTGCCCGCGTTCCTCGCCGCTGGCGGTCTGCGCGTTTTCAGCTTCATCTCCAAGCTCACCTACCCGTCGTCCCTGTCGGGGCTGGTGGATGGTATCTGGATACTGATTGGTGTCGCTTATCTCGTGTACCTGCAGTTGAAGCATCCTGACCGCCTGGCCCAAACGGGGCGGATATTCGTCGACGAGGTCATGTCGGAGCCGGACAGCCAGGTCTCGACCTAGCAAGAGGTGCCGACACGGCGTTCGGTCCAAGAGCTGAAGAGGTGAAAGTCATGAGAATCCGTGAGGGAATGATCGACGTCCCGGGTGGCCGCGTCTGGTACCGCAGCGTGGGTCAGGGAGGTATCCCGCTGCTCTGCCTGCACGGTGGGCCGGGTATGACGCACAACTACATCGACCCCCTGGAGGACTTGGGCGACACCCGCAGGGTCATCTTCTACGACCAGCTCGGCTGCGGGCGTTCCGACAAGCCGGACGACACCTCGCTGTGGACGGTCCCGCACTTCGTCCGTGAAGTCGAGGCCGTTCGCAGTGCTCTGGAGCTCGATCGGTTCCACCTCTTCGGCAGCTCGTGGGGTGGGCAGCTGTCCATGCAGTACGTCCTCGACTACCAACCGGCCTCGTTGGTCAGCCTGTTGATGTCCGGGAGCCCGGCGAGTATGCCGCGTTGGGTACAGGGCTGCGCGGAACTGTTCGCAGAACTGCCTGCCGATGTCCAAGACGTGATAACCCGGCACGAGCAGACCGGCTTCACGTCCTGCCCCGAGTACATAGGCGCGGTGAGCGTGTTCTACAGGCGCCACCTCTGCCGTCTCGACCCCTGGCCGGCCGGCCTCGAGCGCACCTTCGCCGAAATGAGCCCGGTCGTTTACGAGACGATGAACGGGCCCAGCGAGTTCACGGTCACGGGACGGTTCCGCGATTGGGACATCTTCGACAGCCTCGGCGAGATCCGCGTCCCCACATTGATGATGAGCGGTCGTTACGACGAGCTGCGGCCGGACCAGGTCGAAGACATACACAAGGGCATCGCCAGCTCGGAGCTGGTGATTTTCGAGAACAGCTCCCACACCCCGTTCCACGAAGAGCGGGGGTTGTTCATGGAGACGGTGAACGACTTTCTCAATCGTGTGGAGGCAAAGACCTCTTGAGGTCCGGCGACTACACCCGTAGACGAGACAAGAGTCACCATCGCGCATATCTGACTGGCAAACGAAGCCCGTTCCCGCAACTGCGCTGGGAGACCATGGGAAAAAGAACCTCTTCCCCCAGGTCGGGATGGTCTCGGAGGCGAGTCTGAGTCGTAGCTAAGAACTCAGCTGTCAGAAACGCGTGGAGGCCAGGCTCCTAACCTGTGCAAACGGTCACGACCTTTGCGCTGCCGATCAGAAGATCCGGCCTTCGATCGCCTCGGCGAACCGATGAGTTCCGGCCGGCCGACCCGTCGTACAAATGAGAAAGTTGACCGAAAGGCGACAGGAGAACGCATGGATTGGAAATTGGAACTGGTCATCGTCCCAGTCTCCGACCAAGACCGGGCCAAGGACTTCTACGTGGAGAAGCTCGGATGGACCCTCATCGTCGACTACCGGGCCGGAAAAGAGTTCCGGGTCGTGCAGGTCCTCCCGCCTGGATCAGGGTGCGCCATTGCCCTCATGCGCAGTCCGGAAGCTGCCGCCCCAGTCCAGGGACTCCACTTGGTTGTCAACGACATAGATGCTGCCCGATCAGAGTTGGTGGGCAAAGGAGTCGAAGTCAGCGAGCTGTACCACTTCGTAGACGGAACGCAGGTTCCCGGCGCTGATGCCGAGCGGCGTGACTACAACACCTTCTGCTCGTTCACGGACCCCGACGGCACCGGCTGGATGGTCCAGGAGGTCCGTCGACTGCATGCCCCTGCTCAGTGAGCAGCGAAGGCCTCGACACCTGCCGCGCGTCGTCTTCATAAGACAAGCTCGTTCCTCCAACTGCTGAGCGATCTTTGTCCTGTTTCAGCACCAGCACTGCCATCGACGCCCCACGCGCCCGCAGCCACGGTGCCCCTTGGCTGCTTCTCCCTCGGACAAGAGAGCAGACTTTCCTGTTCTCTTGCTTGCTCAATCCCGCTGAATGTATTGCAATAGAACGCTTTGTACCAGTACATTTGAACAGTAATGGACAGCCAGGCACGGCGACTTAGCGCACAGAGACTACCCAGGGAGAAGGGTGAGCCGCACTGCTTGTACATGCACTGCTTGCCCTGTGACCGCGGCTACGAGGTCACCGACTCGGTCATCGACGGACCGCACTCGGTCGTCTACGACCAGGCTGAGAATCGGCTGCACGGCCAAAAGGCCGTCATGGCCCTCACGATGTGAAAGCCGGTCAGACCGTCCAGTTGGCGCCCTGAGTCAAAGCCCCGAGTTCGCGGCGCCGACCCCCTCAGTAGAGCCAATTGGCGCGCCGAGATCATGTCGCGCGGGCCGCGCGAATCTTCGGCTTCGTCTGTGGCCCAACGGTTGCCGAAACGCTGACTCGGCGATGACCCCATCGGGCTGTGAGCAGGTGCAAACCTCGGTGTTGCAAGTCAGGTTGTCTTCGCAGCCGACACACTCGCGTCTCTCGCCGCGACATGACACGCGGCAAAATGGCCCGGCCTGAGCTCGACCAGCTCGGGGCGGTCGACTCTGCATACCTCCTCAGCGAGCGGGCAGCGGGGTCGGTATGGACAACCCGAGGACACCACCTGAGCGCCGGGGGTGGGCACGGCCTCGCCGGCGAGCTGCACACGACGCTTGGCCTCGCGGACCGGGTCCGGGATCGGCACCGCGTCGGCGAGCGCCCTCGTATACGGATGCAGCGCCGCGCCCAGGACATCGTGGTACGGGCCGGACTCGACGACGTGGCCCAGGTACATCACGTCGATCACGTCCGCGACATGTCGGACGGTCGCGAGATCGTGGCTGATGAAGACGTAGGACAGGGCGAGCTCGTCCTGCAGCCGCACTAGGAGGTTGATCACTTCCGCGCGTACCGACACGTCCAGCGCCGATGTGGGTTCGTCGAGGACGAGTGCTCTTGGCTCCACTGCGAGCGCCCTCGCGATGGCCACCCGCTGAGCCTGCCCGCCCGAGAGCTCGTGGGGATAGAAGGTCGCGAACCGTCGCGCGAGTGCCACCATGCCGAGCAGCTCCGCGATGCGGGACTCACGCTGGCGCCCGCGCGCGGCGAGGGCATGGACCGCCAACACCTCGCCGATCGCGGTCTCGACTGTCAGGCGGGGATCGAGCGAGGAGTAAGGGTCCTGGAAGACGAGTTGCACGCGGCGGGCGAGCTCGCGATGGCGACCCGGCCCGATTGCCTCGCCGAACAGCTCAATCGTCCCCGAGGTCGGCCTCTCCAAACCGACGAGCAAGCGGGCGAGTGTGGACTTGCCACACCCGCTCTCACCGACGATTCCGAGTGTCCCGCCAGATTCGAGCGCCACCGAGACACCGCGCAGTGCCTGCACCGCGGGTCCTCTTCGCATCGGGTAGACCTTCACGAGATCAACGCTGCGAAGCGCTAGTGCCACTCGCTCGGCTCCTTCCAGCAGGCCGCGAAACTGCCGCCCCCGCGATCGAAAAGCGGGGGTTCCTGCTCGGCACAGCGGTCGAAAGCGAACGGGCAGCGCGCCCGGAACGGGCACCCAGGTGGAAGCAGCGTCGGATCGGGCGGAGAGCCACCGATTTGGGTGAGCCGTGCCCGGTGTTCCACTTCCGGGCCAGGCAATGAACCGAGTAATGCCTTCGAGTAAGGATGTGTGGGCTGAGCGAAGAGCCGCACGGTCGGTGCCTGCTCTACGACTCGACCCGCATACATGACGAACACACGGTCGACCAGGCGCGCGATCACACCGAGGTCATGGGAGACCCAGACCACCGACATCGCGGTCCGCGCCTGCAAGGAGTCGACAAGGTCGAGGATCTGCTGCTGAATGGTCACATCGAGAGCCGTGGTCGGCTCATCGGCCACCAAGAGACGCGGGGATGCGGCGATCGCCATCGCGATCATCACGCGCTGGACCATCCCGCCGGAGAGCTCGTGCGGGAACGCTGCCTCGACACGCTCGGGATCGACGAATCCGACCTGTCCGAGCACCTCGCGAGTGCGTCTGCGCGCCACCGCGTCGCTCGAGCCATGGCTCCGGAGCGTCTCGACGACCTGGGTCCGAACGCGGAGCAGGGGGTTCAGCGAGGTCATCGGGTCCTGGTAGACCATTGCGACGCCGGCACCCCGAATCGATTCCATCCCGCGCTCGTCGAGCTCGGTCAGGGTCCGATCCTCGAAGCGGATCTGGCCGCTGAGCACTTCGAGTGGTCGCGGGAGCAGCCGGAGCACCGACAACATCGTGAGCGTCTTGCCCGACCCGCTCTCCCCGACCACGCCGACCTTCTCGCCGGCCATGACGTCGAGGTCGACGCCGCGGACGATCTCGCGGACGCCATGACGGCGGCGGGAGCCGACGCGCACGTCGCGCAACGAAAGCACGGGTACCTCCGCCACAGCGTTCACCGCTCCCCCACGACCGAACCGCCACCGTGCACTACGAGGCGGGAAGGTGCCCTGAGCCCTGTGGGGGATGGCAGTGACCGCTCACCTGGAGTGATTGACCCGAGAATGCTCGCATGGCGCGCACCTGTGCAGGAAGGCACGGACGCCTTGAACCCGGAACCGGTCAGGTAACCGATCAACGCGAACGCGAGGGCTTCCTTGGATGCCTCCGGGACGCCGAACTCCTCCAGGGGACGAAACGCCACACCGGGAAGGCGCCCGCGCAGTTCCGACATCAGCACAGGGTTGCGCGTGCCCCCACCGGCGGGCACCACCTCGGTGACCCCGCAACCGATGAGTGCCCTCGCCACCGTCTCGGCCGTGAGCGCGGCCAACGTTGCCAGGAGGTCGTCGGCGTCGAGCTCCCGGCCAGCGAGGGCGGCTTCGACGTAGCCGAGGTTGAACAGCTCCTTGCCGGTCGACTTCGGTGGCGACAACCGGTAGTAAGGCTCGTCGAGCATCGACGCGAGGAGGTGGCCGTCGACGTGCCCGCGGGCCGCGCGCCGGCCGCTCTCGTCGAAGTGCTCCCGGCCTTCGGTCAGCGAGGTGACCACGGCGTCGATGAGCGCGTTCGCCGGGCCGATGTCGAAGGCGACCGGCTCACGCCCGGAGGCGAGCACGGTCACATTCGCGATCCCCCCGAGATTTAGTGCTCCCCGCACCGTCCCGACCGGTGGCCCGAGCAGCAAGACGTCGAGCACGCTCGCCAGGGGCGCCCCGTGCCCTCCGGCAGCGATATCGCGGCTGCGCACGTCGCTCACGACCGTCGCCCCGGTTTGCTCGGCGATCCAAGCAGGCTGGCCAAGCTGGAGCGTACCGAGCGCACGGTCTCCTGACACCCAGTGGAACACGGTCTGCCCGTGAGAGCACACGAGCTGCACCTCGCCTCCCCCGACCTCGGCGGCGAGACCACGTGCCACCTCACCGAAGAACTGGCCGATACCGGCGTCCAGCTCGCAGACCTCGCCGATGTCGGTGGAGACCGGAGGCAGAACCGCGGCGATCCGTTCCCGCAGGTTGTCGGGATAAGGCACCGAACGGTGCGCAACGAGCTCACAGTCGAGCACCTCGCCGCTCTGCACGAACTCGGCCAGCACCGCTTCGACTGCGTCGAAGGAGGTCCCTGAGATCATGCCGATCACCCGCATCTCTGCTCCCCTGTCCCGCATCGGCTGACCATGCGCGTCACTGCTTCCTCGTGCGAGGGTCGATCGCGTCCCGTAACCCATCACCGAGGAGATTGAAGCCGATCACCGCGAAGATGATCGCTACCGACGGGAACGCCAGCGTCCACCAGGCTATGGCGGCCAGGCTGCCGGCCTGGCTGACCATCTCCCCTAGCGAAGCCGTTGGAGGCGGTGGACCGAGCCCGAGGAAGCTGAGGCTCGCCTCCGCGAGGACCGACCAGGCGAGCGCGAGGCTGGTCTGGACAGCCAGGATCCCGGACACGTTGGGGAGGATGTGACGGAAAAGAAGCCTGCGGCGGGAGAACCCGAGTACCCGGCCCGCCGAGACGTAGCCCGACTCGCGCAGCGCCAGCACCGGTCCCCTGACCACCCGGACAAAGATCGGGATATAGCCGACACCAATTGCGATGGCGCTGTTCAGCCAGCCGGCACCGAGCGCGGCGACGACGATGAGAGCGAGCAGTATCGCCGGGATCGCGAACATCATGTCTGTCACACGCATGATCACCGCCGAAGTCCACCGACCGAGGAAACCTGCCACCACTCCGGCGATGGTGCCGATCACTCCGGCAATCAGCACCGCCAGGCAGGCGATCTCGAGCGAGACCCCGAGACCGTCGAGAACTAGCGACAAGATGTCGCGCCCGAACTGGTCGGTCCCGAAGGGGTGGCTCCAGGTCGGGTGCTGGAGCAGGGCGGCGGCGTTCTGGAACTGAGGGTCGTAAGGGGTACCTCCGAAGGACGCCGCGATGGCTGCCGCCACGACCACGCCGACAAGGACCAGACCAACCCTGCCGTTCGGGCTGTGCCACAGCGCCCCCACGAGGCCCCGGCGCCCGACAGGCGCGGCGGGGGTGTCGAGCTCGGCCGGCAGGGCGGGTGCGGGCCCGAGGCCTGTCACGCTCATCGGTTCCTGATCCTCGGGTCGATCACGGCGTAGAGAACGTCGACAACCATGTTCACGACGACGAAGCCAGCCGCAAAGATCATCGTGACGCTCTGGACGACGGGGAAGTCCCGGCCGTTGATCGACTCCACCAAGAGCCGGCCGAGCCCCGGCAGCACGAAGATCTGTTCCACGATCACGGTTCCGCCGAGCAGATAGCCGAGCTGGATGCCGGACATGGTGAGGACCGGGACGAAGGCGTTCAGGAAAATGTGCTTCCAGGTCACGGAGTGCCGGGAAAGCCCCTTGCCCCGAGCTGTCCGCACGTAGTTCTGTCCGACCACCTCCAGCACCGAGGCGCGCGTGGTGCGCATGATGGCGGCACCGATCCCGAGGCTCAACGTCAAGGCCGGAAAGAAGATCTGCTGGATGTTCAACCAGGGATCGCTGGTCAGGCTGGCGAAGGTCTCCGAGGACGGGAAGTACTGGAAGACCGAGGCGAGCAAGGTCACCAGTCCGGTGCCGATCACGAAACTCGGCACCCCGAGCCCGATCACCGATACGCCCTGACCGGTGACATCAACGGCACGCCCTGGCCGCAGCGCGCCAAAGACTCCGAAGAGCACTCCGATGAGCAGTCCCAGCAGCATCGCCGCGATGGCGAGCTCAAAGGTCACCGGGAGGGCGGTGCCAACAAGCGAGGCGACCGATGTGCGCGACTGGAGCGACACGCCGAGGTTGCCGGTGAGTATGGCGTGAAGCCATGAGCCGTACTGCTGGATCACCGGCTCGCCGATGCCGTAGTAGTGGTCGAGGGCGACGAGCTGGGCGTGGGTGAGCAGACCTTCGCTCACTCCGAGGGCACTCGTAAGGGCGTTACCCGGCAGCAGCCTCAGAACGAGGAAGACGATGATGGATACGCCGAAAATGGTGAGCACCATCGACGCCAAGCGACGGGCGACCTCGAACAGGAGGCCGCGCGCGCGGCCTTCACCAGATAGGCGACGACCCGCCGGTGCGACCGCACCGGCGGGTCCGTCGTCGGTCAAGACAACTGTGCTCAGGAAACGCTCGTCGAGGACAAGGTCTGCAACGAGTCGGTCAGCGACGGGAAGAAGCTGAAGCCGTTGACGCCGTGGCCGAGCACCGCGTAGTCATAGCTGGTGAACAGCCAGACCCACACGGCGTTGCCGGTCAGATTCGCCGAGAGCTCGCTGTAGTACTTCTGCTGCGCCGAGGCCGAAGAGGACTCGTCTCCTTGAAGAAGCAGCTTCTGAAGGGCTGGCGAGCTGTAACCGGCGGGCACCCCAAGGTTGGCGCCCTGGCCGAAGTAGCGGCCGTACATCGTGTAGGGGTCCGGGTTGGCGCCGTTCCATGCGAAACACGCCTGGAAGTCACCCTTCAGCCAGTCCTGGATGTAAGCGTCGGTTGCAAGGTTCTGGATGTTCATCTTGATCCCGGCTTGAGCCAGCTCGCTTTGGGCCGCAATGGCCTGCGCAGAGCTGGTCGGGTCGATGGCGACCGACGTGATGGCGGTGAAGGTGAAGCCGGACGGGTCACCGGCCGCCTTGAGGTAGCTCTTGGCGGCAGCGACGTTCGTGTTGGGACAGACAGCGGAGACCGGCTTCGAGGCGAACGGCCCCATCGGGACCGGACCTACGACCTGGCCCTGCCCGAAGACGGAGTCGGCGACGATCTGCTTGCGGTTGATGGCACACTCGAGCGCCCGCCGGTTGTTCACGTTGGCGAGCGGCCCGGTCTTGTCCTGGAGCATGAGGGCCCGGTACGAGAGGTCGAGCACCTTCTGCACCGTGTAACTCGACAGCGTCTTGGCGACCTCCGGCTCGGTGAGCAGGCCCAGCTGGACGGTGTTCGCCTCGATCGCCGAGGCGATCGACTGCTCGGTGGGAATCGCTTCGATCTTCACGGAGGCCAGCTTCACCTTGCCACCCCAGTAGTGGGGGTTGGCGGTCAGGATCAGGTAGTTGTTGGGGCTCCAGCTGGAGAACTCGAACGGCCCCGTGCCATCGGGGGTGGTCGCGAGCGTGCCCGCCGCGATCGCCTTGGTCGAAAGCATGGAGAGGTTCACCGACGTGAGCCCTGACAGGATCGAGGAATCGGGATGGCTGAGGACGAACTCCACCGAGTAGGGGCCCTTGGCCACGACGGTCTTCACGGAGGAGATGTAAGACGCCGAGGCGTCACCCGTCTTCGGAGCACGCACCCGGTCAATTGACGCGACCACGTTGGCCGAAGTGAAGCTCGTGCCGTCGTCGAAGGTCACGCCCTTTCGCAACTGGAACGTGATCGCCCTGTTCCCGTTGCTGAACGCCCAGCTCGTCGCCAGGTCCGGCACGAACTGCAACTGCTTGTTGTAACGAACCAGCTGGTCGTAGATGAGCCCGAGCGCCTGGAAGTCAACGAAGTTGGTGACTACGTCCGGGTCGAGTTTCTGCACGCCCGAAGTGCTGGCGACGACGAACGGGCTCGCCGAGGCCGAATGGATAGCCTGCACGCGCGGAGCCGCGCCTACAGACGAGCAGAGCGCCCCCGCGAGACCCAAGCTCGCTGCAAGCACGACGACATTACGAATGACTTTTCTGTACCTCACGAACCCACCTCCACATTGTTAGTGCGGATGAAGATAACACCTTATTGCGGTTATGTTAAGCACCGTGCCGGACTTTTCTTCGACAGTTCCATCGTCTCCGTTCATGAAGCCAGGGACCGTGCAGCGTGACGACCGGCAGCTGGGTGAAGTCGGACAGTCGGAGTACGGGCACGACGATGTCCGGCTGCGGAGCGGTCTGGCACAGGACGCGGCTTTGCTGGCGACGGTTTTCGTGTCCGCCTGGCGGCACTCCTACCACGGCGTCGTCCCCGAAGACAGGCTCGAGGGGCTCGACGAGAGCGAAATCGCCTCCTGGCTCGAGACGCTGATCGCAGAGGCCAGCTCGACGATGACGGTGGCCGAGTCGAAAGACCACGAGCTGCTCGGGTTCTGCCGGCACGGCCCGGACCCTGACGACGCCCGCATGGGCCACGTGTTCTCCCTGTACGTGAGACCTTCGTCCTCCGGGCGCGGGCTCGGGAGTCGCCTGCTCGCCCACGCGCTCGAGGACCTCGCGCGGCGCCAACTCGACCCGGTCACCATCTGGGTCTTCGAGAAAAACGCCCCGGCACGTCGTCTCTACGCCGGCTTCGGCTTGGTGCCCGACGGGGCGCGGCGCGTCGAACCCGAGTACGGGGCGGAGGAGATTCGGCTCCGTCTCGGCCCGAAGAGCACCTCATGAACCTCTCGGCCCACCAGGAGCCCGTTCGGGTGACAGTCGAGGGCGCGACGCCTGAGGTGACCGCGCTCAAGGAATTGCTCGGGGACTTCGTCGCCACGTCCTTCCCGTCTGGGTTCTCACTTGCGGTCCTCGACGCCGAAGGACCCGTCTTCTCCGCCTACGGCGGACAGGCATGCCGGATCGGCACACCGTGTCCCGTCACTGCCGACACCAGCTACGACCTCGCCTCGCTCACCAAGGTCGTCTGCAGCGTGACCTTGACACTCGTGTTCGCGGCGCGCGACATGCTGAGCCTCGAGGACAGGGTCGAAAGATGGCTCCCGCACTTTCCCCGTTCCGACACGACCCTGACCCACCTCCTCACCCACACCTCAGGGCTCATCGCCCACAAGCCCTTCTTCGAGTCTCTGCGCGGCCGGTCCGCCATCGAGGCGGCGGTCTTCGACGAGGCGAGGGGTTCGCCGCCGACCGGGGAGGTCCTGTACTCGGACCTGAACTTCATGCTCCTCGGATGGGCGCTCGAGGCCTGCGGCGGGGCACCGCTCGACGTCCTGTTCGCGAGAGAGGTCGCAGGTCCGCTGGCAATGTCCCGTACGGTCTTCCGGCCCGGTCGCAGAGAAGAGACGGCCGCGACCGAGCTCGACGGGGACCAGCGGCTCACGCAGGGACTCGTGTGGGGTGAGGTGCACGATGGCAATGCCCACGCCCTCGGCGACGTCGCGGGCCACGCCGGGCTTTTCGGACCGCTCGACGATCTCGTCACCTTCACCCGACACCTGCTCGTCCCTGACGGCAGCGTGCTCACCCCGGCAGGGCTCGACGCGATGACAGCGAGGAGGGCCGCCACAGGCGACGACGTTCGTGGCCTCGGGTGGCGGCTCGCTCCGAAGGACTGGGGCAGTTGGCCGGAGGCCACCTTGTGGCACACCGGCTTCACGGGGACCTCCTTGCTCGTCTCAGGGCCGCTCGGTCTCGGAGTCGTGCTGCTCACGAACGCAATCCACCCCGTTCGACGTATCGGCGAGCAAGCCGAGATGCGCGCCGTGATCCACCGTTGCGTGAGCGAGGCGTTCGCATGAGCCGCGACAACGAGCTCGCAGGTCTCGGGGCTCTCGACACCGAGGCAGTTCGCCCCGAGCTCGCCGAGCTCGACGTCCTGGATGTCCCTGATCTCGTCGCGCTCATGACATCGGAGTCGACACGGGCCTGCGATGCCGTCGTGGCCGCCACGTCGCAAATCGCAGGCGCCGTCGCAGCGGTGGCCCGACGGCTCTCAGAAGGCGGCCGCCTGATCTACGTCGGGGCCGGGACGGCGGGGCGGCTCGGCGTGCTTGACGCGGCCGAGGCCGGGCCGACATTCGGCGTGCCCGATGGCCTCGTGATCGCTGTCTTCGCCGGAGGCAGTGACGCCATGACGCGTCCCCGCGAGGGGGCCGAGGATGATAGCGAAGCTGGCGCGGTCGAGCTCCTCGCGCTTCACTGCTCGCCTCGAGATGCGGTGGTGGGGATCTCGGCGAGCGGCCGGACTCCCTTCGTCGTCGGCGCGATCAACTATGCGCGCGCCGTGGGAGCACTCACCGTCGGGGTCGTCTGCAACCGACACAGCGCTGTGGCAAGTGCTGCTGAGCTCCCTATAGAGCTCCTCGTGGGCGGCGAGGTGATCGCGGGTTCCACGAGGCTCAACGCCGGAACCGCGCAGAAGATCACCCTGAACATCCTCTCGACGGCGGTGATGATCCAACTCGGCAAGACGTACGGGAACCTCATGGTCGACGTCCGGGCGACCAACGAGAAGCTGCGGGACAGGGCCACGAGGATCGTGGCAACTGTCGCCAAGACATCGCCGGAGCGGGCAAGGATGGCGCTCGAGGCGTGTGGGTGGCGAACGAAACCCGCCTGTCTCGTCGCCGCCTCGACGATGGACGCCGAACATGCGGCGGAGCTGCTGGCGGCGAGCGGTGGAAGGCTGCGCGTCGCGCTCGAGACGGCCCACACAAGCCACCGCCCGACTGTGACCGTGCCCGATCGCCGCCCGGGGAACCAGCGCCGGCTTGGCGTGTCCGCCTTTCTCCAGCACGGCCGGCTCGTACCGGGCGACGTCGCAGTCGAGGACGGCAGGGTGGTCGCGCTGGGGCTGCCCCCTGGCAGTCGCGGGATCGCCATTCCAGGGCTCGTGGACCTGCAGGTGAATGGTTACGCCGGCGTCGACGCCCTCGGTGCGTCGGTGGAGGAGCTCGCGGCTCTCTCTAGGGCGCTTGCTCACGACGGGGTCCTTGCCTACCAGCCGACACTGATCAGTAGTGAGACAGCCCGTACGAAGACGGCCGCCGGGTGCATAGCAGATCTGGTCAAGCGAGAGCCCGACGGGGCGCGTATAGTCGGCATCCACCTCGAAGGGCCCTTCCTCTCACCACTGAGGGCCGGAACTCACCCAGTCGAACGCCTTGCGAGACCGAGCCTCGAGCGCCTGGTATCACTTTGCGACGCAGGTCCGGTCACGATGGTCACCCTTGCCCCCGAACTGCCCGGTGCACTCGATCTCGTGGCGCAATGCCGCCGACGTGGGATCGTCGTCTCCTTCGGTCACAGCGACGCCGACGCGTTAGAGGCGCGGCGCGGATTCGAGTCGGGCGGGCAAGCCGTCACCCACATCTTCAACGCGATGCCTCCGATTTCTGCCCGCGCACCCGGCTTGGCGGGAGCAGCGCTGGCGGATCCACGCGTGACGGTCCAGATGATCGCCGACCGGGTCCACGTCGCCGACGAATTGCTCCGACTCGTGCTGGCGGCGGCACGGGGCCGCTGGACTTTAGTGAGCGACGCCACGGCCGCTTCGGGGCTCGGTGACGGGGAACTTCTTCTCGGGGAGGTGCGCGTGATCGCCGAGCGCGGAGTCGTGCGCCGCCCGGACGGGACCATCGCCGGCTCGGCCGCCAAGTTGCTCGACGGCGTGCGGCGTGTCGCCGACACCGGCGCCGCGCTCGGCGACGTGCTCGCCGCGGCGAGCGAGCGCCCGGCCGCCTTGCTCGGCCGTCAGGACATCGGGCGGATTCGGCTCGGCGCCCGCGCGGACCTGGTCGTGCTGGGAGACGACCTCGAGGTCCATGAGGTTCTCCTAGAAGGCCGATCCCTCAGTTGACCGGACGCGGGGATCCATTGCGCGAGGAGCTGAAAATGACCCCTGAACTCGCTCCTGGGCTGGCCGGCACCGGCGATCGCCTGATCGTGGGCCTGATGACCGGCAACTCCCTCGACGGCATCAGCGCCGCGCTGGCGGTGACCCGCGGCCACGGGATCGACCGGGGCGTCACGGTGGCAGCCCACCTCAACTACCCGATAACCCCCGAGATGCGCCAGAGGTTATTCGGCTTCCACGTCCCCAACACGTTCCGTGCCGACGAGCTCATGGCGATCCACACCGAGTTCGGCGAACGGCTCGCCCTGGCGGCAAACGCCGTCATGGAGCTCGGTGGCGTCCAGGCGGACGAGGTGTCGGTCATCGGCGTACAGGCTGCGAACCTCATCCACGCCATCGCCGGGAGCCAAGGCGAGCCGGCCAACGGTCACATGGAGATCGGCGAGCTCGCCGTGGTCGCCGAGCGGACCGGATGCCTGGTTGTCGGCGACCTCCGCCCGAGCGACATCGCGCTGGGAGGCGAAGGTGCGCCGCTCAGCTCGTTCCTGGACTTCGTCCTGTTCGCGCGACTCGACGATCGATCCCGCGCCATCCAGAACCTCGGGGGCATAGCCAACGTGACGTTCCTCCCTCGTAACTGCACGGCCGGCGACGTGATCTCCTTCGACTGCGGGCCGGCGAACATGGTCATCGATCGGCTCGTTTCCAGGCTCACCCAGGGCCGTGAGCTATTCGATGAGAACGGCCGCCGCGCGGCACGGGGCGTTGTCAGCCCGGAGCTCCTCGCTGAGATGTTGACGCATCCGTACCTCAAGCACGAACCCCCGAAAACCTCACGTGGGCCGGAGGACTTCGGGGAGGAATTCGTCGACCAGCTCATCGAGTCCGCCGGCGCGCTCTCGCTGACCGACGACTCGATGGTCTCCACCGCCACCCAATTCACCGTTGAGTGCGTCGCCAGCCATTACGAGCGGTACTTCCCCTACCTGCCTGACGAGGTCGTCCTGACTGGCGGCGGCGCCCACAACCTCGAGATCCGGCGCCGTCTCCAGTCAAGGCTGCCGACGTGTGCGATCCGGCTCCATGATGAGTTCGGCGTTCCGGGCGACGCCCGCGAGGCCACGGCGTGGGCCGTTCTCGCGGACGAGACCCTCCAGGGAAACCCCGCTACCTTTCCGAGGGTGACCGGAGCCTCGGGCAGCGCGCTCCTCGGCAAGATCGTCCTGCCCTCCCGGTTCGCCCACCGCTTTCACCTCTTCGTCGACCGAGCTGAGGTCCCAAGATGACTCAGGATCACGAAACCACCGGCCGCGCCGCTCAGGACTATCTGCAGGGCGTTGAGCGGCTCATCGGCGAGCTGATGGACACCCAGGGACCTGGCATCTCGGCGGCGGCAGACCTGCTGGCGCGCGCCATCCAAAAGGGCGGGCTGGTCCACGTCTTCGGGCCGGGCCACTCCCACATAATCGCCGAAGAGGCCTTCAACCGCACCGGTGGGCTTGCCTGCATCAATCCGATCGTCGATCGCACCGGAGGTCGTGCGGAGCTCGTCGAGGGTTATGCGGCAGCAATCCTGGAGGGCCACGATCTCCGCCAGGGCGAGGTCATGGTGATCTCCTCGAACTCCGGCATCAACCCGCTGCCGGTCGAGATGGGCCTGCTCGCACGCGCAAGAGGTCTTGGCGTGGTCGCCATCACGTCACTCGCGTTCTCACGAAGCCTCATCGCGCGCCACTCGAGCGGGTCCCGGTTGTTCGAGATCGCCGACGTCGTGCTCGACAACCGCTGTCCGGCCGGCGATGCACTTGTGGAGGTACCCGGCGTGACGGCGAGAGTCGGGCCAGGATCCTCGATTGCCTCAATGACACTGCTGAACGCGATGATCGTCGCGACGATCGAGCGTCTGAGCGCTGCAGGTCTGGAGGTTCCCGTGCTCCTGAGTGAGCGGCATCCGGGCGAGTTCGAGCACAACAACGAGCTCAAGAGCCGCTACGCGAGCCGAGTCCGTGCGCAGTTCACGGCGATGCTCTTCTACTGAACTACGCCACGCCTCTCCGAGATCCGAACTCCGGGGCGCCAGACCCGACCGATGCGAGACTTGACGCGTCCATCGGGCACGGTCGTACCGACAGAGAGCCGGCAAGGCCCCTGTCTTCGGCTCGGCTACCCTCCGGTCCCCGCGGCCGTTGGCATCAGCTTGGCAACAGACATGAGCGCGAGGTGTTCCCTCTACGACTTAGACACACCCCTCACAGAGCTGGGAAAGCGGGCGACGCGGTGTCTCAGGTGTCGGCGAGCTTCGGTGCCTTACATTCTCCCTTCACTCGTCCGACACGTGTGACCCGCCGCTCCAACACCGATCTTGGCAACCCTGGACTGCCGTGCTCGCTCATTTGCCGCCGTCGTCGAGCGTCCAGCGGGGTATGACCTCGTCTGGAGGAAGGTCTGCCGGCTTCTGGCCGTCGAGGAGGTACACGGCATATTCCACGTCGTTGCGCAGCTTCTGCTTGTTGTTCAGCTGACCCGCATTGGCAGCGTTGCAGAACTGGTCGGCAAGCCCCCCAGGGCTGCCTTTGCTCCAGTAGTCGTTGAAACAGCGGGTCAGATTCGCCGCACCCTGCTCTGCATTTGTGTCCCAGCGGCCGGCGAAGAGCATCCACCACACCTGGCTCGGATCCACAATCGACATGTCCAGGAAACCTGCAGCGTAGTAGTTGACGTACTTGCTCCCGTCCCAGCCCCAGCCGATCAGATTGCCCGACATGCTGTCGGATCCGGAACCCAGGACACCATCTAGGAGCTCGTCTTCCTTATAGATCATCATGTTCGTTCTCTGGATGCGTTCCATGTTGTAGTAGACCTCCTCGGGGGAACGCGTTGGCCGAGCAAGCGACTTGACAAGGTAAAGCTCGATTGCCAGGGCCAGTTTGGCGTTCACCGAGTTCTGCAACGACAGGTAGTTCAAGGCGAAAATAGAGTTCCGCAAACTAGGGTTCTGATTTGTCAGGCACGCACTGATGAACACCAGGCTTCTTTGAGTCGCGCTGAGTTTTCTGGAGACTCCGGCTATTGGTTTCCGACCACTAAAGCGGCCGTTTGTTGGTGACGGTAGTGGATCTGTTCGAACTCGGTCGGCGGCATGTAGCCAAGCTCACCG
>Ga0187856_1001679_pt1 | contig 17258 bp, 10 predicted proteins | sample June2016WEW_8_40_FD_132443 | JGI IMG/M metagenome (GOLD analysis project Ga0187856, IMG submission 132443) | Peatland microbial communities from SPRUCE experiment site at the Marcell Experimental Forest, Minnesota, USA - June2016WEW_8_40 | ecosystem: Environmental > Terrestrial > Soil > Wetlands...
ACGACGCTTCTTGCCACCGGGAACGCCGCCCCCACCAGGATGACCAGGATGGCGGTCGCAACGATCAACTCGATCAGCGTAAAGCCGTGTTGTGGGCGGCCAGCCACCGGTTTAGCCTTCCGCGTGTTGATCGATTGGTTCATAAATCGGCTCTCAGTTCTCGGTTCTCAGTTTAGCCTAATTGTGTGAGTCCGCACCGCAAAAGCACCTCTTGGCTGCGCTCTGCTGCTCGATGGTCGTTTCGTCCCATGGCTTCACCCCGTGCAGTTGTTGATTGATAGGCAGCAAGGACGCCGTCAATAGAGCAGGCGCTTTGGTGTCCCACGCACCGTTGACTACAGACGAGTTCAGTTCTTGGGCCGGAATAGTCAGATTGTCAAAGGTATGCAGTAGCCGGTTCCTGGCTTCGCTCATAACGACCGTTGGGTCGTTTCTGTCTTCAAAATTCCAAATCTCCATTTCTGTGAGTCCCTTAGAACCGTCTTTCAGCGGCCATTTCTCGACCCAGTTTTATGGTCCGTAACGGTAGCAGCGCGATCCGCCGCCATTGCCCAGATTCCTGGTGTCAACGGGCTACGGACAGCCATCGCACACGGGGGTTCGCGCGGCGTAGTATCCGAAGGATACCTGCCCTGAACTCGATGTCACCAAGTCAGTTTCGACGAAGAAGCCGTGACTTGGGTCAATGATGTAGTACTCCACCGCGATTCCGGAGGCGAACAATGTGCCCGCGAAGCGACCATTGGAACCCGGGGAATTGAAGGTGCCGTTGAACAGGTTGTCGAATGTGGCGGAAAAAGCGGAATTAATATCCACGATGCCTGAAAGAGTGCTGGCAGTCATGTCCGCAGTCATCTGGCCTGTACCGTCGTTTTCGCTGCCATTCTGCTGGGTGACGCTAAACCCATACCTGCCGTCGAATGCGAACGGCGCAGCCGATTGCGGGTAAGCTACTCCCGCTCCAAGCGATGGATAGTTGCCTAAGAGATCCCCGCCATCAAGAACCAACGGCGGGTTTCCATTACCGGTGAGATAGAAAAAGAACCTGGGTTGAAAAGGTGGTGTTTGCCGTGGGACAAAGTGGTTGAAAGTCGACTGGACGCGGCCGGTTCCTTTAGTGTCGACGGAATATGTTCCACCGAATGCTGCACTGATCTGCGCACCCGCGTTTCCTTGGGCACCACTCTGCTGCAGAAACGTGTCCGTGAATCCATTGGCCAGGTTGCCGCTGCCATCTGCGGTGAACAGACCGACCGAAGTCAAGGTAGACGGCGTGCTACCGGTGAGGTCTACTCCAAGGACACCCAACCCGTACGTCCCGGAGAACGACGTATCGTCTCTAAAGGTGCCGGTAGCGGGACCCTGGCCGATGGCGACTCCGGCGGTCGAGCCAACGCCAGCGCCGGAGCTGTTGTCGCTTTCGATCAGTTTCATGTGTGTGGCGTCCACGATATAGCCTGTGAACCGGAATGCCGTGGTAGTAGGAAAGCCGGGGACGCTCAGAGTCAACGTGATCGCACCGAATGAATCGGGATTCGAAAGTGTCCCCGAAATCGTCTGCTTAGCGGTCACAGTTCCTGCAAGGTTCTGATCGGCCACGCTGCCTTTCCCAGAAATGTTATTGGGCGAATCAATGTTAAGAATGCCGCCGAAAGCTGCAGGCGACGCGGTGGTAAAATCGCTGCCGCTTACCGCGAAGGCATAGCCACCCGAGGGAGCCGCAGTACCGGTCTGCAAATCCATGGTTCCGCTGGCTGAGGTTCCGGTGGCTGAGGTTCCAAAATCCATTTGGGTAATCAGCGCCTGAGAATTGGAAAGGAACACGAAAGCGAAACTCTCTACGCCGTTCCCGCCAATGTCGTTGTCGCCCGTGTTGATGGTGATTGTTCCCCGTCCGTCAGGGCCAAGGAAATAGCTGCCTCCGGTGATGGGGTCCGACTTGGAAACCAAGGCGTTGACGTTTGGATTTGTATCGAAGAAGTTGGCAGTTTGCTCGCCGGACTTAATATTCCCGTTGCCATCGAGGGCGATCACGCCCCCAAACTGGTAATTGGGGCCACCATTAATGTCAACTCCCTGTGCTTGGAGAACATAAGTGCCCTTGAGGTTGCTGCCAAAGGCAGTGACGGTGATCGGAGCGACAACGTTCTGTGTGTGATCCGCGGTCGCAAAGGCCACAATGTTGACGGTCTGGTTGTTTCCGGAAAAGGTTGGGGGTGGCGTATAGGTTGTAGCCTGGCCGCTGGCGGTGTGCAGAGCGCTGAGCGAGCCGCAGTTGCCCGTGTTCTGGCACGTCAAGGACCAGTCCACTCCGGCATCGCTTGGGTCGTTGCTAACAGCCGCCGTGAGATTCATCGTGGTGTTAATTAGAATCGATCCTGCGGGAGCAGGCTGAAAAGCAATGGAAACCTTTGACGCCGGCGGCGGTTGAGGATTCTGCACATTGAAGGTACTGCCGCTGTTGCATCCGGCGAGTACTGAAATCATCGCCGCCAGCGGAAGAAAAACAATCCAGCGTCTCGCAACCACTGCCAACCTCCTTGAGACTTGCGCCACCATGACTTGCTGCCAGTTTCCGGGCAGCGTCGAAGTTATTGCCCCGTGCCACGCAGATACACAAGTTGGGGATCGCCGGTCGGTTCCGGCGTGTAATTAATGGTGATGGTCCCAGGATCGAATCCCACGGTCTTGGGATTGAAAGTTACGATCAGAGTGCAACTTCCGCCCGGTGCCAGGCTATAAGAACAATCGTCAGTCTCAGAATAGTTGCCTTTCACCACCACCTTGCCGACAAAGTTTACTGTCGGTGGGTTCACCACGGCCGGGTCGTTAAAGAGGGTAATCGTCTGCTGGACACTCGCGCTGCCCACCGACTGCCTCCCAAAATCCAGCCCCGCGGCCGGGTACATTCTCAGTGGACTTGGTGGATTTGCTTTTAACTCCACCGGAAAACGTCCGCTATCGATTTCGCAATTGGACGTTACGGTGTCAGTACACTGCACCGTGTTCAGTTCCAGGAAATAATCCAGCCCGGTATTTAGATTGGTGGCCGGCTGCGGTACATAAGCAACCTCCAGGCTGCACGTGCCCTGGGAAGCGAGCAACGAACCCGTGCAGGTGTCCGAGGAGATCCGGAAGTTGGGCAGCATGGTGTTCGGATCGCTATCGCAGTTGTAGGTGATGGTGGCGACGTCGGGGGTAATGGCATTAGCAACGCCAGGCGGGCTGCCTACTACTTGGAGGCCGCTGACTGGGCTATTGTCTTGCAACGGGCGCGGGAGCGTATTATGGCCATTCCCGGATGGGTTCAGGCAAGGCACGCTACCCAGGATTTGCACAGGATTCCCGCTATGGTTGGCGAACGACAGCAATTGAGGAAGGCTCGCTTCCGAGACTGCTTCCGCACCGAAATCGAGCTCGGGAGTCGAGGGTCCGATGGCGCTGACCCCGTTGCCCGTGATGGGCACAGCAAAGAGCGTATCGTTGTCCGCGCTTGTGGGGCTGTGAATAGTTAACGTTGCTCCCAGAGGAAACGGACACCATTCCGGCGGAGCCCCTGACACAGACGGCGGACTTCCGTACGGCAGCCATGGGCAGCTCTCCTGAGGGGTAAAGGTAACAGTAATGGTGCAAGAACCTCCTGGACTAAGAGAGAAACTCGACCCAAACGGAGATGCGCAAGTGTCCTGCTCCATAAAATTTGAGAGACCATTGAAATCGCTGGGAGCGCCGAAGGAACCGTTATTGACATTCCACCCCAACGTCAGACCGCTCAGGGTAGCAGCCCAAGGATCGCTGTTTGTAAGCGTGATCGTCTGCGTCGTCGGAATCGAGCCCAGCATTTGAGCGGGGAAGGTTAGAACGGCCGGAGTCAACGCGATCGGTTGCTGGCAAGCGGTTGTACTACCCAGCGCCAGACAGATGTTCCCAGAGTCCCCGGGGTTACTAAGACTGGCACCCGCGCAGGTCGTCGTGTTTACGGCGTATGCTGGTGAGACTAAGGAGTGCAGAATGTGCCCGCTCGACGCGGAGTCGAAGGTAACGGTACTTATCCCTGAGCCAGCTACTCCACCAATCTGGCCCAAAGTCGATCCGTTAGTTCCGATGATCTGCAGAATGACGGAATTGCCGCTGATTTGACCGTTAACAGACGCAATATTGAAGCAAGGGTAGTCGCTCGCATTCGTTACCGGGTCTGTAAAGTTCAAAGTGCCGGTGACAGTAGCGTTGCTCGCTCCGATATTCTCTCCCTGGGTGAGGGACCCCGACACCGCGAAATCTTGATTGCTCAGGCCCGAGGCACCACCTGTGCTGTGAAAGTTCCCTTCGATAGTTCCCGTGAGCGGCGGCACGGAGATTGCGCTCCATTGCAGTCCGGTTTGGGCGGTTCCGCAAGCTGTACCGTCGGCTGCCGTACCGGCGGTTGACGCATAGGTACCCACCATTGTCGAACCATCGGAACTCAGCATCCCAGTAAGACTAAAAGTCTGCGTGCCGGCTACCGCCGTGAGGGTTACGTTCTGTCCACTGATCGTCCCTGTGATCGGAGCCGATCCGCTGTTGCACACTGTCGGATTTCCGCCGTTTTGAGCCGGCAACGCGACGGAGTAGACCGCGCCTCCCGTCACCGAACCATTTTGCTGCAGCAGAAACCCGCCCTGCAGGCCACCCAGAAACGAATCATCGGCCGGATTCGTCACCGTGAACTGCCAGTTGCCCGAAAGCGTTGCGGAGCTCTGCGAGCCGCCGGAAGCGCCGCCCCCACACGCCGAAAGCACGATCATCATTATTGTGGTGGCGAGCAGCAAAATTCGCAGACCATTCGCGTGCCGTCCGCACAACCGGGGCAGTTCACGATTCGCGCCGCATAGCATTCGACCTTTAGTAAATTTCTGCATGATGTTCCACGTCCTGGAAGGTGCGATTGCTGGGGCTCGGCAAGGTCTGCTTCGGATGCCCGCCACGGTTGGTGAACGACAGCCATTGGGCAAGGCTGGCTTTCGAGACGTCCTCCGCACCGAAATCGATGGCGCGAGTCGAGACTGCGCCGTCGCTGGTCACGGTGCCCGTGATGGGTACTGCAAAGGCCGTATCGTTGTCCGGGCTCATGGGGCTGGTAACGGTTAGCGTTGCGACCAGCGGAGACGCACACTGGGTCGCGCACTCCGGGATAAAGGTAATCGTAATGGCACAAGACTGCCCTGATCCGAGATAGAAAGGTCCCCCCTGCGAAGGGGCACCTTCGAGGCCACAAGCGTCCGTCTCCGCAAAATTGGCCGCAGTTGCAGGGATGTTTGCCAACGTCAATGCCAAACCATTCAGGGTAACGCCCAAAGTGTTTGCCAGCGTGATCGTCTGTGTCGAAGTCGTGCCCAGCGTTTGCGCAGGGAAGGTTAGAGCGTCCGGAGTCAGCGTGATCGGTTGCTGGCAAGCGTTTTCAGTTCCCAATGTACTGCTCACTGCCAGACAGATGTTCCCGTCGTCTCCGGCGGTAACTATGCTGCCAAGGCTACCCGGACAGGTGTTGGTAGCTACTAAGTAGGATGGCCCAACCCCGTGCAGAATGTACCCGCCCTGCGCGGAGTCAAAGGTAACGGGATTGACGCCTGTCACCCCATTCGATCCGGCCGGTTCGCCAATCTGACCCAGGATCGAGCCGTCAGTTCCTCCGATCTGCAGAGTAACGGAATTGCCGCTGATTTGACCGTTCACAGACGCAATATTGAAACAAGGGTAGTCGCTTACGCCTCCCGTGGCGATAAAGCTCAAAGTTCCCGTGACGGTTGCGTTGCTCGCTCCGGTATTCTCCCCCTCGGTGAGGGACCCCGACACCGCGAAATCTTGATTGCTCAGGCCCGAGGCACCACCTGTGCTGTGAAAGCTCCCTGCGACAGTTCCCGTGAGCGGCGGCACGGAGATTGCGCTCCATTGCAGTCCGCTTTGGGCGGTTCCGCAAGCTGTACCGTCGGCTGCCGTACCGGCGGTTGACGCATAGGTACCCACCATCGTCGACCCATCGGAACTCAACATCCCAGTAAGACTAAAAGTCTGCGTGCCGGCTACCGCCGTGAGGGTTACGTTCTGTCCACTGATCGTCCCTGTGATCGGAGCCGATCCGCTGTTGCACGGGTACGGGAGCTGCGGCAATGAAACGGCATAGACCGCGGATCCCGTCACTGACCTATTCGTCAGCAGCAGAAACCCGCCCTGCAGGCCACCCAAGAACGAACCGTCGGCTGGAGGCGCCACCGTAAACTGCCAGTTGCCCGAAAGCGTTACGCTGTTCTCGGAGCCGCCGGAACTGCCGCCCCCGCACGCCGAAAGCATCGTCGTAGCGGCCAGGAACGCCAGCAGCAGACCCTTCACGTACGCTGCGCAAAACCGACGTGAAAGCAACGAACGATTCATACGACATTGCGTTCGATCTTTAGTCAATTCCAGCATGATGGTTCCACGCCCTAGAAGCCGAGCTTGAGACCAAACTGTATCGTCCGGGGCCGATGCGCATCGAGGGGGTGCAAGAAGGAAGCCCCGGTGACGCAATCGGCTCCGCTGCCCTTAAACCCGGCGGAATACAGAGGGCCGGCATAGCAACTGATGATGTTATTTCCACTGCTGCCCGGGTTATCGGGATCGTAGATTCGGAACTGAGTGTGATTAAAAATGTTAAAGGCCTCAGCACGGAACTCAAGCTGGCCGGACTCCCGGATCTTGAAATGTTTCAGCAACGCCACATCGAAGTTCACGCGCCCTGGATTATTCAGGAAGTTCCGGCCCGCGTCCCCGAAGGTGAGCCCCCGCGGAGCTACAAACTGGGAAGGATTGCCGATGAGCGGGCCAAAACTCCGGGAATTGCTGCCCGGCGAAGGCAATCCCCTCGCAACGTCGGGGTACGAGGCCGCGATGCCGAGTCCGCTGGAAACCCCGGCGTTGTCGGTCAGGGAAATGCCGGTGTTGCCGGCGCTGTTGATCACCGTGAACGGCGTACCCGACTGAAGAAGCGTTACTCCCGAAAGCTCCCAGCCGTCGAGAAGCTGATTCGCCGGCGTGGAACAACAGTTTGCCTTGGGTACGGTCTTTTCCGGCGGTTCCCGCTCCTCGACCAAGTCGATGAAGTTGCGCGGAAAATTCTTAAGCGGTAGCTGATACACATAGCTAATGCTGGCCAGATGACGTTGGTCGAAATTCGAGTTCGCCTTGTTCTCACGCAGATCGTACGAATTTACCAGGACCGGATCGCTTCGATCCGAAGCGTCGTCGAGCGAGTGGCTATAAGAATACGAGACGCCGGTCGTGAGCGGTCCGCTTGTGTGTCGCACTGTGAACTGAAGTGCGTGATAGCTCGAATTGGCGACATTCTGCAACGAGAGAACTCTTCCCAGACCCGGGTAGGGTCGCCCAGGGAGGGAATTGACGTTCGGGATGTTTGGATTTGTGCACGCTGCCTGCAAATACATGTAGGCGGGGTTTTGCGGCGTCACCAGCGTTCCATTCTGGAGAAGAAACGCAGTACTGCCGTCTCCTGGATTTCCGTTTTCTCCCGGCGGAGTGACCGTGCAATCCGCGATGGTCAGTGGCTCGTTCGGGCCGAAGGGATTCTCGCTTGCGGGCAATGGCCGTAGCTGGTTGAGCTGACGCTCGACCGTCAAATGCGTTCCCTTGCTCCCCACATAAGCAAGGTTGATCACAGTTGCTCTCTGCAGTTCTCGCTGGATTCCGAAACTCCACTGCTGCGCATAGGGCCAAATCGCCTTGGTCGGAATTGAGGTGACGTCCAGCGGAAAGAGGGAACCGGCTGGGGGCGCGGATCCACCCCGAGCGCCCCCACAACTGCTGTTGGTCGGATCAAACGCAGCCCCATATCCGACATTCCCGATGCACGTGTAGCTAACCGGAAACGGTTGCGTCACGCTGAGCACGAGAGGCGCGCTCGCTTCGAGGGAACCCGTATTGGATTCATTGCCGGTGCCATGCTCAAAAAAGATACCGTAGCCGCCACGGATCGACGTTTTGCCGTCACCCCACGGATCCCAGGCAAAACCAACCCGCGGCGCCGGATTGAACAGATGCCCCTTCAAGCAGCCTACCGGCGTGCCGTTAGAGCCGCATCGAACCAGCCCCATGTCGCTTACCACGCCGGCGTCCAGTTGGAATGTAACGGGGTCGAACGACACCGGAGCCGACCCGGCAGTTTTATCCAGAAGCTCACCATATATCGGGTCAACCGCAAATCGCGAAGCATTGAATCGTGAAGCTTCCCAGTTCCACGCGTTGTGATTCTTCTCTCTATAGGTGCCAAACAGACTTACTCTCAAGCCCAAATTCAGCGTAAGCCGGCTGGTTACCTTCCAGTCATCCTGGAAATAAGGCTCAGCAATCTGGAAGCGTTGGTAGTAGCGGTGCTGCGCCGAATCCTGGGTAAAGCTCTGAATGAATCCACTCTTACCTGGATATTGAAGCAGGAAGTCAGCGAAGGCATTCCCCGTGCTGTTTGCGAGATTGCTGTAGGTCAAGAGGCCCTGTAAGTCGCCAGAGGCCGCGCCGATCGCGTTGTTGGTTTGATTGCGCTGGGAATACACGTATTGCGCCCCCAACTGCAGCGTGTGTTTGCCGACTGCTTTGCTCACGTCGTCGCGCACTGCGTAGGTGGGATTGGTATGTCCCCACGGCATATAGGCGGGATCGGCCGCAAAGCCTTGCCCGCCGTAAGCGGCATTCGTGCCTAAAAATGCGACTCCTGGTATCTTGGCGCCAAAGCCGTTATTGAAAATGTGGCCGATGGCGCATTGCGGAATGCCAGTCGTTGGGTCAACGCTGAGTACGGGATTGCACTGTCCGGGAGCCGACGGGTCAGCAACCAGCGGCTGATCCAGCTTGGGATCGCGCTGGAACTGGGCGTCACCCGGCCCGTTCTGGTCAGCCAAAGTAATGTTCGAATTGCTGTAGCTGATGACCAGATCGTTCAGCAGCGTTGGCGAGATCGTGTGCGTCACTTGCACCGCTAGGTTTGTACCCGGCCCAAAGAAGCGGTTCTGCACCGTGGGAAAAGTGTTACGCACAACACCCCACTGCGGCGTCAGCACGCTCGTGTCCCAAGCATCGTGGATGTAGCGAAAAGACACCTTGACGTTAGTGGTCAACACTTGATCAATGCGAAACAGTTCCTCACGCCAGTAAGTGGAAGGGGAAACGGACGTGTTGTAACAATGGCTGGGGTCGGTCGGGTCGAGATTGCTGAGGTCGGCATTGAGATTCGGCAGGCTGAAGTTGCAGCCATAAGGGGCATTTGGCAGAGGTATCAGGTTCGAGTTCAGGATCGCCAACGCATTCTTATCCACCCCCGTGGTGGCGAGTTGGCTCTGCGGCACCGCCACAGACAAATGCATTAGAGGGGTGAGATTTCCACCATTCCCTTGCGCAGGCAGGGACGGGCAGTCCGGGAATTGCGCACGGACAAAGGTTGCCGCACCCAGCGGACACACGTCACTAAAATCAAAGTCTTGGTAAACTGCTCCTCCGCTGAGAGGGCTAACTTTCAGGTTCTTCTGGATCCCCTGGGGCGTCAAGATCAGACCTCGCTCTTTCAGCCCCGGCACTGCTTGGTTATAGTCCGTGGGAGTTTTCTCCAGGCGGAATTCCTCGGAGAAGAAGAAAAAGGTCTTGTCTTTCTTGGTGTTGTAAATACCAGGAACAATGAGCGGACCGCCGATCGTACCCCCGAAATCCTGCCGCCGATAGAGTGGAGCCTTGTCACCAATTGTCTGCCCGACAGTCTGCCCGGGAGCGGGAGGAACCGTATATACAATATCGAAGAAATTGCGCGAGTTGAACGCTTCGTTGCGGACAAAGTCGTAGAGGTTTCCGTGCCACTTAGGGGCTCCGGACTTGGTGGTCACCTGCACTGTCCCAGATGCCGTCCGCCCGTACTGAGCGCCATAGTTGGAGGTCAGTACCTTCACTTCCTGAATGGCATCCAGGCTGGGGTAGACCATGAGCGTGCTTGAGGCGCCATTCAGTCCAGTGTTCAGTACATCGCTGCCATCGACCTCGAAGCTGTTATACTCGACGCGGCCTCCATTCACGCTGTACTTCACGCTGCCCACCACTCCCACCTTGGCTTCGTCCTGTCCCGTCTGATTACTTACGCCGGGCGCGAGTGCGATGAGCTGCGTGAAATTACGACCGTTGAGTCCAATCGACACTACTTCCTTTTGCGTAATCGTGCCGGAAACGCTGGAGGTCTCGGTCTCCACCGTTCCCACACCGCCGGACTCCACGTTCACTTCTTCTTTTGCGCTCGCTGGCTCCAGGGAAGCGCCCAGCGTTAATTCAAGGCCCGCCGTCAGCGTGATGTTCTCAACGGTCTTTACGGCGAAATTGGGAGCCGTTACCGTTAGCGCGTAAGTTCCCGGTTTAAGCCCGGTGAAGGAATATGCGCCTTTGTCATTGACCTGAGTTTCAAGTTTCTCCCCCGCGTCATTCGTTAGCACTACTTTTGCACCCGCTACCACGGCTTGGGTTTGATCGGTCACCGTCCCGCTAATAGCGGCCTTGTCGGTCGCCCCCTTTAATTGCGCCTGACCGACACTAAACGACAACCCGACAAACACGAGCGCGAGGGCGCCGATGACGCGACAAAAAACATAAGACTCAGATAAGAACATAAGGCGCAGATAATCGCACACTTATCACTCCGGAGAAACATGCGTTTTAGAGAATGTAATGACAAACGGGGATTGTATACCGCGGATCAGTACTCCGAAGATTAAAATAATGTGAAATTGCGTCGAGTGCCTTCCTGCCAGAGGCAATCCAAGTAACATTTCCTTCACAAACTTATATCGTCGATTTGTTGAGTCGCAATAGGTCTTTTAGGTGCGCTTCGCGGTCACAGGACGTGATCGTCCTCGTTTTCCACAAGCGAAGGAGTGAAATCACCGGCAAGAACCACGACACTTAACGAAGATTTCACGTTCATCGCCTTAGGTGGGCAGCCCGTAAGAGGCTTGAATTAAGCCGTCTTCCACGCTGCCTCCGTTAAGAAATTTTCACCAACTTGTCACAAAACCTTAACCTCTTCGTGGCGAGTTAGCAGATACACTGCGACCTGAAATCCAAGCTTCGCTGAGTTGGTCGATGCAGGTTCGGCCGCTCACGCGGCTAATCGCTGAGTCGCTTGCTGACAAAGCGGCGCGGGCCAGCTAGAAATGTTATCCCTGCGTGTGGCGCAACGCCTCACGTGCACCCAGAAATGTTCGAAACCATAGGAAAGGAATCCATTATGTCGCGTGTGAAATCGATTTTCGCGGTGATCGTGTTGACCGCGATCGTGGGCATTGTGCCTCAGGCACAGGCTCAGACTTTCAAGGTAGTACTTGCGGGCTCGTCGGCTTTGTGGCAGACGCTGGCCTTGGGCGCTTACAATAACGGGACCGGCATCACCGGTGCCACTGCTCCGACGTTCCACTGGACCAGCGCTTCCAACTCTGTCAACTTGACTGACACCCGGCCGACGCCCGTCAACAACGACGCTGGTACTATCTGGGTCGTTTGGGATAGCGCTGCCACCCCAAACGTGTGGGTGTTCGACAAAGTTGACTCCGTCGTCGGAGACCGCTGCTACTTTGCTCAACCCCACTGCAATGTGAACGGCCCTGCTTCCGTTTTTTCCGTTGCTGGTGCCGCGCAGATCTCCAGCACCCTTTGGGGCGCTGATACGAATCTGCCCTCGAATATCCAGGCTTTGCTCACAAGCGGAACTTTTGTTACCGCGGCAGCGACGGACATTCGTCCGGAAGATGCCGCGTTCGCCGCGTGCCGCGTGAACTCTAAACTCGGCGCCGGAACCGCGGGCGGAGCCGCCAGCGACAAGCTTGACGGCCTCGGATACAACGCAAACAACGCCGCCGGCGTCTGTCCACAGTATGTGAAAGGCGGAAATCAGAACCGGCTGGTGGGAAGCCCGATCCTTAGCGGCTACCCTGCTAGCACGAGTCAAGCCAATGTTCTAGCGTTCAACATCACGGGGAAGGATCCCTTCAACGGCACGACAATCCCTGGGTACACCGTGACCGCCGTGGGCGCGGCTCCGATCGTGTTCATTACCGAGCGCGACAAGGGTCAACTTACCAATGTGACCAACGCCACCGAGGGCCAACTTCAAGAAGTGTTCTCGGGGAAGAACTGCGATGCCAGCGCGTTCGGTTCCGGTTTTAGCGGCGGATTTGCGATTAACCTGCGCGAGCCCCTCTCCGGGACGATGAATACCACGGAAGCCACTGTATTCCGCCGCCCCACTGTTTATCCTGACGCGGTTCTTGGCGTGAGCCAGGAAGCGAACGTGAACGGTGCGGTCAATAACCCCCTCAAAGCGCAGACAGGAACTTGCCTGTCGGGCGCCGGCAAACGGTACCGCGCGATTGGCACTAGCGAAGAAGTAAAATCTGTGCAAAATTCCGGCGCTAACTACGGCACCGACGGGATCGGTTACACTTTCTTCAGCTACGGAAATGTGAAAGGTATCGCCGACAGCACCGCCTACGGTTACCTCCAACTGAATGGTATCGATCCCATTTTCCAGACATACGGGTCCACGCTCGATCCCGGTCAGCCCACCATCGCCGGTGCACTGCCGGGCACGTCTAATCTGCCTGCGACTTGCGCCGGTGGAGCTGGTAACTTCCCCTGCAATGAGGCCGTCATCTGGAAAAACGGGTTCTCCTTCCCGAACCTCCGCAACGGCACCTATCGCGCATGGTCGCTCCTGCGTCTAGTGGCCACCGGAACCGCGTCGACCAACGCCGCGGCGCTAGCCAAGGCCTCAAATCAGTTTGTTGTCAGCTCCGTTCCCGACTATGTGCCTTTCGGGGCATATACAGTGGGCGGGACCGCCGACCTTGGCCTCAAACTGCTGCGTTCGCACTACCAACAGTTGGATGGAGGCGGGAATAAGATTGGAACGGGTACTATCGGTAACTCTCCAGAAGTTGGCGGCGATATGGGCGGCTACATCATCCCGACCACGATCGGTGTAACCACCTACAAACAGACATATCTAATTCAGAATGCCACCACGGACAACAACAACATGGGCCCTGTGTTAAGACCGTAACTTGACCTAACCAGATATAAGTCGGTTGATAGAGAACTGAGGGCGGGCCGCTTATAAGCCCGCCCTTTCTTCTCCGATCGCGTTGCATCCGCGAAGACTCAAATAGTGAAATCGCAAAATAGTCGTTAAATTGCAGTTCTCTCGTCCAGGCGTTGCCTTAGCCGTATTGTTCGCCTGAAAACGTTCCAAGTCTAGAGAAAGACCATGTCCAATCTACTGCCGTCCATATTTATAAGAACGCTTGCGCTTGGCATCGCACTCTTATCTTTAGCGCCGGCGAGCGCCGCTCAATTGCCAGCGTCTCCGCCGATAGCCGATCCCGCCGACACTCGCTTTCAGGGCGTGACCGAGGATTGGACCACGCCGGCGTTGAACCGCAGCCACTTAAAGGCGGTTCCGCCGCTTCTCGGCGTTGTCGATGACACCCGCCCTGGGTACACCGTGCAACTGATCCAGTTGCAGTGGCGGTGGGGCGATCCGCTCGACCTTTATTTGATCAAACCCAAGGGAGTCAAGAAGCCCCCGGTGATCTTGCATCTTTACGGTTATCCGGCGGATACGGACGCCTTCAAGAATGAAATCTTCCAAGACGCCCTGACCAAGGGCGGCTTTGCCGCGGTGGGCTTTGTTTCCGCGCTCACCGGACATCGCTATCACGACCGGCCGATGAAGGAGTGGTTCCTCAGCGAACTGCAGGAGTCCCTGGCGACCTCGGCGCACGACGTGCAGATGGTGCTAAACTACCTGGCCGCCCGCGGCGATCTCGACATGAGCCGGGTGGGCATGTTCGGGCAAGGATCGGGAGCCAGTATTGCGCTCCTCGCATCGGCGGTCGATCCGCGCATTAAGGTTCTGGATGTGCTGGATCCATGGGGCGATTGGCCAACCTGGATATCAACCTCTCCGTTTGTGCCGGAAGACGAGCGGGCGGATTACCTGAAACCGGAGTTCTTAAAGAAGGCAGCCGCACTGGAGCCGGTCGATTGGCTGCCAAAGATTAAGGCGAAGACATTTCGGCTTCAGCAGCTGCTCTTCGAGACCGACACGCCAAATGCGGCCAAAGAAAAGCTGCGAGCGGCCGTCCCGGCTGGCACAACCGTCGTGCTCTACAAAACTTTGCCGGAGTTCAACGCAGCTTTCCCAAACAGCACGAACCTGCAATGGATTCAGCGCGAGCTTCAATCGCTTCCGAAGCCGGGAGCAGCAACTACCAGCGTCACTGTTCCGCAGCATCAGTAGCACGAGTGCAGCACTGCGTGATGGTCACTGCCGCCGACCGACCCTTGCAGATTCGAGACCATCGTATACGAGAGTAGGCAGAGGTAAGGTAGTGGGCTACTTTCAAGAAGCCCACTGCCCAGAGGAATGCTGCCCGCTTTCCCTCAGTTCTGCGGAGTACAATAAATGTGTCATGATCAGCCGCAATGTCGAATCTCTCTCCGTGTCAGAAATCTGCGCAAAGGTCAAACACCTTGGCTACGCGACTTCCGGGCGCATTCGGCTCTATGGCGAAGATTTTGAAGTAGTTTCAGACCCATTTCCAGAAGCTGAAGGGATCGCGGTTCACGTCAAGACGAAAAAGGACTCAAGGATTCGCGTGCTGCGGCTTCCCGCAACGCTTCTTCAGGGTGTAAAACGAAAAGTCAGTAACGCCGCTTAGCCCCCGGCCAGACTGGCGACCGACGAATTCGACGCAGGAGACTCCACGAGACTCGGACTCTTCGCAATCCTCTGTTTTTGGGACAGTGACAGCCGCTGGTCTCAATCCCTTCGGTCTGTGTACCCCAGAAAGAAGCCTTACGTGAAGCTCCCCCGAGGATCCCTGGGTGAGAATCGGGTGAGAAGCACGTGAGAATCACGTGTACTGTACTCTAGATTACAGTACGTACAGGCGTGCGTTCTTCTAGGCAAATCACAACAATTCTTCAATGCCAGCAAGAGAGGGTGCCTGAACACTCGCCTCTTTAGGCCGGGAGAGGCCAGCACGGGTCCGCGGGGATGATTGAAGGGACCCGGAGAATTACAGCGGGTACAGAATTGTGGGAGGACTCTTCAAAAGTGAATCATGTTCCGCTTCCCTGTTTTCCTAGGAAAAGCGCGAAGAAAGCCAAGAAAAAGGGCAAGGAAAGCCAAGAAGAGTACTGTACATACTGTAAGTAATTTGCCCGTACCTGGAGACAGGGGTGTGCACGTGTCGCGCGCCGAGCCTTTTGCGATGCGATCCAGAGGCAGCTCGACTTGGGATTTCTGGGTCATCTGTTGCGAGAATGCGGCGAATTTCCGCCAAAGTCAATGCTTTCCACAGCACGTTCCGTCGGAGTGGGAAAGAGGTGGGAACGGCGTGGACTGTACTCTACAATATGTACCCTACTGCGCGCTTTCCCCTTGCGCTTTCTCTTCCGAAGATTGACGGTTTAGCTGTGGATTTGGACTTGCGCAAACGCGTTGGAGTCCCCCCGCTGCGCTCTAACCACGGATTCGGCCCTCGGATCGGGTTTGATGAGCGCCAGCATCCTGCGGTCTGCGGTATTCTACGGCGAAAGACCGCCGTCAGGTTCTATGAAGGCAGAGAGACATTGAAAAACAATTTACCCACGATATTTGACCGCTTGCAGTCACGTGGCATCGACTACATTGAGATTAAGAAGCTGATTAGTATTGATCTTCCGCACGCAGCATTGTTCTTTGACACTCATTTTGGTCCGCGCACTCCACCCCAGATCCTGCGCCAAACCGGGCACTGGAGAAAATTGTTGAGTGATGATTTCCTTCTTTCAGCCGAGCAAAAGAAAGACGTTGAGAAAACCCTTATTGCGGCAGAGATGTGTGCGTGGAACGCGCTGATCGAAACCAGCTTCCCGAGGTTGGGTGCATGGAGCCTGTTCCAGCATTTTGTTCCCACCGACGAAGGTTCCGAGCCAAGCCGCATTCATCCAGACATTCGGATTGTAGCCATTCACGAAAAGACTCGGGAGAAACGCGTGGCGGTCGTACCCGGCGGCAAAGATAGTGTGGCCTCATGGGGCGACGCATGGAGAAAAGCGTTTACCACCCTCGGACTCCTGGACCTGGTGTTGAAGAGAACACGGCGTAAGCGCCTCGTCTCACAGAGACATTCGCAGGCGTGGCCGATCTTCACGAAGGTTGTGATCCCGCGACTCTACGATTTCCTAGCCCCATATTATCGCAAGCGGGGAAACGTCTGGTCGGCAAAGGAAAAGGTCTTGCAGAGAGATGCCTTTTTCTCGAAAGAACTCCTTGAAGACATGCGGGATATCCTCATACAGGAACACCCTGACGTCTTCGCCGGGATGAGCTTGGATCAACTCAAAGCCGCAGTGCACCGACACATCACGCAGCGCCGAAAAAGTACTGAATCCGCAAAATAGCGCCAAATTTCGAAAAGAGTACTTCTTCCCGGAATTCCTTCCTTCATGGCTAATATGACGATCATGCTCATTATTTGCCCAATGGTCAGCCGGACAACAACACGCATTGCGCCGAGGTTGAAGGTCGCGGGGGAAGCGAAACACCTTGCGCGTGCTCCAAATTCATACGGCCCATTTCTAAGGTCGAGACTGGCGAAGGTGGCCAAACCACCCGCACAGCGTAAAAGCAGAAGCAAAGAAAACAGCGTCTCCGGAGATGCAGCCTGAACTTTTCCCCTCTCCGGAAGGAACAGCGGAAGTTGGTCAATGAATACTTTCGACGCGAGGATACCGACAACTCGTAGTATTCTTGCGGGCGAGGCAACTCCTGCGTCGGGCCATCGAAAGGACTTTGAATCGATGGCAAAACGGAGGTTTCAGAATCCCGAACCTGAAATGGTCGGCAACTTCTGGTACGTTCGAATCTGGCATGATGTTTTTGTCGAGGGCGAGCGTACCAGGAAACGTCAACGAGTAAAACTAGCTCCGGCCTCGATGCCGGACCGTGAAGTAAAGAAAATTGCGGCGGAGATTTTGCGATCCGTCAACCAGGGTCTGGTCACCGTCGGCTCAGCGGTCAACTTTTCCGAATACGTGTGTCAAGGGCGGAGTAAAAATAGACCAATGGGGCGGAGGAAAAGTAGACCAGTGGAGGTGTAGGAGATCGGGGATTGTCGGGGAGGAGGGCGTCTGGAGCGGAGGCCTGCGCCGCCTGAAAG
>Ga0187856_1001682_pt1 | contig 17251 bp, 13 predicted proteins | sample June2016WEW_8_40_FD_132443 | JGI IMG/M metagenome (GOLD analysis project Ga0187856, IMG submission 132443) | Peatland microbial communities from SPRUCE experiment site at the Marcell Experimental Forest, Minnesota, USA - June2016WEW_8_40 | ecosystem: Environmental > Terrestrial > Soil > Wetlands...
ACTTCGAGGATGCGGCGCATGATCTGATGACGGCGCTCGATCGGCTGGTAAGGATCGGTATTGGTGCCGATGGCGATGATTTTCGGCACATAGCCCGGCGCCGACAATTCGCGTTCGAGCAATTCCGGCGCGTTGGGTTTTACGAACAGCTTCGATTCGAAGTCGAGACCCGGCGACAGCCCGAGAAAGGCGTGGGTCGGCCGCGCGAAGCAATAGACGCAGCCATGCTCGCAGCCGCGATAGGGATTGATCGAACGGTCGAAGGAGAGGTCGGGGGAATCGTTGCGGGTGATGATTTTCCGCGTCGCGTCGACCGTGACGCTGGTCTTGAACGGCGGCAGCTCCTCCAGGCCTTGCCAGCCGTCGTCGAAGGCAATGCGCGCGACCGGCTCGTAACGCCCGGAGGCGTTCGACTGCGTACCGCGACCGCGCCGGCGCTCGCGTTCGACGGCGGTTCCCAACTCGCCCGCCGGCGCGGAGGGCAGCGGCGCCGGCGGGCGTCTCAAGGCGGACGTGCGAGTCATGGCGTCAACCTAATCTCCATATGCGAACATAACAAGAACAAATCTCCGTGAAGACGAATTGGAACTTGACAGAATTCTGTACAGTACCGTACGGTTTATCTAGAGATGGCCATGACGACAACGCGACGCAAGGGCGCCGAAGAAGCGCGCAATCAGCTTCCCGATCTTCTCGAAGCGGCTGAAAAGGGTGAATCGACAATCATCACCAGGCATGGTCGAGCTGTGGCGGCGCTGGTGCCCATCGAAGCGTACGGCTCCGCCGTGCGCCAACAACCGCTGCTGCCTCTGGCAGGTTCCGGCCGCGGACTATGGGGCAAGGACAGCACCCATACGCTGCGCAAATTGCGTGACGAATGGAGCCGCTAGATTTCGCGGATCTGCCGGAGCAGGCCTTACTCCTGCTGGATTCGGCGCCAATCATTTACCTGCTCGAGGCTCATCCGAAATACGGGCCGCGCTTCGAGCCGCTGTTTGCGGCGCATGCGGCAGGACGCCTGCGCTTCGCCGTAACAACCGTCACCATCGTCGAGGTGTTGACCGGCCCATTGCAGGCGGCCAACGAGGCGCTGGCGCGGCGTTACCGCGCCATCCTCGAATCATGGCAGCCGATTGAACTTGACGTCGACATCGCAGAAAGTGCCGCGCGATTGCGGGCTTCGCTCCGCCTCGGGCTGGCAGACGCCGTCCAAGCAGCAAGCGCTCTCGCGATCAATGCCGCCGCTCTGGTGACCCATGATCGCGACTTCTCGCGCGTGCAGTCGCTGCGCATAATTTGCTAATGGGCAGCGGACGGCTACTTCCTCCGCTGCCGACGATCGGCGGCGTGGCACGGTCGCGCAACAAATGCTGAGCGTCATCATCGCGACACGCGATTCGGAACGGGCCCTGGTGCCGACCTTGGCCGCACTCGTTCCGGGCGCGACGGCCGGCCTCATTAGCGAAGTATTGATCGCCGACGCCGGCTCCCGCGACGAGACAGCGGCGATCGCCGATGTCGCCGGGTGCAATTTTCTGCTGCTGGAAGGCCCGCTCGGCCGGCGGCTGAAAGCGGCGGCGGCATCGGCGCGCGCGCCCTGGCTGCTATTTCTGCGGCCCGGAACCATCCTCGATGCGGCCTGGACCGGCGAGGCAAGGCGCTTTGTCGAGCAACCTTCGCCGGAGCCCCGCGCGGCCACGTTCCGGCGCGGAACTCCGGCGCAGCCGACGCTGCGCGAGGCGTTGTCGCTCGTTGCCGCCGCGCTCGGAGCAAAACCACGTGCCGGGCAGGGCCTGGTCATCTCGAAGCAGTTTTACGACCAAATCGGCGGCCATTCCGAGACTGCCGCCGATCCCGACGCCGACCTGTTGCGTCGCATCGGCCGGCGGCGGATCGTCATGCTCGCCGCCAGCGCTTTCGCTGCAAGCCCGGTAGCAAGCTAAACCGCAGCGCCACCGAGCGCGGCCGGCAAAAGGGCCGTAAGATGGGTTCCGCTCTTGCGAAACCCATCACTGATCCTCGTCGCCCTATGATGGGTATCGCTTCGCTCCACCCATCCTACGCGCTTGAATGTTGTCCGCGACCTTGAATCGGCTTTCCGGCCGAATCGACCTGTAAAAAAAGGAATTCCCTCCAATGTTGCCATCGGAGGGTCAAAGGCCGGTCATTTCCGGCATCCTTCAGTGGTAAACCACTTTGCCGTGGCTTTCCAACCGATTTCCCCTAACGCGAACATTATTGAATCTAAGTACGATCTCGTCAATAATCATCTTTCGGTTGTGTACAGTGGCGTTGGGGTACCTCGATGGGGGAACGTAAGCGTATCCTCGGCATCGACCTCGGCATCGCCTCGTGCGGTTGGGCAGTGATCGAGGCGGGTGAGAACGAGGGCGACACCATCGCCACCGGTGTCCGCTGCTTCGATGCGCCGCTGGTGGACAAGACCGGCGACCCTAAAAGCGCGCAGCGGCGGGCGGCTCGGGGCGCGCGGCGTGTGATCCGGCGGCGGCGGCAGCGGATGAACAAGGTCCGCAAGCTGCTTCACGGAAACGGATTGCTTCCGGATTCCACCACCGAGGCGTTGCACGAGGCGCTGCGGCGCGTTTCGCCGAAAGGCACGCATCCGCCCATTACGCCGTGGACCTTGCGCGCCGTCGCATACGATCGCCTGCTGACGAACGACGAGCTTGCCGTGGTGCTCGGACACATCGCGCGACATCGCGGCTTCCGTTCGAATTCCAAGCGCGAGGCCGGGGCCAACGCCGCCGACGAAACTTCGAAAATGAAAAAGGCGATGGAGGCCACGCGGGACCTCCTGATGGGACGTACATTCGGGCAAATGATGGCGACGGACGAAAGATTCGTCGACCGCAAACGCAATCGAGACAAGGACTATTCACATACAGCGAAACGTTCCGATCTTGAAGATGAAGTGCGAAAGATTGTTTCCGCCCAACGGCGCTTTGGAAACGCGGCGGCGACGGACGATCTGGCAAAAACATTTTCCGAGACGGCTTTCAGCCAACGCCCGTTGCAGGACAGCGAAAAGCTCGTCGGCAAATGTCTGTTCGAGCCTGATCAATTGCGCACCGCTCGGCGCGCGCCGTCGTTTGAGCTGTTTCGCTTTCTTCAACGTCTTGCGCATTTGCAGATTTCAGTAGGCCGGGTTGAACGACCGCTAACGCAGGAAGAAATCGCGCTGGCCTCGAAAGGATTCGGCGAAACCAAGAAGACCATCACTTTCGGTTCGTTGCGCGAGACGCTCGACCTCGACCCCAACGCGCGCTTCGCCGGCATCCCGAAGGACAAGGAAAGCAAACTCGATGTTGCCGCGCGTACTGGCGGCGCGGCCTATGGCACCAAGACGCTGAAAGACGCGCTTGGCGACGCGCCGTGGCAATCGCTGATCAAGACACCGGACAAGCTCGACCGCATCGCCGAAGTGCTGTCGTTCCGGGAGGACATGGACTCGATCCGCAAGGGCCTCGACGAAATCGGCCTCGACGCCGTGATCGTGCAATGCCTGCTCGACGCGGCGGCCAAGGGCGAGTTCAAGGATTTCACCAGGGCGGCGCATATCTCCGCGCTTGCCTGCCGCAACATCGTTCCCGGTTTGCGCGAGGGGCTGGTTTACTCGGACGCTTGCGCGCGGGTCGGCTACGACCATGCCACAAGACCGTCCGTTCAACTCACGGAAATCGGCAGCCCGGTGACGCGCAAGGCTTTCGGCGAGGCGATCAAGCAAATCCGCGCGGTGGCGCGCGAATACGGCCCCATCGATCTGGTCCATATCGAGCTTGCCCGCGATGTAGGCAAGAGCGCCGAGGAACGCCGGGAAATTCAAGACGGGATTGAAAAACGCACCGCCGAGAAGGAAAAGCGGCGTGGCGAAGCGGCGGAACATTTGGGCCGCGCGCCGAGCGACGACGAACTGCTGCGCTACGAACTCGCCAAGGAGCAGAATTTCAAGTGCATTTATTCCGGCGACGCAATCGATCCCAAAGGCGTCGCCGCCAACGACACCCGTTATCAGGTCGATCACATCCTGCCGTGGAGCCGGTTCGGCGACGATTCCTACATCAACAAGACACTGTGCACGACCAAGGCCAATCAGGACAAAGGCGGGCGCACACCATTCGAGTGGTTTAAGGCAGATAAATCGGAGGAGGACTGGCTTGAATATCAGGCGCGCGTAGATGGGCTAAAAGAAGTAAAGCGGAGAAAACGAAAGTTTTTTCTGATCGGTAAAATAAGCTCTGAAATTGAAGATAAATTCAAGAGGCGCAATCTGACTGACACCCAATGGGCGACAAGTTTGCTCGCAGAAGAATTAAAAAAGGACTGCCTCAAGTGGATTTTCACGGAACGAAGCGGGCGACAAGTCCGCACCCGCCCCGGCGCAATCACGTCGAAGCTCCGGCGCGCGTGGGGGCTGGAAGGACTGAAGAAGGAAAATGGCGAGCGCGTACCGGACGACCGCCATCATGCCGTCGATGCGCTGGTGCTGGCGGCGACGACGGAAAGTCTGTTGCAACTTCTTACGAAGGAAGTCCAGCAACGGGAGAAGGAAGGACGACAGGACGATATTTTTCATTGCAACCAGCCGTGGCCCGGCTTTCGAATCGATGTCGAACGCGCGGTGCGAGGCGAGAACGGGACCGGCGGCGTGTTTGTTTCTCGCGCCGAGCGCCACCGCGCGCGCGGCAAGGCGCACGACGCGACGGTGAGGCAAGTTCGTGGGGCTGACGGGAAAAAGCTGGTCAATAAGACGCCCAGTGAAATCAACGGCGAAAAAATTGTCTATGAACGAAAACTAATTACAGACAAAGGCTTCAAGGAGAGCGACCTCGACAAAATTCCCATTCCCGCTCCCTACGGCAATATCGCCGACCCAAAGAGGTTGCGCGACGAAATGGTGGAATCCTTGCGTGCATGGATCGGGAAAGGAAAACCGAAGGACGATCTGCCGCGCTCTCCCAAGGGCGACATTATCCGCAAGGTGCGTGTTGCAACCGACAAGAAGGTCGCGATCGAGCTAAGTGGCGGCGCGGTCGATCGCGGTGACATGGCGCGAGTGGATGTGTTTCGAAAAAAGAACAAGAAGGGCAAGTGGGAGTTCTACGTCATCCCGATCTACCCGCATCAAATCGCCACGATGGAGGAGCCGCCAGATCATGCGGTGAAAGGTGGAGGAGAAGAGTCTGAATGGGCGCCACTTGACGCGAACTCAGAGTTTCTTTGGTCGCTTTATTCGATGTCGTTCTTAGAAATTGTTAAGTCAGATGGTGAAGCAATTGAAGGATACTTTCGAAGCCTTGACCGCAACACTGGTGCAGTCACTGTTTCGCCGCAGGTAACGAATGATGAAATTCGAAAAGGTATCGGCGTCAAGACTCTGTCGTCATTGAAAAAATTCACCATCGACCGTCTCGGCCGCAGGTTCGAAGTATCGCGTGAGGTGCGGACATGGCGTGGAAAGGCCTGCACCTGACGCAAGCCGCGCGGCTGTCGCTCGCGGACAATCAGGTGTGCGTGAAGCAGGACGCGGGCGAAGTCCGCCTCGCGCTGGAAGATATTGCATGGATCGTCATCGACACGCCGCAGGCGTCGCTCACCAGCGCGCTGATGGCGGCCTGCATGGAGGCGGGCATCGCGCTGGTGTTCACCGACGAACGCCACACGCCGTGCGGACTTACCCTGCCGTTTCACCGCCACCACCGGCAGGGCGCGGTGGCGAAGCTGCAGATTGAAGCGAAGGACGGCGTCAAGAAGCGCCTGTGGCAGGCCCTGGTGCGCGCGAAAATTTCCAATCAGGCCGGGGCGCTGGCGGCGCTCAACCACGGCGATGCGGCGACGCTCAGGGAAATCGCCCGCCATGTGGAGCCGGACGATCCCGACAATGTGGAAGCGCGCGCAGCGCGGTTCTACTGGGGGCGGCTGTTCGACGATTTCATCCGCAACGACGGCGGCGACCGCCGCAACAAGCTCTTGAACTACGGCTATGCCGTGGTGCGTGCCGGCGTCGCCCGCGCGCTAGTGGCCTCGGGCTTTCTGCCCGCGTTCGGTCTCAAGCACGACGGCGCGGCCAACGCCTTCAATCTCGCCGACGATGTCGTCGAGCCGTTCCGTCCCTTCGTCGATCTCTTGGCGCGCAAAACCTGCGGCGATGGCGCGAACAAGAACGGCGAGCTTTCGCTCGACGACCGCCGCGCCATGGCGGGCGCGCTGCTTGTCGATGCCAAGGTCGGCGACGGCGAGGTGTCGTTGCTGGTCGCGGCGGAGATGGCGGCGGCCAGTCTCGTACGCGCGCTGGAACACGAGAAGGCGTCGCTGCTCGAACTGCCGGTGCTGGAACGGGCGCCATGAAAAGCGAGGAGGTGCGTTACGTGTGGATGTTTGTGTTTTTCGATCTTCCCGTCGGCACCAAGGCCGACCGGCGCTGGGCCACGAAATTCCGCAACTTTCTCAAGGACGACGGATTTATGATGCTGCAATGGTCGGTCTACGCGCGCGTCTGCCGCGGCGACGACGCCGCCGACAAACACGACCGGCGCGTGACGAAAAACTTGCCGCCGCGCGGCAGCGTGCGTACGCTTCAGGTGACCGACAAGCAGTACGCGCGCATGAAGCTCATGCTCGGCGAGGCCACATTCAGTGAGAAAAAAGCGCCCCAACAATTGGTTCTGCTCTGATTTCCGCCTGAAGCCTCAGGCGGAAATCAGAGCGATTCCAGCACTTTGTACCGCTCCTAACCTACCACGGGGAAATCGGTAGGGAAGCCACGGCTGAAGATCCGAAGACACGTCCGACTAATCGGAACCTACCACGGGGAAATCGGTAGGGAAGCCACGGCGCAGCCCTATTGCTTTCATCGCCGGCATGTAACCTACCACGGGGAAATCGGTAGGGAAGCCACGGCAGTATTCCGGCGGCATCATCGTCGACGTTGAACCTACCACGGGGAAATCGGTAGGGAAGCCACGGCGGGGATGTTCAGCATGCGGTATCTTCGTTCAACCTACCACGGGGAAATCGGTAGGGAAGCCACGGCCTGCGCCCGCGAACGTCCGGAGACGTGGATAACCTACCACGGGGAAATCGGTAGGGAAGCCACGGCAATAAATCGCTCTTTCCGAGCCCACAAGGGGCGCGGAAAGAGCGATGCGCTGTGCGCTCTTGCGGCCAAGATGATTCCGTTACCACCCGCCCGTACGCGGCTGACCTCGACAACCTTTCCGTACTCCTATTCCTTTTACTCCTTTCGCCATTCGCCTTCGCCCCCAATCCGGCTGCCTTGCGTCTCCGACGTAGTGACATTTCCCTTGACATCCGTCCCTAGTTCAGTTACAAGCCGCGAATCTCGCTCACCTAAAGGACGTCAGCCGGCGACACTGGCTGACGGAGCGGGAGCGGTTCCCGCGGGCGGGGGCTCGTCACCTCCGCTCCCGGGCGGCTTCGGGAAGACGCCCGGCCGGCATGATGACCGGTCTGCGACTTAGTCGCTGGACTGGGACAGGCGGGGGCGGGTAACGCCCGCTCTTTAGCCACGTCCCAGGAAGCGCGTTCTGGAGCTGAGCTGCGGCGTTGGTTCGCTGCAGCAAGCGCCGTGGTGGAACGCCGACAGGCGAGCGCGCGACGCTTCGCGCGAGCCGCGCCCGTAAGGCGCGGAGGTTTGGACTAATGCGCCTGCCGGCGTTCCGCTTCCCTTTTGTTTGCCGAGCATGATCCGGAAAAGTGGATACCGGTTTTCCGAAAAGATCATGCTCAAACAAAACGCAGTAGCATGATCGAGCCGAAAGCCGGTCCCACCGCCGGTCTAGGTGTGACGCGATCCTGCTCCGGGGAAGGTTTTTGCGAATGGCGTTGGCATAACTCGGGCGCGTAGGCGTCGCGGGAACGAGTTTGCTTTTTTCACCTCTCCCCGCCGCGCGGGGAGAGGTCGAGCGAGCGGAGCGAACGAGGGTGAGGGGGCCTCTCAGCGAGTCTGAGCGCTGAAACTCTGAGCCCGGCGGAGAGGTCCCCTCACCCCACCCTCTCCCCGCGCGCGGGGCGAGGGAGTCACGAGCGTGCTGGAAGACCGTATCTTTGACGACTGCACGAGCTTCGAGGCCCGCGCCCCTTCCACCGCCCTTCGGGCGGTCCCCCTTCCTCGCTATCGCGGGGCAGGAAAGATTAAACCGTGGCGCCTTCCGCCTTCGGCCTGCGTAAATGCTCGTCGAGCCGCGGCATGATCTCGACGAAATTGCATGGCCCGTAACGGTAATCGAGCTGATGCACCAAGATTTCGTCCCAGGCATCCTTGCAGGCGCCGGGCGAGCCCGGCAGGCAGAAGATGTAGGTGGTGCCGGCAACGCCGGCGGTCGCGCGCGACTGAATCGCCGAGGTGCCGATCTTGGGGAAGCTCACCACCAGGAACAGCGCCGAGAAGGCGTCCATCTTCTTGTCGAACAGCGGCTCGACGGCTTCCGGCGTGACGTCGCGGCCGGTGAAGCCGGTGCCGCCCGTGGTGATGATCACGTCGATCACCGGATCGGCGATCCAGGCTTTGACGCGGGCGCGGATCGCCTCGATGTCGTCGGTCACGATGCTGCGTTCGGCGATGAAATGGCCGGCGGCGACGATGCGCTGCACCAAGAGCGCCCCCGACTTGTCGTCCTTCATATCGCGCGTGTCGGAGATTGTGAGCACCGCGATCTTGAGCGGCACGAACTCCTTGGTCTCGTCAAGCCCGGGCATGGGTACACCTTTACGCAACCAGATCATCCGCTCGTCCCCGCGCAGGCGGGGACCCAGTGCGTTGCTGCTGGATTCCCGCCTACGCGGGAATGAGCGGGATACTACACTAAAGCGGGCCTGCTGACATCGTATCGCAGGCCGCGACCCGGCCCGAATGAAAGCCGTTCGAGAACCAACGATTGCGCTGTTCGGAGGTGCCATCGGTGAAGGCGTCGGGCACGACATAGCCCTGCGTCTGTTTTAGCAGAGGCGGTCGCCGCCGATGGCCGAGGCGGTTTGCAGTGCTCGCCGATTAGAGGTGGTCATTTCAGGTCAACAAGTTGCAACCTGTCACGCGCGATTAACCAAGTGTTTCCCGGCATTTATTGCCTAGTAGCGACGCCTTGCGATTAAGCCGATCTTTACCTTGGCCGGGCATCATCCTGTCCATCGGTTGTAGGTCCCGCGTCGCCGATCGCGTCGCCTGAGTCAGAGTTCTGAGTCATGGTTGTGTCGCGTCGCGGGGCGTCCGTAAGGGCGCCCCGCGTGAGTCTTGAGTCCGCTCCATCCGCGCGCATCCTGGTCGGCGATTGCGTTGCCGAGATGGCAAGACTCCCCGCCGCTTCCGTCGATCTCGTCTTCGCCGACCCGCCGTATAATCTGCAGCTTCAAGGCGACCTCAAACGTCCCGATAATTCGCGCGTCGATGCCGTCGACGACGACTGGGACAAGTTTGTCAGCTTCGCCGCCTACGACGATTTCACCCGCGCCTGGATCACCGCCTGCCGCCGCCTGATGAAGCCGAACGCCACGCTCTGGGTCATCGGTTCCTACCACAACATTTTCCGCGTCGGCGCGCTCATCCAGGACCTCGGCTTCTGGATCTTGAACGACATCGTCTGGCGCAAATCGAACCCGATGCCGAATTTTCGCGGCCGCCGCTTCACCAATGCGCACGAGACCCTGATCTGGGCGGCGCGCGACGCGGCGAAAAGGAATTATACGTTCAATTATGAAGCGCTCAAAGCCGGCAACGACGATATCCAGATGCGCTCCGATTGGCTGATCCCGCTGTGCACCGGCGAGGAAAGGCTCAAGGGGCGCGACGGCAAGAAGCTGCATCCGACGCAAAAGCCGGAGGCGCTGCTCGCGCGCGCCATCCTCGCGGCATCGCGACCGCACGATCTGGTGCTCGACCCGTTCTGCGGCACCGGCACGACCGGGGCGGTCGCGCGCCGGCTGCGCCGCCGTTTTATTGGCATCGAGCGCCACGCGGATTACGCCGCCGCTGCCGAAGCGCGCATCGCCGCCGCGGAGCCATTGCCCGAGCCGGCGCTCGCCGCTTTCATGACCGCGCGCGAGGCGCCGCGCGTGCCGTTCGCAGCGCTGATCGAGCGCGGCCTCGTGGCGCCCGGCATCAAGCTCGTCGACGCCAAAAAGCGGCACTGCGCGCTCGTTCGCGCCGACGGCGCCATCGCGCTCGGCGAGGCGGTCGGCTCGATCCATAGGATCGGCGCCCTGGCGCAAGGCCTCGAAGCCTGCAACGGCTGGACCTTCTGGCACGTCGAGACGGCGCAGGGCCTGACCGTGATCGACGCGCTGCGCGCGCAAGTGCGCGCGCAGATGGGCGCGGGGTAACGGCGCCTCTCCACCTTCCTTCCTCTGGCTACATACCGAGCGCATGCGTCACGACCTTGCGCATGACGCTGGGCAGCGCTTCACCGGCAAGGTCTGCGAGCGCGACCCAGCGCATGCCCGTCGGCGCCGGCGTGCGCGCCGGAAACTCGGCGGCATAGACGATAAGTTCGAGCGGGAAGTGCGTGAACACGTGCCGCACCACGCCAGGAAGATGGCGCCACGCAATGCGCCGTCTCGGCTTGGCCAGGGCCAAGCGTGGCGCGCCGTCGAGCACTTTATTTTCGTCGAAGTCCCGCACCCACTCCGTGGTCGGGACTTCGGTCATGGCGCCGAGCAGACCCTTCGCCGGCCGCGTCCGCAAGAGCAAAAATCCGTCCGCCCGGCGCGCGACAAAGGCAGCGCCGCGGCGCAGCGCGCCTTGGCGTTTCGGAACCCGGCGCGGAAACGTCTCCGCATCGCCGCGCTTGTGCGCCGCGCAGCTTTCGTTCCAGGGGCACAGCGCGCAAGCCGGCTTCTTCGGCGTGCAGATGGTGGCGCCGAGGTCCATCATCGCTTGCGCGAAATCGCCGGCGCGGCGCGGCGGGGTCAGTTCGCTCGCGCGCCGGCGCAGCTCGGGTTTTACCGCCGGCAGCGGCTCGGCGACGGCAAAGAGCCGCGCGATCACGCGTTCGATATTGCCGTCGACCGGGCTCGCCGGCGCATCGAACGCAATCGCGGCGATGGCGGCCGCGGTATAAGGCCCGATACCGGGCAGCGCGCGCAACGCCGTTTCACTTGCCGGAAACTCTCCGCCGTGGCGCTCGACGATGGCGCGGGCGCAGGCATGCAGATTGCGGGCGCGGGCATAATAGCCGAGCCCCGCCCAGGCTTTCAGTATCTCCTCCAGCGGCGCGGAAGCCAGCGCTTGCACATCGCCCCAGCGCGCGAGAAAGCGGGCGTAATAGGGCGCGACGGCCTTGACCGTCGTCTGTTGCAGCATGATTTCGGAGAGCCAGACGCGGTAAGGATCGCCGCGCTCGGGAGGCACCGCGCGCCACGGCAATGCCCGGCGATGGCGGTCGTACCAGGCGAGCAAGGCGGTGGGTTGCGGGAATGAATTCGCCGCCCGGCGCTGCACACGCTGTCGCCCGACGCTCTTCGCTGCTACAGGCATAGTCGAGGGATGACAGAGCACTCCATGATGAACAAGCCCTCCCGCTCTTTCGCCAAGCCCCTGCGCGACCTCCTCGGCAAGGTCGTCGGCGAGACTTTTACGCGGCAGGGTTTTGCGTCGGCCGAGCTGGTGACGCGCTGGACCGAGATCGTCGGCGCGGAAATCTCGGCGCACAGTGAGCCCATCAAAATCCAGTGGATGCGCGGCGCTTCCCCCTCCCGTCCCTCCCCCGCCGGCGGGGGAGGGTCAGGGAGGGGGCAACCGCCGGGCACGCTCGTCCTGCGCGTCGAGGGCCCGGCGGCGGTGGAGATTCAGCACCTCGCCAACGTCATCTGCGAGCGTGTCAACCGCTTTCTTGGCTGGCGCGCCGTCGAACGCATCGCGCTGCGCCAGGCGCCGCTGCGGCACGCCTTGCGCAAGTCCGCTCCGGCTGCCGATCCCGCCGCGGCCGCGCGTATTGCCGCGAGCATGCCGGAGATCGCAGACGACGATTTACGACAGGCGCTGGCGCGGCTCGGGGCGGCGGTCCGGCGCGGCTGAGGCGGTGGCGAACCGCAATCAAGCGACCGTGACTGTTGCGACGGCGTGGGGCCTTGGCGGAATGTCCGGCTGGTGCCACATTCGTGCCGCAGGATTTCCTCTTCGACCACTCGAACCAGGAGTCGACCCTTGACGCTATCCCGTCGCCAATTCTTCACGTCCACTGCGATCTTTGCACTCGCCAGCGCCGGTAGTGCGGGTGCCGTTCTCTCCGGCCTCACAGGGCCGGCCAAAGCGGATGCGCCCGAGCCGGACCTGGCGGAGCTGGCGAAGGCCGGCGCAGATGGAGATGTCGTTCTCGGCTCCGACAAGGCGTCCGTGACCATCATCGAATATGCCTCGTTGACCTGCTCGCACTGTGCGCATTTCTCGACTGAAACCTTCCCGGAGCTGCAGAAGCGTTACATCGACACCGGCAAGGTGCGCTTCATCTTCCGCGAATTCCCGCTCGATGCGCTTGCCGCCGCCGGTTTCATGCTGGCGCGCTGCGCCGGCAAGGACAGGTTCATGGCGGTTGTGGAGACCTTGTTCGCCAAGCAGGCTGATTGGGTCGTGCAAAAGCCGATCGAACCGCTCCAGGCGATCGCCAAGCAGCTCGGATTCACCGAGCAGTCGTTCGATCAATGCCTGGCGAATCAGCAGGTGCTCAACGGCATCCAGGAGGTGCGCGACCGCGCCGCCGAGAAGCTCGGGGTCAATTCCACACCGACCTTCTTCGTCAATGGAAAAAAGCTGACCGGCGATCAATCGATCGAGGCGCTGGCCAAGGAGATCGACCCCTATCTCAAGGAGGGGTAAGGGTTTTCTGGCCTCGCGGGAGTTCGCTCAGGCCGCCGCCCCCGCGCCTGCTGGGATCGGCCTGCAAACGCGAAAATATGGATAACGCGGGCGGCCCCGTTGCGCTCGCAGGCGCGACGATTCATTCTCCGCGCCGATGCGGCACTTAAACCATGCGGCGCGCGCCAATTGGCGTGAGCCTTCAATGATTCCCTTCGCCGCCGCGGCAGGGAAGATGGACATAATACGCGAATGAAGCTCACGCGGTTGCGCCTGATCGGCTTCAAGTCCTTCATCGAACCGACCGACTTTGACATCGAACCGGGACTGACCGGCGTCGTCGGCCCGAACGGCTGCGGCAAGTCCAATCTGGTCGAGGCCGTGCGCTGGGTCATGGGCGAAGCCTCCTATAAGGCGATGCGCGCGGCGGAGATGGACGACGTGATCTTCTCCGGCAACGCCGACCGTCCGGCGCGCAACCATGCCGAAGTCGCGGTCTTGATCGACAACAGCGATCGCAAGGCGCCCGCGGCGTTCAACGATACCGACACGCTCGAAGTCTCGCGCCGCATCATGCGCGAGCAGGGCTCGATCTTCCGCGTCAATGGCCGCGAGGTGCGTGCGCGCGACGTCACCGTGTTGTTTGCCGATGCCTCGACCGGCTCGCGTTCCCCCGCTCTCGTGCATCAGGGCCGCATCGGTGAGATCATCCAGGCGCGACCCGACCAGCGCCGGCGCGTGCTCGAAGAGGCTGCCGGCATTTCCGGACTGCATGCGCGCCGTCACGAGGCGGAGCTGCGGCTCAGGGCCGCCGAGCACAATTTGGCGCGGGTCGAAGACGTCATCGGCCAACTCGCCGCGCAGGTCGCCGCGCTCAAGACCCAGGCGCGGCAGGCGGTGCGCTACCGCAACATTTCCGGCCAGGTGCGCCGGACCGAAGCGCTGCTGTTCCACTTGCGCTGGATTGCGGCGAGAGCTGAAGTCGCCGATGCCGAGCGGACCAAGGACGAGGCCGTCCGCGTCGTCGCCGCGCGCACCGGCGAGCAGGCGGCAGCCACGACGCGGCAAACGCTGGTCGCGGCCGACCTCCCCGCCTTGCGCGAGGCGGAGGCCAAGGCCGCCGCGGCGCTGCAGCGCCTCCTCATCGCGCGCGAGGCGCTCGAGCGCGAGGAGGCCCGCGCCAAGGAAAGGATCGGCGAGCTCGACCGCCGGCTCGAGCAATGCGCGGCCGACCTTCAGCGCGAGCACACGCTTGCAGCCGACGCCGAGGCCGCGCTCGACCGGCTCGGCGCCGAGGAGAAAACGCTCAAGGCCGAAGCGCAGGCGAGCGCCGCGCGGCTGACCGGCGTCAATGGGCGCGTCGCGGCAGCCGACGCCGCACTTGTCGCCTCGGAGAAATCCTTTGCCGAGCTGACCGGCGCGCTCGCCGATCTGACGGCCCGCCGCAATCAGCTTCAGGCCGCTTTACGCGATCACGAACAGCGCGCCACACGCCTCGAAGCGGAACTCGCCAATATCGAAGCCGGCCTCGCCGCAACCGGCAGCGGCGAACCCGATTTGCCGGCACTGGGCCAGGAGCTTGCGGCCGCGCAGGTCGCGCTCGCCGCAGCGGAGAGCGCCGCGCGCGCGGCGGAAGTCGCTCACACGCGGGCGCGAGACGAAATCGACGCCGCACGGGCGCCGCTCGCCACTGCCGAGCGCCGCGTGCAACGGCTGGAAACCGAAGCGAAGACCATCGGCAAGCTGTTGGCGCTCGAGAACAAAAATCTTTGGCCACCGGTGATGGATGCGCTGACCGTCGCCAAGGGCTACGAGAAGGCGCTGGGCGCCGCGCTCGGCGACGATCTCGATGCGCCGGTGGATCACTCCGCGCCGATGCGTTGGGCCGGCGCGGTGCTCGATCCGTCCGATCCCGGCTTGCCGCAAGGCGCGGTGGCGCTGGCTCGCTTTGTGCAGGCCCCGCCGGAACTTTCGCGCCGCCTTGCCCAGATCGGCGTCGTCGAGCGCGCCGACGGAGCCAGCCTTGCGGCGATGCTCAAGCCCGGCCAGCGACTGGTATCGCGCGAGGGCGATTTCTGGCGCTGGGACGGCTTTGCCATCGCCGCCCATGCTCCCACCGGGGCGGCGCGCCGGCTCGCCGAACGTGGCCGCCTGCAGACTATCGAGAGCGAACTTGCGACCGCCCGCGGCGAAGTGGAGGCCAAGCACTGTGTGGTCGAAGCGGCTGAAGCCGCACTTGCCGCAGCAGCGGCCACGGAGGTTGAGGCCCGCGCGCGCTGGCGCGCGGCCCAGCACTTGACCGATAGCGCACGCGAGGCGCACGCCGCCGCCGAGCGCGAGATCGGCCGCAACGCGGCGCGCATCTCGGCACTCGAAGAGGCGAGGCAACGGACCGGCGCCGGTCGCGACGAGGCGATGGCGGCGCGCAATGACGCGGAGAAAGCTCTCGCCGCGTTGCCCGCCGCCGCCGATCTCGAAGCAAAACTCGCGACCATCAACGACGTGATTGCAACGGACCGCGGGGCGCTCGCCGAGATACGGGTCGAAGCGCAGGCGATCGCGCGCGAGGCCGAGCTCGCCGATCGTCGGCTGCAGGCGATCGCCGCCGAATGCCGGGCCTGGGACGAACGGAAAGATAGCGCCGCGGCACAGATCGCCACCATCGGGCAGCGCACCGAAGAGGCGACGAGCGAGCGGACCGAACTCAGCAACGCGCCGGAAAAATTCGCCGGCCACCGCCAGGCTCTGATCGGCGAGATCGAGACGGCCACGGCCGCACGCCGCGCCGCCGCCGATCGGCTGGCGGAGGCCGAGACGGAACTTGCCGCCGCCGACAAGGCCGCGCGCGTCGCGCTCGAAGCGGTCGGCGAAGCCCGCACCGAGGCCGCGCGCGCCGAGGAACGCCGCGACGGCGCCAAGCGCCGCCTCGCCGACATCGAGCATGAAATCCGCGACCTTCTCGATGTCGAACCGGCTGCGGCGGCGGAGCTGGCCGAGATCAAGGCAGGCGCTGAACTGCCGGAAATCGGCGAAATCGAAGCCAGACTCGACCGCATCCGGCGCGAGCGCGAGCGCCTCGGCTCGGTGAATCTGCTCGCGGAACAGGAACTGCGCGAGGTTGAGGCGCAGCACGGCAAGCTTACCGCCGAGCGCGACGATCTGGTCGAGGCCATCAGGCGGCTGCGGCAGGGCATCCACAGCCTCAACCACGAGGCGCGCGCGCGCCTGCTGACTTCTTTCGCGACGGTCAACGCGAATTTCCAGAAGCTTTTTGTCGAGCTGTTCGGCGGCGGCAATGCCGAGCTGCAGCTCATCGAGAGCGACGACCCGCTCGAAGCCGGCCTCGAAATCATGGCGAAGCCGCCGGGCAAGAAACAGGTGACGCTGTCGCTACTCTCCGGCGGCGAGCAGGCGCTCACGGCGTTGGCGCTGATCTTCGCCGTGTTCCTCACCAATCCGGCGCCGATCTGCGTGCTCGACGAGGTCGATGCGCCGCTCGACGATTACAATGTCGAGCGCTTCTGCGACCTGCTCGACGAGATGACGCGCTCAACCGACACCCGCTTCGTCATCATCACCCACAACCCGATCACCATGGCGCGCATGAACCGCCTCTACGGCGTCACCATGGCCGAGCGCGGCGTCTCGCAGCTCGTCTCGGTGGATTTGGAAGACGCCGTGAAGCTGCGCGAGGCGGGGTAGGACGCGCATCGTCAATGCGGTTGATGAGCGACGCCCGGTCGATGTTCGCTTTGGTCCGATTTGCAGACTCTATTGGTGCATCACGCAATGTCCGCTAAAGGCAACCAGCGGACACTTGCAGCGCAGCAAAACGCGTGCAGAAATGTGTAACAGAACGAGTTCTTTGAGCGGCGCCCTTCAACGCCTCCGCGCGGCGCACCTGGTCGGTCAGTGCCAGCCGGATTGCGGTTAGAGAAGAAGACCAAAAATGTTCAACCACTGCGAAACTTCAAAGCGGGCGGTGCATTCTGCCGAACAGCCATCCGAGCGCGAGCGCGAGCGCTACAGCCGTATAAGGCTGTTTTTCGATGGTGTTGCGCAACGCCCTCTCAAAGGAACCGGCGGTCTGGGAGGCGCTGTCGACGGCTTGGTTAGAGAGAGCTTGGGCGGCATCCGACACTTCATCGGCCTGTTTCTTGGCATGTCGAATAGCACGGTTGAGATCAGTGCTAGGAGTAGGGGTCTCTGGCATATCAGTGCTCCACTGGAATCGGGGTGGTCGGAGGTCAACGCGCTAAAGCGAGCGAAAGTTCGCCGCCCGGAACGTTCGTTCCATCGAGGAGTTATCAGACGCGGTAGTTAGCGTGCTGCTATGGTACAACGAACCGAAGAGACAAGAACCAGAAATTATGCCTCCTGCGCCCAAAGAAGGGCCAGAGCGCATTGTACCTGAGATTCCTCCGGACA
>Ga0187856_1001684_pt1 | contig 17239 bp, 16 predicted proteins | sample June2016WEW_8_40_FD_132443 | JGI IMG/M metagenome (GOLD analysis project Ga0187856, IMG submission 132443) | Peatland microbial communities from SPRUCE experiment site at the Marcell Experimental Forest, Minnesota, USA - June2016WEW_8_40 | ecosystem: Environmental > Terrestrial > Soil > Wetlands...
CCCTTGTAATTGTATTCGGTGATGGCATCGCGGAAGCACTGGTTGATCGCTTCGACGCGATGGCGCAAAATGTCCTGAAACCGGATGAGCAGCGGAAACTTCAGCCCGCGCGACCTAGCCTCCTCGGCCACGTCCGTCAAATCCACCGTCGCGCCCGCGTCCTGCAATGGCCGCGCCACGACGTGGCCGGCGTCGTTGATGTCGAAATACTTCGCACCCCAGCGCTGGATGTTGTAAAGCGTGCGCGCCGCTTCGATGTCCCACGGCTGCGCCGCGTCATTTGGATTGCTCATCTCGATGCATTCAAACTGAACGCACTATAAAATTCTCTGCGCAGAAAGCAACAAGCGGAACGAAAAATTTTTGCGGCGAAAGAATCGCATTTAAAAACTTACCAGTCCACGATGCAGGATTTCCGGGTGAACTGCGAGCTTTGGGCGGTGTACTGGTGGAACTCCACATCCGTTCCGTCGGGATCCTGGAACCAGCATTGCCAGGTCTGGTCGCAGCCCAACTTTTTCGCGGTCACTTTCACGCCGCGCTGGATCAAGGCATCCCGCATTGCGTCAAGGTCATCCACTTCCAGGCAGAGATGATGGATCCGCTGGGGGCCGGCGGGTTCCCCCGGGCCGGCCTTGAAAATTTCGATGAACTGATTCGGGTTGATCTGGAGATAAAATCCGAACAGCTCACCGTCCTTCATGAAATCAAAATGCCGGCGCAATCCGAGCGCCCCGCAATAGAAATCCAGGCTGCGGTTCAAATCCTTTGAAAAAAGGCACACATGGGCCAGGGTCTTGATCATAAACTCGTTCTTGAAACGAATGTATTATAGAATGCCGCCGGGAGAATTCAACAAGTGGTTTGAAATTTTCGGGACGTTTCGCGCTTTGCAGTCCGGGGGAAATTTGGTTTTATCGCGCCATGCTGAAAGTTTCACTCACCACCATCGTCAAACATTGCGACCGGCTTCTTCACACAAAGAAAATCGGGGATTACGACGGCGCGGTGAATGGATTGCAGATGGAAAATGGCGGGACGGTCAGTCACATCGCCGCGGCCGTGGACGCGAGCCTGGCCACGGTCAGGCTTGCCATGGCAGCGAAAGCGGACCTGCTCATCGTGCATCATGGATTGTTCTGGGGGCCGGCGCATCCGTGGACGGGCAAAAAATACGAGCTGCTCCGGCTGCTGATGGAAAACAACCTGGCGGTTTACAGCTCGCACCTGCCGCTCGACGCGCATCCCCGGCTCGGCAACAACGCGCAACTCTGTGCCGCGCTCGGCTTGAAAAATCTGCGGCCGTTTTTCGTCACGCACGGCCAGCCGATCGGTTTTCAATCGCGCGCCAAAATCTCCCGCGCAAAACTCGCCGCGAAGCTTGCGCGCGCAACCGGCGCCAAACCGCGAATCATTCCCGGTGGCAGGGAAATTTGCGAGCGCATCGGCGTCGTGACCGGCGGCGCGGGCGGCGATTTGAAACTGGCGGTGGATGAAGGCGTGGACACATTCATTACCGGCGAAGGTCCGCATTGGACTTATGCGCTGGCCGAGGAATTGGGCATCAATGTGCTTTACGGCGGCCACTATGCGACGGAGACGTTCGGCGTGAAGGCGCTGGCGGCGGAACTTTCAAAAAAATTTGGCGTGTCGTGGGGTTTTCTAGACCATCCTACTGGCTTGTGACTTCTGGTTTGGCAACGGCGGAATTATCTTTTATAAGTTTTCGGCACGCGGCCCAGCCGTCCAGAAAGCCCCGCAAATCCGACTTGAACGACTGTGACAGTTGTTGATTGTGCTGAATTTTGTATTGTGCGTTTTTGATCAGCAGTTGAACCAGTCGGCCGCAAAACATAAAAAACATCCGGGCATCTTTGCGATGTTTCCACAGGAGCGCCGCCCCGGTGTAACTGTAAATGTAGCGCGTTTTGAAAACTTCATCGGCGGTCAGTTTGTGCTTGTGCCTGACGACGGCGGTCGGCTCATACACGATCGTGTGGCCGGATTTTAGAATCCGATAAAATAATTCGGTGTCTTCAATGGCATATTTCACGGCGGAGTTGCCGAACTGCTGGTTGAAGCCGCCAAGTTTTTTAAAGGTATCGCTGCGAAAAATCATGTTGCTGCCATGACCGATGCCAAAGGGAACGGGCGCGCCCGATTTCATGTGTTTGGCAAAAATTTTGGCGAAGTTCCCCAGCAGGAAGCCGAGGCCAAAGCCGGTGTCCGCCTTTGCAAAGGTCCGTCGCTCGACGCCCAAGTCTTGACCGGCAACTTCCTCGAACAGATTCGCCGCGCCTTCGCGATGGTGCTGGATGACCCGGCCGGTGCAGGCCCAGACATCTGGATCGGTGAAGTTTTTGAGCGACTGGCTTAACCAGTCCCTGGCCGGGACACAATCGTCGTCGGTGAACGCTATGACTTCGGCGGAGGTGTTGGCGACTCCGGTGTTTCGGGCAAGGGCCTGTCCACGACGTGGCTCGGAAACATATTTCGCGTTGAATTGCGCGGCAATTGCCGCGGTCTTTTCCTTTTCTGCATCCGTGCTGCTGTCCACGACCATTACTTCAAAGCCGGGACAGTCCTGACGGGCGAGGGCTTCAAGCGTTTCTCCGATGTAACTGGAGCGGTTGCGGGTGATGACAATGACTGCGACACGCATAATGTTTTTTGGTCCAATCTCCGGTGTCTTAAAGAGAGCGTTTATACAGACGGTATTCCGTCGGGAAGATGCCCGCCTGATGCACCAGTTGGGAGCGGTGAAATTTCTTCTGCTTGAGAACGAGCTTGAAGTTGCGGCGTTCCAGTTCGTCATCATAAGTCAGATGAACACCATTGGTCTCCACCGTTTCCAGTTTTTCGGTATGCGGGACGATGAAAAGATACGGCACTTTCAAGTCACTGATCTGGTCCAGCCAGAAACTGATGAACTGCTTGGTGCATTCCGACCAACTGTGGATGTTGGTGGCCAGATCATAAGTCCGGCCCTGCAGACCGGGCAACTGGTCGAACGGAACAACATCCGTCCCGGTGCAGTTGCGGAACTTGAGATAAAATTCCGAGAGAAAGGTCGAGGTGGCGATGGGATCAATGCAGGTAATCAAACTGTTCGGACACGCCGTGTTAAAACGATGGGCGAACCGTCCGTAGCCGGCCCCGATGTCCAGCACGCGCAGCCGATCCTGGAATTGAAAACCCAGGGCCCTTTGCAGAAACGCGATTTCCAGGATGGAATCCAGCAGGTCGCGGCTGACCGGTTTGCCGGGGACAAATTCCCACAATTTCACGCCGAACAACGGGTCTTCTCCGAGCCGGTTGAGCAGACCCAGATCATCCGTGGCTTCAACGTAAGCGAAGCTTAATTCGTAGCGACGCGTGTTCTGGCGAAAATACGCTTGGCTCACATAATCGTCCTCGCCGCGAAATCTCAACAGATTGACATGTTTCTCCCAAGAGTTCCAAAAAGAGTGGGCCAACCGGGTGTTTTGAGCATACCGCTCTTTGAGTTCCTTGAGCCGGGGATTGTCGTGAGATAATTGACGGATGATTTCAGGAAGCAGATCGCCGGTTGTGGAAGCGCCCGGTTTGAAGAAACTTTTGAAGTGCCAGTAGGCGCTTCCTAGTGCAACTCTCATAAAATGGTTTTAACTTTTGGCGACATATAAAATCACCAAAGCCCGCTTCACCGGGCGGTGAAGCTAGTTAAGCCTGTCGCTTCTTGCAAGCGCAATCAAACGTCCGGCAAGCTGAAGCGGACGGGTATTATCGGGGACTGTCTGCCTCATTTAACCTGGCGCATTTTTATGAAGAACAAATACGCAGCCAATACAAAGGCGACAAAAATCGCCAGAAGCGTCACATAAAGCAGCTTGCTATAAAGGCTGAACCGGAATTCCACTGTGTGCTGGCCGGGGGTCAGATAAACGCCGCGCATGATGAAATTGCAGCGCAACAGTTCCGCCGGCTTGCCATCCACAAGCACGCGCCAGTGCGGATCGAACCTGTCATTAAGCAGCAGTACCGAGGGGATGGTGGCTTTGGCATCGAACATGATATCCTTCGGCGCGTAACAGTATCCAGATTGTTTCCATAAACCATTTCTCTTCCCCTTGAACCCGGGGTCGTCCGGCACGTAACGTTTGAAATCAACCGTGCCGGAATTTTGGTTTGTCGCGTTCGCAGCCGGCGCGCCCGGCAACGGCGTCGAAACCAAGACCGTTTGCCACGGATCGAAATTTGTGCTCGCCAGTGTTTTGAGCGTGGCGTCGTCGTTGGTGTTGACTTGCCAGTTGGAATAAAGTTTGGCACGAGGCAGCGCGCCAGTGAACTCAAAGAGTGCATAACCTCCGTTTTCGCTAACAACGGCGGTCAACTGCTCCAATTGCGTCGGCTGGTCAATGCCGGGCTTGGGCATCACGTCAAAACGTTGGACGATGCGGAAGCGGTGCTGCGCGGGATCAATCTGCTGGTTCATCACCTCGAGATATCCGGCCGGGCCGAGCAGGTAGCGGGTGTTGGTCAATTCCCAGCGGCGTGTGATGAGCGGGGCGGTTTCCATCGTGCCGCGGGGCGAAAGCGCTTCCAGATAAGCCTTCAAATCCTCCGGCATGCGCGGCATTTGGATGATGTCGAGGCATTGGATGTTGTAATACGGGAAGTGATGCTGCATCCATTCAATTTTGTAAAGCTCATCGAACAATTCCTGTCCCTGCGGCGTGGGGAATGGCAGGCCGGCGACGCGGTGTTCATAGGGTTTGTCGCGCAGAAAATTAATAATCGGATTTGTCGAATTGGACGGATTGGCTGAATCAATATCGTATTTTTGTTTGTAATCCCAGTGGATGATGTAAGGCAGGTTCGCCCGACCTAAATCCATGACCAAAAATGCGCCGAGCAACAGTCCGCCCCATTTGGCGCGCGGGCCGGCAAAATAACCGGCGATGGCCAGCGTGAGCAATGCGATGGCGCTGGCGAAAAGCAGGAGGAACCAGCCCGCCTGTCCGATGCTAAACGTGGCGATTTCCCGCGCAAAATTTTCGTCGGAAAAACCCACTTTCTGGAGGTAATGCACAAAGCTTGGTTTTTGTGCGACGTAAAACAGCCAGCCTAAAACGCTCGCGCCAAGAATTCCTACGCTGGCAAGCGTCCATTTCCGGTCAAAAGCCCCCGCCTTGGCCCACCAGAACTGCAGTTGCGCGACGAGGCTGGGCGCTTTCGGCGCGGCGTTGTCCAGATGCCGGCGGTTCAGCGCGTGAACACCGTAACCGAATAAAATCACCAGTGCCATGCAGAAAAGGACGATGAATTTTACCGGGTTACGGACGGTGGAGGAATATGGCAGGGCGTAAATAGTATTTTTGAAAAAATCAAATGGCGCGAATCTTCCCCAGGCAAATACCAAAGAAATGAACATCACCGTCGTCCAAAACCAGATGATTCTTTTTTGCGAGTCCGTGAAGAGCGAATCTTTACGGCGGAAAGATTGAGCGATGGTCCAAGCGGCGACCAGTCCGACGAGGATTCCGCAGTAATCGCCTCCGCCACTTTGGCGCATATAGTTGGATGGCGGCGCACCAGTTCCACCGCTGTCGAAAAACCGGTCAATCGCCGGGTCGCGCCCCTTGCCGCCCCAATAGACTCCGCCGCGATAAGCATCCTGCAACGCGGGCATCATGTTATTGGGGGTGTCCATCTTGTAGCCAAACAGGCCGGGAACGATCAGTCCGAGCGTTTCTTTTTTTGGCAAGCTCCATTGCGAGGCATGATCCCATTGGGCGGCCTTGGTCTCCGCATCTTGGCTGATTCCGGCGATGCCTTGGATTTGTGACCCCACAAGTGACGTGACCGACTGGAAGGCTATGAAACCGGCAAAGACGGCCACCATCACTGTGCTTCCCACGCCGCGCACGATCCGGGCAAAAATGTTTCCTCCCGCATCGGTGAAAGATTTGAAGAACACGAAGGCGGCGATGAGTACGCTATAAAGCGCGCCGATGTCCGCTGCTTCCATAATATTGATGCCCACACACAGTCCAGCCAGCGCGAGGCGCGTCCAGCGGATGTGCCGTGGAGTTTCTGTGTTGTTTGCGATGACCAAAGCCAGCGCGAAAAAAATCATGCCCAGGGCGATTTCACCGGAGGCCACGCCCCAGCAGGCGTTGCCAAAGTAAGCGGAATTTAACATGGCGGCCAACGCGCCCAGCACGGCGGCCAGCGGTGAAAACTTGAGGGCGCGAAAGAATGTCCACGCGCCCAAACCGAGTATGAATAGCGCGGCGGGCGCGAGAAATTTGGCACAGCCGACCGGCCCCAGCGTCCAGTGGATGAGCGTGGTAAGGTCCAACGGAGACGAACCGGCGTTGCCGCCGAGGTCGTTCAAATCCCGCCAAGTTCCAGTGTATGCGGCGGGAAGTTGTGACCAGGAGGTGTTTTGTTGCCCCAGCGGCCCGTCGTTTGAAAAATGGACGTAGTTTGGCAGAAAACTTTTCCAGAAAAGCGCGGCCAGAACGACCGCCAGTAAAACCGGCGCGGGGAAAAAATTCCAGGGCTTGGGCGCGGCTTTTGGTTTGATAACTTTCATAAAATTCGGTCGGCTAAAAAAACGGAAGGGTTATTCTCGGTCGTAGCAGGTTAAGTGTCAAGACGGTGGGCGGGTTCAAAAAAACTCGCCGCAAGTGGGCTTCGCGGCTAAATTTGTCGCATGAGTTCACAGGTTCTGGTTACCGGCGCGGCGGGCTTTATTGGTTCGCACGTTTGCAAGCATTTGCTCAAGGCGGGACACCAAGTGATTGGCTTGGACGATTTGAGCGGCGGCTTTCGCGATTACGTTCCCGATGGCGTGAAATTTGTCAGAGGTTCGATCACGGATGTCGCGCTCGTGCAAAAGCTCCATGCTGGACACACGTTTGAACACGTCTTCCATCTGGCCGCCTATGCTGCCGAAGGCTTGAGTCATTTCATCAAACATTTCAATTACACCAACAACCTGCTGGGCAGCGTCAACCTCATCAACGCCGCCGTGAATCACAACGTCAAGTGTTTCGTGTTCGCCTCATCCATTGCGGTTTACGGCCGAAACCAAGTGCCCATGACCGAGGTGGCCGTGCCGCAGCCCGAAGACCCTTATGGCATCGCCAAATACGCGGTGGAACTTGATTTGAAAGAGGCGCACGAAATGTTCGGGCTGAATTATATCGTCTTTCGCCCGCACAATGTCTATGGCGAAAACCAAAATCTCGGCGATCGTTACCGCAACGTCATCGGCATTTTCATGAACCAAATCATGCAGGGACAACCGATGACGATTTTCGGCGACGGCAGGCAGACGCGCGCATTCAGTTACATTGATGACGTTGCTCCCGTCATCGCCGCGAGCAGCGCGCGACCGAAAAGTTACAATCAGGTCTTCAACGTCGGCGCGGACAAACCTTATTCGGTGAACGAACTCGCCACTGTCGTTGCCCGGGCGATGGGCGCAAAATCGCAGATCAAACATCTCGACGCGCGCAACGAAGTCGTTCATGCCTATTCCGCGCACGAAAAAGTGCGGAACCATTTCGGCGACCTGATAAAAAATGTTTCGCTCGAAGAAGGCGTCAGGCGCATGGCCGCGTGGGCAAAAAAAGCGGGCGCCCGGCAGGGCAAACCGTTTGAAGGAATCGAAGTCCGCAAAAATCTTCCCCAATCCTGGGCGGCGCTCGAAAAGATTGATTGAAAGATGTGACGGAACGATCTTATTTCGTGCTGCGGTGAAACGGGAAATTAATGACTGTCGATTCCGTCAAGCAGCCCCATCCGCTGGGGACTCCTTGAATGGCGGGGGCAATGGCTCTCCGTGATTTTCTTCCAGACAAATTGCCCGGATTTCCCGGTTGAAAGACAAAAACCGCGAAGCCAGGCGCGCAAAGAAGATCCCTGTCTGACTTTCACAAGATGCCCTGACTCGACTTGCTTACTTCGCCGCTATAACGACGTAATTCTTTTTGCCTTTCCTTAGCACTATGTATTTCTCGAAGAACTTAAAATCTTGCGACATGATTGTCCGATTCACATTTGACTCGCACATGTCATTGATCTTTATTCCCCTGCCTTGGATGTCCTTTCTAGCTTGGCTTTTCGAAGTCGCTAAACCTGACTCGACAAGAAGGTCAACCAACGGGAGGCCCGCACCACTCAATCTTGATTTTTCAATTTCCTTTGTTGGCACCTCTCCCATGATTTCATTAAAAGTGCTTTCTGAAACGCCGTAAATGTCGCCTCCGAATAAGACTTCGCTGGCGCGGATGGCTTCCGTTGTGGCGTTCGGGCCATGAATCAAATCGGTCGCCGCTTTGGCCAAAGCCCGGTGCGCTTCGCGGGCGCCAGGGTTTTCGGTGTGTTTTTTCTCCAGCGCTTCAATTTCCTCCTTCGACAAAAACGTGAAGAATTTTAAATAACGGATGGCATCCCGGTCGTCGGTGTTGATCCAAAACTGGTAGAAGCGATAGACGCTCGTGCGCTTCGGGTCGAGCCAGATGGCCCCAGCTTCGGTTTTGCCGAACTTTGAGCCGTCGGCGTTGGTAATCAGCGGCAGGGTCAGGCCGTAAACCGTTTTACCAAGTTTCTTGCGCGTAAGTTCGATGCCGGCGGTGATGTTGCCCCACTGGTCGCTGCCGCCAATTTGCAGTTCGCAATTGGCGTCGCGGCACAGAACCATGAAATCAAACGCCTGGAGCAGCATGTAGCTGAATTCGGTGTAGCTGATGCCCACCTCGCGGTCTTCCATCCGGGCGCGGACGCTTTCCTTGGCCACCATCTGGTTGACGGAAAAATGCTTGCCGATATCGCGCAGGAAATCGAGAAATGAAACGTCCTTCGTCCAGAAGGCGTTGTCCACCAGCCGCGCCGGATTTTGGGGGGTTTCAAAATCCAAAAGCTTCGCGAGCTGAATTTTCACACTGGCGATGTTGCGTTCCAGAATTTCTTTCGTGAGCAACTGGCGCTCGCTGGTCTTGCCGCTGGGGTCGCCCACCATGCCGGTGGCGCCACCGGCGACGGCGATGGGATGATGCCCGAGCAATTGAAACCGGCGCAGCGCGAGCAACGGCACGAGATTGCCCACGTGCAGGCTGTCGGCGGTCGGGTCAAAACCGCAGTAAAGTGTGATGGGCGCGGCGAGACGTTTGGCCAGTTCCGCCGCGTCGGTGCAATCCGCCACCAGACCGCGCCATTTGAGTTCTTCCAGGATGCTCACGCACCAAGCCTAATTCGCTAGCCGCCGATTGCCAACACCGACTTTCGTCGCGTGCTCGCCGGTTTTCCATTTTCGAGGACGAGGACGAGAACGAGAACGAGGAGGATTTCAAGCATTGCGCACTTTGGGCTTTAGACTTTGGGCTTTGGACTTTAGTCTCCCGCGCGATGTCGCAAATGCTCAAGTCGTCCGGCGCGATGGCCGCCGCCACGCTCGTCAGCCGCCTGCTCGGCATGGTGCGCGAGATGGTTTATGCGAATTTCATGGGTGACACCCGGGTGGCGGGTGCGTTCAAACTCGCGTTTCTCATCCCGAATTTGTTCCGCCGGCTGCTGGGCGAAGGCGCGCTGACGGCGGCGTTCGTCCCCATTTTCAAGGTAAAGGAGAAGACGCACGGCGAAATCGAGATGTGGCGCGCGGCCAACGCCGTGATTTCCGGCCTCGTCGTCGCGGCGGCGGCGCTCATCGGCGTGGTCATGCTCGGCCTCTCGATTGCGCTGGCCGTTCATCAATTCAGCGAAAACACCGAACTCATGCTGCGGCTTTTGCGCGTGATGTTTCCCTACATGCTGCTCGTGTGCCTGGCGGCGGCGTTCATGGGCATGCTCAACACGCGCGGCCATTTTTTCATTCCGGCCATGGGCGCCACCATGCTCAACGTTGTAATGATTGCGTCCGTGCTCTGGCTCGCGCCCAGGATGGGACACGCGTTGCACGAACAAATTTTCGCGCTGGCCATCGGGGTGCTGGCGGCGGGCGTGGCGCAGGCGGCCTTTCAACTGCCGACGCTCTGGCACGACGGCTTTCGTTACCAGTGGGTTTCGCCGTGGCAAAATGAAACCGTCCGGCTTGTGGTGACGCGAATGATTCCTGGCGCCATCGGCGTCGCCGCTTTCCAAATCAACGTGCTGCTGACGCAGACCATCGCCTTTTGTGTCAACCCGCAAATCAACGCCTCGTTCGATTACGCCGTGCGCCTGATGGAGCTGCCGCAGGGCATGTTCGGCATTTCGCTGGCAACGTATCTGCTGACAACGCTTTCGGGGCTGGCGGCGGAAAAAAATTATTCCGAATTTCGCGGCACGCTCCGGCAGGGTATCGGCACACTGCTGTTTGCGAATGTGATTGCGGCCATCCTGCTGGTCGTGCTGGCCGAACCGATCATCCGGCTGCTGTTTGAACACGGCAAATTCACCGCCGACTCCACCGGTCGCGCGACGCTGGCGCTCATGTGCCTGGCGCCGGGGCTGGTCGCGTTTTCAACCGTCAACATCCTGGCGCGGGCATTTTTCGCGCTGGGCGACACCAAAACACCGATGAAAATCAGCATTGTCTGCCTCACGGTGAATCTGGTTTTGTCGGTTCTGCTGGTTGTGCCGTTGCGGCAGGGCGGACTCGGCATTGCAAACACCATCACCTCGGTTTGCAACGCCGGCCTGTTGTTTTATGCACTGCGGAAAAAGCTGGGGAAACTGGAAATGGAACCGCTGCGCGCCACCTTTCTGCCACTGGCCATCGCCGGCATTCTGGCCGGGCTGGTGGCATGGTCGGGCTGGTGGTCATGGGAAAATTATCTCGGCCACAAGACCATCGCATTGAAGATTGGCGCGGTGTTCGTACCGGCGATTTTGGCAGGATTGATTTATGGAATCGTCGCGCTGGCTTTCAAAATTCCGGCGGCAAAGGAAATGGCGGAATTCGCACTGGCACGATTCAAGCGGTAGGGTGCGCAGTCCCCTGCGCGCCGTGAGTGGCCGGCGCTGGAACGGCGGCGCGCAACGGAGTGCGCGCCCTACCCGGTGATTGGGACAATGGCCGTCCAGCAATTTTGCCCGAACCTGGATTTGAGTTTTTCCACCAGCGATTCGGCGGCGGCCCGGTTTTCGGCTACGGCAAACGTTGTTGAGCCGCTGCCGGACATGAGCGCGGCCAGTGCGCCATTCGCGCGCAGAAATTCCTGGAACAGGGCGAGCACGGGATATTTTTCCAGCGCCGGGGCTTCCAGCGAATTGTAAAATTCAGCGCTCGCAGCGCGCCAATCGCCGGTTTGAAGTTTTGAAATCAGTTTTTGCGCGCGGCCCGGCCGGCCGTTCAATGCCTCCGGAAAACGGGCGAGATTCTGATAAGCCCACGGCGTTGAAATGCCAAAACCGGGATGAATCAACAGGAACGCCTTGTCGCGCAACGCGGAAAAAAAATCGAACGGTTGGATTTTTTCGCCGCGACCGGTGACGAGCGCGGGCTGGTTTTGGAGGAAAAACGGCACGTCCGAGCCGAGCGCCGCGGCCAGTTCGCCGAGCTTCGCGGCTGAAAGCGGCTGGCCGAAAAGTTCGTTCAACGCGAGCAGTGTCGTCGCAGCATTGCCGCTGCCCCCGCCCAAACCGGCGGCCAGCGGAATTTTTTTCTCCAAATGAATGCGCACCCCGTCGCTGATTTTTGCGGTTTGCAAAAACCCGGTGGCTGCGCGATGAACCAGATTGCGCGAATCCACCGGCAAGGCTGCGGCGCTGCACGAAAGTTCGACCGCGCCGCCGCGCCGTTCAAACGTCAGCCGGTCGCAAAGGTTGACCGGCTGCATGACGGTTTCGAGTTCGTGAAATCCATCAGGCCGTTTGCCGAGGATGTTCAGCAGCAGGTTGACTTTGCCGGGCGAATTTTTTTCGAGCGGCCTGGCCTTCACAAAAACAAAACGCGCCAACGGAAAATGGTTGGCGCGTGGATGAAAATGAAATCGGTCACGGTCAATTGTCGTACACGCGGAACCGGTTGCCGGGAACGTACGGCGCAATGGCGCCGCCGCTGAAACCGGTGTAGGTGTCCGTATCGAACGTCGAGCCCGAAATCAGGCCCGGCTTGTAGCTTTCAGGATAAACGGGGCCGGGACTCAGGTAACTGGTCCAGATCGGATGATACGGCGGGATGGGCGCGGTGACGATTTCATAAAGGCCCAGGCCCGTGCGCGCCAGTGTGCGATTCAAGCCGCTAACAGCACCGGCGGTGTAGCCGGCGCTGGGCGATTCAAAAACGGCCGTTTGCTCGATGGAGCGGCGCATTTCGCCCAGGCGGGTAATTTCAAGAGTGTTACTCACGCCGCGACCGAGTTTTTGTTCCGGCCCGGCGCAGCCGGATGTGAACAAAACGGCCAAGCCGGCCAAAGCGAGAAGGGGCATCACGTTTCGCATAAGTTTTTTTAAGTTGACGAGTTGACTTGAGCTTACGCCGAAATCGCCGGATGTAAAGCGCGTTATTTTATAATTCGCGCGCGGCGCGTTTTTTATCCCGCCGGTTCCAATACCACGCAATCCAGACGGTGATTTCGTAGAGGACCTGCAGCGGCACGAACATGACGATTTGCGTTATCGGTTCCGGAGTGGTCAGCACCGCGCCAAGGATCAGATTAATAACGATCACATAACGGCGCGCCTTGGAGAGCGTACGATAATCGAGAATGCCGATTTTCACGAGCGTCAGAATCACCACCGGCAGCTCAAAGCCCAGCCCCATGCCCAGCAGGAACTTGCAGACGAAACTGATGTAGTCCTCCGCCCGCCACTGAAAGGCGCCGAAACCGAGCCAGTGGGAATACATCTGCGCCGCGGCCAGCGCCAACGGCATCAAGGCGAAGTAGCAAAAGGCCACGCCGAGGAGAAACAATCCGCCGCCGAAAGCCAGTCCGCGATAAATGTATTTGCGCTCGCGCAGTTTCAGCGCCGGAAAGACGAACGTGGCGGCGAAATAAAAAATGAACGGCGACGCCAGCACCGTGCCGCCGTAAATTGCCACCTGGAAGGCGACAACAAATCCACCCGCCGGGCTGAGATTGATCAGATCGATCTTCAACCGTTGCGCGTCGGCAATGGCAGCGGGATCGGAACTGGCGCGCCAGCCCAGCACTTGGTTCGTGCCGATGACCAGCGGCTCGACTTGAACGGATACATAGCGGTTCGTGCCGAAGTTCAGTGATTTTTGTTGTTCGGCGGTGAGTTGAAACGCGCCGAGACGGTTCGTGCCGAAGCTGACGGCGACGATTTGATTCGTGCCAGGCCAACTAACGCCGGCGCGCGTCAACGGCCATTTGACGATCTGAACGACGTAATTGCCCGCGAGCAGGCAGAGCAATACCGCCACGCCCAGCGCCACCAGGCTCTTGATGAGCACCCAGCGAAGATCTTCGAGGTGTTCAAGAAAAGTTTTGACCGGGCCGCCTTCGGCCTCGTTGGGGCGTTCCGATGCTTGGTCGCCGGCCATGCCAGAAACGTTCCGCCGTCAGGCCTTGGGCGGGTTGGAGGATTGGGAAACGGTTGGCGCCGGTGGCGATTGGCCGTTTGCCGCAGGTTTCTGCGGCGTGTCGGTCGTCGTGTTCTGGATTTCGTCCGTCACTTCGCGTGATGCTTTCTTGAATTCCTTGATGCCCTGGCCCAAACCGCGGGCAAATTCAGGGATCTTCTTGGAGCCGAACAAAATCAAAAAGGCCACCAGGATAATAATCAGTTCCGTGCCGCCTAATCCCCCAAATGCGAACAATGTATTCATAAGTTTTATCGAGCCTTGCCAAGCCTACGCCTGCCTTGGCCAATAGTAAAGCTGTAAATGTGGTGTCTGTCCCAGCCGATTTCTGCGCTGGAGACGGCGCACGCTGCAAAATAAAAAGGGCCGCAGCAAATGCGGCCCCTGAATAGCTTCAAATGTTTCCTGCCAAAATCAGGATCCGCTCTTGGGATGGAGCAGGACGAATTCGCCGCGGCGGTTTTTCAACCAGGCGGACTCGTCATGGCCCGGGTCAGCCGGCTTGTCCTTGCCGTAGCTGATGGTGCGGATGCGCGAGGGGTCCACGCCGATCTTGGCCAGCGCCTGACGCAACGCCAGCGCGCGGCGTTCGCCGAGCGAACGGTTGTATTCTTCCGTGCCACGCTCGTCGCAATGACCTTCGATGAGCAGCTTGGTGCTGGCATCCCGGCCCAAGGCGTCGGCCACGGCTTGAACATTCGCCTTCTCGCTCTTCCTCACGGCGGCGCTGTCGTAGGCAAAATGCACCGTGTAGGCGGCCAGCGCAGCGCGGTCGGCGTCCATGTTTTCAAATTCTTCCCGGTTCACTGTCGGCCCGCCGCCGATTTGAATTTGCCCACCCGGAGCCATGGTGCCGCCAGGACCCAGTTCCCCCACCTGACCGGAGGGCGATCCGGGTATCGGCGTGACTTTGACGGGTCGGTGGTTTCTGCAGCCGGTGTCAGCCAGTGTGAAGGCCAGCGCGAAGGCCAGCAGGTAGGTCAGTTTCATCATTTTCATATTTTTTCCTTCAGTTAAAGGTTCGTTTAAAAAAGTTTAAATTATCTCGCCCAAGCCGGTTGAGAATCGCTGCCTGAAATTCGGGCAATATCCTTGACCTGTTTCGTGAACACGTCAAGCACAGATAACACATAGCGACCGCCCGTGCGCCGCGTTAAGATCAGCGTCCGCGAGTTCGGCGACCACGACGGGTCTTCGCCCACCACGAGCACCGTGGGCGCGCCGCCGCTTGCGGGCACGACGCAAATGTCAAACTCGGCCGTCTGCGACGTGAATGCGATCCACTTGCCATCGGGCGACCAGTCGGGTTCGGTCGGGTTCGGCGCGCCGGGAGTCGGAATCTGCTGCATCGCCCCGCCGCCCGCCGGCACTTTCGCCAGCACGCGCCGCTCGGCGATTTTCGTTGCGAAACAAATCCATTGTCCGTCCGGCGACCAGCACGGCGACGAATCCTCGCTGCTCGTCGTCAATCGTTTCAAATCCGTGCCGTCAGCATTGCAGACCCAAACATTCGGACTGCCGCTCCGGCTCAAAATCATCGCCACCTTCGAGCCGTCCGGCGAAACCGCCGCGCTGGTGTTCAAGCCGGAATAACCAGCGACGACCTGGCGCTGGCCGGTGCCGAGGTTGTGATAAAAAATGTCCGGGTTGCCGCGTTTATACGATGTGTAATAAACCGCCAGCCGGCCCGGCACCCATGCCGGCGCGGCAACGATGGTATCGTCGTGCGTGATGGATTGCGCGTTGTGGCCGTCAAAATCGGCCACGTAAATTTCGCCGTTGCCCGTGCTGGATTGGGCCTTGAAGGCGATTTGGGTCTGCGCGATGCCCTTCTTGTGCGTGATGGCCTGCACGATGTCGTCGGCGAACGTGTGCGCCTGCCGCCGCAACGATGCGCCGGTGTAACTGTGCGAAAGAATCGTGCTTTTGGCGATGCGATCCACAACGCGCCCCTGCACGCTGCCCGCGGCAGTGCCGCTGATTTGATACTGCGCGGCCTCGGGCGCGACGAACGAGAAGCCCTGGACGTAAAGGTCGAATTTCAAAACGTCCGCGACGTCGCCGCTGAAACCTTCGAGCGAAATGGGAATCGGCTTGCTGTTTCCGATGACCGGAACTTCACGGGTGATGGTAAGTTCGTTCTGGCCGCAAACAGGATGAATCGCGACCGCCGCGAACAAAATCGACAGACAAATTTTGAGAAATCGTTGGTAATTTTTCATTCGAGTATTCGTTTGGCTTTCGGGTTGAAGTTGATGGTGTAAGACCGTTCCTTTTCCGGCGCGCCATTGGGGAACGGCGCGATGAACTTGACGCGCTCCAGTGTGTGCTGGACGGAGGCGTCCACGTTCGCGTCGCCAGATGGCGTGACGATGCGCGCGGAAATCACCGTGCCGTCACTGGCAATGGTGACATTGACGATTACGTTCTCATTATCGTTGGCGATGTTGGCCGGCAGCGACCAGGCCTGGTCGTATTTACTTTTAACCGCCTGACCGTAATCAGCATAGGCCACGCTGCTGTTGCCAGGCATGTCAATCGTCGTACCCGGGGTCAAATTGTTTTTCAATTTCTGAAGGACGCTTTGGCTCGCCCGGGCCAGCCGCTGCTGTGAATTGTCGGCCGCCGGGGAATTTTTTGGCGCGGCGCGCGCCACGAGCTGCGTGCTGATTTGAATTTTCCGCGGTTCGGTTTTGGATGTTTTTTCAACCGGCGTCAAATTGTCAGGTGACAGTTTATCCGGCGGTTTGACCGGTTCGGCTTTTACAATTTTCTCCGGCGTCGGCGGGGGCGGCGTGAACACAGGCGTGGGTGGGGGTGGTTGCGGCGGAGTGGCCGGTGCGGGTGGCGGGGGCTGGGCATTGGCCACGCCGCTGTTGAACGCCGCGTCAATCAAATGGGCCGGAATCACATCGAGCACCTGCAAGTCGTCCGCCTTTGGCCTCGAATAAAAAAACGCCGGGCCAACGAATAAAATCACGATCAGCAGCAGGTGAACGCCCGCGAGCGCAATGACGCATTTTTTTTGCAAACGGTTCATCTGGTCGGTTCGGTGCGCAGCGAATAGCGCGTGATGCCGCTGCGCTGGCAGCCGTCAATCACCTGCGCCAGGAGGTCGTAACGGCTATCTTTGTCGGCGCGAATGTAAACGATGAGGTTCGGGTTCGCCCGAAATTCGCCGGCGAGCTGCGAAATCAACTGCGGCAGTTGCATCGCTTTTCGATCAAGCTTGTAATAGCCGGTGTTGGAGATTTCGACGGTGCGGATGTCGGACTTGTTCAACGTCTTGTCCGGCTGACCGCCGCGCGGCAGTTTCAAATTGATGCTCTGTTCCAGCAGCGGCGTGGTGATGACGAAGATGATGAGCAGCACGAACGCGAGGTCGAGCAGCGGCGTGATGTTGATTTCACTCAACGTCACAAGGTAACTGCGTTGTGAAAATCTGCGCATGGCGGCAAAATTTACTCCTCCGATAAAAATTCCGTTTCCATCCTGGAAACAAGTTCCTGCGCGAAATTATCCAGGCCGACTGTGAACACGCGCAGATTGTGCACGAGCCAATTGTAACCGAACATCGAGGGAATCGCCACCAGCAGTCCGGCGACCGTCGTGATGAGCGCCGCCGAGACGCCGGGCGCCATCGCCGCCATCGTCGCCGCGCCTTGCTGCGCGATGCCGGCAAACGTGCTCATCACGCCCCAAACCGTGCCGAGCAAACCC
>Ga0187856_1001688_pt1 | contig 17196 bp, 11 predicted proteins | sample June2016WEW_8_40_FD_132443 | JGI IMG/M metagenome (GOLD analysis project Ga0187856, IMG submission 132443) | Peatland microbial communities from SPRUCE experiment site at the Marcell Experimental Forest, Minnesota, USA - June2016WEW_8_40 | ecosystem: Environmental > Terrestrial > Soil > Wetlands...
CAGAGGCCGTGCTGTCACTGCGGTCGAAAGTGAAATAGTGCGCCGTGCCGCGGAGGATCAGGTTCAACGGAATCAGGTCGCCGGGGTTGAACAGGTGATAAACGCTCGCGGAAATTTCACCGCCGCTGCCCTCAAAAGACTGGCTGGGATAATAGGTGCCGCCGTGGATTTCGTTGTAGCTGTCCGCGAAACCGCCGCCCGCCAGGCCGATGGCAAAGTCCGTGTGCGGCCCCAGCCCGCCGACAAAGCCGAATTCGGAATCGAGATACACCGGTGCGAGCGCCAGCCGCAGCGTCAGGTTCGTGCGCAGGAAATCCGGCTGGTTGTGATAGTAAAACGCGTAGCCGACGAACGGCGCGTGGCCTTCGAATGCCTGATTGTAGCCGAACTGGATCAGGTCGCGCTTGATCGGGTCAATTTGCGCGGAGACGAAGATCGGAGCGGATAACGTCAGCCACAGCAGCGCGCGCCCGATTTGTTTCATCGCCATTTTCGTAACGCAAAGCCGCGCCGCCAGCAAGCGGATTTGGACGGGCCAGTGCGTGTCTTCGATTATAATCGGGGTGCGGGTTTGCCTCGCAACAGGCGATTCTTCCGTGCAATGACGAATCACTAAACCATAATGCCTAAAGAATGACGAAACAATTCCTACGCCCTGACATTCTGAATTGGTCATTGGGAATTCTTTAGTCATTGGGATTTAGGAATTAGGAATTCGGTCCCCGCCCGCATCCATTTTTCGCCAAACCAATCCGTCGGCGAGCGCACTCCCCGCTGGACACGCGGAAAATTTTCCGGCCTACTGTTGCGCCAATGCCGCCACTCAACGCCGAATTGATGGCCAAAGCCAAGTCGCTCGGTTTCTCCGACCGGCAAATCGCGCATTTGACCGGCACGACCGAGGACAAAATCCGCGCGCTGCGGAAAAAGCTGGCCCGAAAAAAGCTGGGCTTTGTGCCCAGCTACCGGCTGGTGGACACCTGCGCCGCCGAGTTCGAGGCTTACACCCCGTATTATTATTCCACTTATGACTGTGGTGACGACGAGATTAAAAAGACATCAAAGAAAAAGGTGATGATTCTTGGCGGCGGGCCCAATCGCATCGGTCAGGGAATTGAATTTGATTACTGCTGTGTCCATGCCGCGTTCGCGCTCAAGGAAGACGGCTTTGAAACCATCATGGTCAATTCAAATCCCGAAACCGTCTCCACCGATTACGACACCAGCGACAAACTTTTCTTCGAGCCGCTTACGCTGGAGGACGTGCTGCACATTTACGAGCGGGAAGGTTGTTGGGGGGCGATTGCGCAGTTCGGCGGGCAGACGCCGCTGAACCTGGCGCTCGGCCTCCAGAAAAACGGCGTCAACATCATCGGCACCTCGCCGAAAAGCATTGAAATCGCCGAGGACCGCAAGCTCTTCGCCAAGATGCTCGACAAATTGAAAATTTCACAACCGCCCAATGGTATCGCCAACAATGCAACCGAGGCGCTCGACGTTGCCAAAAAACTCGGCTACCCGATTTTGGTCCGTCCATCCTTTGTGCTGGGCGGCCGCGCCATGCAAATTGTTTATTCCGATGCCGAGTTGCAGCATTACATGCGCGCTGTCCAAGTCAGTGTCACGAGCAAAACCAAAGCACTCAGATTTGCTAAGAAATTTAGCTACCCAATTTCAGTTTGGTCAGACTCTGGGGGCAGCAGTAGCGCCATACAAAACGTTTATTCTGACGCAAAATTGCAGCGTTACGTGCGTTTATACCCTCCTTCACGGAAACGGCCCATGCACATGGAAAAATTTTTCGAAGACGCGACTCGCCCCGTGCTTGTGGACAAATTTTTGGAAGACGCGACCGAAGTGGATGTGGATTGTATTGCTGATGTCGGCTTACCAAAGGGTGGCACGGTTGTCATCGGTGGGATACTGGAGCACATCGAGTTCGCCGGCGTTCATTCCGGTGATGCCGCGATGGTTTTGCCCCCGCACACGCTTTCCAAAAAAGTCATCCAAATCATCCGCGACCACACGCAAGCGATGGCGCGCGAATTAAAGGTCATCGGCTTGATGAACGTGCAATATGCGGTGAAGGGCGAAAAGGTCTATGTGCTCGAAGTCAACCCGCGCGCGTCGCGCACCGTGCCATTTGTAAGCAAAGCCATCGGTGTTGCACTCGCCAAACTTGCCGCCAAAGTCATGGTCGGAAAGACCTTGAAACAACTCAGTTTCACCAAGGAAATCTGGCCGAAGTATTGGGCGGTGAAGGAATCCGTATTCCCGTTCAACCGCTTTCACGGACAGGACATTTTGCTCTCGCCGGAAATGCGCTCGACCGGCGAGGTCATGGGTCTGGACGCCGACCTCGGCATCGCCTACGCGAAATCGCAAATGGCCGCCGGCTCACCGCTGCCGCTCGGCGGAAAAGTTTTCATCAGTGTCAGCGACGCGCACAAAAAGGAAGTCGCGGCGGTGGCAAAACAGTTCGCCGATTTGGGTTTTGAACTGGTCGCCACCGACGGTACGGCGGCCGTTCTGGAAAAGGCGGGGCTGAACGTCCAGCGCGTTTTCAAACTCGCCGAAGGCCGGCCGAACGCGATAGACCTGCTCAAAAACAAGGAAATCCAGTTGGTCATCAACACACCCAGCGGCGCCGCGCCGCGCGAGGACGAGGTGAAAATCCGCACCACTGCCGTTTACACCGGCATACCGATCATGACGACGTTGAGTGGCGCAAAGGCCGCCGCACTCGGTATTGCCGCACTTAAGAAGAGCAGTTACCGAGTGAAAGCACTGCAAGAATTCTACTAAATTTGACGTTCACACATTCAACCTAATACGTAACTGTATTTATTGCTCAATACTATCTCTTAGCGGCTATTTGGTATTGACTAAGTTGCCTGAAAAATACGTGAGGCTCAATGTCTCAAAAGTTAGGATGAAGCCGTCGCTATTAGATGGATTTTGGTACAGGAGATACACAAAGTCGTCAAACCATTTACGAAAGTGTGGAAGCTTCACGACTGATTCGATTTCACGATTGCTCTTGCCCTCCGCACAAATAGCCAATCCATGAAGCACTGCAAGAAATTCATTATCCCTTGAAAGGCGGCACCATTTGGAATCAGCGTTATCCGGCACAAGTTGTATTGGCCTGTTCCTGACGATCGCGGACGCCATTAAGCCCGCTATTTTATGCCATTGTGGATTTCCACGAATTTTATCGCGTTTAATCATCATTTTTCGAGCTTGCAGATAATCTTCAACCGTGACTGCTGCAGTAGACGGATTGAAATGCGTGTACTCTCCAATTTCCTTATAACGCTGCGCCATCAAATCGTATGCTCCCTGAAGCGTTTTGATTCTTTCAATACGCTCTTCAGCTGTGGTTACGATGCGACTTTTCGTTGGCATGACTGTCGAAAACCTTCCTCCGCCGCCGTAGTAAAAAAGGCCGCGGCACCTTACAAGGCCAAAATACGGAGACGGCCTTGCTTATCTGGTTGTGTAACCAGGATTAAACTTCGAGATGATAACCGAAAACGCCTTCAAAGCTCCTACAGCGGTTGACTTTCGAGCGGAGTTAGGACGACCAACAGCGTAGATCTTTCTGATCTTAGCAGTTGAACTAACAAGCTTCTCCGCTTTCGCTTTGGAGTTCTTGATTACGGTTTTAATGTTGTTGTCCATATTGCTTGATAAACAAACAGCACTCCGTTTGCCATAATTGGAAAACGGAATACACGTTAGAATCACTCTAACATTTCGTGTCAAAAGAAAACGACATTTTTATCATATTAATCATCAATGACTTATCCATAAAGTATACGGAAATAATTGAGAAGTCAAATTTTTTACGAATCTCCTTTAGGGGTGCTCAGCGGCGCCAAGGCCGCCGCCCGCAGCATCGCCGCGTTAAAAAAAGCGGCTACGGCGTGCAAACGTTGCAGGAGTATCATTAGAGTAGGACAGGCGTCCCGCTTGTCTCCATATTCGCACTAAGAACCGGACTGATTATCTCACACGGGGCGAGGAAAACCACCGCTGCCAAAATCATTTCGGAATGGACGACCCGGGTTGGATAATGATCACTTCCATTAGTCAGAAAAAAGAGGGGCAGATGAACCTGCCCCTCTGTGAATTTGAATTCTTAACTATGTGTGCCGGTTGACGAATTATCGACCAGCAATCGTGCTTCATTATGAATTGCGGTGTAAACAGCTTTTTTCTTTCCTGCCGTATTTGGATTTCCACCAAGCAAATCAACTTGTTCAAACAGGCAGCCAATTAGGTCTGGCCCATGACGGTCAAAAAACTCAGTAGGATTAATTTTCCAGTGAGCTTGCTTCTTGTCGTCGTATTCAATTAAAGCTCGAAGTGACGCCAAAAGCGGAAAAATCAGTCCGCTTGGAATGACATAGTTCGACTGGCTACCAGTCAAAGGCAAGGTGAGAGGTGTTTTGTTCAAGCGAGACTCGACGCCTTGCCGACGACCAAGCTTGGCTTTTGGCCCAAAGGCCGTGTCATAAGCAGTTTCAAAATTTGCATAAACGTGGTCATGCAAACGAAGAATGTCCTCAAGGATTAGAGCGAGAGCCATATATCCCGGCAACAAAGTTTCGTCTTTAAGACGGGCGTCCATACGTCCTTTGCTTGAATAGGCAACCGTGGGCGCTTTACGCCTTTCGGATGCGCCACCGCCTTTTCCATCATATTCCCAATGAAAAAGTGTTAAGATACTCAACACGTCCAGTATTGTAAGCTCCTTGCCGGCATTTTCCTCGTAACCAACTCTGTCCTTAAAAGGCCCGCTTTCACGCTCCAATATTTTCTGAATCCAATCAAACCTATGCTCAAAGTCGGACATTGACCACGACTTAACTTGGCGACTTGTGTTTCGCCCTTTAACCAATCTGCCGATTCTGTCACGGTCGCCGGTTAACCCGACAATGATTTCTAAATGTAGTCGAGCTTCCTTCAGAAAACTCGGCAACTCTTCCTTTTTAAGCGAGCGGAACGGACGTCCGCTTGCTGCCAAGGCTTGTATTTTGGCGATAACTGCATCAGTTGTGGCACCATCAGCCAACCCCTGATTTTCATCATCGGTGATTAACGCTTCGGCAAGACCGGAATTGGGGTCATAAGACAATGACTCAACCAGCAAAGTAGACCCCCGATTGGCCAAAATGAAATCCTTTGGCCATTCCATAATTGTGTGCTCGATGTCACTGGCGACGCTTGACTTCAAACAATCGTCGTCATGGCTTCGTGGATTAACTTCATCGGGGGCTTCACGTCCAACCCAGTCGGTTAACAATGGGTAAGCGTGATAGATGACGACCGATTTCCCATTGTCATTAAATTCGTGTTTGCGAAAGTGGTCTTTACTGACGTAAAAACGAATTCGACGAGTTTCAGGTGTTGCGTTAGTTGTTGAGGGAATAATCCCTTCACCGCTATTATGAGTTTTTGAGTTCATGTTTTTTGACAAATGGCCTTATGGCGGAATAAACCGCTTTCGGCATTCGTCGTTCCGACAGGGACAGTCTAATGTTTCCTGCTTTCAGGGCCACCAGCGCCGATCGCTGGTGCGAAGTCCTGCTGGACTTGCGCTATGGCATCCCTCCCGAAAGAGGTGTTGTCGTCTCAATAATATTCCTCTCCGAACGAGAGGTATTGCGATTACAACATGGGGAATAAGACATATTTCAGTTTCGTTGTCAACCTTATAAATGTGGATGTGGTGAAATCCGCTCAAGATGCGGCGATGCTGGTGCTGGTGTATTGATGTAGCGTCGGCGCTGTGCGCCGATTCGTTCGAGCCACAGGCTCGACGCTACAACTTTTGCGGTCGTCCTCGTTTATTGATTTGGTAGGGCGGCGCTGCTGCGCCGCCTCAATAACGAATGGCGGAGCAGCAGCTCCGCCCTACCACAGCGCCGGATACCAATTTTCTCGACAGGCGTGACGCCTGTCTTACTTTGACGGCGGTGAAACTTGGAACAACCAATCTGCTCCCGCTGCTCAAGCAATATTTCGGGTTCACCTCGTTCCGTCCGCTACAGGAGGAAATCATCCGCGATTCGCTGGCCGGGAAGGATGTCTTCGCGCTGCTGCCCACCGGCGGCGGCAAATCGCTCTGTTTTCAACTGCCCGCGATGGCACAACCCGGACTGACGGTCGTGGTGTCGCCATTGATTGCATTGATGAAAGACCAGGTGGACGCGATGCAGGCCGGCGGCATTCCGGCGACATTTCTCAATTCCTCGCTCGCCCAGAACGAATCGCGGGCACGGCTGCGCGGCCTGCACCACGGCGAGTTCCGCCTGCTCTATGTCGCGCCGGAGCGATTGATGCTTTCGGGATTTCTTTCGGATTTGCAGCGGTGGAACGTGCGTCTGCTCGCCGTGGACGAGGCGCATTGCATCAGCGAGTGGGGACATGATTTCCGTCCGGAATACCGCCAGCTCGCGGAGTTGCGGAAGCTTTTTCCGGAAACCCCGATGATGGCGCTCACCGCCACCGCCACCGAACGCGTGCGCGCCGACATCATCAAACTGCTCAAGCTGCGCGAGCCGCGTTGCTATGTCGCCAGCTTCAACCGTCCAAACCTTACCTACCGCGTGCTGGCCAAAAACAAACCGTATGACCAGGTGTTGGAATTCGTCCGCGCGCGACCGAAGGAAAGTGGCATCGTTTATTGCCAGTCGCGCAAGACCGCCGAGAGTGTGGCGAAACGGCTGAACGAGGACGGCGTGAAGGCCCGCCCCTATCACGCCGGGTTGGCGCCGAAGGAACGGTCGGAGCATCAGGAACTTTTTCTGCGCGACGACGTGCGCGTGATTTGCGCGACCATCGCCTTCGGCATGGGCATCAACAAGCCGAACGTGCGCTTCGTCATCCATTACGATCTGCCGAAGAACATCGAGGGTTATTACCAGGAAACCGGCCGCGCGGGCCGCGATGGTCTGCCGGGCGATTGCGTGCTGCTCTTCAGCGCCGGCGACGTGGTCAAGCAAACGCAGTTCATTGACGAAAAGCCGGATCCGAAGGAACAACAGATTGCGCGCAAACAATTGCAGAAGATGGTGCATTACGCGGAATGCGCGGGCTGCCGGAGACGGGAACTGCTGGCGTATTTTGGTGAGAATTTTTCTCCAATCGTATCCCGTAGCAGCGGACGTGAGTCCGCTCCATCTTCTTCGGGTGAAAAGGAAAGTCAGAGCCGACTTACGTCGGCTGCTACGGAACAAGAGAATTGCGGCGCGTGCGACAACTGCCTTTCGCCACGCGCCACTTTTGACGGCACGCTCGCCGCGCAAAAATTTCTCTCCTGCGTTTATCGCATTCGCGAGAACACCCGGTTCGGCGTCGGTTTGAACCATGTGGTCGAGGTCCTGACCGGCGCGGACACGGAGAAGATTCGCAAGTGGAATCACGAACAACTCTCGACCTACGGCATCGGCCGGGAACACAGCCGACCGGAGTGGGCGGCGATCGGGCGGGAATTGATCCGGCTTGGTCACTTGCGGCAAACGTCCGGGAAATTCAGCGTGCTGGAGTTGACGAATGACGGGCTGGCCGCACTCAAGCAACGCCGGAAAGTGACCCTCACCAAGCCCGTGACGGCGCCGGAACCGAAGGCGCATCGTGCGGGCGAAATCGCTTGCGACGAGGTGTTGTTCGACCGGCTGCGCAAACTTCGCAGGCAACTGGCCGACGGGCGCAATGTGCCGGCTTACATCGTTTTCTCCGACGTAACACTGCGGCAGATGGCCCGTGATTATCCTGCGAGCGAGCGTGAATTTGCCCGCGTCATCGGCGTGGGCGAAAAGAAACTGCGCGAGTTTGGCGATGTGTTTCTCGCCGAAATCGCCGCTTATTTGCAAACCAATCCCCGCCAGATTTTCGCCGACGATTCGTTCGCCGCGCCGGCCAGACGCAGATGAGGTAGGGCGGGCACTCCGTTGCCCGCCGATGGATTGCGAATGAACGACGGCGCGCACGGAGTGACGCGCCCTACCCAATGTCGATTCCCACTGGAAATTGGTATGTTTTACTTTTTCTCTCCCGGACCCGGCGGCGGCGGATTGGTTTTTTCGAAGTTCAGCGCCGCCGAGTTGATGCAGTAACGCAAGCCGGTTGGTTTCGGACCGTCGTCGAAAAGGTGGCCGAGGTGGCTGCCGCAGTGCGCGCAGATCACTTCCGTGCGGTGCATGCCGAAGCTGGAATCGTCGCGCAGAACGACTTTTTTCTCCGCCGCCAGATCATAAAAACTCGGCCAGCCGCAGCCGGAGTCGAACTTGGTGTCTGAAGTAAAAATGATTTCCCCGCACGCCGCGCAGCGGTAAACCCCCGGTTCCTTGGTGTTCCAATACTTTCCGGTGAACGGCCGCTCCGTGTCGGCTTGACGCAGCACACGATACTGTTCCGGCGTCAATTCCTGGCGCCATTCCGCGTCGGTTTTGGTGACTGGAAATTTCATGGTTTGATTCGTGGTTGAGTTGGCGGTTGCAGGCACGGCGGCGGCGTTGTTGGTCGGCGCGGCATTGCAACCCATAGTCAAAATCAGCGCACCGGGCACGAACAAGTTAAACCATTTCCCGATGAAAATCGGCGCCGTTCCCAGACGGTAGGGCCGCGCTGCTGCGCGGCCATCATCCCCGGCGGCGCAGCAGCGCCGCCCAACCCATGACACCGATAGTCTCGGGGTATTGGTATTAAACCTCGCTTTCATGATTCGAAAAACAGTGCTTTGTGTCCGAAAGGGGAATTATTACCCATTGTCGGGCCCGGATTCTTTGCGGCGGCGAAGTGTAGCACGCCGGAGATTCTGGCGCGGAGCAGTCGCAGCCGATGGGGCCGACTGATAGTAATACTCTGGATTCCACATTCGGCCTCGCAGTGCGGTCTCGAAGCCGTGCGGCCACTGAGGCGAAGCGCCGCCGGATGCCCCAACCCCCAATGCTTCCAAGGCTGCGGGATCGAACAGTTTCTCGAAGAGTGGGAAAACCGTTTCCTCCTCCCGGCGAAAATGCTCGCGGGAAGCCTTAAGCCCCGCCCTCAGGAACCGCACCGCCTCGACGAACTCCACCGCCAGCGTGGCGTGTTTCAGACGCGCATCAATTTCCTGATGGTCCTGGTACAACTGGTTCAACTCACCCTTTTCCGCCAGGGCGTGGTCCAGCGCCGCATAGGCCAGGTTCTGTTCCACATCGGCATGGCGGGAGAGCACCCCTTCGACCAGCCGGCTGAGCAGCCCCACCTCGGCCACCGTCCGCACGTCAGGCAGAAGGCGGTCAATCTCGTCAAACAACTCGCAAAACACGGCGTGTTCGGTGATCAAAAAATTCGTAATGATATTATTTGGATTCATGGTATCCATTTTAGCAATTTATCTCCTATCAGTGGAAAGCGCAAGGGATGAAGTTGCGCCTGTCATATAAGTTGAACCTGGGTGGCGCAGCCGTGGCCTGTTGACCAACGGCGTCCGGTCTGCATTATGAAACGACTGGATTATCGGAAGTTTTCTCCGCTGACGGACGCAACCCGCGATACCGGTGCGTCCACGGATCAATCCGGCATACGGGGCGATAATCACAAAATTTACACGGGGTTTCATGGCCTTTGCGATACGGATCCACCTGCGCCACGCCGGAAAAAATCGCCCGCCCCATTTCCTGCAACTGCGCCCCAACCTGGTCGAGCAATGCTTCAAATTCCGCGCGTGGCAATGCCTCCACCGAATTTGACCGCACGCTGCCATCCTTGTTCAACCGGTAATTAAATTGATCCGCCGCGTGGATGCGGTCGAGCCGGGATAACGCGCTGGCGTCAAATCGTCCGGCATGACGATACGCGCGTTTGCGTGCGGCGGCGGCGTCCGCCAGTGCTTCGTCGCGTGTGCTGCCACCCTCATATTGCCCGCGCAGGTTCACGTAAAAAACGCCTGCTGGAGCGATTTTTAACGCGACGAATCTTTTCGGTTCTTCTCCCTCTCCCTGCCCAAGCGGGGAGAGGGCTGGGGCGAGGGGATTTGATTTTGAAGCTATTGGACTTCTCACCCCGGCCCTCTCCTCCTTCGGGGAGGAGAGGGAGAAAAAGGCGGGCAGATTCAATCCCGCCCAAACTTCCGGCGGCCAGCTTCGGACTGCCGCCAGATACGCCAGCAATTGCAATTGCACGCCGTGCTCGACCAGAATCTTGTCGAGTTTTTGCTGGCCGGATTTGTAATCCATCACCACGCATAACATGCCGTCACCGGTTTCACGGCACAAATCAATGCGGTCAATCCGGCCCCGGAGCGCGAGCCGGTGTCCGGCGCCCAGATCAATTTCCCACGCGGGCGCACCGCCGGCGCCGGAACCAAATTCGAGCTCGGCCACCGCCGGGTCGAATTCATATTGCCCGCGCATCCAGGTCACCAGTGTTTCGACAAAATCCTGCAACGATTCCCCCAGCACGCGCGCGGTGAACCGGCTTTGCTGGTTGGTGCGCAACAAGCCGTCGCGGTAATCCAGCGCGAGAACCGCGGCGATTTTGCCCACGCGTTCACGGGCGTCCGGCGGTGTGATGTCGCGCCAGCGTTTGCCTTCGGTGCTCAATTGCTCGTGGAACATTTTCAACACCTCATGTTGAAAACTGCCCTGTTCGCGCGCATCCAGCTCAAAAACCTTCCGCTCCTCGGCGCGCAATCCGGAGTGAACAAAAAACCGGAACGGGCATTGGGCAAATTTCTCCAGCCGGCTCACCGAGGAGTGCAACGTGGAGCCAAAAAGTTTTTCCGCGAGCGCAGGTGACAAACTTTCCATCGGATCCGGCTCGCGCAGGGCGGCCAGGTTTCCCGCCCATTCCGCCACCGCCGGTACCTTCAACAGCTCAGACCAATTGTGTTGGTAGGGCGCGATGTCCCCATCGCGCCGCCCCGGCTGGCTGGGGACAGCCCGCCCTACCTGGACTTCCACCAACATTGGTGCGATTTCGCTTACGTGTTCCGCATCGGCCAGTTTGATTTCTTCGCCGGATTCTTCAATGTCGAGTCCGGGCAAAATCCGCCGCAGATGCGCAATGAACGGCGATGGATTCAGCGTTTTGCCGTCCGCGTCGTGGCGCGAAAAAGTCACGACGAGTTTTTCGCTGGCGCGCGTGCAGGCGATGTAGCCGAGATAACGCTCGCGCGCCAGGCGTTCGCGCAAATCGGGACCGGGCGCGCCGGCACGTTGACTCAATTCATCACGGTCGGCGTCCGTCAAAATCGTTGGCGCGGCCGGCGCGGCGGGAAAAACTGATTCGTTCGCGCCGAGCACGAGCGCCAGTTTCAAATCGGGATTGCGGGCGCGGTCAATCGCGCCGACGAGCACTTGATCGAGCGCGGGCGGAATCACGCCGACGGTCAGGTTCGCGAGGCCGGCTTCCAAAATCGGCAGCCATTCGTGCAACGGCAGCGCCTCGTCCAAAAACGCGAGGGCGACGTTGTCGAGCCATGCGTTCATTTGTTCCCAAACGGTCAGGTGAAGTGACGAGTGACGAGTGACGAGTGATGGAAGGCATTCCGCATTGGCCAGGCTCCATTGTTCCAAGGTCTTTTCCACGCCGAGTTCATTCCACAGTTCACGCAGGGCGTTGGTCAGTTGCCTGCCGTTCGGCTTGTTTTTCCAACGCGCGAGTTGCCCGGCGAAATTTTGAAAGGGCGGCAGAATTATTTCGCGCAGCCGTTCGAGGGACTTGGACAATTCGGGGTTTTCCACGATTTGAAGGGGTTCTCGCCATTTTGCGCCGTGCCAGCCACGGGCGAGGGCTTCATTTTCAAGCCGGTCAATTTCGGTCTCGTCCACCGGCGAAAAACCGGCCTTCAGTGCGGCGAACCAATCGTCGTGCGGCCAGTCGAACGTGACCGTGCGGAGCGAGCTGCGGGTCAGTTCAGCCAGGGGGTGATGCGCCACAGATTCCCGCCGGTCGAGAAAGAACGGAATCCCATAGCGACGAAACACACGCGCCAACGGCTTGTGATAGCCATCGAGATTCCGCACGAGCACGGCGGCATCGCGAAAACGCCCGCCGCCACGAACGAAGCGCCGGATTTCGCGCGCTGCGCGTGCTGCTTCGGCGTCGGGGTTTGAACAAACTGCGATGCGGATAGAGATAGAATGTAGCGCAGACGTCTCGTCTGCACGGGTCTTTACGAGCGGGACGCCGGCGCCACTTTGCCAGCGCATTTCCAAATTTTGTAAAACCGGATTTCTGGCGAAACGATTTTTGTTTGAACCGCGCGGGAGAATTTCAATTTTGATTTTGCAGTCCGGTAAATTTGCGATTCGCTGGCGGCACTGCTGAAATGTTTTGCCGACGGACGACCAGATTGAGAGCCATGAAGTTTCGGCTGCGGGTTCGTTTTCCAGGCAAAACGCCAGTGTCGCGCGCCTGCAAAACGGGACGACAGCGGCGAGCAAATCCAGTTCCTGCGGCGTCATTTCGGCAAAGCCGTCGAGCCACAGACTGGAAATTTGCAGCGAAGATGGAAGATGGAAGATGGAAGATGGCGAAGCGCCCGGATTGCCGGCTGATTTTGGGCTTTGGGCCTTGGACTTGAGACTTTCCGTCGCCGCATCAAGCAATCGGTTTCCGTCCTGCAATTCGTGTTCGGCGAGCCAGTGCGTGTAGGTGTCGAGCAGCAGCGCAAGGTCGTGGAGCTTGTCCTGAAGTTCGTGGCGCAAGCCGGTGCGCTGGGACAACGAACGGAGTTTGGCGGGCGTGAATTGATGCTGTTGCAGTGCGCCGAGCAATTGGCTGAGTTGTTGGGCAAAACCGGGGCGGCGTGCGCTTTGGCGGAATAATTTCAATTCGCTTTCGTGCCGCATCAACAGGGCACGCAAGACCATCACCCGGCCTTCCGCGGCGAGCAATCCCGCTGGCAGCAGGATGCCGCGCGCGTCCAGGACAAACCGCGCGAGCCGCTCGAACGAAAAAATGTTCAAGCGCGTGTAACCTTGCGGAGCGCCATTAGCGAGCAACTGGCGTTCGAGTTGAAACGTCGCCTGCTTGGGCGCGAGCAGAACCAGCGGCGGGCCTTCCGGCGACTTGTCCAATGCCTGGCGGATTTCCGCCAGACAGCGAAACGTCTTGCCGCTGCCGGCCGGACCGAGGAGAAAATGCGTTTGCACGGACTTCTTTTCGCGCAAAGACGCCAAATCGCAAGGCAATTTATCGCCAAATTTTGGCAAAGGTTGGTTGGTCGGTGGCTGTATTTTTTGTTTCCTTTCCTAAAAGTTAATTTATCATTCCCTCTGTTTGAAAAATCGGGGTTTTGTTGAGAGGAACAATTAAATTGGAAAACTTATGCCACTGACACATACCAAAGAGCTGTTTGCAAAGGCGTTGAAGGGTAAATACGCGCTCGGCGCGTTCAACGTCAACAATATGGAACTCATCCAGGCCATCGTTGAGGCCTGCGAAGAGGAAAAAGCGCCGTTGATCCTCCAAATCTCCAAAGGCGCCCGCCAATATGCCAACCCGGTCTATCTCAAAAAACTCATCGAGGCGGCGATCAGTCTGTCCAACATCCCCATCACCGTCCACCTGGACCACGGCGACACCTTCGAACTGTGCAAACAGTGCATTGATGAAGGTTTCACCAGCGTGATGATTGACGCCAGCCACGAGCCGTTCGACAAGAACGCCGAGATTTGCAAAAAGGTCGTGGATTATGCGCACAAATACAACTGCTCCGTTGAAGGCGAACTCGGCCACCTGGTCGGCGCGCAATTCGACGAAGGCGAGGAAGGCGGCGGCCATTCCACGAGCGGCCATTACACCAATCCGGACGAAGCCGTCAAATTCGTCAAAGAATCCGGCGTGGACTCGCTTGCCGTCGCCATCGGCAACTCCCATGGCGCTTATAAATTTAAAGGTGAACAACACCTCGACCTCGAACGCCTCAAGGCCATTAAAAAGGCGCTCATGGACGCCAATCTCGGCGACTACCCGCTGGTGCTCCACGGCGCTTCCAGCGTGCCGCAATATCTCGTGGCCGAGATCAACAAATACGGCGGCAAGATGCCCGATGCCCAAGGCGTGCCGGAAGCCGACATCGAAGTCGCGCGGCGCGTGGGTTGCACGAAGGTCAACATTGACACCGACCTGCGTCTGGCCATGACCGCCGGCATCCGCAAGGTATTCGTGGAAAACCCAAAGGAATTCGATCCGCGCAAATACCTCGGCCCGGCACGCGCCTGCGTCAAAGATTTGGTCCGGCACAAAGTCAAAGATGTGCTGTGCTGCGCCGGTCATGCCTTTGACTAAACCCAGATTCTCCACCACACCCCAAGCCGGCCGGCTTGGGGCTTTTTGTTTTCAAAACCAGAAGCAACTCAAACGTAAATTGGGTCATGTCCTGCCAGATTGTTGCCACGGCCTGAAAGGAGGCAGTTGTGAATAACTTATGTCTGTAGTTTGGTGGCAGTTGACACCGTGATTATTCCCGCCGACACTGAAAAAGAAAATTCAAATCAAGCCATGCCAAACGTTACCATCCTGGAAGCCGAGATGAAAGAACAGCCCTACTTTTACGAGTTCAAAAAATCTGAAATAGTGAGGCCTCATCCAACAATGGCAAACTTAACCTATGACCCATATCCCGGTGCGAACATGGAAGATGTTGTGCGCAAAGAAATTATTGGCAGGGAATTAATTTTGCGCGCCAAGGTAAAACTAGAAAATCCGTCGTTTGATGCTATGCGTCCCGGCATAGCTCTGGATTTTCAGGGACACAAATTCACCGTCATTGAATCCAATTTTGATTTTGAAACAAATATTGTCGAGGTCATTGGCTCGAAATTTTTAACCCCGATTGAACCGATGGAACACCTCAAAAGATTACGCCAGACGTTAGCTGCTTCAAATCCTTAGGACAGCAACCATCTGTGCCAGCATCACCCAAATTTGTCACATTTGACACAATAGTTGCGCCAATATGACCCTGATTATTCAAGGGTGTTTCCCATTTTAAGATTTGTAAGTTGTTTTCAATAAGAATAATGTGACTTTTTATTCCATCTGGCATTTTTGAAGCTGAACCCAATTTGAACAAATAACGAAAGGATAACTGTATGAATCTGACACGATATCAAAGGTCTGATTTAGGTTGGGCGGGTTTCGGGCGACTGTCGAGCTTGCGCGATGAGCTGGATCGGCTGTTTGAATCGCCTTGGAGCGAACTGGCTCGCACCTCACAACTGTTGAGCGGCTGGACCCCGGCGCTCGACGTTCATGAAGACAAGGACAACTTTGTTGTCCAAGCCGAATTGCCCGGCATGAAACGGGAGGAGATTGACGTTTCGTTGCACGACGGGGCGTTAAGCATCTCCGGCGAACGCAAGGTGGAAAAGAAATACGAGGAAGCCGAGGTCTATCGGACGGAGCGCTTCTTTGGCAAATTCCAGCGCACGGTGACGTTGCCGGCCCCGGTGGCGGCAGACAAGGTCAAGGCTCAATACAAGGACGGTGTCCTGACCATCACCCTGCCAAAAATCGAAGCGGCGAAGCCGAAACAAATTGATGTAAACGTGAACTAAAAAAGCGGGGTGCGATGTCCCCATCGCGCCCGGCCCAAATTTCAACCAAAGGAAAAAACATGAAAGCAATTGTACAGACAGAACCGAAGGCGGCGGCCGAACGGACGGAATACCAGGAGTTCATCGTGCCGGTGGTGAACATTTTTGAAACCAAGGACGGCTACGCCCTCGAAGCGGAAATGCCGGGCGTGAACAAGGACGGCCTGGAAATCACGCTGGAAGGCAATGGGATCACCATCCTGGGGCGGCGCGTGGCGGAGCCGGTCAATGGTGAGTTGTTGCTCCGTGAACGTTCCGCGGCGGATTACCGGCGCGTGTTCGAGCTCGACCCGGCGATTGATACAAGCAAAATCTCGGCAAAGATGGAGCAGGGCATGCTGACACTCACCCTGCCGAAGTCCGAGCAGGTCAAGCCACGCAAGATCATCGTCAGCGATTAACCGGCTGATTTTTCAAAACAGCTCCCCCAGCCAACCGGCCGTGGGATTTTTATTTTGTCATGACGACCGGCGGGCGGATTTGAACCCTCTGCCCGAAAACAGGGCAAAAAGCGGGCGGGTACGGCGATCACACACGATTTAACATCGCCCACACCCGCCACGCGCCCAGTTCTCATCGGGCAAGGCAAACCTAACCCATCGCGACGATCTGGCAAGCGATTTTGGAAAAATAATTTCCATCTTCAGCATTGGGTTCGTATCTTTTTTCAAACATCCTTACATCCGGTTCGGATAACTCGAACAATCAAATATGCCGATGAACCGTTGGAAGCCACAATTCGCCGGGCTGTTGCTTTGCGTATTCGCTTTCTTTTATCCGGCGATTGCGGGCGCGGCGGACCGGTCCGATTCACCGTTTACTGTGGATGTTTGGAGCACCAAGGAAGGACTTCCGGAAAACTCGGTCATTTCGGTGATTCAAACCAAAGATGGGTATCTTTGGCTCGGAACGCTCAACGGTCTGGTACGCTTTGATGGAAATCATTTCACCATTTTTGACGAAAACAACACGCCCGGTTTGAGTAGCGAAAGGATCATCTATCTGTTTGAAGACAGTCACACGAATCTTTGGATTGGAACAGACAACGGCATGGTTGCGATGGCGAAAGCTGGAAGAATCACCAACTTTCAAATTGGTGGCGCCGGCCATGAAGGGCGCCTCTTGTATGCGTTTGAGGATCCAAAAGGCATTGTGTGGTTCTACACAGCGGACGGACGCACCAGCCGGTATCAAGATGGCAAGATGAGTACCGATCCATCCCTGATTTCCACGGAACTGGTGTTTCGCGCCACAAAAATATTAGTACCCGGCCCATCAGGCAGTTTTTGGACCATACAAAATGGCCGCGTGCAAAAGTGGAAGGGCAATCAAAGGGAACGCGACCTCGGAGTTTGTCCGTGGGGAATAAATACGATCGTTGCCTCCGCTTGCGAGGACAGCAACGGCAACTTGATTGTCGGCACGCTGGGCGATGGCGTTTTCTGGCTGGGCGCGGATGGAAACTGGCAGCACATCTCGACGGAGCAGGGATTGTCGTCGGCCTTTGTGCTTTCACTTTGCCTGGACCGGGGAGGGAACCTGTGGGTGGGAACCGATGGCGAGTACCTGGATCGAATCAAAAGGAAAATTTTCA
>Ga0187856_1001693_pt1 | contig 17162 bp, 12 predicted proteins | sample June2016WEW_8_40_FD_132443 | JGI IMG/M metagenome (GOLD analysis project Ga0187856, IMG submission 132443) | Peatland microbial communities from SPRUCE experiment site at the Marcell Experimental Forest, Minnesota, USA - June2016WEW_8_40 | ecosystem: Environmental > Terrestrial > Soil > Wetlands...
CGCTTTTGGTTGAACTGGAGTCACAATAACGATGATAGTGCACGGCAGCGCCTTGCCACGATCACAGCGAACTGCACTCCTTTCGCGCCGGCCTGCGGAACGATATGGTTCGATATCGGTAGCCCAACTCCGGCGACAGGATTTGCGCACTCCGTGACAGACGCATTTGTGGACGGTCGTTCGGTGGCTGATGACAGGTTGGCTAGCCTGCCCACCGCGCCCCGCATTGACCGCCCGAACGCGCCCCGTCATAATCGAAGTATCCGCAAACTGACTCTTGTTCTGCTGCCCGCATGGCTGTTTGCTCAGTCGGGCATCCACGACGACGACGCTCGCCATCTTCTCTACTCCGCGCGATACGCCGATGCCGCCATCGCGTACCGCGAACTATTGACCGCGCATCCCGACTGGGGCGACGGCTATGACGCGCTCACACGCGCCTTGCTGGGAGCGAAACGGACTCCCGAGGCCTATCGCGTGGCCGAGGAGGCGATGCAAAATGCGCCGGACAGCGCCGGGGCCCAAGCCGCGGTCGGGCGCATCCGCTTCCGCCAGGGAGACCTCGCCGCCGCCGACGGGGCGTGCCACAAAGCGGCGAGACTCGACACGCATTCCGCGGTCGCCCTGCACTGTCTAGCGCAGCTGTGCAGCGCCTCGTCGTTTTCCAAGCGAGGCGCGTACCTTTACGCAAGCGCTCACCGGCTCGCGCCCGGGGACCCACGATTCACACAGGATTGGGCCAACACGCTCGACGACAAGGCGCAACACATCGCGGCCCTCGAGCAGGCTCTCGCCGTTTACTCCGCCGGGAGCGAGGAGGCCGAAGCGCTGCGAGCGCAGATCGCGGCGGACAAGGCGCTCGGCGAGCGCCGCATACGGATTCTCTCTCCGCCGTACGCGGGGCACAGCATCCCCTTGATCGGCATGTATTACGACGCGGGCCGCAAGTACTTGCGCGGCTTTGGACTTCACGTGCGATTCAACGACGGAGCCAGTTACGATTTACTGCTCGACACGGGCGCCGGCGGCATCACGCTGAATCGCCGCGCGGCGGAGAAGGCCAAACTGGAGAGGCTGGAGGATAATGGAGAGCCGCTCAAGGGAATCGGAGACACGATGCACACCAGATCGTTCCGGTGCCTGGCCCAATCCGTGCAGATCGGCGATCTCAAATTCACGAACTTTCCGGTGGATGTTTCCGACTCGAAGCGGCTCGCCGACGAGGACGGGTTGATCGGCAGCGACATCTTCGAGCAGTTTCTGGTCACCCTGGACTTTCCGAAGCATGCGCTGGTCCTGGAACCGTTCGCTGGATTGGAAACGGTGCCCGAACGCTGCTCTGCCGACGCCGAGCAGGCGCCTGCCGGGTTCATCAACTTCTACCGGTTCGGACACATGATTCTGCTGGCCGTCTCGGTGAACGGAAAGCCTTACAAGTTGTTCGCTCTCGACTCCGGCGCGCCCGACAATCTGATTGACACGGATGCCGCCAGGGAATCGACCAAGGTGCACCGCGACAGCGACTCTCGGGTGGGCGGAATCAACGGCCGGGTCCAGGATGTGTATCGCGCGTCCAAGGCCGACCTGACATTCGCGGGATTGCGTCATTCCAACTCGAATTTGACCAGCTTTGATATGCACCCTTTGAGCGACGATGTAGGAACCGAGGTCTCGGGTATCATCGGCATGTCGATCTTGCGGCAATTGCGCGTGACGATCGATTACCGGAACGGAGCAATTCGCCTGGTTTACCCGCACTGAGGGCTGCCCGTCAACGCATGCGACCACGCTATGGGCACACTCGAAAGATGAAGACAAGAAGACGCATGGCGAGGCATTGTGGCTCGCAACAGTAACAGCTCCTGGCAAGCAATATTCGCTATTATCTGACACTGTTTTGCGCAGGCGATGCCCATGTGCGCTGGAAGCCGACAGCCCGGCTGAGTCCGGCGCGAGGTGTCCCGGATTTCCTGGGGAACCTCGGCGCCGGGCGTGCGTATAGACCGATATGACTCCACGCAATTTCATTGCGGCGGCGGTGGTGTGTGCGGTCGCCGCACTGCCTCTGCTACGCGCCGCCACGCCGACTAAAGAGCACATCGCGCGCGTTGAAAACGGTCTGCAGAAGCCTAACCGGCTGAAGGGCAGTCCGGCCGAGCCGATGAAGCTCGCTGAGCGGATGGAGCACTACAAAGTGCCCGGCGTCAGTGTGGCGGTGATTCATGCGGGCCGGGTGGAGTGGGCGCGCGGATACGGCCAGCGCGATGTCGAGAGCGGCGCGCCGGTGACGGCCGAGACGCTGTTCCAGGCGGCCTCGCTCAGCAAGGGCGTGGCGGCGACGGTCGCGATGCGGCTGGTCGAGCAGGGCAAGCTCAGCCTGGACGAAGATGTCAACGCGAAGCTGCGGAGCTGGAAGGTCCCGGACAACGAGTTTACACAGACGGAGAAGGTCACGCTGCGGCGGCTGCTGAGCCACAACGCCGGACTGACGGTGCACGGTTTCCCCGGCTACGCGCAGGGCGCGGCGGTGCCGGCGCTGGTCGAATTGCTCGACGGCAAGCCGCCGGCCAATACCGCGGCGGTGCGCGTGACCACGGCGCCGGGCAGTGGCTTTAGCTACTCCGGCGGCGGGTACGAGGTGATGCAACTGCTGCTGGAAGACGTCACGGGCAGGCGCTTCGAGGATCTCGCCCGGGAGCTGATTCTCGATCCGCTGGGGATGAAACTGAGCGCATATGAGCAGCCGCTGGGCGAGGAGCGCGCACGCAATGCGGCGAGCGCGTATCGCGGCGACGGCAAGGCGATCGCGGGGCGCTGGCACACTTATCCGGAGAAGACCGCAGCCGGGCTGTGGACCACACCGAGCGAGCTGGCGCGTTGGGTGATGGAGATCCAGAAGCCGGGCAAGGTGCTGAAGGCCGAAACGGTGAAGACGATGCTGACCAAGGGCCCGGGCGACTACGGGCTGGGCATCGGGCTCGGTGAGACGGCCGGGCGCGCGTCGTTTTCCCATGGCGGCGGCAACGAGGGCTATCGCTGCCAGTACTTCGCCTATCGCGACTCGGGCGAGGGCGCCATTGTGATGACCAACGGCGACAATGGCAGCGATCTGGCGAACGAGATCCTGCGTGCGATCGCGGTCGAGTATGGCTGGGTGGACTACCTGCCGAAGGAACGGACCGTCGTGCCGGTCGATGCGGCGGTACTCGCGTCCTACGTCGGGGACTACGCGTTTCCGGGCGGGCCAGTGGTGCGGATTCGCGTGAAGGACGGGCAACTTACCTCGGCCATAGGCATCGGCAGCGCCGTGCTGCTCGCCGAGGCGCCGGATTCCTTCTTCGACATGGACGGGCACGCGCCGCCGACCAAGTTCGTGAAGGCCGCCGACGGAACGATGGAACTACACGCTGACGGCGGGGTGGCGAAACGGAAAAAGCCCTAGGCGCGCGGCGAGCCGGTCTTGAGAAGGGGGCGGCACCAGACCCAGGCAGCGATATCACCTCTTATCGGAAGCCGCATCTAGGCGCGCCGGCCAGGACCAGTTGTGGACAAGGAGCGCGGACCGGATCAACCGATCCCCTGCCGCGGGCAGCACCGGGGCAGCACGTCAGCCCTTCGCAGGGCCCTCAGCGCCCTGGTGGCGAACTGAACTGGACCGAAAACACAACTACTTAGACCCAACTGGACTCAACTGGACTGGCAGTCACCCCGGTGCCAGATAGGGAAAGCGGGCTGGTTTACACCCAGAAGGTCGCAGGTTCGAATCCTGCAGGGCCCACCATTAAAATCAATCACTTGCCTACCAAGCTTGCGGAGAATCCCGGTAACTGGCGAGCAAAAAGTGGTGGGTAAATGGGTGGGCTGTTTCTGGCCTCAGTGCTTCCAGGAGCATTGTTCAGGGCCTGTAACTTAATGATTGTTGGCTGCGGTCAGTGATGATCCGAACACCTGATCTTCTGGTGTTTGGCCAGAAGATCGGGCACAGACCTCCGACGGTTGCGTCCCGATCATGAGTCGATACACCCGGATGGGAGCCCTCAGCAGGCAGGCGATCTCGGGGGTTCTTCGGAATCCGGAACTGGGGTGAGTGCCGCTTTCCTGCGCGAAGCTCGACCGTGGCGAGGCCAGCCACCGGCGCCGCTCAGTGTAGGGAGCAGACGCCGGGAGCGATTCCCATCTTCTGCAAAACGCGTCGCACGCCCGCGAGCAGCGCATCCATGTCCGACGGCGACAACCTCCCGATCGTCCCGATGCGAAAACAGGGCTCCGATGTCAGCTTGCCGGGATAAATGATAAGTCCCAGTTCGCTCAGCCGCGGCTTCGCGCGAGGTCTTGCGGTTCTCGCGCGAGTCCACGGTCTCGGTTTCAATCCCGCGGACGCGCGCCCTGTACTGATTCGAACATTACTAAGACGCTCCGGAGGTGAATACATCATAGGCAGGGTGCAAGATTAGCGACTTCTACGCTAGATTGGCAGGCATGTGTATGCGGATCTCCCTCGGTGCGTTCCTGCTGTTTGTGACTGGGCTGGCCGGCCAGCAGTCTAATTCTTACCAGGGAAGCACGCCTGGCGCCGTATCTCCAGCGCCGTTGACCTTGACGCTGCTGGACGCCATCCAGCGGGGTCTGAAATCCAACCTTGGGCTGCTCGAAAGCGACACGGCGAGCGAAACAGCCAGGGCCGCACGAATGCAAGCGTTGTCCGCCTTGCTTCCTCAGGTGACCGGGACGTTGGCCGAGAATGACGAACAGCTCAACCTGAAGACGGTGGGACTTAATGTCCCGCCTAACCCTTACGTGACTATCCGGCCAATCGCCGGTCCGTTTTCCTATACGGCCGCGCAGGCGAATGTTTCCGCCAAGGTCCTCGACTGGAGCGCGCGCCGGAATCTCAAATCGGCACGGGCGAACGAGGAAGCTAGTAAACTCTCCGTTCAGGCGTCGCGGGATCTGGTGGTGCAAGCCGTCGCCAACACGTACCTGGGCGTTATCGCGGACGGCTCGCGAGTGGAATCGATTAAAGCACAGGTGGAAACGGACCAGGCTTTATATAAACGAGCGGCGGATCAAAAGACGGCGGGGTTGGCGGCGGGCATCGATGTGTTGCGGGCGCAAGTACAGCTCAAGACCGAGCAGCAGGCGCTGCTCGCGCAGCAGAATCAGTTCGAAAAGGATAAATTGGCGTTGGGCCGAATCATCGGACTGGCGCCGGCCCAGGTGTTTCAGATCGCCGACACGGCGCCTTTCTCGCCGATTAGCGGGATCGCTCAGGATGAGGCGCTGCGAACCGCATTGGCCCAACGCCCCGATTACCTGAGCGCGAAACGAGCGGTGGAAGCCGCGCAACAGGCGCTGGCGGCAGCCCAAGCCGAATGGTATCCCACGGTCGACTTGAGCGGCTATTACGGCGACGCAGGTCCGACGCTGGCGAATTCGCACGGCGTTTTCGTGGTCACCGGCGCTTTGAATTTCAATATTTTTAACGGAGGCCGGATCCGCGCGGATATCGAGAAAGCCAGAGCGGCTCTCAAAGACCGCTCCGACGAACTGGCAAGCCAGAGCGCGCAGATCGAAGTGGATGTGCGTAATGCGTTCCTCGATCTGCAATCCGCCGCGGATCAGGTGGCCGTGGCGCGCGACAATCTGGGGCTGGCCAACCAGACCCTGGAGCAGGCTCGCGACCGGTTTACGTCCGGTGTGACGGACAACATCGAGGTGGTGCAGGCGCAGGGGTCGGTGGCCATTGCCAATGACAATCTGATCTCGGCGCTGTACGCTCACAACCTCGCCAAAGTGTCGCTGGCCAAGGCGATGGGATTGACCGAGCAGGGCGTGAAGAGATTTATCGAGGTGAAGTGAATGGCGGACCCAACCGTTTCCGAAAGAAAGACCGAGCCGCTTGCGGCCCCGCCGAGGAGGTCTCGGAGACGCCGCCGTGGCCGTTTTGTCGTGGCGCTGATCGTCGTGATCGTGTTGGCGGCGGCCGGATACGAGTTATGGAAATACTTTGGCGAGTACGAATCCACCGATGACGCGCAGATCGATGGGCACGTCGACGCCATCAGCGCGCGAATCAGCGGTCAGTTGAACGAGGTGTTGGTGGAGGATGCGCAGGTCGTCAAAGCCGGAGACCCACTGGTCAAGATCGATCCGCGGGATTACCAGGTTGCGGCGGCCAAGGCCGAAGCGGATCTGGCGGATGCCGAGGCCGCTCTCGACAGCTCACGAACAGATGTGCCGATCGTCACAACGACTACCGCCAGCACTCTGGAAACGGCCCGTTCGTCGCGCGCTGATGCCGACGCCGGGTTGATCGCCACGCAACGGCAACTCGCCGCGGCTCAGGCTCGCCAGGAGACGGCGCAAGCTCAGGTGACGGAGGCGCAGGCGATTTATAAGAAAGACGCGGACGATGTCGAGCGCTACCGGCAGCTCGTCACCAAGGACGAGATCCCGCGGCAGCAATACGACACGGCTGTACATATCGCGGCAGCCGATAAGGCTATCATTGACGCACGCACAGCGTCGGTGAACGAAGCGCGGCAAAATGTCGCGGCCGCCGAAGCCGCGGTTCGGCAGGCAGAGACCAAAATCGCGCAAGCCGACGCCGCGATTCAATCCGCCATGACGCGGCCCCAACAGGTGGCTCAAAGCCAGGCCAGGGAGAAATCGGCCGCGGCGAGAGTTGCGCAGCAGCGGGCGCAGCTCGATCAAGCCAAGTTGGACCTGAGCTACACGGTGATCAACGCTCCGGCCCCGGGAATCATCGGCAAGAAGACCGCTGAGATCGGCGAGAACGTGTCGCCTGGTGAAAGCCTGATGGCGCTGGTGCCGCTGGACGACATCTGGGTCACGGCGAACTTCAAAGAGACGCAATTGAAACATATCAAGCCCGGCCAGAAGGTGGTGTTCAGCGTGGATGCGTACGATCGCGAGTATCACGGCCATGTGACAGGCATCGGAGGCGCCAGCGGGTCGCGGTTCAGCCTGCTGCCGCCCGAGAACGCCACCGGGAACTACGTCAAGGTGGTACAGCGGATTCCCGTCCGGATCGATCTTGACCCGGGCGAAAACAAGGACCATCTGCTGCGGCCTGGAATGTCGGTCGATCCCAAGGTGTACATAAACCGTTAAGGCTGGGCACATGGCCGACAGTCCCGCTACAACCGCTTCCCCGCATCCCGTGCCTTGGACGCCGAAGTTCAACCCGTGGCTGATCGCCATCGTGGTCGCGATGGCTGCATTCATGGAAGTGCTCGACACCAGCATCGCCAACGTGGCCCTCCCACACATGGCCGGCAACCTCGGCGCCAGCAATGAGGAGAGCACCTGGGTGCTGACCTCCTATCTGGTATCGAACGCGATTGTTCTTCCTATTAGCGGATGGCTCGCTGGCCTGTTCGGACGCAAGCGCTTCTTCATGCTGTGCATCACCCTGTTCACGATTAGTTCGCTGCTCTGCGGCATCGCACCGACTCTCGGCGTCCTGATTCTGTTCCGTGTGATGCAGGGCGCCGGCGGGGGCGGCCTGCAACCGATGGCGCAAGCCATCCTGGCCGATAGTTTCCCGCCGCAGAAACGCGGTATGGCTTTCGCGCTCTACGGAATCACCGCCGTGATGGCGCCCACCATCGGCCCTACGCTCGGCGGCTGGATCACCGACAACTACTCGTGGCGATGGATTTTCTATATCAACTTACCAGTGGGAATTCTGGCCATCTTTCTGGTGTATCGCATGGTTGAGGATCCGCCTTATCTGCGGCTCCTCAGAGGAGCGGGCGTTCGCTTGGATTACCTGGGAATCGCGCTGCTCGCGCTTGGCGTCGGCGCGCTGCAGGTAGTGCTCGACAAAGGACAGGAAGACGATTGGTTCGGCTCCCGTTTTATCGTCACGCTGGGGGTGGTGGCGGTCGTCTGCCTGGTGTCCCTGGTGATCTGGGAGTGGTTTCAAAGCGCGCCGATTGTGGATGTGCGGCTGTTCCGCAGTTTCAACTTCGCGGCGGCCAACCTGATGATGTTCGTTCTCGGCGTCCTGCTCTTCAGCAGCCTGGTGATGATGCCGCAGTTCCTGCAGACGCTCATGGGCTACACGGCCCAGACCGCGGGCGCGGTTTTGTCCTTCAGCGGAGTCGCGCTCCTTTTTGAAATGCCCATCGTCGGGCAACTCACCACCAGATTCCCGGCCAAATACATCATTGCGTTCGGCTGGCTGGCGCTGGCTGGAGGGATGTATTTTTCCACCCAGTGGCTCGACCTGGAGATCAGCTTCCGCTCCGCGGCGTGGCTGCGTGTGGCGCAGGCGGTCGGCATGGGATTTCTGTTCGTTCCGATCACGCTGGCCGGATACATCGGAATTCCACCCCAGAAGAGCAACAGCGTGGCCGGCATTATCAACTTCATGCGCAATATCGGCAGCAGCGTGGGAACTTCCATGGTGACCACCTTGCTCGCTAGGCGCGCGCAGTTCCACCAATCGGTGCTCTCCTATCACACCACACGCTACGACCCGGCATTTCGCAACCAGGTGGCCGGACTTGCACAGCAACTCGCTCACTCCGGCGTCACTCCGCCCGATGCGCGCGTCCAGGCTCTGGGCCGCGTCTATCAAGGCGTACAAGCTCAGGCCGCCACGTTGTCGTACCTGGACACATTTATGGTGCTGGCCGTCGGCGCCGGCATCATGTTCGTTCTGGCTTTCATTGTCCGCAGGAACGATCCGGCGGCAGGCGGAGAGGTGGCAGTGGGGTAAATCCTGGCGTCCGGGTTCTCAAGGCGCGGGCGGGACGGAAGGCGTAGAGTTGAAGAGGGAGCCATGATTCGACTGGTTACGATCGAACGCGAGTACGGCAGCGGCGCCACCGAGATCGCCCAGAAGTTGGCGCTTCGCCTCGGCTGGAAACTTTGGGATCAGGCGCTCACCGACGAGATCGCGCGCATGATGGATTGCCCCTCGCGCACCGTCGAAGAGCACGAGGAACGGCGCGATTCGCTGCAATACCGCTTGTTCAAATCCTTTATGCGCGGCAGTTTTGAGGGAAGCCTGAACGCGCCGCGAATGAAACTGGTGGACGCCGATTGCATCCGGCAAGTTGCCCATGGGGTCGTGCTGACCGTTGCGGCTCAGGGGGACGCTGTCATCGTCGGACGCTGCTCGGCCTACTATCTCCACGACCGCGCCGATGCGCTGCACGTCTTCATCTACGCGCCATTCGAGGAAAAGGTCAGGCGTCTGCGAGCCCGAGGAAAAAGCGAGAGCGACGCCATTGAGCTGGCGGAGAATGTGGACCGCGAGCGCGCCGAATATATCCGGAAGTATTTCGACGTAGAGTGGCCTACCCGGCATTTCTTCCACCTGATGATCAACAGCACGCTTGGCGATGAAATGGTGGTAGACACGATCGTCCACTCGGTCTCGGCGCTAAAGAGTGAGCAAGTGCGATAGCGGCCGCCCCGTTACCGGCGGGGAAGCGGCGATGTGCACAGTTTGGGCGCGTGCGCGACGTAATCGTGGAGAGCAGCAGGGTATCTCGGCATAACCTTTTGATTACGGAGGAAATACTTTGGTGCGGGCTCCAGGTCTACAGCAGCAGAGTCTCGATGCGATGCGCGTGAACCATGTTCTCGCAAGGCGACCAGGCGAAGACCGTGAACCGACCATCCTGAGAGGCAACCAGCGCCACCGCGTCGTGCTGATCGCGTACGAACTGCGCCGCCGAAAGATGTCGCGTGCCTCCGAGTTGTGCCGGCTCGACCACCTCGGCACGGGCGCCTTCGATCGGCTCCGTCATAATCACCTCACTGACCAGGGACGATCCATCGCGCCGCACTATCTTGGCGCCAAACGCGAGCACCTCGTATTGGTCGCTGATCACGGTGGCGCCGTCCACCGCCGTAAGCCCGGCGATAGCGTCGACGGCGCGCCGGAGCGCTTCCACCCATCGCCGGTCCGGGTCATCGGCGACGCGATCCCGCATGAGCTGGGCAAGTACCGAGAACGGCGGCACGAGGGCGTACAGGACGGGCTGAACAACCGACTCCCGCCATATCTCCGTCTTCGAGGGCACAACGAGTAGCGAGCCGCCGCGGCCGTGGGCTCGCATCGAGACCGCCAGATGGATGAGGACGCTTACGGATTCGCTGGAGGCGTGCTGGGTATCGAACCCGAGAAGCGAAGTCAATAGGTCCGGGCAGTCCGGCAGGCGCGCGGCCTGCTCGTCGATCATTTTAACTTCGTCGGCCTGTATCACGGCGACATTCACGAATTTTTCGGATTCGTCGCCGCGGCTGTGCTTGACAACCAACAGGCCGGGTGCGACTACTTCCAGCACGAGGCAGAACGCAGGCAGGTTGCGAGTGGCCCCCCAGACAAAGAACTGCTCACTGTCGCGCCAGACGCCGAGGTGAATGCCGGGACGCTCCACGGCCGGCCCCAGGCGCGTGAGTGGCTGCGCCGCCAGCGGCAGCCGCCGCTCGAACTTCAGAGACCATTTCGCTGTTTCAGGCGCAACGAACGCCAGCGAGATGCGCGGCATGTAGCCTTCTTCGCGCCGAAGGCTGGCCCAGAAAGCCGCCTCGATAATCGCCTCAATCGCAGCGGCGTCGGGCACTGGCGCAAGTTGGCCGCACTGCTGAGGCGAGGCTCCGAGATGTCGCGCAAAATGGGCACCTATCCGGGCGGCTGCCGCCCTCGCGGCTGGGTATCCCGGCTGGGTCATTGGGCGGCTCCAGGGTGTTGGTACGCAGTCGTTGTCCGCATCAGATCCTAATTTAGTACGCCTTCCCGCCGTCCTCAACACTTCCACAATGGCCGTGCCTACGCCCCTGCTGCACCCGTGACCAACGCGGTGCGGCCATGCCGGTCTCTCGCGGCAAGATGAAACGAAAGCGATCCCTCGCGATCACCTGCGCCAGGTAGAATATTCAAATGAACCCCCTGCTGAGTCGCACGGAGTTGGTTCACGTTGTCGAGCGCCATGGGTACGCACTCCTGTTTTTCTGGATACTGGCTGAGCAGGGAGCGCTGCCTATTCCCTCCATCCCGTTGCTGGTGGCGGTGGGGGCGCTGATCCACGCGGGTAAGCTGCATGTGGCGGCAGCGCTGGCGTGCTGTCTCATCGCAGCTCTCACCGCGGACACCGTGTGGTTTTGCTTCGGACGCACTCGCGGCAAGCGTGTTTTACGATTCATCTGCCGCATCTCGCTGGAACCCGATTCCTGCGTAAGACAAACGGAAAATGCCTTCCTCAAGTACGGCCTAAAGACGCTTCTGATCGCCAAATTCGTCCCAGGGTTGAACGCCGTTGCCGCTCCTTTGGCTGGCGATTCCGAAGTCGGAGTCGCGCGTTTTCTCGCGATCGACAGCCTGGGAATCGTGATCTGGAGCGGCGCGTATTTAGGCGTCGGGTATATCTTCAGTGACCAGATAGAGGACGCCCTTGGCTATGCTCGGCGGTTGGGCTCTGGGGTGCTGATTCTTCTAGCTGGCCTACTCGGGGCGTGGATCCTCTGGAAGTTCATCCAGAGACGGCGATTCCTGAAGAAACTCCAAGTGGCCCGCATCACGCCCGAAGAACTACGGGTTCGCATGAATGCCGGCGAAGATCTCTATATTGTTGATTTGCGCAGTGGGTTGGATAAGGACTCGCCCTCGGTACCAGGGGCGATCCGCCTCTCCACCGAGGATCTCACCCGCAATTCGAAACAAATTCCTCGCGACCGGGAAATCATTCTGTATTGCAATTGCCCCAATGAAGCTGCCAGCGCCAGCGCGGCGCTACGCCTCAAATCGCTTGGCATCACACAGGTACGTCCTCTGCTGGGGGGCGCCGAGGCGTGGGATAGAATGATTCAAATGCGCGGCTGACGCCTTCCACCGACCGGGCGGTGCGATCTTTCTCACATGTGCCTGAGGTGTTCATGTACGAACTGAACCGCCATGGCGCCCTCGCCGACGGCCGACGCGACGCGTTTGACCGAGCCGGACCGCACGTCTCCCGCGGCGAACACGCCCGGCCGGCTCGTCTCCAGTAGGAGTGGGTGGCGCCCGGACGTCCAGTAAGGGGAGCGGGCCAGGTCCGCGCCGGTCCGGACGAACCCTTTCCCATCCCTTTCAATTTCCGGCGGGAGCCAACTGGTTCTCGGGTCAGCGCCGATAAAGCTGAATACGCCTGGGGTCTCCACGGTCTGCTCTTCGCCGGTCTTACTGTGGACGATGTCCACGGATGCCAGGTGCCCGTTGCCGTTCATCTGGCGGATGGTCGTGTTGCAGAGCAGCTCGATGTTGGGTGTCTGCTCAATCCTCTGCACCAGATAGCTGGACATGCTCTTGTACAAGTCATCGCCGCGGATCACAATCAGCACGCTGTGGGCGTGGCCGGAGAGAAAGACCGCCGCTTGGCCGGCTGAATTGCCGCCACCTACAACTACTACTTGGCTGCCTTGACACAGATGGGCCTCCGCCAAGGTCGCGGCATAGTAGACGCCGGTGCCCTCGAATCTGTCTGCCCCTGCCACTCCCAATCGGCGGTAGTCTGCCCCAGTGGCGATCAGCAGGCACTTGGCGGTCACCGTCTCTCCTCCATCCAGCCGCACCAGGGTGTAGGCGTTCTCGAAGGCTAATCGGTTCACCAGAGTGGGGACCGACAAACGGGCGCCGAATTTGTTGGCTTGGAGGATGGCGCGGCCAGCCAGTTCACTGCCTGTCAAACCGGTGGGAAAGCCGAGATAGTTTTCGATTCGCATGCTGGAGCCAGCCTGCCCGCCCGGTGCGGTCTGCTCGAGCACGGCGGTCCTCAGCCCTTCGGAGGCGCCATAAACAGCCGCCGCAAGGCCCGCCGGACCGGCGCCCACAACCACCAGGTCGTATACCAAATCATCCAGGGGCTGCCGGATGCCGATGGCGTCGGCGAGTTGCCGGTTAGAAGGATTCCGCAGGAGCAGCATCGCGCCACAGGCGACCACGGGCGTATCGGATTCGGTCACCCCGAATTGCCGGAGCAAGCGGTCCACATTGGGATCGTTTTCGACGTCCACCCAGGTGAAGAGAATGCGATTTTTCGATAGGAAATCGCGCACCCGGAAAGTATCAGGCGAGTAACGCGACCCGATCACTCGCAGGCCGGTGAAGTTGGGGGATTCGCGCAAAAGCTGCCTTCGCGCGATGAACGCCTGGAGAATGATATCGCTGATAGCGGGGCACTGATTAAGAACTTGCCGCAGGGCGTCTCCGGTGATTTCGTACACCTCGCAGTCGCCCCGGGCGATGCCGCTGACGACGGCCGGGAGGCCGGTGAGGTGCGAGATGTCACCGGTGAATTCGCCCGGACGATGGATGGCGATTGTCTTTCGCTCGTCGCCCGAGTAATCCACTATCTCGACCTCGCCCGACTTCACAACGAAAAAGTTCATGTTCCGTTCGCCTACCGCAAAGAGCGTTTGCCCATCCCGGAACAACTTCGGCTGAGCATGGGTGCAGCCCGCCAGTTGGCTGATTTGTATCTCATCCAGTTTGGGGAACGCTACCGAAAGAAGATTGTGTTCGTTCATAGCTCGAAACTCAGTTTACAGGGCTCATCGCGGCGCGTCGCCACCCGTGTGCTCAAACTTCCAGGTCGCCCGGCATGATGTTGTCGACATAACACCAGATCCAGGACTCGCCCGGTTCGATGGAGCGAATCAGCGGGTGTTTGGTCGCGTGGAAATGCTTGGTGGCGTGCTTGTTCTTAGAAGAGTCGCAGCATCCCACGTGCCCGCAAGACAGACACAAGCGCAGGTGCACCCAGGTGTCGCCGATTTTAAGACAATCTTCACAACCCTTCTTGGTTGTGGTTCTGATCTTGATCTGATCGAGATGCGTGCAGAGCTCTGGCATGTTCAGTCCCAGAATGATGCCAGTTTATCTCAAGCGTAGCTAACTTTGCCGCCGCACACGCCGGTTGTGGTGCGTAATCGTACGGTCAGATTGTGATTGAAACCTGGGGATGCGCACCTGAATCCTAAGTGGAAGGTACCTGGATTGCATTGGGAGGATGCGAACGATGGCAACTGAGGCCGCACCGACCAACCGTCGGAGGCTCCTATCACGGCTGCTCGATGCGCGGTTGGAAACGGACACGGTGTTCGAGATGGTTCGGCCCGAGGCGATGTATGACCGGCCGATTCCGGAGCGCCACCGCATCGTCTTCTATCTCGGCCACCTGGAAGCATTCGATTGGAACCTGCTCGGCGGTCCCTGCGATCTTGCGAGCTTTCATCCCGAGTTCGACCGCCTTTTCGCGTTCGGCATCGACCCCGTGGGAGGGGATCTGCCGGCGGACCTGCCCCAGGATTGGCCGCGTATTCGGGAGGTGAAGGAGTATCGGGATCGCATCCGCCAGGCTCTGGACCGGTCGATCGAGACCGCGCCGTTGCCGGAAGACGGCGAGGGCTCGTTCCGGCAACTGCTGAATGTCGCAATCGAGCATCGGCTGATGCACGCTGAAACCCTCGCTTACATGTTTCATCAAATGCCGTTCGAGGACAAGAGAGGCGCGGCGGGGGCGCGGGTGCTCCAGGGCAGCTCCTTCAGGCCAGGTTGCGTGCGCGTTCCCGCCGGTCGAGCTACGTTGGGACAGCGCCGCGATTCCCGGTCATTCGGTTGGGACAACGAGTTCGAGGCGCATACCGTCGATGTTCCGGAATTCACCATCGACATATACAAAGTCACGAACGGCCAGTTTCGCCAGTTTATCGAGGATGGCGGCTATGAGGACCACGCACTTTGGGGGACGGCCAGCTGGGAGTGGAAAACAGCGCGGCGGATCTCACACCCGGCGTTTTGGGTCCGGCGGGGCAATGCGTGGGCATACCGGTCGATGTTCGATGAGATCCTTCTCCCGTTGGACTGGCCCGTGTATACGAGCCACGCGGAAGCGAGCGCGTACGCGCGCTGGGCGGGAAAGGCTCTGCCTACAGAGGCGCAGTGGCACCGGGCGGCGTATGGCACGCGAGGAGTACACGAACGCACATATCCGCCGGCGGATGAACCTGCCAACCTGGGCCAGGATCCGCTCCCCGACGCCTGGGACCCCGCGCCGGTGAACACGGGTGTCACGGGCGCAAGCGGCTTCGGCGTGGAGGGACTGTTCGCCAACGGATGGGAGTGGACTTCGACAAAGTTCTCGCCATTCCCGGGATTCCGGCCTTTCGCGTGTTACCCCGGGTACTCAGCCCAGTTCTTCGACGGGGAGCATTACGTCCTGAAGGGCGGAAGCGTGCGGACCGCCTCGTGCATGCTGCGCCGCAGTTTCCGCAATTGGTTTCAGCCTCATTATCAATACGTCTACGCAGGGTTCCGTTGCGCGAACGGGCCGGACCGAAGGAGGGACTAGAAGTGGCCACATCCGCAAAGGTTCTCATTGATCCAGTAACGCAGTTCGTCTCGGATGTGCGTGCAGGGCTCTGCAGACCGGGACAGAAAGAGCTTCCGTCCAAGTACCTCTACGACGCACTGGGATTCGCGCTGTTCGAAGCAATCAGCCTGCTTCCGGAGTACGGGCTTACCCGCGCGGATGAGCGCTTGCTTCGCCAGCACGCCAGGGAGATCGCGGGCCATGTACGGGGCCCGGCGCTGGTGTGCGAGCTCGGAAGCGGCCGCGGAAGGAAGACGCGCTGGATTTTGAGCGCACTGTGCGAGCGCGAGCCTGTGTCCTATTATCCGATCGAAATCTCGCGAGCCGCGCTCGCCTCTTGCGAATCCGAACTGAGCGATATCGAAAGCGTGAGCATCGTCGGCGTCGAGCGGGAGTACCTGGACGGGCTGCGAGAGGTCGCCGCGCAGCGGCCGGACGGGATGCGCCTGCTGGTTCTGTTTCTGGGCAGCACGATCGGCAATTTCGATGCGGGGGCGGATGCCTGTTTTCTGCGCGAGGTGCGCAGCGTTCTGACCGCAGGCGATTCGTTTCTGCTCGGGGCCGATCTCGTGAAGCCAACAGAGCGGATGCTGGAAGCTTACGACGACCGGCGAGGGGTGACGGCGGCGTTCAACAGGAACCTGCTGGGGCGAATTAATCGGGAACTGGACGGCGACTTCGATCTTCGCCAGTTCGAGCACGTGGCCCGTTTCAACCTGGCAACTTCCAGTATCGAGATGCATCTGCGGTCGAAGACGCGGCAGGTAGTGAATGTCCGGCGCGGCGGCTTCGCCATGACCTTCGCGGCGGGCGAGACTATCTGGACGGAGAGCAGTCACAAGTACACTCGACCGGAAATCTCGAAACTGGTTGTTTCGTGTGGATTCTGCATGGAGGCACAGTGGGTGGACGACGAATGGCCGTTCGCCGAGAACCTCTTGCTCGCGGTCTAGGGCTGACCTCGCGTCTTCAAAGCATTGCCTGAACAGGCAGAGCTGAAGAGTGCGTTTAATAAGCATTGAAGCCAGAGTTATCGCGACGGCGTGAACTCCGCGGGACCCCCGGTGGGGACCAGGGCTGCGGGGGAGAGGCGAGGCTCGGTTACACTTCGTTTAGTTGCCGCACGACAGGAGCTCGCATGAAGGTGACTATCGTCATCGGCGGCGTGTTGTTGGTCTTCCCATCTGTCTGGCTCGGGAGAAAGACACTCGACCAACGGGCGACCGCAAGCCGAGCCGTCTGGACAACCACGTTCGTGCATTTTGGGCTGGGGTTCTTCCTTGCCGTGCCGATGGTTCGAGCGGTCAGCACATATCGGGATTGGCCGGGCCCGGCACTGCCCATACCGCCTGGAATCGGCCTGACCGTGGTCATCATTACCGGCGCGGCCTGTTCGTTGACGGTGGTCAACCTGGCCTTTGAAAGGATTCGGCGCGAGCCGTCGGGCCGGTTCTGCTGTTCGCATGCGTGAACGTGGCCGGGCTGATGCTGGTGCGCAAGCGGTGGTGACGGAGTTCCTTAGCGGTGCCGACGTGCGGCGGAGGGGTACAATTCCCTCCGCCTCGCTTCCTCAAGATCGAGGAAGCAAAGACGTCGCAGCAACCTGGCGACTTTTAGGGGCATTGAAGAGGCTCATGCGGGGCTGTGTTGACCGGGGCGTGCTCCGCCGTTGCACCGCGGCTTGATGTGACCTGCGCGATCACATCCATCATGTGGTCGGGTTGGATCGGTTTGGAAATGTAGCCGTCCATACCCGCCTCCAGGCAGCGTTCC
>Ga0187856_1001698_pt1 | contig 17116 bp, 14 predicted proteins | sample June2016WEW_8_40_FD_132443 | JGI IMG/M metagenome (GOLD analysis project Ga0187856, IMG submission 132443) | Peatland microbial communities from SPRUCE experiment site at the Marcell Experimental Forest, Minnesota, USA - June2016WEW_8_40 | ecosystem: Environmental > Terrestrial > Soil > Wetlands...
CCGCATCCAACCGGTGGCCAAACGGCTCGGCATCGCCAAGCGAATCGGCTGGCACACATTCCGGCGGACGTACACGACTTTGCTGCACGCAAACGGCGAAGACGTGAAGGTGGTGCAGGAGTTTGGATGGCTACCTAAAGCGGTTTCGGTAACGGATAGAAGCAGTTCGTGGATCATGAATGGATCAAGAATGGATCTCGCAATTCCTGCGCTACAGTGCTATGCGGAACCAGGACTCCATTATTTCCTGAGGCGATGGCACACGTAGAAATCATCCTGCAAAAAATGAACTGGAAACCCTTCTTACCTGGCTTGATCCGGCGCGCAAGCCATTGCTGGTACAACTGCCGGAGCCGACATATCAGCGGCTGGTCAATCGCTGGATGCTGCCGAAATTGACTAACGCTTGTCAGCGCTGACCTGCTAACCCACGGTGACAAACTGTTGGCGAGCTTTGCGAGTTCAGGGAAGATAAGTAGAGACGCATGTACGGTATCAGGTGTCACCGGATCGACGCTCGTCGGATGGCCAGCATCATTTCGCGTCGTGCGAAGCCAATCCTTCGGCGAATGGGCCTCGTGTGTCGAACTTTGAACTTCCCGAAACCGCCGAGCTTGAGCGAAAAGCCGTCTATGCCAAGATTGTTCAGCAAGGTGTGCTCCAGTGCATCGACTACAGCACCGATCACGATTTCAGCCTCCTTCTTGGTTTCAAGGTTCAGACCCGCCTGAACGGAAGGTGTTAGCTCTGGGTTCGTCTTCAGAGCGTGACCATTCCAGCGGTAACGCCTGGCGAGAGCCTGCTGCCGGATGGGAGAGGTTCGCAAAGCACTGCCTGCGGCAAGCAAGAACGAGGTTCACGTCGATACAAGCGGGCCAATGGGGCGTTTTTTCGTGACGATCATTTCGGCGATTGCAGAACTGGAAAGGTCGCTTGTGGCGGGGGGCGGGGCGGGTGTTTGAGCGGAACGCGGTCGCTTCGTGAATGCCGCATGTTTTTGTGGGCCCAGATTCGTTGGCTCAGATCCAATACCAGACCGGCCAAGGACTGCGCCTCAATGAGGCGACGAGCTGCCCTTTACTGCTGTCCCGAGCTGAATCCCATGCGTTCCAACAAGTCCTGAAAGCGAGAATCCGTGCGGAAGCTGTCCCACTTTGGGTCGACCTTGAGGAATATCATATGCACATCTCGGGCCTCGTACCCCTTTTCGAGCCAGTCCAGAGCATGATCTTTTTCCCCCAGGGCGGCATAGATCATGGCAATGTCGTATGGCGGGACGTAGCCCTTCAGCGATTGGCGCTTCAATTCTTCAAGCATATTTCGCGCCGCATCTTGCCTGCCGGATAGTGCGTACGCGTGTCCCAGCGAAGCAATCGTCTCCGAGTCTCCCTCGGAAAGATCGCGGGCTTTTGTAAACTCTTCAATTGCCGCCGGATACATCCTCTTCTGCTCGTACACCTTTCCCAGGTGGAGGTGTCCTACCCAAAAATGCGGGTTCATTCTTATCGTCTTCTGCAACTGTTCGGCAGCAGCGTCGTACTGGCGCGCCTGGAAGAGGAACATTCCAAACAGCGCATTGGTGATTAACGAAAGGGGGTCGAGCTCCCGGGCTCGTTCGGCTTCGGCAAGCGCTTCCTTGTGCCGCCCGACATTTGACAAAAGATGGGCATAGCGAACATGCGCACCCGCCAGGTTCCGGTTCAGCGCAATCGCGCGCACGGACTGTCGCTCGGATTCAGCCCAGTTCCACTCGTAAAACAACTTGATTCGCGCATCGGAGTCGTGAGCTTGGGCGAGTGCAGTATCCAATTCCAAAGCTTTGGCCGCTGCCGCCTGCGCACCTGGGAACGACTCCCTAGGAGGCGAATCGCTGATCATGGGAAGCACGGCATAGCAATCCGCCAGGCCAGCATAAGCGAGCGCATACTTCGGATCCCTTTTCGTTGCCTCCCGAAAGTAGTTAATTGCTTGGCCGACGCCGGTCGGCGTGAGCATGTTCCAGTGATACAAACCCTTCAAGTAGAGATCGTACGCCTCGGGATCGAGCCTACGCGTCATCTCCAGTTCGCTCTTCTGTCCCGGGGTAAGTCGTAGACCGACCTGTTGCGAGATCACTTGTGCCAATTCGTTCTGCACGCCCAGAAAGTCTGGGAGCTCGCGATCATAGCTCTGCGCCCAGAGGTGAGTTTGGTCCTGTACGCGGATCAACTGGGCAGCTATGCGGACCTTTTCTCCGTCTCGTCGGACGCTACCTTCCAGGATGAAATCGACACCTAGTTCACGCCCGATCTGGCTGATCGTCTTATTTGTGTGTTTATACGCCATCGCCGAGGTGCGAGCGATGACCCCCAACTGTTCAGGGGTCAGCTGGCCTAGGTCTGTAATCGTCTCTTCTGTCAAACCATCGCTGAAGTACTCCTGCTCTGGGTCATTGCTCAGATTTTGGAAAGGCAGGATCGCCAGCATCACTCGCTTTTGGGCGGCTGGGTTCGCGGACGAATGCCAGCGCTCTAGGTATGAGACGCCAGCCAAAATGACGAGCAGAGCAGCCGCCGAAAGCACCAAAGCTGGCTGCCGGATACGCCAAGGTCGGCCATGCTTCACTTCGGCGGCAGCGCCTGGAGCACCCACGCTCTCCGAAGGTTGCGGAATTGCCGCGACCCTTTCACGAACCGGCGCGACGAAGCGATACCCTCGACGGGAAACTGTCTCGATGAATCGTGGGTTCTCCGCGGAGTCCCCGAAGGCAACCCGCAGTTTCCGGATGGCTGTGTTCAGGCCTTCATCGAATCCCACATAAGTGTCGGCCGGCCACAACCGCGCCTGCAACTGCTCGCGGGTGACTACTTCGCCCGGACGCTCCAGCAGGATGGCCAAAACCCGAAACGGCTGCTCCTGGATAGGCACTTTTCGCCCTTCTTTGTGGACTTCGCCAGAACCGAAGTCAATTTCGAAGAGTCCCGTGCGAACACGGCGGCTGGAACTGGCGGGCGTTTCCATGTACCTCCACCCAAGGAACCTGATTCTACGCCCAGGACTTCAGATCAGGGAACTCGACAACTCCTTCGGCAGCTTTCCCTTAGCAAGTCAGGGAGGATTTAGGGCGGATCAATTGACTGAGGTCGGCCCCCGCGCTAAGAGTACACACACTTCGGCAGTTGCTCCTCGATAAAACGGGGGCGCGCTGAGGAGAACAAAGACAAAATCAATGAATGCGGAGGGTTTATGAACAAGAAGCTAGTTGTAAATGTGGCCGCGTTGGCTCTGCTAACGCTCGCCGCTTTGGGGTCGGGATACGGGCAGAGTGTATCTCTTGCTTGCAGTAACAAACTCATCGCTGGCACCTACGGATTCACCATCCAGGGCAACAAATTGGGAGGCCAAGGACCCACGGGCCCACAGGTGGGCGTAGCGATGACTGAGTTCGATGGCAAGGGCGGGCTCACCCAGATCGATACGGTCACGGTGAGTGGCGAGGTCGTCGCCGATTTCACCCACACTCCGGCCAATGGTACTTACACTGTGAATTCCGATTGCACGGGCACCTTCACCATCAACTTCACCGACGGCCGGCCGCCGGTGGTCGCCAACTTCGTCGTGGTAGATAGCGGTTCGGAAATCGACACCGTAGTGATCAGTGCGGGTGGAAACCAGGGAATCATCGCCAGCGGCAGCATCGGAAAAAGGCGGACTGCTAAACACTGGGGCCCTGCTGCACCGGAAACGCGATAGGCCGCGAGGGGGAGAACCGCGTCCTGACGCGGTTCTCTGATCCGCGACCCGAAATCATGCACGTGGGCAAGCAAATGTGAGGTTACAGTCTCGTCGTTCTTGCAAACGCTACGGAAGCTGGAAGGTTTCGCATCGGGGACCGCGTGGCAAAAGAACGGCCCCGGCCAGGACTTGTGAGATTGTACTCTAGCAACAAGTCTGACTCTTGGTCTAAAGGTTAAACAACCATGAGATCGAGAAGAGGAGCGCTTTATTCACGAGCATTGCGAAAGGACAGAGCTTTAGTCGCTATCAGCCCGAACCCATTCTTTCTGGCGTCATTCTCTAAGCTCAACGATTCTGCGCGGGTCGCGACCGACTGTCCTGTCCTGTTTCTCAACTCCGCCAGGGCTAGTCGCGTCTCGAACTCAAGCTCCAAAAGCTGATGAGAATGAGCCCTTTGAAGAGTCTTCTGTAGTTGTGCACTTGCCGCTGGGAAATGGCCTGACAAGTCTTGTACGCGACCAGACATCATTTCAAACTGCAAACGGAGCAGTGTGTTCGCACTTTTATCGGCCAGCGATTTAGCCTGTCCCGCCTCAGACTCGGCTTCAGGAAGCTTGGATTCGCCCAGCAGGGCATCGATCAGCACAATGCTGGCGGCCAATTCGTCGTCGGCCTGCTGATCTTGCTGAAACTGTTCTTTGCATTTACGGATCACAGTTTCGGCGTCTGAGCTATGCCCTTCTTCAATTGCCAGGTGCGCAAGCGCAAGTTCAGTTTCCGCCGCCGTTTGTTTCTCGCCAGTTTGTTTGCGTATCGCCAGCGCTTCCTCGTAGGACTTCCGGGCAGCGACCAAATCACCGCGATCGGTGAGAACGTTTCCTCTTCCAGAAAGGACATATGCGACGGCACTTTTGTCATCAGCTTCCTGAGCTACAGTCTTGGCTTGCTCGAAGGTTGTTAAGGCCTTGTCAAGCTCCCCTCGACGCCGAGCAACTTCCCCAAGATCGTTTAGCGTAAGAGCGATGCCGTCCTTATCTCCCATTTCTTTGTAACCGGGAAGAGCGTCGGAAAGGGCATGCTCTGCGCTGGCGAGATTCCCGCGGGCCAGAAAGACATCGCCCAGATTACTGGAAGCCGTCGTTATCCCGTCGATAACTCCGATCTCACGGAACATTCTTAGGGCCTCTCGATACATGCTCTCCGCCCGATCGATCTGGCCCATTTGATAGTAGAGTCCGGCAAAGTCACTGAGTGTGCGAGCTTCGTTGTTGCGATCGCCGGCTGCTGCATAGCTCTGGCGAGCATTCTCGCAGTCTCGGATGGCCTGCTCGGTGGAAGAACCATTCCCAAGGGTCGCGCAAAGAATTCCATAGGCGCGCGCGACGAGCAAATGAGCACCCTGTGCAGTGCCCTTTTCAACCGCACGCCGCCCCGCTGCTTGCGCTCTTGCATAGTCGTTATTCGTCCAAGCGCGTGATTCAATCATGTCGATCCGTGGATCGTCAGCAACTGGACCGGGCAGGCGCCGCAGGGCGGCAACAGTTTTCAGCGCATCTGCAGAGTTCACACGGCGTTGCTCGTCGGCCAAACGAAGCCCGTAATTCAGGTTGTCAGGAAACTGGGCAAAGAGCTTCCGGTACACTTCAATCGCTTTGTTTGTATCCTGCAGCGACGAATAGTACTGACCTTCAATTTGGAGACGTTCTTCTAAGCTTAGATGTTCAGAGAGTGCGCGCGCATGCTCAGCCTCGTCGCGAGCCTTCAAGTCGTATCCGAGATGATGCCATGCATCGGACAAAGCGGAGTGTGCTAGAGGAAAATCCGGTTCGACCGCGATCGCCTGGACAAGTAGATCTCGGGCCTGGACAAAGTCGAATGCCCAGAGACGAGACCGACCTTCCGTGTAGAGCTTTACCGCCAGCGGCTTCAGCGGTAAGGCAGCTCTCGTCTGCGCGAAAGCTTCTTCTGAAATTGAGGTGCTTCCCAAGCTGTCCCGAAGAGACGCCCCGGCCTGGGTCACAAGTTCGAAGAGGTTGTCTTCGTTCCCCACAAAAGCCCGCTCGGCAATGGTCTCGCCATGTTCGGTGTCTTGAATCCGAACGTCCAGACGAATCCGCCTCTCTCCTTTTCCCGGCAACGGCGTATACGAGCCAAGTACGACTACGTCTGCTCCAGGGTTCGTATGGAGTCGTTCAAGGGTTTCCTTTGCCAGGCTGTCTTCGTCGCTCAGTGGGAGTTCTCGTTTTGCGCGCGCCACGTCCTCACCCGAGACCATACGTAAGGCGCTATCAGCGGCGAGCTCGGTACTGAGCATTTCCGCAAAGGCCGGCGAGAGCCAGTTGTCCTCGGGACGTCCAGGCAGATTGCGAAAACCCATCACGGCTACAGATCGTCGAACGCGTACCGGAGGAAGGTTGGTCTCGGCCGCAGTCTTATTTTCTATCCCGGTCCGCGGAAGGCGGAATCGATAAACGGTACTACCGATCACAAGCACAATGAACGCGGCAATTGCTATGTAACGCAACCTCCGGCCTGAAATGGCAGAGTGTTTTTCTGAGCTGAGCGACGAAATCGGCGCCCTTACAGGCTGAGGTGTGACGGGGCGGACCGGATCCTGTGACTCTGTGACCGTGGTGACCGGCGCCAAAAACCGGTAGCCTCGCCGCGGTACCGTTTCCACATAACAGGGTGCGTCCGCATTGTCCCCGAGTGCATCACGGATCTTCCGGATCGCGACTCCCAAGCTGTTATCGAACTCTACGAAGGTGTTTTGGGGCCAAAGGCGTTGGCGCACCTCTTCTCGGGAGACGATCTCTCCTGGTTTCTCCACCAGAATTGCGAGCAGGCGGTAGGGCAGATCTTGCAACTTCAGCTGGTTGCTGTTGCGAGTGAGCGTGGCCTTACTGGTATCAAGCTGGAACGGACCAAACCTGTATACGGTCTTCTTATGAGGTTCCCCAGGCGACACGCGCTTCCCTTTGGTCACAAATGGTAGCACAGCCGAGTTAACAACATGGCGTAAGCCTATCGAGGCGTGACACTTATCAGTTAAAGCACGTTTAAAGAACAGTTTCATTGACTCGACGAACAAGTCCCTGCAGATTGACGGTCACAGGGCAGCGATTCGCGCGACCGCCAGTTCGAAAGGCTGCCTACAAGCCATTAGGGGGAGTGGCATCGGGGGGATGCCACCTTCCACCTGGGGACAGCACTTGAGGGGTAAGAGAAGATCATGATGAAACGAATCCTAATCGTCGCATTCCTGTTGGCCATTCCCGCCTGTTTCGGGCAGACGCAGACTGCGAAAGTTCGCACGTATTACATTGCCGCGGACGAGGTCGAATGGGACTACGCCCCCGGAGGCGTCAACAAAATGATGGGCATGAAGTTCGAGGGAAATTCCAAAGTCTTCACCGAACGAGGGCCGCATCGCATCGGCACCGTCTACCGCAAGGCTCTCTATCGCGAATACACCGATGCGACCTTCACCAAGCTCAAGCCCCGCGCTCCCGAATGGGAACACGCCGGCATTCTCGGTCCCATTTTGCGCGCCGAAGTCGGCGATACAATCCGTGTCGTCTTCAAGAACAACGCCACGCATCCCTACAGCATGCACCCCCATGGAGTCTTCTACGACAAGAGTTCCGAGGGCGCTTTGTATGAAGACGGCACTTCAGGTGCGGACAAGGCTGACGACGCAGTCCCGCCCGGCGGCACCTACACCTATACGTGGAAGGTTCCGGAACGAGCCGGTCCGGGACCGAATGACCCGAGCTCGATCGTTTGGCTCTACCATTCGCATACGAACGAAGCCAAAGACGTACAGAGCGGATTAGTCGGAGCGATCGTGATCACGCGGCGAGGGATGGCCGATGCCGACGGAAAACCGAAAGACGTGGACCGGGAATTCGTCTGCTTGTACATGTTCTTTGATGAGAATACGAGCTGGTATCTGGAACACAATCTTCAGACTTATACGAGCGATCCTAAAGGAGTAAACAAGACTGAATTCCTGCTCGTCGATGGAGAGGGCAACCCCTCATTTCTTGGGTCCGGATTTACTGTTGCCAACACCAAGTTCTCGATCAATGGCTACATCTACGGCACTGGGCCGCTTATGACCATGAAACAGGGAGATCACGTCCGCTGGTATCTGCTTGCGCTCGGCGAATTTGTCAGTCAACACACGCCACATTGGCACGGCAATGTCGTGCTGCGAGACGGAAAACGCACAGACGTGGTCGCGCTTCTCCCGGCCGAGATGATAACGGTGGATATGGTTCCCGATAATCCGGGCACTTGGATGTTTCACTGCCATATCGACGACCATATGGAGGCGGGTATGGCCACGTTGTACAAGGTCGAGCCGTAACTTAAGTTCCCCATATCGACAATCGGGGAATCTGTCCTGGAAGGAGAATCGCGATGTTCCGAAATGCTTTTTTTATTGGCATGTTGTTAATACCCGTCTCGATGGCTTCGCACTATGCCATGGCGGCTGACTCCTGCCAGCCGGTGTTCGATGCCATCACAAAACTTATCACGACCCCCAGCCACAGTTATTCCACCGGAGTCGTGAATGGCAAGCCAAGCAGCACCGAGACCATCTATGTCCAAGGAAAGACTTACATGATCGTGAAGGGCAAGTGGTGGATGAGCCCCGTAACCCCGAATGATGTGTTGCAGCAAGAAATGGAAAACCGCACGAGCAGCAAAGCGACGTGCCAATTTCTGCGTGATGAATCCGTCAACGGCGAGCCTGCAGCGGTTTATTCCATGCGACGTGAAACCGAGACCGGGAAAGAGGACGGGCAGATGTGGATTTCCAAGACGACTGGCCGCGCGTTACGGAAAGAAGTTGATGTGGACTACGGTGGTGCGATGGGGAAGGGCCACCTTTCGGCACGCTACGAGTACAGCAATGTGAAACCGCCGATGTGACCGAAGACATTTTCTAACGATGTCTCTGCAAGACCAGTGGTTGGGAGAATTTGTGAGAAACAGAATTATGAATAGCGCATCCATCAAAGCTTGCATCGCTGTTTTTGCTTTGGTTCTCTCGTCTTTCTCGGCGGACAGCCCTCAGACGGCCCCCGACTTAATCCTGTTCAACGGAAAGATTTTCACCAGCGATAGTGCGCATCCCTATGTCCAGGCACTGGCAATTCGCGGAGATCGGATTGTGGCCACCGGAGATTCCGACAAGATCAAGGCTCTTGCCGGTCTCCAAACCAAGCAAATCGACCTCGGTGGGCGAACCGTCATTCCTGGCATTAATGATGCCCACAATCATCTGAGCATCTCTCCACCCAACCGTATTCACCTGGAGTTCACCAGCCCCGATCCGGTGTGGCCGGAGGTGAAATCAGCGATTGCCGCAGCCGTGACAAAAGCGTCAAAAGGGACAATCATCTATGGCGACATCGGAGGCGGCATTTTTCACGATATCGAAGTGAATCGTGACTCTCTAGACACAGTAGCTCCCGATCTTCCCGTCATTCTGGAGACCTTTACCGGCCATGCTTGGATCCTGAACAGCGCGGCGCTGGCCAAAGCTGGAATTCGAGAGGACCAGCCGGACCTAGTCGGAGGACGCTATGAAAGATCGCCCGACGGCCGACTCACCGGGGTCCTGCGCGAATACGCAGTGCTGCAAGCAGATCGTAGACTTGCGGACCAGACGAGCGAGGCAGATGCCCTTGCCGAGTTGCGTGAAACGTTTGCCAGCGCCACCAAGTGGGGGATCACGACCATTCAGGATATGTCGAACTCCATGGCCCCGGATCGGTGCGTTACGCTTCTGGAGAAAATGCCCGTTTCGATTCGTGTGCGGGTAATGCGCATGCCAGGAACCACCGCTGCCGGGCGCAACATAACGGAAGGGCGGCCAGCGCCACGCAGTTCCAATCCGTTGATCACGGTCAGCGGCACCAAGTGGCTGCTCGACGGCGTTCCGCTTGAAGGAACCTTCGCGGCGCGCAGCGATTCCTCAACCGTCGATTACCTCTTTCTGCATCAGCAGCTGACATTTACGAAGACGGAGCTCGCCGCCATGTTGCGTGAGTCGCTCAAAGACCACGATCAGTTGCTCGTTCACGTGTCCGCGTATCCGGCCGCCGCCGAAATGCTAACCGCGATGCAGTCCGCGGGCGGAGCCCGAGTGTGGGCCGATCGGCGAGTCCGGTTCGAGCACGGCGATGGCCTCACGCCGGATTTGATTCCGCAGGCGAAAACGATGGGAGTCGTCGTCGTACAGAATCCGGCTCACCTCGCTGCGGTGCAGATGATTCCGGACCTGAAAGGCCGCATGGAAAAGATCCACGCCCAGCCGCTGGGATCCTTGCTGGCCGCCGGCATTCCTTTGGCTCTAGGTTCCGACGGCCCGATGAATCCATACCTGAATATCATGCTTGCCTCGCTGCATCCCGACCGACCGTCGGAGGCAATCACTCGGGAACAGGCGGTGATCGCCTATACGCTCACTTCCGCCTATGCGGAATTTGCAGAGAAAGAGAAAGGCAGTTTGGAGGCAGGAAAGCTGGCGGATCTGGCTGTGCTCTCGCAGGACATCTTTACAGTAACGCCGCCCGAGCTCCCAAAGACGGCATCGGTTCTAACCATCGTGGGCGGAAAGGTTGTTTATGACGCGGGGGCGATCCGCAGCCAGGATTCACACTAGATGCAAGCGAAACTGTTTCCCGTCACCAACTGATTTCGGAAGGTGCGATCGGATGCGATCCAATACTCCAAGGAGCCATAACATGAGATCTACCGTTGCCACTTTGCTTTTGTCTCCGGCCCTGTTCCTCTGCTGCACTGCGGCGTTCGCACAGCAATCGAACAAACCGGTGACACCGGTTCCGCAACACTTGGAAGACTTGTCTGCTGCAGCCCAAGGCTCGAAAAGCGGAGCGCCCCACCCTTCGCCGGAGATTCAAAGTTTGATAAAGGCACTGTCCGGAAAGTGGTCCGTCAGTGTGAAGTTCGAGCCGAACGCAGCAATGCCGGGCGGAGCCGACGGCACGGGAGAGGAAACGTGGCGCGCTGGGCCAGGCGGATTCACGTTCCTCGACGAAGAACGCCTGCCCACTCCCGCTGGGGACGTTTTTCTGCTTGGGATCCTCTGGTGGGACGGCAAAACGAAAAGCTTTCACGGCATGGAGTGCAACAACCAGCTTCCCGACACCTGCGACCTGAAAGGTGCGCTCAACGACATTACGATGAAGTGGGATGGCAAGGAGCTCACGATCGACGAATTGGAGACCTCTCCCGACGGTAATAAGAAGACGATGTGGCACGAGGTGTGGTCCGATATCACGCCGACGTCGTTTACCCAAACGGGAGAGATGGGAGTGCCCGGAAGTCCGTTTAACAGATTCTCAACTATCCACGGAACGAGGGTGGCCGCCAGCAGCAACTAAAATCCCGCAACTTCTTCGTTTTTGAACGCCGGGCGCGATAGAAAAACGAGGACGGCTAACTTGAGCGCGCATCCATGAGGGGCAAGCCATGAACGAACTGAGACGCTTTGTGCAAATTCGGAATCCGCACTTGAAAGAAGACGAAGAGGCGATGTCTGCCGACGCTCAAAAACTGACCGAATCCTCCCTCGCACCTGCGGGGCCTCGATACGACTCTTACTTTTTCTCGGGAATGGCTTTGTTGATTCTCGTAACCGTGCTCTTGGGGTTTGCGAAAACCTATTTTCTAGCCGGCATGTTCAGAGCGCCGTTGCCGAGTTGGGTCATTCACCTGCACGGTGCTGCTTTCACGTCATGGATTCTATTGTTGATCGTTCAGACGTCGCTGGTTATCACGGGGCGCACAGATATACATCGCCGGCTGGGCATGTTCGGCTTTGGCTTGGCGTGCCTGATGGTGGTGTTGGGTGCTATGGCAGGGACGGACTTGCTCCGGAGAGATGGCGCGGCTATGGGCGCGGGCGCAAAGGCGTTCTACGCGGCAACCCTCGGAGACATGATCATTTTTGCCATGCTGGTTTATTTTGCGTTCCGCAAACGGTTTGATCCGGCGGCGCACAAGCGCTTGATTCTCATCGCGACGATTTCGCTGATGGAAGCGGCGATCAACCGTTGGCCCTTCCCAATTTTTCAACGGTCACCGTTCATGATCGATGTCGTTGCCTATTCCTTCCTGGTGTTGTTGGTGGCCTATGATCTGTGGTCGACGCACAGGGTGAATCGTGTAACCATTTTGGGAGGGCTGTTCTTAGTAGTTATTCAGGAGCTGGAACTGCCGATTGGAAGCACCGCAGTTTGGCAGAGCTTTGCGACCTGGGTTTTACAGCAAACGAGATCGTTCCACGGAAGCTGACGAGGAGCGACGAGACGATGTTGACCAGTTTGCGACATTTTCTGCAAATCGTCGATGCCTCGGCCCGGCCAACGCAAGAGCCAATGCACTCCGTTGAAATCTTGGAGACACCGGATTCAAAAAGGCCTCCCGACCTTCCATTGAAATCAGATGTCGCTTCTAAGAACCAGGTAAACACGGAGGTAGCGATGCAGCACATGGCGAGCGATCAAAACCGGTTTGCATGGCGAGTGCAGAGCAGAAACATGAAGCCTTCAATGATTCTCGCAATTGCGCTCGTTTTTTGTTATGTAGTGATCGCGGGTGGCAACACGAAGCTCCTGACCGCGGACCCCCTGACCAATCTTCCTCTCTATCCAGCCACCGATTCTCGACTCCATTTAGGCAACGAACCCACCCGTTTGCCCGAGTCGAATGTGTGCGGGAGCAAAATGAAAGCCGACTTCTATACCATTTATGACTCCAAGGTGGACGCCACGCTAGGATGGTACGGTGCTCACTTGCCGGGCTTCAAGAAAACGCACGCCTATGCCGCCAACCGCTCCCAAGACACCTTCTACAAAACCGATGGGACGGTGCTTGTGTCTGTCACGGGTAGCCCGGGCAAAGAAGGAGAAAACATGGACACATATTCGGTGTTGTATGCTCGTCTTGAGCCCGGACTGCCCGAGAAGACGATCGTTGCCTTGAATCAACAAAGAGTTGTTTGCCAGTGATCAATCCATCTTTCAAGACAAACGAGGAGACTTTATTATGGCTTCCCTAGCAGATGTTCTGGTCAGACAGTTGTTGGATGGCCGACATATCGCGTCGCTTGCAACTGAGAATCCGGACGGCTCCATCCACATGGTTGCGGTGTGGTACTGGTTCGACGGTACGCATGTTTATGTGGCCACGTCCTCGCGTAGCCGAAAAGCACGCAACCTGCAATCCAGCCCAAAGGTCTCCTTAATGATCGACGCTCGCGACCCTGCAGCATCCTACGGCGTAACCTTGGCGGGGACCGCGCAGATCCTGACCGACGACGTGTCTCGGAAGAGTAACGGGGAGATTCATCGCAAGTATCTGAGCGAAGCCGCACTCGCGGACGCGAGAGTGGGTCCGGTGTTGGCCGCATGGGATGATGTCACAATCCAGATCACACCGGCCTCGGTCATCGCTTGGGACATGCGCGAGGCAGACCGCCAATTCTTCGGCGGCGTTCTTGGGCAAAACCCCGCATATCTGTCACCGCTGCAGCGCTGACCTCTGAGAACTTAACGCGTCGCGCCAAGAGGTGATTGAGGATTGAGGAGCTACGCTTAGTCTTTATCAAGACCATCCAAACCTTCAGGGCTGAGCACAGAACAAGGAACCACAGGCAATTCTCGCAGCACCGGATGGGATATTGTAAAGGCCGATGAAGATACAAAGTTTCTTGGTGTTCGTATCGGTGTTTTCGTGCTTGGCGGTTAGCCAATCACCGCCATCCATCACTCCGCAGATCGTTGTGGTTCCGAGTGGCAATCTGCGCCTTAAAGGCTACCTCTGGAGACCTGTCGGATCGGCTCCATCTCCCGCTGTCCTTTTCGTTCACGGCTCTGGCAGCACCGATGCCTCGCATACTGGCGGCTTTGCGATTACTGAAGCAGCCGAAAGACTTGCGCCGACCTTCATCAAACATGGCTACGTTTTCCTCTATCTGTTCCGGCGAGGTCAGGGCCTTTCCGCCGACCAAGGGCCTTTCATGCAGGATGTCTTGCAGCACGAGAAGGATACCAAGGGAGAGGAAGCTCGTAAGCATTTGCAGTTCGTTTTACTCACGAAGGATCATCTCGACGATGTCACCGCGGGCTTGTCGTTTTTGAAAAGCCTACCCGGAGTCGATTCCCGTCGCATTGCGGTCGTAGGGCACTCATTCGGAGGTCAACTCGCCCTCCTGGCGGCAGAGCGCGATAGCACCTTGCGAGCCGCCGTTACATTCTCCGCTGCTGCTGGTTCTTGGGAGAGTTCATCTGAGGTGCGTGAGCGCATGCTGACGGCAGTGCGGAAGACAACCGTTCCAGTCATGCTGCTTCATGCGGAAAATGACTACTCCACCGCACCCGGCAAGGCAATGGCTGACGAACTGGCGAGGCTCGGCAAGCCGCACGTTCTGAAGATTTATCCTCCGGTCGGTAGAACGGCGGATGATGGACACAATTTCGTGTACACGGCTGCCGCTGAATGGGAGCCCGATGTCTTCGGATTCCTTGATCAATATGACCGACGTTGAGACAGTATCGTCCCGGATGCGCAGTCTGCAGGACCAGAATTACTGGTGGCTAAGGGGCTAAAGGTGCGCCGAGCGCCGAAGGCTGATTGGGTCTGCGTCGGGGTCCGGTGACAGGGCAGCGTTCTAACCGAACGGAGCGGAGACCGAGTATCAGAGTTATTGAAGGCTTTTGGCGCGATCCTGAGAAGATGCGCGACACCCCCTCTGCGATATGCTCAGCAGATAGATTCCGCTGTTACCAAGCGGCCAAAACCCGAGGCGTGACCAGTACGATCTCAGCTTCCGAATGGCCTCGCCTTTGCTTACCTTCGGTAACGCAAGTCTTTTCAATGCTTCTTGATCGTCCGCAACGGACGGAGTGAACTGTAGCGGCCAAGGCTTGCACGCCACCAGCCCGCACCCTGTACCAAAGATGTCGATCGTACGGTGAATGGCGGACTCAGCGATCCCTACTCCCCGAAACTCCGGATAGATCTCGACGTAGTCGATGATTAGTAGATCTAGGTCCACCACTTCGAACTCATTCTGTATTTCTTCTTTCGGATAGCCAGTTTCCATGTCGAAAAGACGTTCCCAGTATTCTGAGATGTCGCCAGAGATGCCATCTCCGAGCCTTTCCGCACTGATGCCGTGGTCGAGTGCCTCGCCGAACTGAACGAGTGAGGCGCTAATTTTCCCTGCGTCCTCTTCTCCACGGTTTTCTGGCTCGGCAATAATCCTTCCAGCAATGGAGTGGACAAAGTCATCCTCAACCGAGTCGTGCAGCGCGGCACGGACTACGAACTCGACACTTGCAACGACATTGGTTTTCGATTCGATCTCCTTGGTCCTAACGGCGGCTCTTTTTTCAGTCTGCATAGGGCACCTCATGCCGCTATTTACCCCCAGCCTTCGAAATCTGTCAACCGGGATAGAAGCCTCTGGGAAGCCCGTTTCACCGTCTGAATTGGCAATTTCAATCGCGTTTTGCCCCAAAAATCAGGCCCGTTTGACGGAAATTCAGTCTGCATTTATAGAACATCCACAGAAGCAGCCAAATCAGCTCGATTTTCGTGATTTGGCCCAGGAGTTCATTATGTCCGCATCCCAGCCTTCGAGGTTCGCTCCTTCGCCAAGCCAGTCTCGGCCTAGGACCGAATTCGTCTTTGAGCCGCTCTTAGGCAGCGACGAAGCAGCGCAGTTGCTCCGGATCCACCCAAAAACGCTACAGCGAATGGCCCGCAACCGTCAGATTCACGGAATTCAGTTGGAAAACTATGGCGCTTCCGAGCTTCTGATCTCGAAGGGTGGTTGAAAACGAAAAGAGCAGGCTGATTCGCCGATTTTTCAACAGACGTTTTGTCGACGCGCCACTCAACTTGCGCTAAGCTGAGGCAGCCATCCGTGTCGCCTCAACCGAAATGGAGGAAATAAATGAGGCGCACGAGTTATCAAAAAGGCAGTCTGAGACTGGCGGACCGCAAGAAGGGAAAAGTTTGGGAATTCCGATGGAGAGAGGTTCAGCTGGACGGCACCATCCGGCGAAAACACATCGTCATTGGAACGCAGGAAGACTTGCCGACCGAGTCTTCCGCCCAGGCTGCCGTAGATGCAATCCGCTTCGAGATCAACCAACAAACCCCTCAAAGGCTCATCAAAAGCATCAGTTTCGAGACGCTTGTGAACCACTATCGCCAGCACGAGTTGCCGGACATTTTCAACAAAACGAAGCCGGGACTCGATGCGGCAGACGAAGATCGCAAATCGTACTCGACGCAGGTAACCTACGAGGGCTATCTGAAGAAGTGGATTCTTCCGCGTTGGCGTCCGTGCAGGCTGACGGATGTCAAGGCAACCGAAGTCGAAAAATGGCTCAAGAGTCTCTGTTTTCCGAAGACCGGCGTCCCGCTAGCGCGGGGCAGCAGGGCCAAGATCAGAAACATTATGAGCGCGATCTATTCTCATGCGATCAGATGGGAATGGACCGAGAAGAATCCAATCACGAGCGTTCGTCAGAGCGCGAAACGGCAGAAAGCACCCGATGTTCTGACGCCGGAAGAGATCATGGCATTTCTCAAGGAACTGCCCGATCCACTCCGCACGATGATCGAGTTGGATGCATTCACCGGGTTGCGCCGAGGAGAACTGATCGGGCTTCGGTGGCAGGATGTGGATTTCGAAAAACTTATCTTGCACATACGTCGGTCGGTAGTGGCGATGGTGGAAGGTGCGCCGAAAATGGAAGCTTCTCTGAAAGACGTTCCGTTGGATGCACAAACGGCCGAGTCTCTGTGGGCATGGAGACATCTTTCTCCGTACGCTGGTCCAAGCGATTGGGTATTCGCCTCGCCGCATATGAAAGGCCGACAGCCGTATTGGCCCGGAACGTTGTGGCGATATTACGGCAAGCCGGCTTTGCAGCGTGCCAAGGTGACGAAGCAAGTTTCGTATCACACCTTTCGGCACACCTTTGGGACGCTGCTGAATGCAAACGGGGAGAATCCCAAGGTCGTACAGGAGTTGCTGCGCCACGCAAGTCTGAAAGTCACGACCGACGTTTACATGCAGGCAGTCGGTCCACAGAAGCGCGAGGCACAGAGCAATTTGGTCAAACTTGTGCGGAAGGGTGCGGTTTTGGAGATCAAGCCGGCCTAAGTGGATCAAATTGGATCATGAAGGAAAGCGGTTGTCTTGCGGAAGCCTTTTATTTTGTTGGCGTCCCCGACGGGATTTGAACCCGTGTTACCGCCGTGAAAGGGCGATGTCCTAGGCCAGGCTAGACGACGGGGACGGCTGCAAGGTGGGTTGCTTGGCGCAACACTTGATCGTAAC
>Ga0187856_1001702_pt1 | contig 17075 bp, 15 predicted proteins | sample June2016WEW_8_40_FD_132443 | JGI IMG/M metagenome (GOLD analysis project Ga0187856, IMG submission 132443) | Peatland microbial communities from SPRUCE experiment site at the Marcell Experimental Forest, Minnesota, USA - June2016WEW_8_40 | ecosystem: Environmental > Terrestrial > Soil > Wetlands...
CTGCCCCCGCTCTGGAGCGCGCAGGAGCGTGCTCTGGATGTTCGCTAGACTCACGCGGGCGGAGTTGCTTGCGTTAGGCATTCTTCCCAAGTGCGTACCGGGTTCCCGCAAGATCTTGGCCGGTTCGCAGATGGACCTGCCGAAATCGCGAACAGAGAATTTTGTCGGATTTTCGCGCTCAGCCGCGGCGGATGGCATTCTCCGGGTCCACCGCCGCGCGTGAATCGCGCCCCACGCGCCGATTTAATCGATTCTCCAATAAGTAGGGAAACATGCCAGACTGTATGGCGGAGAGGGGGGGATTCGAACCCCCGAGACCCTTTCGAGTCTACACGCGTTCCAGGCGTGCGCCTTAAACCGGGCTCGGCCACCTCTCCGCACGCGAACGCGATTATGCATCACGCCAACCCGCGGGGCCACAGACGCGCTTGATCGCGCCGCACCGGCCGGACTAAAGATGTCATCAGGAGCCAGTCGCACAGACGGCTCACCATTGGAGAACGTTTCGATGCTGCACACGCCGATTTGCGATTACTTTGGAATCAAGTATCCGATTCTGCTCGCCGGGATGGGCGGAGTCGCGATGCACAAGCTGGTTGCCGCGGTTTCCAACGCCGGCGGACTTGGCGTTATTGGTGCCGCCTCGCTGAGCCCCGACGATCTGCGCGCGGAGATTCGCAAGACTCGCGAGCTCACTGACAAGCCGTTCGCCGTCGATCTACTCGCGCCGATTCCCGACATGATGCGCCCGCACGTACCCGTGATGATCGAGGAAAAGATCAAGGTGTTCGTCGCCGGACTCTCGGTGCCGTAGGAATTCGTCAAGGTGATGCACGACAACGGGATGAAGATCGTCGTGATGTGCGGCAAGGTGCATCACGGCGTCAAGTCGCAGCAGGCCGGCGCCGACGTGGTCGTCGCGCAAGGCACCGAGGCGGGGGGACATACCGGCGAGAGCGGGATGCTCTCGCTGGTGCCGCAGATGATCGACGCGGTGAAGCTGCCGGTGCTGGCCGCCGGAGGAATCGCCGACGGACGACAGATCGCGGCGGCGCTCACGGTCGGTGCGCAGGGCGTCGTGATCGGAACGCGCTTTATCGCAACGCCCGAGGCGCAGGCGGCGCCGGGCTACCGCGACGCGATCTTGAAGGCACACGAGGATTCCACCATGCGCACGCGCGCGTACACCGGCAAGACCTGCCGCGTCATCCGCACCGAATATGCGCTCGAGTGGGAGAAGGATCCCTCGAAGATTCAGCCGTTCCCTTTGCAGGCGCTGACTTCGCAACACAACGGAGTCATGAACTTTACGGGACGCGACGGCGACGGCTTCGATCCCAATCGCACATTCATGCCGACCGGACAGGGCGCAGGACTGATTCGCGAGATCAAGCCGGCGGCGGAAGTGTTCGCCGATCTGCTGCGCGAGACCGAGGCGGCGCTGCGCAAAGCGCAGCAGTTGCTGTCGGGCGATCCCGTGCGACAGCATTCTGCGGCGCCGACGCGATGAATTCGGCAGCCCGCGCGCGATCACACGCCGCGGGAAATGCCCGGCCAGATCTGCTTATGCATCTGCAATTGCAGCCGCGCCGGCAATCGATCCTCGAGCATCCACGCCGCCAGCGCGGCAGGCGCCAGTTGTCCGAACACGGGACTCAACAATAGCGCGCCCACGCGCGGGGCAAGATCGCGCGCGACGATTGCGTCCCTGGCCCATTCGTAATCCGCACGATCGGCGACTACGAATTTGATCTCGTCGCGCCGGGTCAGATGGTCGAGGTTGCTCCAAAGATTTCGTTCACATTCGCCGCTGCCCGGACATTTGAGGTCCATGATCTTGATGACGCGCGGGTCGAGCCGGCCGACGTCCACCGCCCCCGACGTCTCGATCATCACGGTCTGGCCCGATTCGAGCATCGCATCCGTCAGCGGATACACGCCCTCCTGCAGCAGCGGCTCGCCGCCGGTCACTTCGACCAGGCAGCAGCGGTAGCCGCGAATTATTTCGGCGACCTCGGCAATCGGCATCTGGCGGCCTTCGTAGAATGCGTACTCGGTGTCGCACCATTTGCATCGCAGGTTGCATCCGGTTAATCGCACGAACACGCATGGACGGCCCGCGTGCGTGGATTCGCCCTGGATGCTGTAAAAGATTTCGTTGACATGCAGGTGTTCGGAAGTCATTTTTCGCCGGAAGGCGCCGGTCCGCGCGCTCGTGCGGCGTCCCGCGCTTCCTCCATCACGACGCGCAGCGCTACTTTGTGCTCCGCGGCGATTCGCCGGCAGTCATCGTATTCTGGCGAAATCGTAGTCGGCTCGCGGCCATGCGCGCCCGATGTCTTGACGCGAACCTTGCCCCATCGCGTCTCGATCTCGTGAATCTCGCGATGCAATTTCAGCCGCTCGACAGCATGAAACCGCAGTCCGATCGTCGAGGTCTCCGCAAAGATAATCTCCGCGATCGCGTCGCGGCGCGCGGCCTCGGCGATCACGCCCAGGGTCACCGCCGGGCGGCTCTTCTTCATCATCGTGGGCGTAATAGTCACGTCGCGCGCACCTGCGGCGAACAGGCGCTGCATCACATGGTCGTAAATCTGCGGGCTAAGGTCGTCGATATTTGCGGATATCTCGATCATCTCGTCGCTGTCGAACGCGGCCCGCTCGTACCCGAGCATCAGCCGCAACACATTGGGCCGATCTTCCAGCTCGCGCGCGCCCGCGCCGTAGCCGATTTTCTCGACTTCGAACGCGAGCGGGAGCTTCGCCGGACGCGCCAGCGCGCGGACCACCGCCGCGCCGGTCGGCGTGACCATCTCGTGCGCACCGTCGCCGATTTTCACCGGGAATCCCGACAGCAACTCCGCCGTCGCCGGCGCCGGCACGGGAATGGCTCCGTGCCGCGAGCGCGCGAATCCGGCCCCCATCGGGAGCACAGACACGATCACGTCGCTGACGCCGAGATGCTCGAGTCCCCATGCCGTGCCGACAATGTCGATGATCGAATCGACCGCGCCGACTTCGTGAAAATGAACGAGATCGGGTGTGATGTTGTGAATCTTCGCCTCGGCTTGGGCAAGCACTTCGAAGATCGAGATCGCGCGATGCCTGACGGTCGCGGCCAGCGTAGAGGCCTCGATCAGCGCGCGAATCTCGCCAAAATGACGCTGCGGCTGTGGCTCCGTCACGGTGACATCGAACTTAAGCGCCGAGATCCCGCTTGAGATTTTGCGCCGGGTCGAGAGCCGATAACCTGCGATCGGCACCGACTTGATCGCGCGCTCGAATTGGTCGAAATCCGCACCGCAATCGAGGATTGCGCCGACGATCATGTCGCCACTGAGGCCGGAGAACGCGTCGAGATAAGCCGTTTTCATCCCGCAACCTTTACATGGTAGCAGGGCGTCGATAGAATCAAAAACTCGGCTCGTGACGGACAGTTCAACCGTGAGGCAAAGAGACCTCAATCTTTTCCGAAAATTGCTCGAAGGCCGCAAACGCGACATTCTCCAGGAATCGGAGCGCGCGGTCGGCACCATGAACCACGAGTCGGAAGAGGCCTACGCAGACCCGACTGATCGGGCCGCGCTCGAATCGGATCGCAATTTCCTGCTGCGAATGCGTGATCGCGAGCGCAAGTTGCTCTCCAAAATCGGCGAAGCATTCGCACGAATCGAAGATGGATCGTACGGGCGATGCGAGGAATGCGGCGGCGAAATCGGGATCGAGCGGCTGAAGGCGCGCCCCGTCACCACGCTTTGCATTGCATGCAAATCGGCACAGGAAGCGCGCGAGCAGAAGACCTGAGTACGCCTCCAACCCGGAAAATCGCACTGCTATGAAAGTAAAAAAGGCGGTCATTCTCGCAGCCGGGATGGGCACGCGGATGCTTCCGTCGTCGAAGGTGATCGCCAAGGAACTTTTGCCGGTGGTGGATACGCCGGCGATCCAGGTCGTCGTCGAGGAGGCAGTCGCCTCCGGCATCGCGGAAATCATTCTCGTCATCAGCCCCGGCAAGACGACCGTCGTCGATCACTTCGAGCCCAACGCGGAACTCGAGCGCTATCTCGAAGCCCGCGACAAACGCGACATCCTTGAACTCGTCCGACGCAGCAACAATCCGGCCAGGATTACGATCGCCGAACAGCGACATCCGCTCGGCCTCGGCCATGCGGTGCTGCAAGCGCGCGAGGCGGTCGGCGATGAACCGTTCGCCGTGATGCTCCCCGACGACATTTTCGATTGCCCGCGGCCGTGCCTGCGCCAGCTCCTGGATGTGGCCGAGACACGTGACGCGCCGGTGGTCGCGCTGCTCAAGGTTGCGCGCAGCGAGATCTCGAAGTACGGCATCGTCGATCTCAAAGCCGTCGGCGAGCGGACTTACGAACTCCGTGGGATGGTCGAGAAACCGTCGCCCGAAAAAGCGCCGAGCGAATTCGCAATCATGGGCCGCTACGTGCTGACGCCCGATATCTTCGAACTGCTGGCCGCGGGTAGGCCGGGCGCTGGAGGCGAAATTCAGTTGACCGACGCGCTGATGGCGCTGACGGGGCGCCGCAAGATTTACGGCTACGAGTTCGAGGGTGTCCGCTATGACCTGGGTGATCGCGTGGGGTTCATCTCGGCGCAAATCGGCTTCGGATTGAAACGCCCCGATCTGGCCGAAAGGTTGCGAGCTTACTTGAAGTCAGTTATCTCACAATAGTAATCGCGTCTCGGTCTTGGATGGGGCAGTAGCTCAGCTGGGAGAGCACTACGTTCGCAACGTAGGGGTCGAGGGTTCAAATCCCTTCTGCTCCACACTTCAGTCTCTTGGTCTTCGCGCATCGCGGAGAATCGCTCGAAAAGCGCGCGTGTGCGCGCGATTTGCGCTCACGCGCGGACCCAGAGAACGCCTAAAGCGCCGCAAATCGGCAGAATCGGCCAAAAGCTATCCGGGCGCGATCTTGCTAGGTCCATCCGTGGGACCGCCGCGATCTCCGGCCGGGGGAAGGCGGCCATTAGCGTCAGATATCTTTGAAGTCGAGTTCACGCTCTGGAATGTCATGTGTCCTGCCATGGGCGACGGCGTCCGTCCAGGTGGAGCGATCGTTCAGGGCGGCATCGAAACGCGCGTCGCTGTAAATGATCGTGAGCCGTTCGTCCTTCCAGAAGTGCGCGTACCAGCCGGGCCGGATGTGCTGCTGGAACAGGGTGATATCTTCCTCCGCGCAAACCACGCGATAGAGGTGCCATCTCCCTGTGACCAGTTCAGCTCCCCTGGATGGCGCCCACTTGAATGGCGGAGAGATAACTGCGCGCTCAACCGGGAGATGGTTGATGAGCCGGATGTGCCCGTCGGCATCGACGGCGCCGGTGAATTTCAGTTTTTGGATTTCGCCGCGAGTGGTGGACATGATGATGACTCCGTATTCAGGGTTCCTAGTGCGCCGCGTTGGACATCGTCACCGGATTGAAAAAATTGTCCGACGCGACGCCCATATTGATGTACCAGCCCTCATGTTCTTCGGTCTCGAATCCCGGCGAGAGCAGCACGGTTGAGAATCCGTTCGTGACGTCTTCATCGACCAGGGCGGTTTGGAACATCCGCTTGAACGGCCAGATGGCGACCCGCGCGTCGGGCACCGGCCGGTCGCGGTACGCATTGAAGGTCGCCAAAGTCTTCCACAGCTTGCCTTCGCGATCGTACTGATCCGACGCGGTGATGAACCATCCTTCGGAGTCGATATAGAAGATTCGCTTTGGAATGGAAACGCCGCTGCCGAGAAGAGAGGTCTGCTTCGCGTCCGCTTCGATCACGTAAACCCGGCGCATCTCCCAGTTTTCGGGACAGATGGTCCGGCCGCCGTCGCCTTCGCATAACTTGGCCGGAGAGTTGGCGGCATTCGCAACCGCGAGCATCGACTTCTCGCCGAGGAGCTTGTAGTTGAAGTCCTCGATTTTCGCGGCGAAGCCGAAGAACGAATCTGGATCGAGGTTGCTCGCGTAAGACGCCGCGCCGCTTCCACCGCCAAAGCCCGCGTCGTACATGCCGAGGACGTCCGAGAGTTCGTTGGCCGATATCCGACGCACACGCCGCGAGCTCGGAGTAGACATCCAGCTGTTGTCCTCGATCTTCGGATCCATGTTGCGATAGCGGATGAGGCCGAATCCGCGCAGCTCTGACGGCTCGAGGACGGGATACGCGCCGAACCGGTAGCGGATTCCGGCAGCGAGCGCGTCGGAATTGGTCGGTATGGGATTGACCTCGGTGCGGCCGGTGTTGTTGTAGAATCCCACGTTGCCGATCGTGAAATGCTCGACCGGATCGGCGGGCGCCGAGCCGGGCCGGTAGCTCGCGAGCTCGACGTTCTTGGCTATCGCATCGTCGGTGTAGAGCGGGCGATAGCTGAAATTCCACATCACTTTCTGCGCGGCTTGAGGATCGTTCGAATCGACGAGCGGAAACGGAAGCCCCGCCGCGTAGCCCTTGAGCGTTCCGTCGGGCGCGAGATTCACCTGCGGCGAATACTTCTCGGTCGCCGACTTGTACGGCGGTGGCCATTCGAGGCGCCCGGTCGGCACGATTTTCATCGTCATGCCCTGTTTCACCAAGACCAGGTTCCCCGGACTCACGAGGTCGGCGACCTTGTCGGCCTGATCCTTCGTGATCGTATCTCCGGGATTCACACCGGCGCTTGGCGAGCTCGCGATCGACAGAGCTGCCAGCGCACTCAGCGCGGTCGCTATAAGCTTCATTTTCACTCTCATCTTCGCGCGCCTCTCAAGCTCCTCGGGCGCCTCGGCTTGCCGAGGTTCGTCGACGAGGTCCCGCTGCTTCGACAGACAGACCGTGTCGTCTAGGTATCGCCAAGGATGAGGTGCACAAAGGCAACAAAGCATGCTCCCCCTCGGAACCCGCGGTGCCGGCTCAACGTGTGAACTAGCACGCGCCTCCATTCCTGCCAATCGAGGGTTGCACCTTTCCTAACGCATCTAGCGGAGGGTGAACTTCTGCAGCACGATCGTCAGCAGACGCAATCGAAAATCAAGACCGGATGGAATTTCCGTTTTTGGACGCCGCCAATTTCGATGCCAACAGCTCCGGTCAGAGCAGTAGCGCAAAAGGGTGCGGCCTTCTGGGACCGGGAACGAAGAAATCATTTGGCGGGGCGGCGATGAGCACTCATGACGGTGCAAAACGAGTAGGTTCGGCAGTGCAAGGCGAATTCTAGGCGATAAGATTCTCTGCAGCACTGCTGCTTTAATCTCGTCTCGAATATCTCGCCAAATCCGTGGACAATTGTCCGAGCAAAAACGATTGAGGGGCCCCGGGTTCAAATCCAGCTTGGACCACATTTCAGTCTCCAGATTTTTGGAGATGTCAGAGAATTGATCGAAATCGGCGCGTGTGCGCGCGATTCGCGATCGCGCGCGGACCCGGAGAGCGCCCGAGACGGCGGGAATAGCCAGAATCGGGCAGAACCTATCCGGGCGCGATTTTGCTAGGTCCATCCGTAAGGCCATGGGATCGCGGGAATTTGCCGAGCCGACGCGGCCGAGCACGCTATCTTGTCCAACCTGGAAATCAGGCCGGGCGGGGAATTAGCGCATGCCGAGCACTTGCTCCAGCGCGCTCCAGAGCAAGGGGAGATCGATCCGACGCGTGAGACCGATTACGGTGAGGTCCAATGGCTGGCGGCCCGCGGCGATCGCCTCGACGATCCTTGGTGACAAAAACCCAAGCTGAAGCAGCCGCCGCAATGATCGGCCATCGAGCCGTTCCCGTTTCGCTAGCTCGTCAACAGACTGAGCGCGGCCTGCGATCAGGTCTTGCGACCACCTGCGGGCGCGGGCAACGGCCTTGAGCAGCGGAAGGTCGACCCGGCTGGGCGTGGAGTCGCCTTCGAGCACCATCCGCATTTCGACACCGCGGCGCTTCATCTGCATGGGGAGTAATTTCATGAGAGAAAGATGATCCGTAGGTGCACGGCCCCCCGTTTCAGCAGGTGGTAGTGGCAACTTCAACGAGAGCCGGAAACCCTCGCGGCTGAGGTCGACGCGCTCCGTTAGCTCGCTCAGCGCTGGTGCGGCTTCCGTATCGGACCGCAGACGTTCAACCCACAGCCGAGCAGACTCGAGAAACGGTTTCAGCCGATCAGGGTCTGTGCTGGACTCTTCAAGCGCGAGCGCGATCGCCGCACGGTCGCCGAGAATCTCCCGAGCCGCAGCAGAGACGGTCTGCTCGATTTCGGGCGCGGATATCCGCCACGCATGTTCTGCGTCTTTCTACTCGCCTCTGACCAGTCTTCGAGAAACGTAATAGCGGTAGCGGCGTTGGCCTTTTGCTGCGCCCTGTACGTACAGCGGCTCGCCGCTCTCGTCGAATAGCTTGCCCGCCAGCGGACTTCGCGGCGCCTCGGTCTTGCGGCCTTCACCCTGCCTGACCGCCCGGCTGCGTAGTTGCTGTTGGACCCTCTCCCAAAGATCGCGGCTAACAATGGCGTCGTGCTGTCCCGGATGGCGTTCATTCCGATGTCGGATCTCGCCCACGTAGATCGGGTTGGAGAGCACGTTGTAGAGCGCACCGCGCGAGAACGGCTTGCCTCCCCGTGTATTGCCCTTCCTTGACGCCCTGGCGGCCGACACAATTCCGCGGCTGTCCAAATCCTTCTTCAAGAGCCGGACGCTGCCGATTTCGAGATAGCGCTCAAAAATATGCCGTACGTTCTTGGCTTCGGTTTCGTTGACCAGCAATTTGCGCTCACGGACGTCGTATCCAATCGGAACAGAACCTCCCATCCACATTCCCTTACGCTTGGAGGCGGCGACCTTGTCGCGGATGCGTTCGCCGATGACTTCGCGCTCGAACTGCGCGAACGACAGCAGCACGTTCAGGGTGAGTCGGCCCATCGAGGTGGTGGTATTGAACTGCTGGGTGACCGCCACAAACGATACGTTATGGGCGTCGAATAGCTCGACCATTCTGGCGAAGTCGGCGAGCGACCGGGTCAGGCGATCGACCTTGTATACGACCACGACATCGATCGAGCCCTCGCGAATGTGCGACATGAGCTGCTGTAACGCAGGTCGCTCTATCGTACCGCCCGAGAAGCCCCCGTCGTCGTAGGCCGTCTTGATCAACTTCCAGCCCTCGCCGGCCTGGCTCCTGATGAACGCCTCGCACGCTTCGCGCTGTGCGTGCAGCGAGTTGTAGTCTTGCTCCAGTCCTTCTTCCGAGGACTTGCGGGTGTAAATTGCGCAACGCCTGATCGGGGCGCTAGCCATTGGCCACCTCCTTGGCTCGATGCTTCAGGCCGAAGAACAACGGTCCCGACCAGCGGGTGCCGGTAATCGCGCGCGCTACTTCCGAAAGCGATTTGTAACGCCGACCGCGGTAGGTGACGTCATTATCGAGTACGACGACCCGGTGCCTGACGCCTCGCCACTCCCGGATCAGCACGGTCCCTGCACTGGCCCGCCGTTTCGCAATGCCCTCCTGACCAATCTCTTCGCGGCCATCGCAAACACGGTCAAGGATCCGTTGCGTGGATGGCTTGAGACCACCGAAAGCCTCTTCCTGGAGGCGGTAGGCGATCGCCCCAATCAGAAGGGCCCGGCCGATATGGCCTGACGGCTCATTGCCATACAACCTCTTCCAGCGCTCGCGAAGGTCCTTGATACTGGCCTTCGATAGACCCGCGACCTCCGCGCTGAGCGCACCACGATCCAGAACGGGCGCCCGCCGCTTCATGATCGTTTCTCTCGATGTTTCGCGACCTTCAGCTTGGCATCCAAACTCATATGTGGTCCTCCTTGAGGCGCGCTATCTGCCGCCTCTACCACACACACACATTGCTCGATTCGCGGCACGGAGCCAGTCGTGTGGGGCAGGAAATTTCGGCCAATATACGCTCTTACCAGGTCTTGTCTTCTCTGCTGCGATTCCCATTCGCCTTCCAATCGCCCTGATCGTTGCAGACCTTCGATCCGTGCTAATAGCCAGCCTCTACCCTTCTGCGCCAGTGACGTTGGGAAAATTGGGGGAAACCACTCGCTTCACGCGCCGACCAGAGCAAACATCCCACGGAGCCCTTACGGCTCAAGGAGATTTAGTGCGAATGGAACATCCGAAATTGGCGAACGGAAGCGGGCATAAACTACCGATCGGAAGTTCCCCATCCCCGGCCAAGCCGGATCAGAAGGATGCGGCGCGGTCGGCCGGTAAGAACGCGGTCCGGAAAAAGGCTGCCCCGAGAAAGGCCCAGCCTGCACGGCCGATCAGGAAGGAGATGGGCAGTAAGTCGAAATCGGGCAAACTGGTTTGCCGCTATTGCGGGAGCAATGACCTGGCTCCGAGTTTCATCAAGCGGCGGGATCGCCGATGCCGCAAGTGCTTTAGCAAACGCTACGGATCCGCGGCGCGGGCGAGCAAAGTGAAGGTCAAGAAGTAGCTTGGCCACCAGCTGGGAAGAAGGACCGGGCTCGAAAGGGCTCGGGCCTTTTCCGCTTAGAGCTTCGTCCGAGGGGCGAGCGAACGCCCCGCCGGAATCGCGAATGCTCTATCAATAAGGCGGTCGCAGCCTCACGAAACTGAGGAACGACGGTGAGTCAAAAAAGGCACCAGATTGCTAAGGTGGTCAGGGGCTTCTGATGGCATCGGCTCGCATCCGATCGGATAGGAAAATGCGAGGGTTTCCCAAATCGGGGAGCCCTCGCATCGTATCGGATTTGCTCGCCTCAGACACAAAAAGACACTTTTTTTGCGGGAACCGCCTGCGCTTGGCGAAGTTGTCGGTTGCACGGATAACTCAATGTCGATGAATCTCCGCCACGGGCCGCCGCTCTCGCGCTAGTGGGCCGGCATTTTGATGGACCATTCACGCAACGCGGGCCCAACCCGCCTGCCAAGACAACCCTCCACTATGGGCAGGCTTTTCGCAGAGCCGTTTTTGAACGGCGATTCTGGCCACGCTTTTGCGCTACGACAGACCGGAATCGGTTGTGAAAAAGTCGTGGTGATTCTGGCCGGTTGGCTTCGGCTGTGGCTACTAAAAATTCCGAATGCGCCGAAAAGTCTGGAGTTTTTGGATTCACTGACGCAATATCGCCGGCATGCTTAAGCTCGTGCGATCGATCGTTTCTCGGCTTGTCTGCCGATTCCGTAGTCGGGCGGTTGTGGAGCTAGAGAACCTCGCCCTGCGTCATCAGCTGCACGTTCTTCGCCGGCAGCGGCCGGGTCGACCCCGGCTGTTCGCGATCGACCGCTTGCTCTGGGTCTTGCTCTACCGATTGTGGCCGCGCTGTCTGGAAATGATGGTGTTGGTCAAGCCGGCCACGGTGATCCAATGGCACCGTCAGGGATTTCGCCTGTTTTGGCGATGGCGGTCGAGATCCGGACGGCCGTCAGCGGATCGAGAGATTCGCAATCTGATTCGGCAGATGAGCAGCGCCAACCCGCTCTGGGGTGCGCCCCGGATCCACGGTGAACTGCTCAAGCTCGGCATCGAGGTCAGCCAAGCGACAGTCGCCAAGTACATGGTGCGAAGACGGGGAACACCTTCTCAGAACTGGCGGACTTTCCTGCGCAATCACGCCGAAGGCATCGCTGCGATCGATATGTTCGTTCTGGCGTCCGCATCGTTTCGGCTGCTCTACGTGATGGTCATTCTGGCCCACGATCGCAGGAATATCGTACGCACTGCCGTCACCGAGCATCCGACCGCAGCCTGGCTCTCGCGCCAGGTAACCGAAGCATTTCCATGGAACACGGCGCCCCGGTATCTGCTGCGCGACCGTGACGCATCGTATGGCTCGGACTTCCGCAGCCGGGTCGAAGCGATGGGCATCGCGGAAGTCATCACGGCGCCACGCTTCCCGTGGCAGAACGCTTATGTCGAGCGCGTAATCGGTTCGATTCGCCGCGAGTGTTTAGATCACATCGTGATCTTCAACGAGCGTCATTTACGCCGAGTCCTGTCCTCGTACGTCGACTACTACCAACGCACCCTCACGCATCTATCGCTCGAGAAGGATTGCCCGGACCCGCGCCCGATCATGCCACGCAGGATCGGAAAGGTGATCGCCATCTCTCAGGTCGGCGGCTTGCATCATCGCTACGAACGCCTCGCCGCCTGATTCGTCCCGGGTTCGTGCTCACCAATCGTTGCGCGTCGGCCGGTACGCCGTCGTGTCACGATCTATGTATCGGAGGTCTTTCGATCTCGATCAGGTGAGCCGCTTGTGGTTCAGATCGCGGCCCCTCTCTTCTAAGCACATCGATTCGATGGCGATTCTCGCATACGACTCAGAAGCGGAAGCGCAAAATGGGTTGCGTTTCAACCCAACATTTATATATCAAGCTTTACCCAAGCAGCCATGACAAGATTAGGTACGATGCTGAATTCAGAAGATGACGAACCTTTTTCTTCGTGCTCTGAGCAGAGGTGGAAGACCAGGTTTCGTTGGGCGCTGAAACACCTGCGGGACGAAGACCGCATCAAATATTCAGGGACATGGAGAGCGGACGCGAATCCCCTTCGAATTGCTCCGCTGGAACTCCTGACTGGGGAAGTGGAGGTGCGAGAAGACGGAGAAACGAGAGTAAGATATCTCTGAAGCGACGGTTCCCATAAATATAGAGTTGTATTGAGCGGACAGTCAATTTTAACAAAGCGAGGATGACATGGCGACAAACATTTCCCTTAAGGGAGCTTTGATCACAACAGCGACCGCGTTCGGCTTGATGGTAGTTAGCGGAATCGTCGGATTCTTGAGCCACGCCTATCTTGAGATCTGATTTGAAAATGATGCTCCCCTGATTTCTCAGCTACGCGTTCAGTCCAGCGAGCACCGACTTGGCGTCTTTCAGGTCCGCGGTGTCGATGCCCTCGGTGAACCAGTTGGAGATTTCGGCGAGCATTGTGCGAGCCTGGTCGCGTTTGCCTTGCTGGTCGAGCAGGCCGGCGAGGCTGGTTGTCGCGCGGAGTTCCCACGAGCGCGCCTGTTGCCGCACCGCAATCTCGATCGCACGCCGGAAGCATCGCTCCGCTTCGGCTGCACCGTCCGGCAGGATTAGCATCGTCTGGCCGCGGAGCCGGTGAATTTCCGCTTCGAGCAATCGATGGTCCATTTGCTCACTCCGCTGAGCCGCCAGGTCGAGTTCTCGCAGACATTCATCGGGACGCTTCATCATAAGGTACAGTTCCGCAAGCAGCACGAATGAGAACGAGTAGATCAGGTCAGCGTTACTGGCGGCCAGATGCTCGGCGGACTCTTTCATCATCGTGAGGCCGGTCGTCAGCGCAGCTTCATCACCCCGATAGTATCCTTCGCCGGCAATCGTGCGCGCGAGGCACATTTTTCCCGCCGCCAGCCAATACGGAAATCCGTATTCGGTCGAAAGTTCGATCAGGGTTTCAGACCGGGACCGCACATCCGCGTACTCGTGCCGGAAATGATTGAGCACGATCGCGTACAGGTGAACAAATGCAAGGCTGAAGGGACGGCGGAGCTGCGCCGCCATATCGTCTGCCTCGCGCATGCGCTGTCTCGCCTGCTCCGGATGCCCGCCTATATGCAGCGCCCACGCGAGATGGCAGCGCGACGGTATGACCGGCGCCTGCATCGACGGCAGATAGCGCGGAATGTCGCGATTGTAGATCTTGGCGACCATCTCCTGGTGTTCACGCGCCGCGGAAAACTCGCCCATCCAGAGTTGCGTCGATCCCATCGCGTTGTGCGCACCTGCTGTCGCAAGATCGCTTTGCATCCTGGCTGCCATGGCCAGCAACTGCTCCGCGATGACGCGGCTCTCGCGCAGTTTCCCGCTGGCATGATTGAAGCTCCACACACCAAACAGCACGCCGAAAGTTTCGGGCGTCTCACCGGCGCGGCAGCAGAGTTCCTGCGTGCGCGCGATGGTGCCCGCGATCTCCGGCGACGAAAAACCCTGTACCGCGACGATCAGCGGTCCCAGCATCATCTGTATCTTCAGCTCGCGTTGATCGCGTTCCCGCGATTCGGGCAGCTCGCCTATCCGCAGCAGTGCCTCGCGCGCGTACCGTATCGCGTCGTTGTATGCAGAGCGGATCCCCGCTTGCTCCGCCGCACGGCTCAGGTATTCGATCGCCTTGGGCGCGTTGGCGCTGTGGCCGTAGTGATGCGCCAGGTCGGTCAGGTGATCGTCGAGCGTCGCCGCGAACATCGCTTCGAGCGCCAGCGCCGTGCGCTCGTGAAGAATCCTCCGCCGCTCCATCAGCACGGAGCCGTAAGCAACTTCCTGCGTCAAAGCGTGCTTGAAGGTGTATTCGTTTTCGGGAAACGCGGGTTGTTCATAGATGAACTCGGCTGCCTGCAGGTTCGAAAGCATCGGAGCGAGTTCATGATCGGGCTTGCCGACGACGCGCCGCACCAGGCCGACCGGAAATTCCTTGCCGATCACCGCGAGCGATTGCAGCAAGTCTTTGTCCGCCGGCGCGAGCTTGTCGATTCGCGCGGCCAGGATGCCCTTGACGGTCGAAGGTATCTCGATCGAGGTGAGCGGCTTGGCAAGTGACACCGTACCGTCTCGCACGAGCGCGCCCTGGTCGAACAGCACCTGCACCATTTCCTCGATGAAAAATGGATTGCCCTCGGTGCGCTGGATGATCGCCGCCTTGAGTGGATCGAGCGCGGCCGCTTCGCCCAACATTGCCGTCAGCAGCTCGGCAGCATTGTCGGGCCCCAGTGGATCGAGCCGCAACTGAGTGTAGTAGGTCTTGTTGCCCCAGTTGTGGCGATACTCGGGCCGATAGTTGACCATCATCAGAATTTGCGCGGTACCGATCGAGTCGGCAATCAGGTTCAGGATCGCTTCGGACTCCGTGTCGATCCAATGCAGATCCTCGAAGATAACGATCAGCGGTTGGTTCATGCTCTCGCGCACGATGAGACTCTTGACCGCCTCGCGCGTGCGCCGGCGTCGAATCGAAGGATCCATTTCGTCCAGCCTTGCATCGCCGGACCGAATCCCAAGCATCGCGAACAGATGCAGCAGCGTATCTTCCAGCGCACGGTCCAGCGACAGCACCTTGCCGGTAACTTTCTCGCACCGCGTCCGCTCGTCGTCGCGATCAACAATTCGAAAATAGCTCTTGAGCAGATCCAGCACCGGCAGATACGCCGACGCTTTGCCGTGCGAGAACGAGAACGCCTCGAGCACCAGGCACTCGCTTTGCCCGCGCATCTTGAATTCGTAAAACAGGCGCGACTTGCCGACTCCAGCCTCGGCCATCGCCGCAACGATCTGGCCGTGTCCGCCGCGCGCCAGCTCGAGCGCCTTGTCCAGCTGATCCAGCTCCGCGCGCCGGCCCACGAACTTTGACAACCCGCGCAAAGCCGACATCTGCAGGCGCGTCCTGAGTGGACCGATCCCGATCACCTCGTACACGTTGATCGGATCGCTGACGCCCTTGATTCGCGCCGCGCCGAGCGGCTTCAAATCGAAGTAGCCGGCCGTGAGTTTCTGAGTCTGCTCCGTGATGACTATTGACCCTGTCGGCGCGAGCGTTTGCATCCGCGCCGCGAGGCTCATCGAGTGCCCAATCGGCGTGTACTCGGTGTGCGCATCATCGGTCCGAATCGAGCGGACCACCACTTCGCCGGTGTTGAGTCCCACCCGGATTTCGACCGGCGGATTTCCCGCCGCGCGCAGGCTGGCCGAATACCTGGCCATGCCCTCCTGCACGCGCAGCGCAGCGTAGAGACCTCGCTGGGCATGGTCTTCATGAGCGACCGGCGCGCCGAACAACGCGAATATTCCATCGCCGGTGGATTGCACGATGTAACCGTCGTAGCGATGCACAGCGTCGATCATCAGCTTCAGGGCGGGATCGATAAGTGCGCGGGCCTCTTCGGGATCGAGATCCTCCATCAGATCCATCGATCCCTTGATGTCGGCAAACAGCGCCGTGACCGTCTTGCGTTCGCCATCGGTCGCGAGCGCCTCGGGCTGCTCGGGCGCGACGCGAACTCCATCTCCCGGGGCGGGTGAAGCCGATACATCGGAGCCAAGCGAGGCGTGCCCACCGAGCGGGGCGGCGCATTGCGCGCAAAATTTCGCATCAGGCGCGTTCAGACGAGCGCATTTTGGACACGCCCGACTGAGGGGCGTCGCGCACTGATTGCAGAATCTCGCGTCTGCGGCGTTGTCGGTACCGCACTTCGCGCAACGCATTTGCGACTACCTTCCCGGAAGCAGATAGCCAAGTATCGCTACTGGACGCTCCAATTCATAGACGCGAACCTGGACAGCGCTTCAAAACGCGCCGAATGCTGCACGATCAAATCGATCGGACCATTGCAGAGTGGCGAACAATGCCTGAACGCAGCTTCATCTGGTCTGTGGCGAATTGCTGATTCGTGGGGAAATCAGTAATTCGCCACACACAGGCAGCGGCATCTTCACAAACTCCGGATTTGTCGCCCGTGATGTCGGATCGCCGGCACGGCTGAGGTGCGATGTGTTCCCCGACGGGAACTCGCGCAATCGGCGTCCGGCGAGTAGGCTCACACCTGCTGGCGAAGGGCGATGCGGGCACAGCACGGGCTCGGAGCGTTGGCAACGACCAGAGGTGGCCATGCTGGTATTTCTAATCCATGTTCGCGACCCGCAATTTTACGCCGTGCCGGCGGACGGCCGCGCGAAAAACGGCAACCTGCGCATTATGGGGTTCCCGCCGATCGGCATCATGTCGCTCTCCGCGGTGCTCAAGCGCGCCGGCCATGAATGCGTGATGTTCGACCAGGCCAACCCCGAGACTCCAAACCAGGTCATCGTCGAGCAGATTCGCATGCGGCGGCCCCAACTGGTCGGGTTGAGTTTTCTGAGCACGACCAGTTATCCCTACGCCAAGATTCTCGCCCGCCAGATCTGCGCCTCAGATTCCAAGGTCAAAGTCGCCATTGGCGGCGTCTTCGCGACGCTGAACGCGCCGCTGGTGAAACTGCAATGCAGCGAAGTGGATTTTGTCTGCCGCGGTGACGGTGAGCAGTTGATTCTCGACCTGGTTGAGCAGCTCGACAATCCGGCGGCTGTCGCCGGGCTGACCTGGGCGCGA
>Ga0187856_1001707_pt1 | contig 17043 bp, 13 predicted proteins | sample June2016WEW_8_40_FD_132443 | JGI IMG/M metagenome (GOLD analysis project Ga0187856, IMG submission 132443) | Peatland microbial communities from SPRUCE experiment site at the Marcell Experimental Forest, Minnesota, USA - June2016WEW_8_40 | ecosystem: Environmental > Terrestrial > Soil > Wetlands...
ATCGGTGCCGTGTCATGCCTCGACAGGGCCTGAACTGATCGAGCCTTCGTAGCAGTCCCCGGCTGATCACCTCCTATGGGCCACCCTGATCGGGCGGCCTTTTCTGTTTTCCCTGCCGCAGGCATGACACGCCTGTTACCCATCCGCAATGGATTCAAGGCAAGGGAATACCATGGCCTCCTTTCGCACCGTCGAAGTAATACTTCTCGCCAATGGCTGCTCCAATTGCTGCGACCACTGTTATGCTTCCGCGACACATAACGTGGAGCATCCCATCGGCACCATTCTGGCTGAACATCTGCTCGACATGCTGATGCCCCTCTTTGACGAGGCGCAAGAGCGTTTTGTGGACATCTACTACGATCTCTTTGACCATCCCGATCCCGCCGGACTGGCGCGCCTGCTTCATCGCAAGGGCCTCTACGCCATGTGGGATTCGATCGCTACCAACGGCCGCGGCATCGCTCGCAACCCCATGCACCGAGCGCTGCTCAAGGAAATGAAGGGCATGGGAAGCGTGGGGCTGCAACTGACCTTTCACGGCAATGAGCAGACCCACGACCTGTTCGTCCACCGGCGCGGGGCATTCCTTGACTTGATCGCCGCGGCCAAGGCAGGGGAAGAAGCCGGACTGCTGCTTTGCTTCCCATACTTCCTCACGAAACGGAATGTGGAAGAGTGGGCAGCCTTGTTCGATCGGCTGAAAGCGGAAGGTCTCTTGACGCGCACGGAGCACGCGCTGGTGGTCGGGCTTCCGGGCACGGGAGGCCGTGCCAAGGCGCTGGAGGCAGAGCGTGTCGAGACGGCCGACTTGCTCAAGCTCCCGGCATCGGTACAGGAGCGTGTGCCGCATCGCCCCGAGAGCGAGTGGTATCGAGAGGCGCTGGAGGGCGATCACAAGCACTTCGTTTCCGACCGTGCCGGGGCAATCTCGTTGACAGTTCAAGGCGATGGCCAAGTGCTCCTTGGATACCCAACCGCATGTGATCCCACATGCAGACTGGGTGTGCTCGGCAACGACAGTTTGGAGGACATCATCGGCCGCTATCGCCAGGCAGGGTCGTCGGACCTAAACACATCCATCTTGAAGGAATTCCGGGCACAGGGCTCTTCCCCAAGCCTAGTGGAACTGGCTCGCACGTGGGGGAACCCCGCGGGGCAGAAGCTCTATCGTGTCGGTACCCACGCGCTGGCTGCGTGGATACTGCGCAGCCGGCAAGGAGAGGGAGGTCGTGGATAAAAAGCTTGGCCAGATACTACGACTTCTATGACGAAGCAGACGGGCGCGAAAAACAATTGCGGCTCTACTCGCGCCAACTGCTGACTGCCAAAAACGAATGAGGCCGAACTATCGCGTGCAACCGACGCAGGCAAGCCGCGCGGCTGACGAGCGACCCGGACTGCCGCGCGGAACCCGAAGGCGAGGCGCGCATCATCCGGCTCGATGGAGGACGCTGGTTGTCGTTCGGATATGTTATTGCTGAGAAACCCCGGTGACTCTGCAACGAAAGGATGAAACCCATGAGCACCCGTGTTGATGGCTCCTGTTCACCTCGCGATATCCAATTCGTTGACTGCTGCGCCGAAATCAGGCCCAAGGTGTTCGATTCATGGAAGTGGCTCACCGACAAATACCTCCATCTGGACGATGGTTTCTCGATTGTTGCGCTGGATGGAGAGAAGCCGGTCGGCATCATATCCGCCTACCCACGGCGCCTACCACCTCCGCTCTACGACACCCAGGAGGGCTACATTGACCTCATCGACGTCCTAGAGCCCTATCGCAGACGTGGAATTGCCAGCCGCCTCGTCCAAATGTGCCTCGATCGTTGTCGAAAGATGGGGCTTTACCAAGTGCGAGCCTGGAGCTCGGACGACAAGACGGAAGCGATTCCCATGTGGAAGGCGTTTGGTTTCTGTATGTGCCCGGCGACTGAATACCCGCGAGGACAAACAGTTCACGGCTACTTCGTAGCGAAACACTTGGACTAACGGATTCAAAGAACAGGAGGTGTGCCATGCACTACAAAGAACATCATGAGAATTGGGACTGCTTTTGAGCCGATGAGCAAGCGGCGCAAGGGTTTCCCATCCGAAAATGCGCCAACCGCGGCGCGCGGCTTGTCCACGGTTATAAGGAACTTATCGAGAAGCTCGGGCGCGAGGATCTCTGCCCGTGCGGCTCCCGGCGGCGTTTTCAAGAAGTGCTGCATGAAGAAAGGATGCTTTTGACGGCGTGAACCGCGATTACTATGTCCGCGAATGATAGCACGGCGATTCGCTGCCTCAGTCGCATTGTAAAGCAAGGAGAGACTGTGAGTCCTAACCAATATCAGGTGGATGCACATGTCGCTGAAATCTATGACCAGTTTGAAACGCAATTGGACGACGTGGAACTGCTGCGCAGACTCATCGGCGCACGCGGACCGCTGCGCATTCTGGAACTCTTCTGTGGCACGGGCCGCCTGCTGCTGCCCTTAGCCCTGGATGGGCATTCCCTCGCGGGGGTGGCCCTCGACAGTGTGGCTGCGCCTGCCCTTCCTTTTTCCAACCGATTTCCTCATAATCCTATAGACCTATTCCTTCCTTTGTGGCACCTATTGGTGAAGGCCTTCAAGAGGATTGATGGTGGAAGAGCTGGAACGACTGGTCGAACGTGCCTGTGCCGGCGATCTGGATGCCTATGGCCAAATCGTGGGACGGTTTCAGGACATGGCCTACGGCTGCGCTTATGCCGTGGTGGGCGATTTCCATCTGGCGCAGGACGTGGCCCAGGTAGCCTTTCTGGAAGCCTACCGCTCCCTGGACAAGCTCCAGGATGCCCAAGCCTTTCCGGGATGGTTTCGCAGGATCGTCCTGCACTCGTGCAACCGCCTGACCCGGCGCAGGCAACCGGACGTCGTCGGAATGGAGACCTTGGCCGACGTGGCGGCGACTTCCCCTGAACCGGCCAAGGAGGCCGGCGTGCAAGAGATGAAAGATAAGGTCTTGGCCGCCATCCGGGCGCTGCCTGAGCATGAGCGCATGGTCACTACGCTCTTCTACATCAATGGGTATTCACAAGAAGAGATTGCCGGCTTCCTGGAGGTGCCGGTCACGACGGTGAAAAACCGCCTGCACACTTCCCGAGGCCGGCTCAAGGAAAGGATGATGAACATGGTCGCCGATGAAATGAAGAGCCATCCGCTGCCGGAGCAGTTCCCGAAGCGAATCCGGCTGCTGCTGGAGTTGCCCCGGCCGCTGGAGATCGAGGGACATCCTGTGAAAGAGATATGGGACTCGTTCCGTTCCTGCTTCCCGCGATTCGAAGTCCTCAAACTGGAGGAGGTCATCGCCAGAGACACTTGCCTCTGTCAGACTGATGAAGACGTCGGGAACGCTTATCCGATTGACAAGAGGCGTCTTCTCCGAACTGCTTTGACTTCGCAACTCGTGCGGCGCTGGCAACATCAAGGCGGCGGACTATGCCAATTGATGACAGCCGGCCGCGTTTTTCGGCAGGGCCAGAACGTAGGGCCCACGAATCTGGAGGTCCATCACCAAGCCGAAATTCTCTGGAGCGGGCATGGATTGGATGAACGACTCTGCATGGAAACGGCGTTGAAAACCGCTTCAATTCTGTTGGCGGGGATTGAATGTCGGCGCGGGGAAGCGTGTTCATATACGCCGGTGCCCAAGGCTTCCTACTACGAGGCGAAGTGGAAAGGCTCATGGCTCAATGTCGGTGTCGGCGGGATGGTCGAAGGAGCCTGGCTCTCCAAACTCGGCCTGGACCCGCAACGCGACGGCGCCATCAGCATCTGCTTTGGTCTGGACCGCTGCGCGCAGGTCCGCCACGGCCTCGACGACATCCGCAAGCTCTGGCAGCCGCCGCACGTGCCGAAGAAGCGGTGACCGCGCGGTCGCCATGAAGTGTTCTCGGTCCCGCCGCCGCGCGAAGCGGCTGCGATTCAAGATATTCCGCGCGATTCCGCGAATTGATGCAACCTTACGCCGGTTCTATTTGACATTATCTTAGCGCAGGGTAAGCTGAAGTGCGCGGCGACCCCGAGAAGCAAGGAAACAGTCGGCATGGGCGAGATGGCTGAGTTGAGTTGCGGCGACCTGGTCCGGCGAACGCTGGGCGGCGAGAGGGAAGCTTACGGCGAACTGGTTGCACGATATCAGGGGCATGTTTACGGTCTGGCGTACAGCCTGGTCGGCGACTGGGCCAGCGCGCAGGACGTCGCGCAGGAGACGTTCATCCGCGCGTACTGCAATCTCGAGCAACTCCGCGAGCCGGAGAAGTTCCCAGCCTGGCTGCGGCGCGTGACGTTCGGCGTGGCCATGAACTGGCTCAAGGCATTCCGGCCGGGCATGTTCAAGCAGATGGACGGCCAGGTGGACCTCGACGCGCTCGAGGTCCCGGACTTCCATCCCGGCCCGGCGGAAGTGACGGAAAAGCGCGAACTGGCCGAGGCGGTGCTCAAGGCCGTCGCGTCGCTGCCGCCGAGGTATCGCCTGCCGCTGACGATGTTCCATCTCGACGGGCTGTCGTATCAGAAGGTCGCCGACTTCCTTGACATCCCGCTCGGCACCGCCAAGTCGCTCATCCACCGCGCACAGGAGAAACTCCGCGCCGCGCTGCCGGCCGCTCTGGTCAAGGAGATGACGATGGTTCAGGAAGTTTTCGACGAGCACAAGCTGCCGGCCGCGTTCGCGAGCAAAGTCCTCGACAAGGTTCCGATGCTGCGATGGGGCAGCGGCAAGGAATGCACGTTCGCCGGCGCGCTGGAAGCAGCGCTGTCCGTCACCGAACACCCGTACACGTATACCGACCTGATGGGCTTCACCGGGCTCGCTTTCCGCGTCCGCTGGTTCAAGCCGGCCACACCCGGCGTGCCGGCTTGGTGCAATTCGTGCGCCGTCGGCGAGATGGAGGAGGAAGTCGAATCTGCTCAACGGGCGACTGGATGGAAGATCGCTGTCGACGTTCACTTCGGCGACCCGCAAATGGAGCGATTCGCGCCCGCGCTCGCGGCTTCGATTGATGCAGGCAAGCCGGTCGTGGCCTACGCCGACATGTGGGACATGGCCGTCATCTACGGTTATTCCGAAGGCGGAAGGAAACTTCTCTTTCGGGATTATTGGGGTAAGGACGATTTCAAGGAACTGCCGCTTTCGAAGATCACCGGCCTGTGGTTCACGCTCCAGGAGCACGTTGAGCCGCCCGCGCAGCGCGATTCCGTGGGCGACGCGCTGAAGATGGCGGCGCACCATTGGCGGCGCGTTTCGGCGAAGGCAGGTCCGGGCGAGTATTGGTATGGCGACGCCGCGTGGGAGCGCTGGCTAAACGACGTGGGCCTGGCCGGCGCGTTCACCGCTGAGCAGCGGGCCAAGCTGTTCTGTTGCAGCCGCTGGGTCTTCTTGACGCTCTTCGACGCGCGGAAAGAGGCCGCGGCTTTCCTCCGCGAGAATGCGCCGCTCCTGCCATCAGCCGCCCAGCCGGCGGCCCAGCGCGCGGCCGAGATCTACGACCAGCAGGTGCGCTTCATGACTTCGCACCCGTCCAGGATCATGCCGGGTGGCGATGCGAAAGATTGGGCGCCCGAAGTCCGTGCACGCCAGATCGAATTTCTCGCCGAAGTCCGCCGGCTCGACGCCGCTGCCGTTGCGGAAATTGAGAAATCAGTGGCGGCGCTTGGCTCTCCAAACTCGGCCTGAATCCGCAACGCGATGGCGCTATCAGCACTTGCTTCGGTCTGGACCGTTGGGCGCAGGCGCGTCACGGTCTGGATGACATCCGCAAGCTCTGGCAGCCACAGCGGATGGTGTTGAACGTTCTCTTCCTTGGTTTCTACGGCTCAATCGAGGTCGGCGTTCTTTTAGTGCGATACTTCACCCGGACCGTCAGACTCCGGGGGACGTGACGATGGCAACGGCGCTCACCGGACCAAGAGCCTGATCAGGCGGTAAAGCACAAGCAGCACCATCGGGGCGAGGCCGATTATTATGAGCAGCCATCGCACGCGCAACGTATGGACGGGCTTTCGCAGAACGGCTGCATCGGGTTTCGCTTGAACGAGAAGTCCGCTTTCCTTCAGGTCCCCCGCGCGAAAGCGGTCAAGCGCCCCGGTGACCACTCCGGTGACCTGTTCCTCGATTTCCTGCCGGGTCCTCGCAGTTTGCGGCAGAAGCGATTGCAGCGCGCGCCAGTCGTGATCGCAGATCTTCGCATGACATGTTCCGTCCTGCCGAATGGTGACACTGGACGGCAGGGCCAGCCTGCCGCGAATTCCAAAGTGGGTAACCCAGCGCGTGCCGACAGGCGGCAGGTAAAGCACAAAACTTCCTCGCCTGACCGAGCAGTCTTCGACCAGCGACATCCTGCCCAAAAAACGGGCGAACTTCCATAGGAGTTCCGGCGGCGCGCTCTCATCGGAGGGTCTCGGTGACGACGCTCGCGCCAGCCCCCCGGTGCAAGCCCGAAGGAAAAGGCTGAGATCGCTTCGCCAATTAGCGTACTTCTGCGTGAACAAGACCGGCAGCATGGCTGCCAAGAATCCCAGACCCGCAATCATGCCAAAAGCGCCTAGGTAAAGCTCGAAAATCACAATGGGGACGCTGCACGCCAATAGTATCGCGAAAAACGCGGCCAGCGCCAAGGCAAACGGCGACCGGTTCACGCGAACGTTCCGTATCGAACAAACTAGCCCGGCCAGAGCGTCCATCCCCACAAACGCAAATACAAGTCTTGTTCCCGCAATGTGCCGGATGAGCAAAAAGTTAACGATGGTGACGCTTACGGCAATGATCAGGGCCATCATGAGAGCGTCCCGCCAGATCAACTTGTGCTGCGCGTCGCGGGGGTCTCTCAAATTGCGAACGAGCGAGCGAGCATGAATCGTCGTCAGGGTCAGAGCTGTCGCGCAGTTGACCAGAAGGGGGATAACCAAGGAGACAAAGAAGACTGCCAGAGGCCCACCCGCGAGCCCGATCGGCGATGCTGGAAGCGCAGCCATGACCTTCTGCGTTACCTTCCTGCTCGGCCGTACGCGAGGCAGGGACTCCTCCAGTTGCTGTTCCAGAATCCCGCGCAGGCTCGCGCGTGCGCGGGAAAGGCGCATCTTAAACGCCTCTTCGCGGACGCCCAGCCGTTCGGCGCACTCGCGGACGCTCTCGCCCTCGATGTAGAACATTACCAGCGCCTCTCGGTGCGTATCCGGCAGTTGGGACATGGCGTCGGGGAGGGTTTCCGTCAGTGGCGGCAAGGCGGCAGAAGCATTCGGTTCGAGGCGGGCGGATCGTTCCAGCTGCCAGCGGTGGACGGCCTCGAGTTCATTGTGGCGGCGGCGCAACATCGCCGACGAAACATTGCGTGCAATCGCCGCAATCCAGGAGGAGAATCGTTCAGGTTTTCTAAGACCCGCCAGAAAACGATACGCTTGAACGAACGTCTCCTGCACGGCATCCTCGGACAGTGCCGCGTCACCGAGGCGGCTCCAGGCAATTGCATACACTAGGCCTTGGTGACGCTCCACCAGTTCCCCGTACCGGTGGCGTTCTCCGCTCTTCACGGCCTCGATTGCGGCGACATCATCATGCATGGGTCGTTCTCCCTGACCTCATTCCACATACAAGAGTCAGGAGACGGACAAAAGGTAACGCAAATTGCCAGGCACCGCAACAGGCGTGGACCAGCACAACGATTGGCGGCACAAGAAAGGTAGCCACCGTAGCACACGACCTGCCAGTTGGCGTCGCGGCATCCGCAAGCTCCGGCAGCCACCATACGCGCCGAGGTAGGCCCTGAAACCGACGGGCAGTTGACACTCCCGCATGATTCGCATATGCTACCGTCACACGCGCTGACGTGGAGAAGTAAGCCGTCAGGTCGGCCTGAGCGAGTCGGGGAGGGTGCGAGCCCGGCGCCGGACGATGGCTGAAAGACACCACCGAGCGGCGCACCGAACGCGGCCCTGAGCTTCGTCGAACGGGCCGCCAGTAGACTGCGACGGATGCCCTGCCGTTATCCAGGGAAGCCATTGATGTGGCGAAAAAGCGGCCACGCAGTAAGGCGAACGCGCATATTGCGGGGCAATGAGGGTGGTACCGCGGGACCCCGACGGCCTCTCGTCCCTCCAGGATGAGCGGCCGTCTTTCTTTTCCGGCGGCGCGAGCCGCAAGGAGGTCCCCATGGAAGGCCGCGTGCTTTCCTCGGAACTGCCCCTCAAGACGGGGCAGAAGGTTCGCATGCAGGGATGGGTGCATCGCATCCGTCATTTCGGCGGGGTGCGCTTCCTGGTTCTGCGCGACCGTGCCGGCCTGGCACAGGTTGTTGTCCCGCGCGAGGTGGATCTCGGCAACATCAGTTCGGAATGGGTCATCTCCGTGGACGGCGAATGCCGATCGGAGCCTCGCGCGCCCATGGGCGTGGAGACGTTGGCCGAGCGCATCGAGGTTCTCAGCCAGGCCCAAACCCCGCCATTGGAGATCTTCAATCCGGACGCCGTCGAGAAGAATCGGCTCGAAACGCTGCTCGATCACCGGGCGGTGAGTTTGCGCATCCCGGAAGTGCTCGACACCTTCCGCGTCCAGGCCGTGGTGCTGGAGGCATTCCGCGCCCACTTGCGGGGCCAAGGGTTCACTGAGATCGTGTCGCCCAAGCTCGTCCTCGCCGGGGCGGAAGGCGGCTCGGCTGTCTTCGAGGTCAAGTACTACGACAGGGCCGCCTATCTCGCCCAGAGTCCGCAGTTCTACAAACAGATCATGGTCGGCAGCGGCTTGGAGCGCGTCTTTGAGATCGGCCATGCCTACCGCGCCGAGAAGTCAGAGACCGCGCGGCACATGACGGAGTTCCTCAGCCTCGACTTCGAGATGGGCTTCATTGACTCCATCCAGGACGTCATGGTCATGCACGCGGGCGTTGTCCGCGCCATTTGCGACGCCGTGCGCGAGCGGTGCGGGAGGATTCTCGAACGGCGCAAGATTGCGCTGCCCGAAGTCAATGACATCCCGCAGGTTTCCTTCCCCGAGGCCAAACGACTTCTTGCCGAGCGCTTCGGCAAGATCGAAGGCATTGATGGCGACCTTGACACAGAGGGAGAACGGCTCATCTGCGAATGGGCGAAAGAGGAGTTCGGCAGCGAATTGCTCTTTGTTACCGGCTACCACGTCGCTAACCGGCCCATGTACACGATGCCGGACCTGGAGCATCCGCCGCTGACGCGTTCCTTCGACCTGCTCTTCCGTGGAGTGGAAATCACCACGGGTGGACAACGGATTCACCCATACGAACCGCTTGTCGAGAGCATGCGGTCGCGAGGGTTGGACCCGGCCGACTATGAGGGCTACCTGGAGGCCTTCCGGCACGGCATGCCGCCGCACGGTGGAATGGCCATGGGGATGGAGCGTCTCTTGAAGCAGATGCTGAACTTGTCCAACGTCAAGGAGGCGAGCGCCTTCCCCAGAGACCGCTACCGCCTTGTGCCTTAACGGCAGCTGAAAGCCGCTTCGGGGGCTTTCTGTGCAGGCCGCCAAAGACCAGCCGCCGCAAGCTTCGGACAGGTGGGGTTCATCGCCCTGTTGAACCTCATCTGTCCTTTCTCTTAGCGCCCGTCTTCCGGTATGATGCGGCAGTTTTTCGCTGGACCGGCGCGACTTCGGGGCAGTGCGAGGAGGGTGAGATGAGGGTGCGAATTGGTCCCATGGTCAGCGAAGACTACGACGAGGTGCTTTCTTTGTGGAAGGCTACCGAAGGAATCGAGCTGACCGAATCTGATTCCCGCCAGGGCGTGGATACATTTCTTAAGCGGAATCCCGGCATGAGTTTCGTCGCGCGAGATGGTGTCAGGCTAGTGGGTGCAATCCTATGCGGGCATGACGGTCGGCGCGGGTATCTGAATCACTTGGCAGTTGAGAACACCCGTCGGAGACAAGGGATTGGAAAAGATCTCGTCAAGCATTGCGTGTCGGCTCTGAAGCGGCAGGGCGTCATCGGCTGTAACCTCTTCATCCTGGACGCCAATACGGCGGGCCGGCGATTCTGGGAGTCCCAGGGCTGGACGTCACCCGAGGATTGGGGCGTCATGAATCGGCGGTTCGGGTAGCGTGCCCCACGGCCGCGACATTTTCGCTTATCAAGCCTGTCGTGATTCCATGATAAGTGTGACATTGAGACCGGCGACGGCTGCTGACAGCGAGTTCGCCTGTCAGGTGAAGAAGGCGGCGTGCGTCTCCTCATTGAAGAAGGCCAAGGTCCATCTCTATCGGGCGCAGGGCCGAAAAGTCCATGTCGAGCGCTATGGCGAGGGAGAGGTAATCCACGTGGCCGCCTTGAACTCACGCCTCAGGAGGAACTGACGCCTGCGTCCCTCCCGCGCCATATTCATATCCTGGGCGCCTCCGGCAGTGGCACGACCGCGTTTGCCGCCGCCCTCGCCGCCAAACACGGTCAAGTGGTTTGTCGCAGGTACGGGATGGCCGGCCGTGAACGAACGTCCAACATCCAACGCCGAACGCCCAACGTCCAAGTCTGCCGCTCAGGTTGCGCGAGCGCTCGGGTGTTGGATGTTCGATGTTGGGTGTTGGGAGTACATTCGTAAACTGGAAAGACCGGGCCTGTCCTTAGCGCCAAAGTACCCTGTTGGAGAGTCGGCGGCCGCAAGGGGGACGGCCAAATGGGAAGTCCCGATTAGTACGCTTTCGCCATGACGACGCGGCCGTCCGACGGTTTGCCGCAGCGGACGCAGGCGCCTTTCTCTTCCCGCCGGTCGAGCGGGATGCACCGGATCGTCGCCTTGGTCTCTTGCTGGATGGCAGCTTCGCATTCCGGCGACCCGCACCAGCCGGCCAGCGCGAAACCACCCGTCTCCTGCTCGATGTGCTCCTTGAAGGAGGCGTAGTCGTCCACGCGGCGAGTCCTCTCCTCGCGCATTTTCGCCGCGCGTTGGAAGAGTCCGGTCTGCATTTCAACGAGTTGGGCGGCGGCGAAATCCTTGAGTTGCGCGAGCGGAATCGCCCGCTTCTCGCGGGTGTCGCGCCGGACGACAATCGCCTGGCCCTGAGTGACGTCCTTCGGCCCGATCTCGATGCGGATCGGGACGCCTTTCAACTCCCACTCATTGAATTTCCACCCCGCGCTGCAATTCTCCCGCGAATCCACACGGACCGTCCATGCCGGCGCGAGTTCGGCCTCGATTTTCGCGGCCTTTTCGAGGACCGCGCTGCGCTCGGTGTCGTCCTTGAAGATCGGCACGACGACCACGTGGATGGGCGCCAGTTTCGGCGGCAGGACGAGGCCGTCGTCGTCCGAGTGGGCCATGACGAGAGCGCCGATGAGGCGTGTGCTGACTCCCCAACTCGTGGCATAGACGTATTCCAGTTTCCCTTCCTGGTTCTGAAACTGCACGTTGAACGCCTGGGCGAAGTTCCGGCCAAGGTAGTGGCTTGTCCCGGCCTGAAGCGCCTTGCCGTCCTGCATCATCGCCTCGATGCAATAGGTGCGCACGGCGCCGGCGAACTTCTCGCTCTCGGTCTTGATCCCCTTGATGACCGGGATCGCCATGAAGCCCTCGGCGAACGTCCGATAGACTTCGAGCATGCGGAGCGTTTCCTCGACGGCCTCCGGCTCCGTCGCGTGAGCGGTGTGCCCTTCCTGCCACAGGAACTCGATCGTCCGGAGGAAAAGCCGCGGGCGCATTTCCCATCGGACGATGTTGCACCACTGGTTGATGAGGAGCGGCAGGTCGCGGTAGGAGTGAATCCAGCGGCCGTACATGCTCCAGATCATGGTCTCGGAGGTCGGGCGCACGTAGAGCGGCTCTTCGAGCTTGGCGCCTCCGCCGTGGGTGACGACGGCGCACTGCGGGGCGAAGCCCTTGACGTGGTCAGCCTCGCGCTTCATGAACGATTCCGGGATGAAGAGCGGGAAGTAGGCGTTGACGTGGCCGGTGGCCTTGAACATCGCGTCGAGCGCCGACTGCATCTTCTCCCAGATGGCGTAGCCGTACGGCCGGATGACCATGCAGCCTTTCACGGGAGCATAGTCGGCCAGTTCGGCGCGCTGGACGAGTTCGGTGTACCAGCGGGAATAATCCTCGGCGCGCTTTGGAATGCCCTTCGCCACTCAACCCTCCTCCGTTTCATCATCCGAAGGGTCACAATCCTCCGACTCGTCTCCGGCATCCGCGCGGGCAGCGCGGTGGAATTCGTCCAGCGCTTCCTCGGCTGGGTCGCGGATTTCGCGGTCCGCGGACTGTCCGCTCAATATGATATTCAGCCGTCAAATGTCGGATTCTGACCATCAGAATCCCGCTTGTCAATGGGGTTGCACATCGAAAGAACAGCTCTGCCCCGGCGCGTCCTTGCGCAAGGACCTTCAGCCTGTTCTCAATCTCCCGAGGCGACCGACGTCAAAGACAGTTCGGCGTGCTCGGAGCTTCCCCGGTATCACTCTGCCCGGCTAGTTCTTCTCGACTACTTCGGCCGCAGCACTACGATTCGCGCACCCGGCCTCGTCTCGCTGTAAACGACTTCGAAAAACAAAGATTTCAACATCCGCTGGCGGTCCAACAGAAACTCCAGCTTCGGTCTGAAGTCAAGACTTCGCGCTTCATCAAAGACTACGTATCGCACTTCGGCAGCCTTTGCGGCCGCGTAAAGGGCCGGCTCGTCCTCCACATAAGGCAAACGCGCGAGATCACGGTCGGCGTAGAAGGCTACCTCAGGTTTCCGCGTCATGAGAACGGCATCTCGGTCCGTGTGCCCGGAAATCCACTGGCCGGCATTTTCGAATTCAGAATGCTGTGATGCCCTCGCCAGGGCAGGCAACATTGCCAGCGAATGAAGAAGGAGCGCGCCGCAAGCAATCACCGGAAGGGTCAGACGAACCGCTCTCGCCTGGAATGAGGCTGCGCCAAGGCCGCGCGTAACGAGAATTAACATCCCTGGCAATGCAACCACCAGGAAACGCGCCGAGATAAAGAACAATACATAAGCGAACATGGGCGCGATCATCGCCCCAATGAAAAGAAAACGTAAAGCGCTTCCGGACGCCATCGCCTCCGCAAGAAGGCCAAGCCCCAGAAACAACAGAAGGTAATAGGGAAAAACCGCAAGCACTTCCCGTCGGTCGAACATGGTGCGGAGATTCTCCGACACACGGCCGAAAAGAGATTGCCATTCCCTCACAGAGTGAGGGGTGGCCTCACTCTCTTTACTCACCGTCGCCGGTTTCTCCGCGTAAAGCGGGTCTTGCTTGCGTTTGATCGGGTCATAGTTCCTCATCGTTACTTGTGCTATGTCGGTCATGATCTTACCACTATGCCGCCACAAGAACCGAGCGTAGGGTGAATAAGCGACACTGAATGCCACCAAGCAGAGAAAGAGACACGCCATGCACCTTCCTAAAGGCCACGCCCTTGTTATGACCTTGACGGCCAGGAGGAGCGCCGTCATGAGCGCCATAAATACAAACCCGTCATTCCGCACACAGCCGGCCAAGGCGAAGAAAGCGGCTCCGGCTGCCGCGCCTGCGAGCCGGTTTCCAAAATAGGCCAGACTGAAGCCGTAGCACCCCATCAGCAGGAAGAAAAGGCACAGCGTTTCCGCCGTGCTGTCCCAGTAATAGACATGCACGCTGAGTGACGGAACTGTCGCATACAGGGCTGCCGCCACGAGCCCTGCGCCGGTTCCATACAATTGTCTTGCCAGCAAGAACATGGCGCAGCAACCTAACGCGCCAAACACCGCAAAGCAAAGGCCATTGGCCTTTTGCAAGTCATCCATGTGCAGGCAGCGCGCGACTCCGCCGACGACAATCCCATGCAGCGCCGGGTGGCCTACAAAAGGCTGGCCACGCGATATGGCGAGGCCTTCCCCGCGCCATAAATTGCGGCCGGCCATCAAATAGCCGGCTTCATCCGTGCCCACCAAGCCTTTCTTGGAGCCGGCGTACGTGCGGAGTCCGAACGCAAGCAACATGATGGCAGCCAAAAGGAGCGCTGTAATCCATCGCTCGCTGGCCATCTGATCTACTCCGATCGCAGTTTGTAGTGCGAATGCATTGGACTCACGCGACTCATCCCTGGGGGTTGTTGGACTTCCAGGGACACACGACTTAGCTCCTCTGGGAACCTCATATGGCCGTCGCCCACATGGCGGTCAGCCGGCAAATGTCGCATCTTGACCCTCCGAATCCCTCTTGTCAAGGGTACACCCCGCAGCGAAAGCCGGCCTCTGCTCCGGCCGCCTGGACTGCGGTGACAAAGGCCTGACTGACTTCGTCGTGTTGTTCTGGGAAACGATACGCCCACGCGCGCCCCTCGCGCGCCTGACTGGGACGAGAATCCTGATTGCTTTACTCGATGACCGCAACTCGACAGCTCTACCTCTGATCGCGTCAAGGTCCGCGCGCCGAAATCTGTACCAGCCGATACATAAAAAGAAGTTCCAGTTTTGCCCTCCTCGGGCGGCTGATCGGGTGCTGAGCAAATCGGGGTGGGTGAGGTCTCCTCGGCCGTGTGCGTGCGCCAGACGCGTCGCTGTGGATGATGGAGCGTCTCGACGCGGGTGTCACAAAAGGTTCTGTCCGCGGCACGTTAGCGGCACATAGGAGTGCAAATGATCGTCTTTTGTGACGCTTTTTCACCAATGAGTACAAGTTCGGGAAGTTGGCGGAAGATCAAGAATCGCTGCAAGTTACAAGAAATGTGAGAGTTATGCTCCGACGGAGATCGTGTTTTGTGAGCCTGGCGGAGGGAGTCTCCCTGGGATCTGAAGCGCCGCGACTCATTGATCTCCTTGAAGACAGAGGAGAAACCTGCAGATCTCTTCGGGGCACTGGCCAGGGCGAGAGCCGTGTCTGCAGGGATCACGGTCTAATATGGTAATACTCCAGCACCTTCCGGACGCCGATGGCTGTCTCCTCCGCGTCCTGCTGCGTGTAGAACGGGTTCACGAGGAACGATAAAACGTTGGCGGCGACCTTCTCGGCCATCGGGCACAGGCCCGGCCTATACTCGCGACTGCGGAGAGAAGCGGCCGGAGCCGTTCGGCCGTATGGGTACAGCCGCCCCTCTCTCAGCGCCGTCGTGCTGTACAGGGAACTCGCTGGCGCCAGGGCCGCCCAGACGGCGACGCCTTCAGCCGCCAGGGCCGCGCCGATGGTGGCGCGGTCGGCGGACAGTCGCTGCGGCTCCAGACAGGACAGGACGAACCAGTACGCCCCGCGGGCGCCCTCCAGGGGCTTGAGCACCTTAAGACCCTCCAGGCCCTCCAGTCCTGCCGTCAGGCGCTCGGCGTACTCCGTGCGGCGCCCGATCTGCTCCTCCAAACCGCGGAGTTGCACGTCCAAGACGGCCGCCGACAGTTCCGACATGCGGTAGTTGAACCCCAGGAACGTAACGTCCGTCTCGCCGCGGGCCTTGTTCCGCTCGTAGGCCTTGTCTATGAACAGCCGGCCCACGCGGGCCATCTCCGCATCGGCGGTCACGACGAACCCGCCCTCGCCGCAGGAGACGTGCTTGGAGTCGTTCGTGGAAAAAGCCCCCACATCGCCCAAAGTGCCCACGGGCCGGCCGTCCAACAGGGCCATGGGCGACTGGGCGCAGTCCTCGATCACCCTCACGCCCCGCTCCTTGGCCAGGGCCACGATCTCCTTCACGTGCGCCGGATAGCCCGCCATGTGCACCAGGAGAATCGCCCGGGTGTGGCGAGTGAACGCCTTCGCCACGCTCTCGGGGTCCAGGCTGAGGGTATCCGGGCGGATGTCGGCGAAGACGGGCACCGCCCCGGCCGCCAGGACGCCGCAGATTGAGCCCCAATCGGTGACTGGGTTCAGGATGACCTCGTCAGCCGCCTCCACACCGCACATGATCACTGCCATGTGCACCGCCGCCGTCCCCGAAGAGCATACGATCGCGTGCGGGGCGCCCATCATCTCGCAGATGGTCTTCTCGACGGCCAACACACGGGTGCCGCCCTGTTTGTACCACAGCTTCTGCGACCGGATGGCAGCCACCGCCGCCTCCTCCTCGGCCTTCCCGAACCGTATCCCTTTGGCGTACGGCACCGTCTTAGCCGGCTTCCCTCCGTGAATCGCCAACTTGTTTTGCTCGATGGGCATTGTCTGACTCCTCAGAGGTTGTTCGGGATTTCGCAGATGGCCCTTTGGTCCATGACCGTCGGCGGCCTTTCCGTTGCGATCGGTCGTCTCTCGTTTCCACGGCACGGCTGCACTACACGGCGTATATGGGCGAGGCCCAGGGGCCAGAAAGGCGGCTTCTCAACAGGCAATCCCTATCCGGCAAGACCAGGTACGTCGCTTTGCGCGAGAGCGCCACGTCTGGATTGCCGCCGGGGACCTGGCTCGCCTCGCGGCATAATACACCGCTGATCTACCCTGCGCAAGCATCGGTTAACCGACCAGAGATGGCCGAAACCACAGTGCTTCCTTGCCTGCCAATGCTCTTCTGCCGGCGGGACCGCAACGGCCGGTACATTCGCCGTCGGGATGAGCAGTAGAAACGCCAGCAGCGCGCCTACGGCAGACAGGAAAGACGTCTTTTTTCCTCTTCCCCGGGAATCCAAGCTGAAGCGCGACCGCTCTCGCCGCAGCGCCAAACGAAACAAACACCGGATGCGAACAACCAATGCGGGGACATCCGGCGATGACCGACGGTCAAAGCTCAGCGGAGTGGCTTGCCCGCGTCCGCTGGAGCGCCCGGTTGATTGTCTGGCATCACCACCGACCGAAGCGCCTTCAAGTAATCGCCCTCGGGGTCGCCCTTGGTCGGGACCATATACCCGCCTTCGCCGAGTTCGTTCCACGCATAGATCAGAACGATACGCTCGGCGGTGGTCTGTTCAGGGTGTTTATCCATCCACGCCATCGCATCCCGCAGGTGCATCGCGAACTGCTCCGGCGTGCGGTCAGGGTAGTACCATGCGTCCCGCTGGTGCTGACCTGTCGGACTCTCCCACGGCCGCTTGTCCCACCCGGCTATGACCTCCGGCATGCACGGTTGCTCGCGGCTGCCGCCCCACGCCTCTCGGTTCGCGGCC
>Ga0187856_1001715_pt1 | contig 16999 bp, 17 predicted proteins | sample June2016WEW_8_40_FD_132443 | JGI IMG/M metagenome (GOLD analysis project Ga0187856, IMG submission 132443) | Peatland microbial communities from SPRUCE experiment site at the Marcell Experimental Forest, Minnesota, USA - June2016WEW_8_40 | ecosystem: Environmental > Terrestrial > Soil > Wetlands...
GACGGTGCACCTGCCGCCCTCTGCGCCCTGGCCGAGTCTGTCCAGAAATTTCTTCCGGTCGACGTCGTCAACGAAGAGGTCGCCCTTATTGATACCCCGCAACATGATGTGGTGGAGGGCTCCGGTTGCATCCAGGCGGGCATGACGTGGCATAAGGCTACTTTACTATGACGAGGGAGGGGCTGTCAAGAGCAACGTAACGAATGAAACAACGTCCCTACCGCCTTCGCATAACCTCGGGGACATAGTTGACTAACGTGACTTATCCTCTCTCTCGCCTGCATGCTCTTCGACACGCCCGATTTGGTGATGGTCCTTGTCAAGTTAGTCAACTATGTCCCCGACCTCACGGTCAAACTCCCGACTTGGAGCTAATCTCCAGGTCTCACCCCCCTATTTTCATTTTAGATTATATTTTTCCCTGGCCTTGGCGGCTATTTTACCGGTGGTCGGCGCTGAAATATAATGAGGAACCCCACTGCTTCTTAGCTCGGCTGACCAGTTACAACCCGTGCCGTCAGGTTCTGACCGCTGAATAGAAATGAAGCTACACTTTTTTAACTCTGCGTGTTTGTAAAGCTCCAAATTCAATATGTCCAGCAGTTCATCTTCCGTAACCTCTTCCCTTATTTTCATGCGGCACCCCCTGTTAGTGTGGACGGTAGCGACATTGTTTCCTTCTGTACATTCTCATTCGCCGGACCAGCCGGTCAGCCTTTCCGACTGCCATCTCCCTATCCTCCATTATCAGAGAAATACCGCAAAATTACAACAATTATATTCAGGCCTTCCGTGAGAAAGAGGGCATTCATGGGCACCGGGAGAGAAACTCGATTATAGGAAGCAGCGCTGGACAGGTCCCCGTCGCCCATCGGTCATTTTTCCTAAAAAACGGAAAAAGATGCTTTTGTCACTTCTGGTTGTCAGCCCTCCTTGTCACTTTGACAGGAGAGCGAGAAACACGGATAATCTTATGAGACCGGGTAGTCCCTGTGAGAGGCCGGAAAAGGTGACACAGCCCGGCCCGTTTGAGCTGGTTTCGGGAGCTCCCGTAAGCCGGCGTTCGCTCTTTGACAATTGAGCCTCAACGACGGCACCAGATGGCGGTCTTCAAGGGCTTTTCCGGCCGTCCGTTCTCATCCCCTCTCGGGGGGCGAGGCGATTTTTGATGCAGAGCGCGAAGCCGGGGCGGCGTCCGGGCCGGAGCATACTTAGTGTGTATGTGAGGACCCGGACACGCCCCGGCGACAAAGCTATGCGCAAAAAGCGCCCGCCCCCCCCATCACCCCCCCCTAAAACCGTGCAGTTTCGTGCACTTTCGTGCACCCCACTTCTGAAAGGCTTGCAAGAGAAGGGAATCCAAAAGACGGGTGCTGAGACGGTTGGTGAGAAATGCGTGCAAAAGAGGATAAAAGGAGCTAAAACGCAGTAGAAAATGGCGAAAAACGACCGTTCCGGGATTAACGAAGAACATTTCGGAGAGGTGCGTAAAAACCGGATGAGCCAAAAAGAAAGACAAGAGACTACGGCGAAGGCGCGGATGCGCCCCTCGCCGCACGCAGGTAGACGCGGACGCGCCGCATATTCTTCTCCCCGATGATAGCCGAGAGCTGCCGCTCGTCGAGCTTTGCCAGGTCCCCGACGGTATCGATGCCATGTCGTTGGAGCTGCTCCAGATGCTCGACGCCGAGGCCCTTAAGGTGCATGAGCGCGAGGCTTTGCCTTTCGCGCGCATCGAGCAGCCGGGGGTCGATGGCATAGCTCGTCTTCACGCCTTTGCGCTCGAGAGCGGATCGGGCTTCTTCCGTAAGGAATGAGAGGCGCTCGATTGGGGCAGCGTGGGAGAATACGGTGTACCGCTCTATCAGGCAGAAGGAGACAACCGCAAAAACGAGCGCGAGAAATAGGGCGCCCCATCGGGGCTTTCCGAGGAAACGGCTCTCTTCGAGGAGGTTGACAAAGGCGATTGTCTCCAGGCCGAAGAGGGCGAAGCCGATATAACCCGGCGCCGGCATCTCAAAGACCTTGCCCTTCTCGAAGAAGGGGACCGTGTAGACCCACTTCGTGATGGACCAGTGGTTCCAGAACTCCCATAAAAAGCCGCAGATCATACCCGCCAGGGCGGCTGCGAGGAGATGCCTCAAAACACCCTGCTCGATATCGCGCATGAAGGAGCGATAGCCTTTCCGGTAGTTGTATCCATCGATGATAAAGATAAGGAAGACCCACGAGAGGCCGAAAAGATAACGGGGGAACGCCAGGGAAAGGACGAGGCACAAAAGGCCGAGAGGGATTGCGTAGACGCCGTACGCACCCTTCGATGCCCGACGGATCCTCACCTCCGGAAGGAGGCGCAAGAGTTGCTCTTTGGTCAGCAGAATCCCCGGAATCACCGTGCCGAAGGCGAGAAAATAGCTGCTGAAACGGAAGGCCGCCGGGCGAGAGGGCATATTGATGTAGAACCAGTTCTGCATGCGCAGGTTGAAAAACTCGAACATGCACCAGAAGGCGACGGAGATGGTCACGAGGGAAAAAAGACGCCTGTTGAGCACGAAATGGCGACCGGTCTCCAGGGCAAGGATGACGTCAAGGAAGATGATGTAGGACCACCAGGCCATTATGTAAAATTGATACATAAAAGGCTCGGTCCTCTGAAACAAGGTGTAATACGCGAACAATTGCAGAAGAACGGCGAAGACGAGCGACGAAAGGGTGAGCTTTTTCACCTCATCAGGTGTTGTTGTTTGACGCCGTGCGCTGCTCCTGGTCCGTGTCGGTCTTGTCCATCGCCGGACGAGACCCCTTTACTCTGACGGCCCCGACGAAGGTCCTGGCAAAATAGGCATCGCTGAGACGGTCGACCTTGACGCCCCTCCCGAACAGAGAGGACGCGTGGATAAAGCAGTTATCCCCGATATAAATGCCCACGTGGGTGGGATAGCGGGCGAACGGTTTTGTCTTGAAGAAGACGAGGTCGCCGGTGACAAGGTCGTCTTTGCTCACCCTGGGGCCCGCGCAAAACTGCTCCCTTGCGCTCCGCGGCAACCGGACCTCGAAAATCTCGTACATCTTTTTGACGAAGGCCGAGCAGTCAAGGCCCCTGACGCTGTTGCCGCCGAACCGGTACGGAGCGCCGGCAAAGCTCTTGGCGACCTTCACCAGGATGCCGCATTCATCCTCGCTCTTCCACGGCCGCAGCGGCCGGTCGTTCAGCGCGACGGGCGCGTCTTTCCCGTCTTCCTCCGTCTTCGGTATAAATACGGTGGTTCCGGGCTTCAAGCGCTTTCCCTTGACCCCATTCAGGTCGGTAAACTCATCCCTTTCAAACTGGAAGAGCCGGGCGAGCTTCTCCACGGTGTCTCCCCGCTTCACCCTGTATTCTAGATACTCGCTATCCTCCTCTTCTTCCCGGGCGGTGACCTCGTCGATAGCGGCAGCATGGACCGCCCCTTCCCGAGTGGCGGCCTCCCCGAGTTTCGCGGTCTTCACCCTCTTTGTCCTGCCTGATTGCCGGTCCGCCCTATTCACCAGGGCGCGCTTCGCTGCCCTCACGCCCGCCAATTTATTCGTGGAGGCATGGTGCTTGTGAGACTTCCGGACCGTCTGGACGGCCAACGCTGCCTGCTTCGCGGAAGTTCGGGCCGGGCAGCACAGCGCGAGCAGAAAAAGAGACGAGCACACACAGACCATCCACGCGGCTTTCCCCATTATCTCCCCTATGTTGGTTTTTTAACAGAATAGGCGAAATCATGTCAAGCAATTTTTCTTCGAAGAAACGGCGAGTCAGGCCAACTTATCAACTTTATAGGAGATATTTTTTTTACGATTTTCTTATTTTTTCTATTGACATTCTCGCGTTATCTTGCGATACCTATAGCTGTTCTTTACGACTACGAAACAAGGAGGTTTTAGACGATGGCTGCGAAAGTTGATGAGGAGACCTGCTCGGCCTGCGGCGGCTGCGCCGAAGTGTGTCCGGTGGACGCGATCAGCGTCGATGATGTGGCAAAGGTCGATGCCGAGCTGTGCACCGACTGCGGGGCGTGCGTGGAAGAGTGCCCGCTGGAAGCTATTACCGTCGAAGAATAATGCGAATCTGAAAAATAGATGAGGGGATGGGTGCACCTATCCCCTCATCTTAGCTTCTCTCTTTAGTCTGGCGTCATACCAAGTCGCCTTCTTCGCCCCATCTTTGTCGGCGCATCAAAGCCGCCTCGATGGACCTTTGAATGCAACCCGGTATCAAATCCCTCCGGCCACGACCTCCGAGATATCGAGCGCCTTCATCGACGCTGATTTTTCCTTATCCTTAATGGCATCCTCCATCATGATGAGACAGTAAGGGCATGCGGTGATCACGGTGTTTGCCTCCACACCAATGGCCTCATCCATCCGCAGGTGGCATATCCTCCCGTGGTGTTCTTCCATCCATATCCTGCCGCCGCCGCCGCCGCAGCAGAACCCTTCGTCCCTATTCCTGGGCAGCTCGACGAACCGGCCGTTCTTCACCTTGTCAACGATCTCGCGGGGCGGGTCGAAGACCCTGTTGACCCGTCCGAGATAGCAGGGGTCATGATAGGTCGTCACCCCGTCGAGGGTCGGGTTCAAGGAGATCTTTCCGTCCCTGGCGAGTTCGCTGATGAATTGCGTGTGGTGGTACACTTCGAAGTCACCCCCGAGCTGCGGATAGTCGTTCTTCAATGTATTGTAGCAATGGGGGCAGGCGGTCACGATCTTCTTGACGCCGAGCTCCTTTAAGAATTCCACGTTCCCCTGGGCAAGCTCCTGGTACTGATATTCGTTCCCCGTCCTGCGAAGCGGATCGCCGCAGCATTTCTCGTCGGGGCCGAGCACCCCGAAGGAGACGCCGGCCTTTTGCAGAATCGTGGAGACGGATTTCGCCACCTTTCTATTCCGGTCATCGAGGGAGGCGACGCAGCCGACCCAGTAGAGGACGTCAACCTGCTCTTCGGTCGCCTTCTTCACGTCGAGCCCTGCGGTCCATTCGAGCCTCTGGCTCTTGCCCATGCCATAGGGGTCGGACCTGTTTTGCAGGTTTTTGTAGAGGAGCTTCAGCTCCGGGGACACCCTGCTCAGGGTCATCGTCAGATACCTGCGCATCTCGATGGTCTTGTCGAATGTGGGGATCGAGACCGGGCAGTTGACCTGGCAGGAGAGGCAGGCGGTGCACGACCAGAGCGCTTCTTCCTGGATCACGTTGTCGAGCAGGCCCTCTTCGTTCTTGACGCCTTGTGCGGCGCGCAGCCATTCCCCCTTGAGGTCCTGGATCAGTTTTTTGGGCGACAAGGGTTTTTGGCTCAGGTGTGCGGGGCACCTGTCCTGGCACCTGCCGCAGCGCGTGCATGCGTCGAGGTCGAAGATCTGTCTCCAGGTGAAGCCGTCTATCTGGTTGATGCCGAACTCCTCGGCAGTCTCGAAATCGGCGATCGGCGTCAGCGCGCCGCGGGGTGCGTCCTCAACGCCCCTGAATAGCATATTGAGGGACGACGTGACGATGTGGAGAAGTCTGCCCGAGTAGACCACATAGGCGATCAGGCCGAAGGAGAGGAACATGTGCACGTAATAGATGACCGCGTGGATGGTGCGGACCCCCTCTTTCGAGGCGCCGAGAAAGAGGGAAGAAGTGACCCACCCCACGAAGCTGACGACTTCATACGGGGGTCTGTCGAAGGCTATGCGGGCCCCTTCAACGAGAAAGCCGGTGACGAGCACGACGAGTATCCAGAGGAGCGCGATCAGGTCGTCCCTCTGGTTGTCCAGCCGCTCCGGCCGCGTCACGTATCTCCTGAACAGGGCCATGACCACGCCGACAATGGTGGCCAGTCCGGCAAGATCGAGGATAAACGAGAAAATCAGATAGAAATCGCCGTGCAGGTAAGTGATGCCGAAGAGGGGCCTGAAGAAGTCGTCTTCAAAGGCGACGAGGCCCGTCCCTATGGCGAGAAGGAGGAACCCCCAAAAGATGAACAGGTGCATCATGCCCGGATAGGCTTCGCGGCGCCGCAGGATGGTCTTATGAAAAACCGCGCTCTTTATATAATAGGCTATCCTCTCCCACAACCGCTGGGTAAAGGCAAAAGGCACGGGCTTCCCTAACCTCCACATCCCGTAGCGCATTTTCAGGCCATAGACCAGCAAGACAAATGACATCACCATAAGCACATAGGCGATCCAGCGAGCGGTCTGACCTACGTTCCAGAAGATCTCTCTCCCGACAGGCTCCATAGTTCCTCCCTCCTCATTCTTTGAGTTCCATAATCTTATGTGAATAAAAGAACAAAAGCAATAACAAATCGGAGGGGAAGCAGGAAGGGATTTGTTTCCGTTGACAACAAAGGCCGAATCCCTATAAGATGTTGCTCAGGATGACGCAGCCGCCATGAAAGCTTTCTTCACCGACATGTTTCTCGACCTTTACGATAACTTCGCGGAGGTGTTCTTCAACATCCTCCTCATGATCGTGGTAATGATCGTGGGCTTGATCGTGAGCTGGGTCGTGCGGAAGCTCGTCGAGAAATTATTGATTCTCTTCCGTTTCGATAAATGGGCAGCGGGCGCAGGCATCATCACCTTTCTCGAAAGGGGCGGCGTCAAGGCGCAGCCTTCCACGATCATAAGCCGCATCGTTTTCTGGATATTCATCATTACCGTCTTTTCCTTCGGGCTCAATCTGGTCGGCATTTCTCAGTTCACCGAATACGCCTCACGGATCACGAGCGCGCTCCCCTACATCGTCATCTCCATGATCATCGTCATCGTGGGCATCATATTCAGCACGTTCATAGGCAGGGTAATCTATATGGCGTGCCAGAACGCGAACATCAAATACGGGGAGATCATCTCCAAGAGCGTCCACATCCTGCTGGTCGTGATCACCTTCGGCATAGTCTTCGAATATTTGGGCCTGGGGAGCACCATAATCAGCATCAGCTTTCTCATCATTTTAGGGGGTATTATCATGACCCTCTCTCTTGCCCTGGGCATTGGGCTCAGCACCGTCATCACGGACTTTATCAAGGAGAAGCTCGAGGAGAGCAAGAGCAGAAAGAAATAGGGACGAGGGAAGAAAAGGCGTTTGCGTCCGAGGCATTGCGGTCGTCCTAGAAGAGGAACCGCCTGAACCAGTTGACCGACAGGGTAATAGCCCGCTCCCTATGGCCGGGAACGGAGAAGATATGGTCCGCCCCCTTGATCAGATCGAATTTCTTCGGCCTTTTCGCATGCTCATAGATGGCCTTTCCCTCGCGGCTGGGGACCACCTCGTCGGCCTCCCCGTGGATAACAAGGACGCAGGGAACCCTTTTTGCCTCGACCAGAAGATCGTACCGCGCAAAATCCGCGTAGAGGGTGTCCCTGAACTCTATCTCGGAGAGCGACCTGTCATCTTTCTTCTCGAGCAGGTAAGGCGTGGCCCAAAGGCATAGGCACCGGACGCGCCTGTCCCGGGACGCCTTCACGAGGGAGGTGGAGCCTCCAAAGCTGCTTCCGAGGAGGCCGACTTTCCCCGCATCGAGAGATGGATGGCCGAAGACCCACTCGGCTACTGCATCCAGGTTTGCGACCCTCGCGGTGAGGGTCGTCTCCTCGATGCTCCCGTCGCTTTCCCCGCAGCCCTGGTAATCGAACCTGCAGCTCGCCATGCCCGCGGCCTGGAATGCCGCGGAGAGGGCGACATACTTGGAGCTGTCTTTTGAGCTTATCAGGCCGTGCGAAAGGATCACGCAGGGGAATTTCCCGCTTCTGTCCGGCACGGTGAGGATGCCCCTGATCCGGTAGGGACCGGACCGGATCTCACACTGCTCCGTCATTGCTGAGTTCCTTCAGTTGTTTCATTTCGTTCATTTCTTTCAGTTTCTCCAACTCCTTCATTTCCTCCAGTCGCCGGGTAAAGATCTCCTCAAGGGGGATAAGGTTTATCACGTCTTCCTTGTTATACTCAAGGAGCAGTTTCAACGCCCCCAACTGTCCTTTCTTCACATATTTTTCCCACAGGAGTATGGCTTTATAGCCGTCTATCCCCGCGGTCTTCCTCTTTATGCCGTACATCTTCTCCAGCTCTTTCAGACCGCCGCGCAGGCCCAGGTTTTTCTTCACCTTGAAGAGGTCAAGGGAGGAGCAGGCCCCTTTCAGGTCGAGATTGAAATACTTGTCCAGCGTGGGCAGATCGAAAAGATCTCCGTTAAAGGTGACGATCGTCTTCGCCCGGCCGAGCACCTGCTCCAGGTTGTCGGCGGTCACGTCGTCGCCGTAAAACTGGACGAAGCCGCCGGGCTCGCAGAAAATACCGATCACGCACACATTCCCTTGTCTATCCGTTTCAATATCGAGATACGCCTTCATCCGTAAGTACGACTCCTTTCCGGGGCTCCGTTCCAATGGTCTATTTCAGGTCTTCACCGTTACTATACCTATAATGCCGAGAGAGAAGAAGAGCATGTTGGAGAGCCAGGCGGCGAAGAGGGGCGGAAAGGCTTCCTTGTAGCCGAGGGAGAGCGCGATCGAATCGAACCCCCAGTAAGAGAACCCGACACAAATGCCTGAAAAGATCCCCTTTGACACATTCTTCGTCTTGGAATACCGCAAGCCCACCGAGAAGCCCGCGAGCACCATAATGATGTTGATGAAGGGGAAGGCGACCTTGTTGTCCAGGTCTACCATATATCTCCTCACGTCATGCCCGTTTCGCTTGAGCTTGGTGATGTACCTCTCAAGCTCCCTGTAGCTCATCTCTTCGGGGTTCTTGTCCACGATCTTGAACAGGGAAGGGGGCTCGGCGATAAGGCCCGCCATTGTCTTGTACACTGTCCTCGACTCTATCCCGTCGTTTTTGAAAGTCCTTTCCACCACATCGGTGAATATCCACTGGCCCTTTTTGTCGTCCCCCTTCCAGACGCCCGTTTTCGCGTCATATCGTTTCTGGATGGAGTAGGTGTCCGACAGCTCGAGCACGGTAAGTCCCCTGATCTCGTCTTTTTTGACATCGTAGAAGTCTATGTTGCATATCTGGTTCCCCCGCTTGAACCATATCTTGTCGTTCTTGAAAACCACGTAGGTCTGGTCTTCCTTGATCCTGACCCTGAGCACGTACTCCGCAGAGGAAGAGGTGTACGGTATGACCCACTCCGAAAGCGCGAAGGAGAGGACCATGAGGACCAGGGAGAGGCCAAGGAGAGGCTTCATCAGCGAAAACGTGCTGATCCCCGCCGTCCTTATGATGATCACCTCGTTCCCCCTTATCATCATGACAATGAGCACCAGTATGGAGATAAGGAACGCCAGGGGAAGGAGCAGGTTGAAGTTGTTGGGGATGTTGAGTGCGACATACCCCATGCCCATGCCGAACTTTGAGAACGTCCGGGTAAAAATATCCAGGTGGTCAAAAAAGTCGATCATCGTAAAAATAATGATCCCCGCAAGCTCGCAGATGAGCAGCAGTCTTATCGTGGTGCCGATCAGGTACTTATTCAGTCTGCGCATGCGGCTCCCATAGGCGTCTGAGTCTGTCAAGCACCCTCCCCCTGTCCTCGTTGTTCAACCGGGTCACGAGGTAGAAGCCGGCGAGGGAGAATATGATGTTCGGGGCAAAGCAGACAAGAAGCGGCGACGTTTCATACACTTTCCCGATGTTTTCCATGATCGCGGACAAAATATAGTAGCAGATGAAGATGAGCAGGCTGTAGACTACCCCCGAGAACTTGCCTTCCGTTTTCCTCTTGATGCCCAGGGGGAGCGTGAGCAGCGCGAAGGCGAAGATAGAAAAGGGGACGCTGAATTTCTTGTATATCTCAACGGAGAACTCGTACCTGCTCTCGCCTTTCGAGGCCGAGAAGGCCTTCCGCAGCTCATTGATGTCCATTTCATAGGGCCTTTTTCTAAACTCCCTGTTGGGGAGGACGCTCGCGAGGTTGAGGGAGAACGTGTAGTCTTTGAAGGAGAGACTCCTGTACGCGTCGGCCTGTTTTTCCCATCTCTGGAGACTGCCGTTCTTCAGCTTGAACGAGAGGTCGAGGGTGCCGGTATCGACGTTGACGGCCCCCGTCTGGGCCGTCACGGTCTGGCGGGCCGCCTCGTCTCTGTCATCGGAGATGACAACGCCGGAGAGCACCCTGTTGCGGGTGTCCACCTTATCGATATAGATGACTACCCCGGGGATGCTATCGTTGAATATCCCCTCTTTGTCCTCGATGGAGATGCCTTTCTTCGCGATATCCGCAAGGGTGGTGCGGAAGGCGTCGCTGCTCTTGCTGAGGAGGAGGCTGTTGTTCAAAAACCCTGCGAAGAAGACAGCGACCCCGAGCATGGAGATGGGCACGAAAAGATACATCAGGTTGACGCCGCTTGCTTTTAACGCGAGTATCTCGTTCTCGCTCGAAAGCCTCCCCAGCACCACCACGGTGGAGAGGAGGAACGCCATCGGAAGGGTGAACGTGAGGAAGGGGGGGCAGGAATAGGCGATCAGCAATACGATATCCTTGAAATCGACGCCCCTGTTGATCACGAGGTCCGCCATTTTTCCGAGGCGGCTCATGACCAGGATGAACGTGAATACGGCGAGGGAAAGGAAGAAGAGCAGGACAAGCTCTTTGAGCAGGTAGAAATAGAACTTTCTGCGGAAGAATCGTACCCTCTTCATCTCATAATCTACACCTGTTGTGCCGCGATAGTCAATTTTGGCAGTGATGGAGGCAGTCCTCCCGGTGACGAATCGATTCATATCGGGTAGGCAGAGAAGTGCGTTACGCGACCATCTTCTTGTCGAGCAGGCGATACTGTATCGCCTCTGCCACATGGCTTTCGTCGATATCCGCATTCCCGTCAAGATCGGCTATCGTCCTCGACACTTTGAGTATCCTGTGGTAGGCCCGCGCAGAGAGCCCGAACTTCTCGACAGCCCGCTCCAGCAGCTCCTTCGCCGTGGTATTTACGGCGCAATGCTTCTTCACCATCCGCACCGTCATCTGCCCGTTTGCATGGACCGGCCTGCCCCTGAACCTCTCCTTCTGCGGGGTTCGCGCGGCCATCACCCGCTCCCTGATCGCTTCCGAGGACTCCTCTTCCATGTCGAGGGAAAGCTCCCTTATGGTCAATGCCGGAATGGCGACCTGAATGTCGATCCGGTCGAGCAGCGGCCCTGACAGCTTTGTTCTGTAGCGGTGTATCTGTGGGCCCGAACAGATGCACGCCCTCCTTGGGTCCCCATAGTACCCGCAAGGGCAGGGGTTCATGGCAGCGATCAGCATGAAACTCGCCGGAAAGGTGACCGCCTGGGAGACGCGCGAGATGACGACGTTCCCGCTTTCGAGCGGTTGGCGCAGGGAATCGAGGATGTTTCTCTTGAACTCGGGGAATTCATCGAGAAAGAGCACGCCGTTATGGGCGAGGCTTACCTCCCCGGGACGGGGCTGAGAGCCTCCCCCGATGAGACCCGCATCGGAAATGGTATGGTGAGGGGCGCGAAAGGGCTTTTCGGAGATGAGGTACTTCTCCTGGCTCAGAAGTCCGGCTATGCTGTGAATTTTAGTCGTCTCTATCGCCTCCTCATAGCTTAAGGGAGGCAGGATAGTGGGTATCCTCCGGGCGAGCATGGTCTTTCCCGAGCCGGGCGGACCGACCATGAGCACGTTGTGGCCCCCTGCAGCGGCAATCTCGATCGCCCGTTTTGCGTGCGCCTGTCCTCTGACATCCGAGAAGTTGAGCCTGTCCTCCACCTCCGGCCTCGTCTCGATGCCCGCCGTGCCGGTAAAAGACTCAAGCCCTGAATCACCCCGAAGGTAGTGGACGATATCGAGCAGGTGGGAGGCGCCATAAATCTTTATGCCCTTTACTACCGCAGCCTCGCGCCCATTCTCCAGGGGGACGATCATGCAGGCGAAGCGTTCCTTTGCGGCGAGGACCGCCATGGGGAGCACACCTCTGGTCCCCTTGATCCTTCCGTCGAGTGAAAGCTCCCCGGTGACGAGGTGGTTCTCGATCGCGCCTTGCGTGATGATGCCCATGGCCGCAAGCAGTCCGAGGGCCACGGGCAGGTCGAAAGAAGAGCCTTCCTTCTTCACGTCGGCAGGCGCGAGATTTATGGTAATCCTGTCATTGGGGAACTCGAAGCCTGCGTTTTTTATCGCGGCCCTTACCCTCTCCCGGCTCTCCTTTACGGACGGCTCGGGAAGACCGACGATACTGAACGACGGCAGACCGTGGGATATATCGACCTCCACCTCGACCCTGATGCCGTCTATCCCGTTAAGACCCGACGTAAACACCTTCGATACCATGGAGACCCCTTCTCGTTTTCGCGCTTTTTTCGACCTATGCGCGGATCGTGTGCGCTAGGCGCTTTTCTCATCCTCAGGGGACGGCCCGCACGCCGAGGCGCCCCCGGCCGGTGTGCCGCTGCAAGAGGCGATGTTTGACGCGCCTTCCGCCTTTGCCTGCTCGATCATCCGCGCTATTTGCCTCGTTTCCTGATCTCTCCCCATATCGCAGACGAGCACACCTTGTCGGGACGCCACAATGATCAGGTTCGATACGCCGAGTACGCCTACCGGCACACCCTCCCCGTAGATCATACAGCCTGTCGTGTCCACGCAGACGGGGTTTCCCCTGAGGTAATTTCCTGTTTCATCCAACTCCATCACCCTTTGAAGCGAGCCCCACGTGCCCACGTCGTCCCACGCAAAATCGGCCTTCACCATCAACACGTTATCGGCCTTCTCCATCAACCCGTAGTCAATGGATATCTTGTGAAAACCCTTGAAGCCCTCCGCCACCTCTTGGGAACGACCCGCTGCCACGGCCCCTTCTATCGCCCGAAGCCCCTTGTAAAGCTCCGGCATGTGCCGCTCGATACCCACAAGCACCACGGCGGTGCGCCACACGAAGATGCCGCTGTTCCAGAAGTAGTTGCCGTCGGCCAGATAATGGGCAGCCTTTACCTCATCCGGTTTTTCGACAAAACGACGTACCCGGAAGCATGAGCCCGTTTGCGCGATACCGGTCCTATCCCCCGCACATATGTAACCGTAGCCTACCTCCGGCCTTGTCGGCGTAATGCCTATGGTGACAAGGTGGTCTCCCTGCCTTGCGCACCCGGCCGCTACAGAGGCGGTTGCGACAAAGGCGTCCGTGTCGGGGATATACTGGTCTGCGGGAAGGACAACCATGACCGCTTCAGGGTCCAGGCGGTGCAGAAGGAGGGCGGCGAAGCCTATGCAAGGTCCCGTATCTCTCCCCTCGGGCTCGACGATGAACTGGCCCTCCGAAAGCTCGGGGAGCTGTCGGCGCGCCACGTCGACATGCTCCGCGCCGAGCACCACAAATATCCGCTCCTTCGGCACGAGGGCTGCAACGCGCTGAACGGTCATCTGTATCATGGTTTTATCGCCGATAAGCTTGATGAAGGGCTTCGGGGTCCCGGCAGTACTGAGCGGCCAGAAGCGTTCTCCTTTGCCGCCGGCCATGATGACGCAATAGGTATGCTCCATGAAGACTCCCCTTTTTGCGCGTGACGAGAAGCTTACTCACCCACACGCGAGCCCGAGCTCATCCAGGATACGGGGCAATATCGTCGACGCGCTCCCTTCGAGAAAAACATTTGTGATAGATGAGGTAAACGGTGTGGGCGACACATTGATCTCCACTATCGCTGCGCCCCTTTTGCTCGCTAGGATTGGTACGTCGGCGGCGGGGTAGACCACGCCCGATGTCCCTATAATAATCATTACCTTACATGCGGCCGCCTCCAGGACGGCCCTGGAGCTTGCCGACGGCGGTATCTGCTCGCCAAAAAAGACGACGTCCGGCTTCAATGCCTCACGGCACCGTGGGCATACGGGATAAGGCAGCACACCCATCGATTCCTCGGTAAAAGCGCTCGTGTAGGAGCAGTTGAGGCAGACGAGACGCCGGTGGCTTCCGTGATATTCGATGACATTCACGTTTCCCGCTATTTGGTGCAGCCCGTCGACGTTCTGGGTGATGACCGCGTTGAGCAGGCCGACCTTTTCAAGGATACCCAGCGCCTTGTGCGCAGGCGAGGGCTCGGCCCGAAGGATCACATCGCCCATCTCTCTCAGCATGAACCAAACCTTATCCGGGGACCTTAAAAATGCGCGTATTTCCGCATATTCCATGGGATCATATTTTTCCCAGAGACCCTGCCCTCCACGAAACGCAGGGATGCCGCTCTCGACGGAAATACCCGCGCCCGTGAAGGCGACGCCATTTCCATGCTCCCTGATGAGCCGCGCGACTTCCCGGCAGCGTGTTTCCATTGTATCTCTCCTGTTATAACGAAGCCTTTTAGGGAATACCGCCTAGGGCTTGCGATCCCGCAGGCGTTCCTTCGATCCCCTGGCCATATCTTTGAAGGCAGGCAGTTTTCCGAAACCGTCCGCCTTTCTCACCGCCCTCTTGATCGCTTCGGCGACCACAAATTCACCGAGCAGACCCACACGGTTCACGTCCCCCTTTACCTGTCCGAGAGAGACGGCGAACACCAGGTCACCGTCAAAAGTCGTATGGACAGGGGCTATGGTCTTTATGAGGCCGCCCTGGGCCATCTGGGCGACTTTCGTCATTTCTCTCTTATTAAATTGGACATTTGTTGCCACTATGGCAAGCGTAGTGTTATCTATGCCGAATTGCTTCCGTACCTGGCCCTGTTTCACGCAATCGACGGTGCGTCCGAAGGCGAGGCTCTCTGCCGTTGTCCGCAGCCCGGCAATAAACTTTCCCGTCACATTGTCGACTACATCGCCGAAGGCATTGACAACCACCAGGGCGGCTACCGCAGCGCCGTCGGGCATGGAGACGGCCGCAGTCCCGAGTCCGCCCTTCATGGCCCTGGCCGCGGCGAAAAGTTTCCCTACTGTTGCGCCGACACCCGCACCAACGCTCCCCTCATCAACTTCGATGCCCGCGTTCAGGCACGCCTCGTACCCCATGTCCGGTGTCGGCCTTGCCCGGCAATCTCCGAAGCCGAGGTCGAATATCACCGCAGTGGGGACAATGGGGATTCGTGCCACACCTGCGTCGAAGCCGATGCCCTTCTCTTCCAGATACCTCATGACCCCGCTTGTCGCATCGAGGCCGAAGGCGCTTCCTCCCGAGAGCAGAATCGCATGGACCTTATCGACCACGTGGGCGACGCTCAGGGCGTCAATCTGCCTGGTCCCGGAAGCGCTGCCCCTTATGTCGATCCCAGCCGTGGCAGCCCTGTCGAACAGGACGACCGTGCACCCCGTATAGCCCTGGTAATCGGAGCAGTGGCCGACCCGAATACCTTCTATATCGGTTATGGCATTCAGCATATGCCCCTACAAGCCAACAAAAGCGCCCCGGCCGAAAAAAGACGCCCTCACTCCGCCGGTGAGCGCAATCTCCGCGATTTCTCGTCTATCTCCCGGCGCATCCGCTCCTTCATATCTTCGAGCTTCACCCGGATCTCGTCATACTTTATGGAGAGTATCTCGCACGCGAGGATGCAGGCATTGCGGGAGGCGTCAATACCCACCGTCGCCACAGGCACGCCTTTCGGCATCTGGACTATCGAGAGGAGGGCGTCCATGCCGAGAAGGGCGCCGCCTTTCAAGGGGATACCGATAACGGGAAGGGTCGTGTGGGCGGCAATGACGCCGGGAAGATGGGCGGCCAAAGCCGCCCCTGCGATGAGCACCTCTATGCCTTTTTCGCGGGCGCTTCTGGCAAGGGCTGCCGTTTTTTCGGGATGGCGATGAGCGGAAGCTATATCGAGCATGAATTTCACGCCTATTTCCTTCAAAAAATCGAGGCCGTCCTGCATGAGCGGCATGTCGCTCTCACTTCCAAGAAGAATCAGGACCGGTGCTTTCTCCACGCTCCTCTCCTTTCTTCTCTTGTATAGCACGGCTCTCGCATCGGGCGCAACAATTTAACCCACTTTTGGCGCTATTGACGCAGAAAAGATTACGGATTATATTATTGATCGAGTTTCAGCGCGGAGGTCGTAGATGCCCATATATGAATATGAATGTCTTGATTGCGGCAAGAAGTTTGAGATATTTCAGAAAATGTCGGAAGGGCCGTTGAAGGAGTGCAACGTCTGCAAGGGCCGCCTCAACAGGCTTATTTCCCTCTGCTCTTTTCAGTTAAAGGGGACCGGCTGGTACGTGACCGATTATAAGTCACCCGCCTCTTCGGCCAAGGGCAACGGCGCAAAACAAGCGGATAAGCACGAGGAGAAAGGGGAAGAGAAGGCGCAGACGAGGCCTGAAACCAGGTCCGAGACCGCAAAGAGCGAGATTACCGGAGGAGCGGCATGAAATCAGGAGACAGGGTGAAATTCTCTTTCGCGAAGAAAGAGATGGAGGGCGCCATTGATAGAGTATTCGAGAAAACCGTCTATATAAGAACGGATATGCCCCATCAGAAGGGCAAAATTGTCAAAAGAAGAGTCAAAGACATAAAGGCGTGAGCTAAAATAAATTTTTAAAGAATTTACTTGACAACCATCTACAAATGTATTACTTTGTAGAGAGTTGAAAAAGCTAAACCATCGGCGACGGTGGGACAGAAAGCTAGCGGGTCTCAGGTCTACTCCTCGCGAACCTTCGGAGAGACAGCCGGGCTGCCAAGGACATTACTTTCATTTTCGAAAGTGAAGGGGGTGAGAAAGGTCAACGGTAGTTCATGTTCTGGTAGTCAATTTTGAATAGCACAAGGAGGATGCATGAAAAAGATCGGTTTGTTTGCAGTTGGTTTTATTTTGGCAATCGGCTTGCTGGCCGGCGCGCCGGGCACGGCGAAGGCGCTGCCGATCGGGACCGACATGCAGTTAGCAGGATTTTCTTCCGTGGCCTTGGTGGGTCCGATCGCCACAGGGACGGTAACCATTACCGAGACCAACCCTCTTGGTGGGTCGCCATGGAGCGTGGTAGTATCAAATGCAGGAGGACCAGTCGCTGTGGCTACCGTGGCAAATGGGAGTATAGTTTTGAACAATACC
>Ga0187856_1001717_pt1 | contig 16982 bp, 12 predicted proteins | sample June2016WEW_8_40_FD_132443 | JGI IMG/M metagenome (GOLD analysis project Ga0187856, IMG submission 132443) | Peatland microbial communities from SPRUCE experiment site at the Marcell Experimental Forest, Minnesota, USA - June2016WEW_8_40 | ecosystem: Environmental > Terrestrial > Soil > Wetlands...
TGCAATTGTCAGGATGCGTCGCACTTGTAGCGGGAGGGGCCGCGGGCGCGGGCACGGTTGTTTACGTGAAAGGTCAACTCAATGAGGATCTGAATGCACCCGTCTCAAAGGTTTATGACGCTTCCCTCGCAGCACTCAAGGAGCTTGAACTCCCGATAATCGAAGACAACCACGATAGTCTTTCTGCAAAAATCAAGTCAAAGTTCGCTGACGGAGATGATGTGTGGATTCAAATCGAATCCGTCACAGCCGAATCTTCTAAAATAACACTTCGAGTAGGTATCATGGGAGATGAGAATAAATCAAGAAAAATTAGCAATGCCATCCACAAACATCTCCAGGGAACGGAAGGCGGTGGCCATTAGAAATATTTTTTTCAGGCATTATTATTGATTGTATCGCTCAATGCACCGCCATGGCGATCGGCGATTTACGGTTCATGGTCTTGGCGAGGGACTTGAAAGCGAGAGAGAAAAATGGAGAAGGGACGCCTCGATCACTCTTCAGTCCTCGCCATCAAAGCTACCGGGAAGCTTGAGAAGACATCGGAAAAATACATAACGGTTATTCCTCTGAGATCGAGAGTCTTCACCGTCTCTCCGGTAAAGAGATTACGATAAGGCGCACCCGGAGTCTCAAAGGGGATTAAGACAACAGAGTCGTTCCATACGGCTTTGCCGAGCGGTATCTTTCCAGATTTTTGTATGAGTTTTGTAAAAAATCTCGGTGTGGCTACCAGCACTGTTGAATTTTCCGCTCTGCGGGAAAACGCACAGACGTTCTCTGCCTTCACGCCACCCGCTTCAAGGGGGATGTATTCACCTTTCTCAAACAATGCTCTGTTTTCCCTTCTGTAGGTGAGGGCTTTGTATATGAGATACAGCTTTATCCGGCCGTCATCTTTCCCGGTAGTCAATTTCCTGGAGAGTTCCAATGGTCCAATCTCTAACTCGCTTTTTTTCAGTTGATCGAACAGTTTGCTTCTCACTCGATAATCTACCGGCCTTCGGTTGTCAGGGTCGACGAGACTGAAGTCCCATAGTTCTGTCCCCTGATAAAAGTCCGGAACGCCGGGGGATGTTATCTTCAGGAGTGTCTGGGAAAGGGAGTTGAGCATGCCGTAATGGGAAATCATCTTTTGGAATGGCTTAAGGTCTTTCAGAAACGTGTTGCTTGGTGTATTGTCCATGATTGCATCGATAAAAGATATCGCCGCTTCCTCATGGGCGGTGTTCGGGCTTATCCAACTTGTGTTGACCTTTGCCTCACGAATTGCCTTCACCATATAATCGCGGATACGTTTTTTGAAGACCTCATATTCAACTGCATCAGCGGCTTCATTGGGCCATGCACCGATGAGGGTCTGATACAGAAGGTACTCTTCGTTGCGGTCAGGCACGTCCTGTCCTTCGATAACAGTTTTTTTCTTTTTATTGAGGCGACTCCACCGTATCAGGCATTCACTCCACTTCTCAGGGATTTCCGAGAGGACATTGATTCTTGCCCGCACATCTTCACTCCGTTTGGTGTCATGGGTCGACGTCGCAATAAGTGCGTGAGGCCAATACTTATTTCTCTCTATGTTCTGTCCGTGAAAGGTATCCAGAGGGGTACCAAACCGTTCAGGGTTTCCGCCAACCTCGTTCAGGGAGACCATGCGGTTGTAAATATAAAATGCCGTATCCTCAATTCCCTTAGCCATCACGGGACTTGTAACCTGCTGAAATTTCATAATAAAATCAAGCCATTCTCTTTTATTCTCCTCGCTGATCTCTTCAGGATACTCAAGCAACAGGACTTCTTTCAAGAAGTCGAAGAGAGATGAACTTATGGCAGGATTCTTGCGTTTTGCCTTGGATATGGCGGGTTCGATATATTGTCTGTCTCTGTCATTTATGCTGGCAGCATTTATGTATGTCCGGTAGATGGGAAAACATGCAATAACTTCGACGATTGCCCTTGTCAGGCTGTTTAACGTGAAATCCCTTGTATGTCTGTTCTTTTCCGTAATAGTATTCAGAAAATGTCCCAGGGTGCTGATCTCGCCGGACATGGTGACCTGCATCACCAGTTTCTTTTTCTCGTATACGATATCCTGAAAATTAATGTTTGCCTTAATGAATCGGGACCAGACCTTATCAAAGCTCTTTGCATTTCCCGGCTCGACAAAGATGCCATTCAGAGAATTCAGGAAGACATAACCCGTTGTGCCGAAAATCGGCCAATCATCGGGCAGTTTTTCGCCTTTCGTGAGGATTTTTTCTCCGATGACGTAAAAAGGTTTGAATTGCGGCTCAGACGCGACTATCTCATCATACTGCCTCGACTGGCATGGCTCGAAGTCAGCCTGGTTTTCGCCAGAAGGAACATTCCCCTTGCCCCTGCCCTCCTCCTCAAAGGTGCGCCTCCGGACAAAACAACAGCGCTGAAGCCTTTTAAAATACCCGGCCGGATCATATAAACCATCTGGATGGTCAATGCGCAAACCCGTTACCTTCCCCTCTGAGATGAGTTGCAATATCAACCTGTGAGTTTCTTCAAACACCCTTGGGTCCTCCATACGGGTCGCCGCTATGTTGTTAATATCAAAAAATCTTCGGAAGTTGATCTCTTCTGCCGCGACACGCCAGTAGGAGAGCCTCCATACCTGTTCGCGGAGGAGTTCATCCAAAAGGTTAAAGCTCTTCTGGTCACCCCTGATGCCATTGAATATGCGGACGTTTTCGTCAAGAAAAGCTTTTATCTCAGGACTCTCGTCGCAAAGGGTGAGGAGACGCTTCGTGATAATCTCCTTCTCACGATGCCGTTCGGCAATCCTTTCCGGATCTTTTTCTGTATATGGCGGCAGATGCCTAAGCGCGGTGATAATACTCAGGAGTTCTATAAAGTGAGGGTCCTCGGTAGCAACGATATTTTTGAGGTCATCTATGCGGTGTTGTAATATGAAAATATAAGTGTTGTGCAGTATCGGCAGCTTGTTGTCATAATAATAGATGAAGAAAGAACCTTCCTCAAAGGACAACTGCAATTCCTGCCTTTCAAGGACCTTCCCGTATTGGTCTCCTAAAATGGGCAGGAGTATTTTATTGGTGAGCTTTCTGACCGCAGGACTCCAATCAATGTCAAAAAATTCTGCATAGTAAGAGCTAGGGCCATTTTCGAGGACATCGATCCACCAGGGGTTGTCGCTGTCGATGCACATGTGGTTCGGAACGATATCGAGGATCTGTCCCATCCCGTGTAGCTTCAGCTCACTCACGAACTCATCATACTCCTGTTCTGTCCCCACTTCCGAATTCAGTGCATTGGGGTCGACGATATCATAGCCATGGAGGCTTCCTTTGCGCGCTCGAAAATAGGGGGATGCATAAATGTCAGTGATACCGAGTTCGTGGAGAAATTCAAGGATCTTTCCTGCTTCGGAAAAACCGAAGCCATGATTGAACTGAAGCCTGTATGTCGCAACGGGTATTCTCGGAACAGGGATAAATTCCCCTTTCATTCTTCCCTCACGATCAATTGTCTGATACCAATGCTGACATGTTAAAGGAGAGCTTCTCGCCTATTGCCCGGTACACATCGACCCACTTTGCCGCGGCATCATCACCCGCCTTTGCTCTTGAAACAAATTCTCTATAGACGGTCTTCGCCATTTTGTGATAGCTATTCTGGATTTGCCAGATATTTATGGCCATGGGGAGTAATCCGAGCAGTCCTATGAACGCATAAAACTCTGTGAGGAGGGAAAACTCCGACGGCGTGTCTTGCAGTTTATCCATCATTCCTTCGCCTTTGCGTCTCAGAATGAACTCGATGCTCACGCTATCAAGTGGAACATTCCACTCGGTCATCTCGCTGATTATTCCTCTTATCTTTTCGGCGTCCATGGTCTCCTCTGAAAGAGCCTTCTTCATATCGAGGTTCAGGACAAAAGCAGCCGCAGTGCGGAACGCATCCGGCACCGGCATTCCCGCCTTATATAAAAAGACAGTCAGGGTTCGGTTACTATCATAGAGGAGACGGTAGGCGTGTTCGAACTGCTCCATGGTCTCACCGATGACAACGCTTAAGATCTTGCGCTGTTCATCCCTGAACAGATACATCAATGAGTACGTATTCATACCGAAACGATCGTCCATGAGCCTGACCGTGTCGTCAATCGCGCCTCTTTCGAAAGCCGAGACCATTTCCTGCTTCATGAGCTGATGTGTTTCATTGTCGGGAAGGGTCGTTAGCCCTCCGTTAAAGACATGGCCCCCCAAGTACAGGGCGCAGAAACTGACAATCTCCGCGTCGGTGGTGATATCCGAGGTAACGGTAACCCGTCCAACAGCAAGTTTCGTGATACCTGACTGTGTCCGTTGATAATCCTCTCTCTTTACGCTATAGCAATAAATGTGTGCGGTATCATCATATTCTTTAATGAGGGAGCTGATGGCGTAGTGAGCTGCGACCCTCTTGAGGTCCACCATGGCGGGCGTTACGAATTTCTCGTATAGATGAGCTCCGTCTCCGTGTTCGGCAAAATTGGATTTTGCCCTTGATAGTCTTTCCTTAAACGAGCTCTCAAGATCGATGCCAAGGAGTTCCTGGGCGAGTTGGATCGTCCTGCCGGCATACTGTGTTACCTGGACTGTTTCAAGGCCGGAAAGTTCCTCAAAGAACCAGCCGCAGCTCGTATACATGAGCAGGGCATGCCGCTGGATCTCCATGACTTTAAGGACAGCGGTTCTTTCGGACTCGGATAGGCGTCTCGGCGCATGTTTTGTGAGAAAGGTCCCTATCTTCTCCTCCGACCGGTCAAGTATCACTTCAATGTAATCATCCCTTGCCGACCATGGATCTTTCAGATACTCCTTCGTCCTGCCTTCGCACAGCGAGGAAAGCTGGTCTCTCAGCCAGTCAAGGGCATCGCGGAGGGGAGCCCTCCATTCCTGGTTCCAACCGGGATGTCCCCCCGAATTGCATCCGCAATTACTTTTCCATCTTTCGATGCCATGGACGCAGCTCCACGATGTGTTTTCGTATATCTGCACCTCATGGAGCGGTGGATTCTTTTCAAGGTATTCTCCGTAATTCGTGAGCCTTGCCAGGCCATTGGATTCAATGTGATAGAGGGCATATGCAAGCGCCATGTCTCCGAATTTGTGGTGATGACCGTATGATTCGCCGTCAGTAGCGATAGTGAGGATCTGGTTCCACTGCCTGAGATCAGAGAAACCCGTTGAGAGCCGACTTGCAAAGTCTTCGCCCTTGCTCAGCAGTCCTTCAAAGGCTACCGCCTTTGCTATCGGTCCATCATAAAAGAAGAGCTGCATCTTGCGGCCTGAAGGGAGCATGCAGAGATACGCCCTTGTGGGGTCAATCTTCCCGCCGTTCACATCTTTCCATTTTCCCACCCCAATTTTCCTCACCTTTGCGGCTTGATGGGGCGCAAGGATGGTAAAGGTTATCCCGCATTCCGCCAGGATATCGAGCGTCTCCATATCCACCGCTGTTTCAGGGAGCCACATGCCTTCCGGAGACCGCTTATACCTGTATTCAAAGTCCTTAATGCCCCACCGTACCTGTGTACGCTTATCACGGGAATTCGCAAGGGGCATGATAAGATGGTTGTACACCTGTGCGATGGCATTGCCGTGGCCGGAACGCCACTGAATACTCTCTCTGTCGGCATCAAGAAGTGCATCATATATCTCGGGAGAATATACCTGCATCCACGAAAGCAAGGTAGGGCCAAAATCGAAGCTTATCCTTGAGTAGTTACTCACGATTTCCCTAATGCGGCCTTCTCCGTCGAGGAGTCGGGAAGCAGAATTCGGAGCGTAGCATTCGGCACTCACCCTCTCATTCCAATCGTGATAAGGGTAGGCAGAGTCCTGTATCTCTATTTCTTCAAGCCATGGGTTCTCCCTCGGTGGCTGATAAAAATGGCCGTGAATACAGATGAAGCGTTCCATCTATCTCCCCTGGCCGATCATCCGGTAAAGAACAAAGCTGTGGCCATTCACACTGATCGTTATTCCGGAGCCCCGGGAATCTATCCTCTCCATCGCAATAGCATTATCGCCTCCCCACTGCTTGGAAGAAGATTCGAGTATCTTGTTCCATATCCCTTCGGGAAGCATCAACTCCGCTCGAGTGATATCCTCGGCAAAATTATAGAGACTGAAGACCTCATCACTGTTAACCCACCTTCTCACAAATAACGCATGCTTATCTTCGAAGATTATTATCTCCATGTCTTCTTTATTGAGATTACTGAGCGCAGGTAATTCCTTCCGAAGCCTTATCAGTTCCCGATAGAACTCGTAAAGGACTCTGTGATTGCCCTGCGCACGGAGAGCGATCGAGAGCTGAGAATGAATAAAGGTGCTTTCGGCCTGGGGGTCAGGCGCCTCCCCTTCCCATCTGAAGGAAGCGAACTCCTCTCGTCTTCCCTTTCTCACGGCTTCCACGAGCGAGGTATCGGCGTGGCTTATAAAATACTGAAAGGGCGCTGTCTCGCCATACTCTTCCCCCATGAACAAAAGGGGTATATAAGGCGAGAGAAGAACAACGCCCGCAGCAAGCTTCAACTTTTCGAGAGGTTGGGTCTGGCTCAATCTGTCACCAGCCATCCTGTTTCCTACCTGATCATGACTCTGAGAAAAGACGACAAACTGACGAGCGGGCCTCTCCTTTGAGCTGTTTCCATGCCGCCGTTTTCTGAACCGTGAATATTGTCCTGAATAGACAAAGCCATCCCTCAAGGCATTTCCCAAATGCTCTACTCTCCCAAAGTCTTCATAATACCCTATCGTTTCGCTGGTTATGAGGGCATGCAACGCATGATGGAAATCATCATTCCACTGCGCGTCGAGACCATATCCGCCTCTGGCTACAGGATTTATCACCTTCACATCGTTGAGGTCACTTTCAGCGATGATGTGAATATTCCTCCCTGATGCCTTTGCCTGCGCGTGGACAGCCTCTTGAAGTTCTTCCAGAAAGTGACGAGCGCTGAAGTCGAAGATCCCTTGCACGGCGTCGAGTCTCAAGGCATCGATATGGTACTCGTTTATCCAGTAAAGGGCGTTGTTTATGAAGAAACGCCTCACCTCGTCGCTGAAAGGACCATCGAAATTAATGGCGTCACCCCAGAGAGTTCTATACTTGCCGGTGAAATATGGTCCGTAGCGGCACAGGTAATTCCCTTCCGGTCCGAGATGATTATACACTACGTCGAGAATGACGGATAACCCTTTCTTATGGGCCGCGTTAATCAATTTCTTTAGCCCGTTTGGACCTCCATAAGTGTTCTGGGGCGCAAAGGGATATACTCCGTCGTACCCCCAGTTTCTGTTGCCCGGAAATTGAGCTACCGGCATAAGCTCGACGGCTGTTATCCCCAGGTCGGTGAGATAATCGAGATGGGGAATGATTGTTTCAAAAGTTCCTTCCGCGGTAAACGTGCCGGCATGCAGCTCATAGATGACGAATTCCTGAAGGGCTGTGCCTCGCCATTCGTGGTCATCCCATAGAAATTCATCAGGGTCTATTACCCCTGACGGGCCATGTACCCCGTCAGGCTGAAATCGCGACGCCGGGTCAGGATAGTGACCACTCTGATCCAGCACAAAGAAATATCGATCTCCCGTGTAGACACCCTCTATCGTCTCGGCAAAATAACCCTGGCCTTGTTTTTTTAGCTCGATCACCCGCTCCCCACCTGAGACTATTTTCACTGAGATCGCATCAGCCTTGGGCGCCCACACCTTAAAGGTGACGCCTCCATAGCTAACGATGCTTGCTCCTAAATCAAACCGCCATGCCTTTTGGGGAGTGCGCATCGCTCTAATCACAATTCGAGACGCTTGCCTTTATTCTCCATCGAATACCAGACGGAAAGATAATCCCTTATTTGCCTCGGCATGAGGAAGTTTGTCCTCACGTATTCCCTTGCTGCCTCGCCCATTTTTTTCGCCATCTCAGGATTATTGAGAAGTTGCCGTATCCTGAAAGCGGCGCCATCCACTGATGAAACAAGGAAGCCGGTGACTCCGTGAGTTATCTGGAGCGGGATACCTCCGGTGGCGCCGCCAATAACCGGTTTCCCCTTCCACATTGTTTCAGTGACGGTGAGGCCAAAGCCTTCCTTCAGGGATTTCTGCAGCACTACAGTAGCAATGCGCTGGAGCGCATTAATATCTTTATCACTGAAGGGCGGCAATAGGTGGAGGTAAATATCGGGATCACCTGCTGAATGCTCCTTTACTTCGTTCAGCACCATCTCACCTTCGGGATCATCCGCCGCCGCGCTTCCCACAAGGATGAGAACACATTCGTTATACTTTTTAGCCGTTCTATATGCCTTTATGACCCCGATGGGGTCCTTGAACCTGTCAAACCTCGATACCTGCAGGATGATCGGTCTGTCCAGCGGTATCTGCAGTCTTTCGACTGTCTCTCGTATCTCATCTTCTGATAAGTCTCTGTTCTTATCGCTGAGGGGATCGATGGATGGGGCAATGATGAATTCATCAACCGGCATCGTCCGAGCGAACTTTGCGACAGAAAAGATCGTCCCATCGTATTTATCGCAATATCGGCTGAGGTAATCCCAGACCTCTTTTATCGGGTTTGCTACATCTATGTGACATCTCCAGATCCATTTTCCCCCCTTTCTGAATTCAACAAGGGGGACTGGCTGCGGATCGTGGATTAAAACCGCATCTGCTTCGAGATTGAGGCTTTCCGCATTTACCTTGTTCACTTCTAAATGGTGCTGCCACATCTCGTCGGAAAATGTTTCAAGCTTACCCTGAAGGGCATTATGAAGCTTCTTTGTGATCTCAAAGAACCGCTCATCGCCTCCGATGACCTCCCATCTCGCATTGATCCCAAGTTCACTGAGTATCGGCATCATCCTGTGCAATATTTCGGCCACCCCCCCTCCCGCGCGGGTCGAGTTAACATGCAAAAATGATTTGTTATGCAATTTCTCGCCGAGCTTCTGAAGGAGCACCAGATCGCCTTTGGGCGCTATTCCTGAGTACTGAGCGATCATAGCGGCATCACCTCCATATCCTTCCTCACCTCTTCATCAACGGCTTCCATGATATGTTGTCGTATTCCGTCAAGCGTATGCATGAACGGGTCCATGGCCCGTATCTTTTCTGCGAGCTCTTTTTTTGCAAGAACCTCTTCAAACCACCGTGAAAAATCATCTTTTCCGCCAAGACGCGATCTCGCATCGTAGAAGTGATAGTAAATCGAGCCTGCATCTAAGTATCGTACCGCAATGAGAAACTCTGCGAGATTACGGGCCCTTATGCCCACGGGAAATACCATCGTTATTGTCTCATTGAAATAAAACTCATTGCCGGGCACTACCTCTTTCGACTCGGGAAAGGTTTCAAGGTAGTCATCGATTACCTCAAGGAGTTTATTCCGCAGATCAAGAATGTCCGCAAACTCATACGGGTCTATACTGGACAGATGCTCTGCAAGCACTCTTTCTTCCAGACTCTCCCCTGCCCATTGGGCAAAGTCATTGCTATATTCAAGCGAGTGTCCCTTCAAAAAATACTGATACGTATGATGATACACTGATTCACTGCTCGCTGCTTCTATGCCGTTCCAAAGCTCGCGAAGATTCTTAGCCTTCTTCCCAGTAGATTTCAAAATGTTTACGCACTGCTTAAACCTAAAGGACTCCGGTATCCTTTCCGAGCCTTCTTCTTTTTGGTCCGCCATTTTTTTCCCCCTTGCTTTTCAATTTCCGCTTCCCGTCTTCTGAAAATGGCACGCAAGGTTTCGCCTTTAAAACCGATAGTTGCCTTCTTTTGGTTTTATTTCCTCTTCACCTCACCACAATCTTCACGCCAGAGACATTCCAATTGATTACATTCATCTCTATATGGTGTGGCAAAGCAATCATAGTTTCCCTCTGCCCTTTGAATGGTCCTGATAAGTTCCGTCTTATTCATCCTTCCCGCCGCAATACCTCTCTTTTTTGCGATTTCCCTGACTTCTTGCACTTTCATAAAAAAGCCTCCCTCTGCATAAATAAACGGTTTTCCATTCATTTTCTGCCGTTCTTGCACCTTGAACCGCCTGGAAAATCTTATTGCTTGTCTGCTCGATCCGCCGTACTGCCGCTGTTCTACGAGTGTCAGACAGATCATTCATGACGTGAGCATGTAAACCAAATATCTGACAGCAAGGGAATCATTTACTCTGGTCTTTTCTCTCGACAGATTCCTCCACAAAGACCATCAACTTCTGGTCGCCCAAGGGAAATGCGTCATCGATCCTGCCCTTTACACTCATGTTTGATCTCATCTCGGGCAACGATTTCTTGGTGACCACTGTTATTTCCCCTGACTTGTCTCTGAGCTTATAGAATTTGAGAACACCGAAAAATGCTGTTCGGTCCGTGACCTCTCCTTCAATGGCGACCTCTTTCCCTGTATAGGCCGTGGGATTACTAACGATCTTTTCAATGTTGGTCGGATGGATCTGGCTGAAGTAATACCATATCCCCGCGCCTATCGCGATAACTATCAAAATCGCGATGATGATTCTTTTTTTTGCAATATTCCCCATCGCTTGCCCTCCATCACTTGTCACTTCTGGCTTCGCCCCCCTTCCGGTAATGGTACTTTCATAGTATCACGCAGTATCCCTTTGTCAAGAAAGAATCCGCAATCGTTCCCGCCTTGACATCCTTGGAGACATTGATAAACTGAGAATACGAGGATCGCCCGGATCAACGTGATCGGACACAATGGAGGAAAATAATATGCATTGGTTATGGTTTCTCATTATTGGGGCGCTGGCAGGATGGCTTGCGGGAAAGCTGACGCGAGGTCGCGGATTTGGTCTGGTGGGAGATCTGGTCATCGGGATTCTTGGAGCCCTTGTGGGAGGCTTTCTCTTTCGCCTGCTGAACGTCATTTCTTTCGGACTTATCGGTTCCCTCGTAACGGCGACCGTGGGCGCTGTGGTGCTTCTCTGGCTCGTCCGTCTTCTGAGGTGACAGGACTACGGGAGACAGACCTGGTTTTTTTACCTCTCCGAAACGCCGTCATGTCCCAAAGTGGTGAGGTGGGCCACCTCATAAAAGGCACGAAAGATGACAGAGACAGATCAGCGCGAAAACAGAAGAACGGGAGTAACAAATTGATCGAGCTAATGCAATAATTTCAAGTAACACAACCTGAAGATGCAGGATGGACATCAGACACCCTGTCAACTGAGGCGATATGAGGCAGTGTATGTTTATAGTTTTCGCGAGCATAATGCTGGCTACGGCATTTGCCTTTGCCGCTGGTCCGGACGATATTCTTGGGTTGTGGAATACTGAGAAAAGAGACGCAAAGATAGCAATCTATAAATGCGGCACAAAATACTGCGGCAACATCGCCTGGTTGAAGGAAGCGACTTATCCTGCCGGTTCAAAAGAAGGGGTGCCTGGCACGCCGGTACTCGATCATAACAACCCGAACCCGGAATTGAGGGAAAAGCCTCTTATCGGGTCGCCGATCCTTATTGACTTCGTGTTCGCCGGTGATAATTTGTGGAAGAATGGAAAAATATACGACTCGGATAACGGCAAAATATACAACGGCAAAATGACACTCGTTTCACCTGATCAATTGAACGTGAGGGGCTTCATCGGCATATCGATCATCGGCGGGACAACGACATGGTCACGCGCGATAGCTGGAATGGAATAATATCCCTGCTTACCTTTTTATTCGCCCAGGCCTAGCGCTCAACAAAACTTAGGTCAGCGTTTCATGCCGTCCCACAAGAGAGAAATAGACAAGGCGGTGCCACTCAAAAATTCCGGGAGAAATGCAAAACGATTTCGTCTCCGCCATAATGGCCGTCTCGGATCTCGGAAAAATTGTAATTGTAGGCGAGCTGCATGCGGGTATCAAAGAAAAAGCCTGTGGTCAGCCGCGCTCCCAACGATGAGACGACGTCATTTTTCGAGGAGATATCACTTCCAATCTGCCTCAGGCGATCAAGCCAACCAACCGAGGCATCAAGGCTCAGATAAGTGAAAAAGAGCGCCTCCCACCGATACTCGCCGGCGGCTACCAGGTAGTGTTTGGGGAAGTACTCCTGAATGATCGATCCCGGCAGGATCGGCCGCCACGCGGAGCCGTATTCCTCTCCCATAGTCTGAACCCCGCCACCAACGCGGGGCGCCGAGAAGCGATCGAGATTGTTGCCGATTCCACCGTGCAGCGAACCGACCAGCCGGTATCGGTCGCTGTCCACACCGGGAACCCCTCCCGCCGCCAGCAAATAACCGGCGAATGAAAGGTAATTCCGGCCGCCGTCTGCAGACTGCGAGCCGTTCACCCCCCAGTTGTTCCAGTCGAAGCGGTTGCCCTGAATCAGATCGGCACCGGCTGCGAACCCCTGGTGGGGTAAGGACAGCAAGTTGCGCTCGAAGGCGTCCCATCGCAACTGCAAATGTTCGCGAAGCTCGAAGGTATTCTCCGGGACCACAAAGTTACCGGCAGTGTCTGAGCCTTTGGCGAAGTAAAGGAAGCCGGGCTCGATGGTCAGGTCAACGGCCAGCATGTTGTCGGGGTGACCGGGAGACACATCCCAGCGGCATCCCAGGCCGAACCCCGTCCGGACATACCCCCAGAGCAGCTCCTCGGATTTCACGGACTCACCGTCCACTAATTCGTATTGGGCAAAGGGGAGGGTGTAGCTGTTAAACGTTACCACCCATTCGAACGGCCTCCGGTAATCAAGGGCGTGAGAGAAAAAGATATCGTTGTACACTCCGACTATATCGGCCCGAAGAAGAGTTTCGTCATTTGGACGGCGCCATAAATAAATGTCGCCAAAGGGAATGACTCCGCTATTGTCCGCTCCCGGTGTATAAAACGCCACGCCCAAATCCGTAGCGGTAACCAAGCGCCGATCGCTGGGCTGCACCGTTATCTCCCGGCCAAAGACATTCGTCCGAAATCCTTCGCCAGCACGAGGGGTACGATAGTCGGGACTGTCCGGCTGCAGCACGGACAATTGTTCATCTTGCGTAGCGGCCAGCGGTGCCTCTTCCGCCCGGGCCGCACTAATTCCAAAGCCCGGCATGGCACCGACCAGAAACAGACAACAAAACAGGACTCGCGGCAGTCGAGAGAACCTCCACGGATCTGTCATCGGCTTCGCTCCATAAAGTATTTCTCCACCCCATTCTCACAGGTTGGCCTCCGGCGATATTTATTGAAGCCTGGTAACGGTTTCGGGCTTGAAGCGTACATGAGCTGCTATTTCAGAGATCCCGGGGATCGCTCTGATAGTCTATCTCCTCCAATGCATCCACGGATCCTCCTCCAATTTCGAACAATATATTAGAGCGAGCTGGAGCGCGCGCAATTCACTTTGAATGCTCGAAATTTCCTATTATACATAAAAAGATATCGTGTTTTATGATTTTGTCAAGTTATTCTTCTTTGAAGTTTCCCGAAACCGAATCGGAGCTGGAAATCGTCGACCCAGAGGCATCATCTGCTTGTCTCGTATACGCAGTTTCAATGGCCGTGCGCTGAAGGATAAGGCTGCTGCAGGCCCGAGGCAAGATACTTGAGACGATGACCTGAAAGCCTTTAAGGACCAAGATAATGATGCCGCCCGCGCGGTCGGTCTCATTTACTCTCCAGATTCATTTGACTCGTATCTATAAAGCAACCGCCGGCAGCGCGCCTCCACACTGCAGATGGAAACTGCATCCTCTGCTCAGCAGCCTCACCTGTCGAGCCATTTGAAGAGCATGGGGAAAAAGGCTGAAATCAGGTTATCTGGTAAACTGAAAGCACCATGGTCAAAAACAGAAGAACGGGACAGGTACTCCATGTTGGCACCACAGGAGATGGTCGCCGCTTAATCCCCGTTTTTCCCTTCTCTCCAACTATGGCGAAAAGCAGAGATAGAAACGTATCGAATAATACAGAGGATTGTTGTCAGTATCCCGCCTTGAAGGGATCGACCAAAATGATGACTTTCTTCTTGCCATTTTTATTTTTTCTCCTGGTGATTGCGGGCTGTTCTCGCAAAAAAGAAGAAGTCCCTCTGCCGGCAGGGGAGGAGGGTGGCGAGGCCCTTGTCAGCCATATTCGTGAGCCATGGACCGGGGACCTGGATGAGATTCTCAGGCAGAGGCGTGAGGTCCGTGCGCTTGTATGTTTCAGCGACACGAATTTTGCCGTTGTAAGGGGAAGCCCGCAAGGACTGGAGTATGAGCTCTTGCATAACTACGAAACTTTCCTGGACAGGGAAGGCGGCCGAAGGAAGGGGAAGCCCCTGTTTGTCTTCATACCCGTGCCCCGCGAGCAGATCATCCCCTTGCTCCTTGAGGGAAGAGGCGATATCGCTGCGGGCCTGACCATCACTCCTCAGACGGAAAAGCTCGTAGCCTTTACCACCCCGTACATCACGGATGTCAGCGAAGTCATTGTGATGAGGAAGGGGGTGAGCGGTCTCCGCAGCCTTAAGGACCTGGCGGGAAGGAGGGTGCATGTTGTTGCCGGAAGTGGTTATGCCGAACACCTCAGGGAGCTGAATAAACGATTCCGGAAGGAGTGGCGTAGGCCCGTCCGCATTGCCGAGGCAGACAAGGTATTGGAAGCGGAGGATATCCTCGAGATGGTGAACTCAGGGATCTTCCAGATAATGGTCGTTGATCAGTATATCGCCGATCTCTGGGCCCGCGTCCTGCCGGATATCGTTGTGCGGAAGGACATTGTCCTGGCCACGGGGTCGACTATCGCGTGGGCGGTGCGCAAGGAAAACCCCCAACTTCTCGCCAGTCTGAACGGGTTCATTAAGGCAAAGGCAGGACAGGGCAGCATGCTCAACAACCTGCTCTTCAACCGATATTACGGCAGCACGAAGTGGATCCGGAACCCCATCACAACGTCCGAGATGCTGAAGATCGTCAAGTATCAGTTTTATATCAAAAAATACGCAGAGCTGTATGGTTTTGACTGGCTCAAGATCGCCGCTATGGCCTATCAAGAATCCCATCTGGAACAGAATGTCCGAAACCGGACGGGCGCCGTAGGCATCTTGCAGGTACTTCCCCAGGCAGCGGCTGAGGTGGGGATACGGAATGTCGCCGGCACCGAAAACAACATCCACGCCGGCATAAAATATCTCAATTATCTCAGAGAAACCTACTTCAATGATCCGGCCATAAGTCCAGCCGACAAGGTCGATTTTGCCCTCGCCGCCTATGACGCCGGGCCTGCGAGGATAGAGTCACTGCGCAGGAAAGCGGCTGACATGGGGCTCGACCCGAACAAGTGGTTTTTCAACGTGGAAAGAGTGGCTCTTCGGGAGATCGGCTGGGAGACCGTTCAGTATGTGGCCAACATATATAAGTACTTCATCGCTTACAAGTCGGCGGATAGAATCATCCAGGAGAAACGTATCAAACGGCGAAAGGGGAGAAAAGACTCATGAGCAAGCGCTCTTCATCTTTGCGGGATTCGCTTGGGTATCTCAGTGAAGGGTCCAAAAACAACCGTATCTGTCAGCCAACTTGCAATCTGGCTGATTATTGCAAGTTGGCTGACAGACTTCGCAACGACATTTCTTTTTTCATCTGACCCTTTTTCATTCTTCATTAGTGACGGTGTTGGAACTGTTGGTGTGGAATCCGTTTATAGTTCCAAGGACGACCATTCCACATGCGACTCCCGTAGTATCCTCTCCACCCTGGGTTTACATGCCGATAGAACCCTGGGACACCACGACTATAGTAACCCCAGCCCCGATCATAATACCGGGAGCGATACCAATGACCGTTCCATAGCTGCCACCACCAACCATTCCAGAAAAAGAGGTCTACCCCAATATCAGGAGCAACGTAAACACCAGGGGCATTAGGCATCGCTATCACATCTGGTGGCGGGGCAACGATGGGCGGCGGCAGACCAATACCAACGTTTACACTTACCCCTGTCATCGTTGGAATAGGAACTAACATCAAAACAAAAACCGAAGCGGCAAACAATATTACCTTCTTCATACAGCCTCCTGTTCTCAAAATATCCCAACTAATGTCAGGATTTAATTCTCATTTGCAAACGCATTCCTGATTTTCTCGGAATTGGCTGTTCTTTCAGCGTATCTTTTCATACAATCTCGGATAGTTTTCGAAATTGCATCTGACAAACCCACCACCACTAATATAAAGACCTCCTTCATAAACAGGGGAGGGACTTGTGTTGTCTTCAAGGAGAACTAAATCATTAGTTCTTCGGTTCCGATGTATTATTGCTTCGTATAGATTGCAATCATTGTCAGAATACCTAGAACGTTAATCCTGATTGCATTCGGTACCAAAGTGGAAGAACATGTCTTTGGTTTTGGTAGGGATATCAACTAATTGAGGTTTAGTGCTCACACCTTCATTGTTGCAATATTTACCTTGCCTGACAAAAACTTTCCATCACGGTAGGGATACCCATTACTGAGCTCCGCCCGCAGTCGCCCCCGGTGGCAGCGTGTGCTGCGTGGCTCCGGGGGAGATCGTCCGGTTGCTCGGAGTCACCGTAATGGATGAAAGTTATCCGCGCCGAGTAGTCGTAAAGGTGGCCGTTACCGTTGTGTTCGCGTTCAGTGAAAATGAGCACGTCCCGGTCCCCGAACATCCTCCTCCCGACCACCCTGAAAAGGTTGATTTTTTTGTTGCGGGTGTGGCTGTTAGCGTGACAACCGTGCCTTCATTGTAACTACCTGAACAGGTTGTGCCGCAGGTTATCCCCGAAGGAGAACTCGTTACTGTTCCAGAACCACTTCCAAGCTTGCTTGTGGTGACGGTATATTGCTGAGCAGTGGCGTCATTTACCTGATTGGAGTATGCGCTCTGATTTCCCGCCGTGTCGTAGGCGGTAACTGCAAAATAGTAAGTAGCTCCAGCGGTCAGGTTTGAGACTGTATAGGTTGTCACATTCCCAACA
>Ga0187856_1001722_pt1 | contig 16964 bp, 15 predicted proteins | sample June2016WEW_8_40_FD_132443 | JGI IMG/M metagenome (GOLD analysis project Ga0187856, IMG submission 132443) | Peatland microbial communities from SPRUCE experiment site at the Marcell Experimental Forest, Minnesota, USA - June2016WEW_8_40 | ecosystem: Environmental > Terrestrial > Soil > Wetlands...
AATCCGCCGGCAAATCGCCGCCACCTTGTACGCGGTGGTCTGCCAGCGCATGGTCGGCACTCTGGACGGCAAATCAACCCCGGCTTTGGAAATCCTCATCAACACACCGATGGTCAAAAAACTCCTCGAAGAAAACCGCCTCGACAAATTGCCCGCCGCCATTGAAACGAGCCTGGATGATGGCATGCTCACGTTCAATCAGTCATTATTCGATTTGGTCAAGGCGGGACGCGTGACCGAGAAGGAGGCCATGTCCAAGGCCAGCAATCCCCAGGCGCTGGAAATGAATTTCAAAGGCATCTTCCTGGATGAAGGTCGTCGTATCATCAGCAGTTGATTCGACGTCTGCTGAATAGGCCATAAAAACCGCAATTGACTTAATCTCGACCTGGCGTATCGTTTTTTCGTCATGCGAGTGTCGAAGAAAACTGATTATGCGCTGCGCGCCTTGTTCACCTTGGTGGATCATTTCGGCGGCGCACCGATACCGATTCGTGAGCTGGCCCGGCGGAACGACGTTCCCAAACGCTTTCTTGAGCAAATCATGCTCAAACTCAAGGCGCAGGGTTGGGTGGACAGCGTGGCAGGTGTGCGCGGCGGATATGTGCTCGCCAGAAACCCAGGCAAGATTACGATGGGCGAGGTGGTGCGGCTATTTGACGGTATTTTAGCGCCGATTGATTGTGTTTCGGTCACCGGTTACAAGCGGTGTTCACAGGAGCCGGTTTGCCGGTTCAGACGGGTGTTTCTCGATGCACGCAATTACGTTGCCGGGTTGATGGAGCACGCAACGCTCGCCGAAGTTTCCAAGGGCGTGCCAGTGTCAAAACAGGAGATTTCGTCCGGTTTTATAGGCGGGGAAGGCATTTAGAAAAAAATTCAAAAAACCAATTGACAAATCTGGCCAGTCGCGGATAATAACGACAAATTAAGTCGTTTATAGAATGAAGAATGAAATTAACCAAATAGCTTCAAGTTGCTGCGTTTGGCGGAAGTTTGCGGCCACTGGAGCAGCGGCTTTTATTTCGTTAGAATGACGATAAGAAAAGTCGCTATTAAAAACATCAATCTGGCTTTGTAAATTAGTTTGAAATTTTATTGATATGAGTTTGATTCAGATTAAACCGGAGAAGGACGCCGACGAGAAATTAAACTGGCTGGAAGTCGTTCGTCGGCAGGTTGGATCATTGCGCTACGGCGTGGTGCAAATCATCGTTCACGATTCACAAGTTACGCAGATAGAAAAAACCGAGCGTGTGCGGCTGGAGAAAACCCACGCTCAAGCCATTTGGGCCGACCGGAGAGCTGGAGCCTGAAACAAACGAATGCCGGCCGGACAACCGGCAGGCGAAATAAAGCAACAAACAAAGACAACATGAAACTAAATCAGTTGATTCTTGCGACCTTTGCCGGGATGCAGCTTGTCTTCCCCACATGGTCTGCCGATGACACGGCCACCAACTCCACTGGCGCCGTGCAAGCCAAAATCCCCGCTTACACTGCGAGTGGCGGGACCACCCAGTCCGTGGAAGCGGCGGAGATTGAGGCCTTGAAGAAAGAAGTCCAGGAACTCGGCCAAAAAGTTCAGGCGCTCGAACATCAGCGCGAGTTGGACCAGCAGACCAACACCAACACTGCCCAGCAGCAAATTCAGGATCTTGACCAAAAGCTGCGGATTCTCGGACGCCAGCGCGAACTGGACCAAGAGTCCGCCGCCGCTCTGGCCAAAACCCAGCCACGCATCATGGTCGGCGCGAATGGTTTCAGCTTCGGTTCCGCCGATTCAAATTTCGTGGTGGCCCTGCACGGCGTGGTGCAGGTGGACAGCCGCACCTTTCAGCAAAACGACAAGGTGCCGGGCAACGACAGCATTTTGTTGCGCCGGGCGCGCCCGATCCTTTCCGGAACCGTGTTCCGCGACTTTGACTTCCTTTTCGTGCCTGATTTTGGGAACGGCACACCCGGAGCCTCCAGCTCTGCGACCACGCCGAGCATTTACGACGCCTATGTGAATTATCGCTACTCGCCGGCGTTCCAGATCCAAGCTGGCAAATTCAAGGCACCGGTCGGGCTGGAGCAATTGCAGGCGGACGTCAACACCTCTTTAAATGAACGTTCGCTGGTCACGGACCTGGTGCCGAACCGGGACCTGGGTTTCGAACTGCACGGTGACATTGCCGGCGGCGTGTTGAGTTATGCGGCCGGCATCTTCAACGGCGTGGGCGACGCCCGCAACTCGAGCAACATCGGTTTTCAGGATGACCGGGAATTTGACGGGCGATTGTTCATCCAGCCATTCAAGCAAACCAGCCTCAAGCCCCTTCAAAACCTGGGCTTTGGCGTTGGCGGCAGTTGGGGTGATTCGTCCATCACCAACACCCTCGAATTGCCAAACACGACGGGCGGGTCACAGCCGGGATACTTCACGGACGGGCAGCAGCAATTCTTCGCCTACACCAACGGCGTGGTGGCCGCCCGCTCTCACTGGCGGCTGTCACCGCAAGGCTATTATTACTATGGCCCGCTGAGTTTGATGGGTGAATATACGATTTCCGACCAGGACGTACGCAACGGTGCACATTCGGCGGATTTGCAAAACACCGCCTGGGAAATCTCCGGCGGCTGGGTGTTGACGGGCGAGGACGCCACGTTCAACGGTGTGACGCCGAAGCATCCGTTTAACCCCCATAACGGTCAATGGGGAGCATTGCAGGTGGTGGGACGTTACGCGGAACTGGACGTTGACAACGCGGCTTTTCCATTTTACGCGAATCCGGCGGCATCGGCTTCCGAGGCACGGTCATGGTCGGCAGGATTGAACTGGTATTTGAACCAGAACATCCGGGTCAACGCCAGTTTCTCCCATACCTCATTTAGCGGCGGTGGCAACGCCACCGGCAGCGCGGCCGCATCTCCGCCGGGCAGCGTTACCGGTCATTCAGAAGACGTGTTCTTCACCCGCGTGCAAATCGGCTTTTAACCAAAAAATACGACCCCATGAAAACATTCCTGAAAATTCTTGTTCCGCTGGCTTTCTCCCTTGCCGTTGCGGCCAGCGCAAAGGAAATCAAACTTCTGAATGTCTCCTACGACCCCACCCGCGAGTTGTATCAGGATTACAACGCTGCGTTCGCCAGATATTGGAAGGCCAAAACCGGCGACAACGTGGTCGTCGCGCAATCGCACGGCGGTTCCGGCAAACAGGCGCAGTCCGTCATCAACGGTCTCGAAGCCGACGTCGTCACGCTCGCGCTGGCTTATGACATTGACGCGATTTCGCAACAGGCAAAGTTGCTGCCCGCCGACTGGCAAAAACGTCTGCCGGACAACAGCACGCCTTACACCTCGACCATTGTGTTTCTCGTGCGCAAGGGAAACCCGAAAGGCATCAAGGATTGGGACGACCTCGTGAAGTCAAACGTGGTGGTCGTGACGCCGAATCCGAAAACCTCCGGCGGCGCGCGCTGGAATTACCTCGCCGCGTGGGCTTACGCGCTCGACAAATATGGTCATGACGACGCCAAGGCGCGCGACTTCGTCAAGCGGCTTTACAAGAACGTGCCCGTGCTCGATTCCGGCGCGCGCGGCTCAACCACGACGTTCGTTGAGCGCGAAATCGGCGACGTGTTGCTCGCGTGGGAAAATGAGGCATATCTCGCCATCAAACAATTCGGCGCGGACAAGTTTGACATCGTTACCCCGCCGCTGAGCATCCTGGCCGAGCCGCCGGTGGCCGTCGTGGACAAGGTGGCGAAGAAGCACGGGACGACCGAGGTGGCGAGGGCTTATCTCGAATACCTTTACTCCGACGAAGGCCAGGACATCGCCGGCCGGAATTTTTATCGTCCGCGCTCGGAAAAGGCCGCGGCGAAATATGCCAGCCAGTTCAGCCCGGTGAAACTCGTTACCGTGGACGAGGTTTTCGGCGGCTGGCAGAAAGCCCAAAAAAACCATTTCGCCGGCAACGGGGTCTTTGACCAGATCTTCCAACCATAAAACCGGTTCGTGGTTCCTCTGCGATGGGGGTGGCGGCCGGTAAAGGCCGACCGTCGCCCCACGCAAAAGAGAGACCCCCGGCCCAATCGAAAACGTTATGTCAATCGTTGCAACTCAATCCCAAATCGCCGCCCAACCGCCACTGGCGCGCCAGCGTTCCATCGCCGACCTGCTTGCGCCGCTGGATCAAATCGCCGCCCATTCACCCAACCTCGTGGCGAACCACGACGCCATTTTTGAAACCGGGGGTGAGACTTACACCCTGCCGCGATATTTGTTTGTTGGGCCGAAGGGCGGCGACACGCCGATTCGCATCGGGATTTTTGCGGGCATTCATGGTGATGAGCCGGAAGGCGTGCGCGCGGTGGTTCAATTTCTCAAATTGCTGGAAGCCAGGCCGGAACTGGCCGCCGGTTATTATTTGTCGTTCTATCCGGTCTGCAATCCGACCGGCTTCGAAGACGGCACGCGCCACTCGCGCAACGGCAGGGATTTGAACCGCGAATTCTGGAGCAACTCCAGCGAACCCGAAGTCCGGCTGTTGCAGGCCGAACTCATTTCGCGTTCCTTCAATGGCATTATTTCGCTGCACACCGATGACACCAGTGACGGCTTTTACGGCATCGTGCGCGGCGCGACGTTGACCAAGCATCTCATTGAGCCTGCGTTGCAGGCCGCCGGGAAATTTCTGCCGCGCGACCGGCGTCCAATCATTGACGGCTTCCAGGCGCGCGACGGCGTCATCCGCGATGCTTACGATGGCGTGTTGAGCGCGCCGCCGAAAGTACGGCCGCGTCCATTTGAAATCATCCTCGAAACGCCCCAGGCGCCGCCGACCTTTTTGAAGGAATGCGCGTTTGTCGCGGCGCTCAAAACCATTTTGACCGAATACCGCAAATTCATCGCTTACGCACCAAACCTGTAACATTAACATTATATGAGCCGAATATTCAATGACATTACTGAAACCATTGGCAACACCCCGCTCGTGCGCCTAAACCGCACGGCGAAAAAGCACGGCGCCATCGCCGACGTGCTGCTCAAACTCGAATTCTTCAACCCGCTCTCCAGCGTCAAGGACCGCATTGGCATCGCCATGATTGACGACGCGCTCAAGTCCGGGGCCATCAGCCAGGGCACCGTGCTTATCGAGCCGACCAGCGGCAACACCGGTATTGCGCTGGCGTTCGTCGCGGCGGCGAAGGGGCTGAAACTCATTTTGACGATGCCCGAAACGATGAGTCTGGAACGCCGAAAACTGTTGAAAATTCTTGGCGCGAAGCTCGTGCTTACCGAGGGCGCCAAGGGCATGAAGGGCGCCATTGCCAAGGCCGAGGAACTGAATAAACAAATTCCCAACAGCTTCATTCCCCAGCAGTTTTCCAATCCAGCCAACCCGGAAATCCATCGCAAAACCACCGCCGAGGAAATCTGGCGCGACACTGACGGCAAGGTGGACTTTGTCGTCGCGGGCGTGGGCACCGGCGGCACCATCACCGGCATTGCGGAGGTCATCAAGAAACGCAAGCCGTCATTCAAGGCGGTTGCCGTTGAGCCGGCAAAGTCGCCGGTCATTTCCGGCGGCGCGCCCGGCCCGCACAAGTTGCAGGGCATCGGGCCGGGTTTCATTCCGGCGAACTTGAACACCAAAATCGTGGACGAAGTCATCAAGGTGAACGAGGAGGATTCCGGCCCGATTTCCAAGGAGGTCAACCAGCTAGATGGCATTCCCATCGGCATTTCCAGCGGAGCGGCGGTCTGGGCGGCGTTGCAGGTGGCCAAACGCCCGGAAAACAAGGGCAAAACCATCGTGGCCATTGTGCCATCGTCATCCGAACGCTACCTTTCCACGTGGCTGTTCACTGACATCAACACTGACGCCGACGACGTCAGCAATCTATTTTCGCGTGATGCATAATTGCATTCAACCAATTCCACAATATCATTAACAACCAACGAGTCATTTAGATTATGAGCATTCAAACAAAAGGTCTTAGCACGCTGGCGCTGCACGCCGGCCAGGTCCCCGATCCCACCACCGGTTCACGCGCCGTGCCGATTTACCAGACGACGTCCTACGTCTTCAAAAATACCGAGCACGCGGCGAATCTTTTCGCCTTGAAGGAATTCGGGAACATTTACACCCGCATCATGAACCCGACCACCGATGTTTTCGAACAGCGCATTGCCGCGCTGGAAGGCGGCACCGGCGCGCTCGGCGTGGCGTCCGGTTCGGCGGCCATCACTTTTGCGCTGCTCGCCATCACCCGGGTGGGCGATGAAATCGTGGCGGGAAACAACCTTTACGGCGGCACTTACCAGCTCTTCCATTATACTCTGCCCAAGCTGGGCCGCACGGCGAAGTTCGTGAACTCCCGCGACCCGGAAGCGTTCCGCAAGGCCATCACGTCCAAGACCCGCGCCCTCTACATCGAGACCGTTGGCAATCCCAAGCTCGACGTGCCGGATTTTGAGGCGATCGCCAAAATCGCGCACGAGGCCGGTCTTCCGCTCGTCGTGGACAACACGGTCGGCGTCGGCTTGGTGCGGCCGTTTGATCACGGCGCGGACATCATCGTCACGTCGGCCACGAAATACGTCGGCGGTCACGGTACGTCCATTGGCGGCGTCATCGTGGATTCCGGCAAGTTCAAGTGGAACAACGGTAAGTTCCCCGAATTCACGGAACCCGATCCGAGCTATCACGGCCTGGTTTATTGGGATGCATTGAGCAACGTGCCCGGTATGGGCAACGTGGCCTTCATCCTCAAGGTGCGCGTCACCCTGTTGCGCGACATCGGCGCGGCGCTCAGTCCGTTTAACTCGTTTCTTTTTTTGCAGGGACTGGAAACGCTGCCGCTCCGCCAGAAACAACATTCCGCCAACGCGCTCGAAATCGCCAAATGGCTCAAGACGCATCCGCTCGTCAAATGGGTCACCTATTCCGGTCTGCCGGACGATCCCAGCCACAAGGTTGCCGCGAAGTATCTGAAACACGGCTTCGGCGGTCTGGTTGGCTTTGGCGTCAAGGGCGGACTGGAAGCGGGTAAGAAATTCATCAACTCGGTGAAGCTGCTCTCGCACCTGGCCAACATCGGCGATGCCAAGAGCCTGGTGATTCATCCGGCTTCGACCACACACTCGCAGTTGACGCCGGCCGAATTGGAAGAAACCGGCGCCACGTCGGATTATGTCCGCCTCTCCGTTGGTTTGGAAGACGTGGAGGACATCAAGGCGGACATTGATCAGGCGCTCCAAGCGTCTCAAAGTTAAGCCTGAAACATCATGTCCGACAAACTTTTTGACAGCAGCGACAACGCCCGGCACGCCAATCCGTTGCGGCATGTGCAATCAGTCGTGCTGGACGGCGTGTTGAAGCTGGAGCTGGGTGGCGAATTGTCGGGCGTGACGGTGGCGTACGAGACCTACGGTCAACTGAACTCGGCCCAAGACAACGCCGTGCTTGTCTGCCACGCCATCAGCGGCGATTCGCACGTTGCCCGGCACAATGATGAAGACGATCCCGGCTGGTGGGACATTGTGGTTGGTCCCGGCAAGCCGATTGACACGAACCGCTTCTTCGTCATCTGCCCGAATCTGCTGGGCGGCTGCCGGGGCACGACCGGCCCTGGCAGCATCAATCCCGCAACGGGAAAACCCTATGGCCGGAGTTTTCCCACGGTCACCATCGGCGACATGGTCGAAGTGCAGCGCCGGCTGCTGGAACACCTGGGCATCCGCCGGTTGCTGGCCATTGTCGGCGGCTCGGTTGGCGGACATCAGGCGTTAACCTGGGCCACGCGCCATCCCGATTGGGTCCGCGGCGTCATCCCCATTGCCACCTCGCCGAGACTGACCAGCCAGTCGCTCGCGTTTGACGTGGTGGGCCGCAATGCCATCCTGCATGATCCGCATTTTCACGGAGGGCAGTACTACGACAAACCGCACGGTCCCGACGTCGGCCTGGCCATCGCGCGGATGATCGGCCACATCACCTATCTCTCGCGCGAGGCGATGACCGAGAAATTCGACGCCAATCGCCTCCACCCGCGCGACGTCGCGATCCAGTTTGAAAAGAAATTCTCCGTCGGCTCGTACCTGGGTTATCAAGGCACGAAATTTGTGGAGCGTTTCGACGCCAACAGCTACCTGACGCTTTCGCTGGCCATGGATCTGTTTGACCTGGGCGGCATGCCCGAACAACTGGCCGCCGCGTTTCGCAGCGCCCGCTGCCGCTGGCTTGTGATCAGCTTTTCCGGCGACTGGCTGTTTCCGCCCGACCAGTCCCGCGACATCGCCCAGGCGCTCCTTGCCAACAATGCCGAGGTCAGCTACTGCAACGTCCAAAGCAACTGCGGCCACGACGCCTTCCTGCTGCCGGATGACCTGGCCGCCTATGGCGAAATTATCCGGGCTTTTTTGGACAACCTCTCCGCGGTCCCCAACGCGGCCGCCGCCGCACAAGACGAGCCGCACGCCCCGACCAGCATATTTCATCAACGCCGTCTCGACTACGACCGCATCGTTGAACTGATTCCGGGCGGCGCGAGCGTGCTCGACCTCGGCTGCGGCTCGGGAAGATTGCTGGCGCGCCTCAAGGAGAAAAATCACCGGCGGTTGGTCGGGGTGGAACTGGATGAACAAAAAATTCTCGCTTCCCTCCGCCGCAACCTCGACGTCGTCCAGGCCGATTTGAACCAGGGCCTGCGTTCTTTCGCCGATCAACAATTTGACTGCGTTGTGCTTTCCCAGACCCTGCAGGCGGTGCATGACGTGGAGGCCGTCATCAACGAAATGCTCCGCGTCGGGCGCACCGGCATCGTCAGTTTCCCGAATTTCGCCTACCACAAACTGCGCCGCATGCTCGCCGAGGACGGCCGCGCTCCCAAGTCCGCCGGCGTGTTGCATTATGAATGGCACAATACGCCCAACATCCGTTTTCTTACCATTGCCGACTTCGACGACTTCTGCCGCAGCAAGAACGTCCGGGTGTACCGTCGGATTGCCCTGGATACGGAGGCCGGGGTTGAAGTCTCGAATGATCCGAATCTCAACGCCGATCTGGCCATCTTCGTGATCAGCCGCGAGAGCCGGACAATGTCATCATCGGAACAGCGTCCGCCCGCCGGGGAGGCCCGCAGACAAGTTCAATTTTAAATGTTGAAGAACAAAAAGATCGTATGAACGAAACCCCCGCCACCAAGGTCACCGCCAACGAATTGCTCAAGGAAAACGGGCCTACCCTCGCCGGGACCGTCGCGTCCACGCTGGCGGACCCGCAGGCGAACCATTTTTCGGAGGATGACGTGCAACTCCTCAAATTTCACGGCGTTTACCAGCAGGACGACCGCGATTTGCGCAAGCAGGGCAAAAAATACATCATGATGATCCGCGGACGCATTCCCGGCGGCGTGATGACGCCGAAGCAGTGGTGCGTGTTCGACGACCTCGCCTCGCAATACGGCAACAACACGCTCCGCATCACCACGCGCCAGAGCATCCAATTTCACGGCGTCGTGAAATCCGGGCTGCGGGCACTCATCAAAAAAATCAACGAGTCACTGCTCTCCACGCTCGCCGCGTGCGGCGACGTGAACCGGAACGTGCTCGCGCCGCCCACGCCCGCCTACACCAGCGCACGCCAGCAGGTGTTCGAGGATTGCGTCCGCGTGGCCGGGGCACTGCGTCCGCAGACCAGGGCATATCACGCCATCTGGATTGACGGCGTGCAGCTCAACCTTGACGACCCGGCGAACAAGGATTTCACGGACCCGCTCTACGGCAAAACTTATCTGCCGCGCAAACTCAAAATCGCCTTCGTAATTCCACCGGTGAACGACCTGGATGTTTTCACGAACTGCCTTGGGTTCATCGCCATCGTCGAGAACAACCAGCGTATTGGTTACAACCTCGCCGTCGGTGGAGGCATGGGCCGCAGCCACGGCAATGAGCAAACTTATCCGCGCCTTGCGGATGTCATCGGCTTTTTCACGCCGGACAAACTCATCGAGGTTGCAAAGGCCGTGCTGACGATTCACCGCGATTTCGGCAACCGCGCCGACCGCAAGCGCGCGCGCCTCAAATACGTTGTGGCCGAGCGCGGCGTGGAATTCATGCGCGACGAAGTGAACAAACGCGCCGGCATCATGCTTGAGCCGGCGAAGCCTTACAAATTCACGACCACCAGCGACCTCTATGGCTGGTACAAGGCCGTGGATGAGAAATGGTTTCTCACGCTGTTCGTCGGGATGGGCCGGGTGAAGGACGCGCAGAAAACCGCGTTGCGCCAGATTGCGGAGAAATTTTCCGGCATCGAGTTCCGCTTGTCCGCGAACCAAAACGTGATTCTTGCGAACGTGTCCGATGCCGACAAGACCGGCATCAATGCGGTTCTTGCACAGCATGGCGTGAAGACCGAAAATCAGGCGAGCGTGTTGCACGCGGCTTCGATGGCCTGCCCCGCGCTGCCCACCTGCGGTCTCGCGCTGGCGGAATCCGAGCGCATGTTGCCCGGATTGATTGATCGCATTGAAAAGCTTTGTGCCGAAGCCGGGCTTGCCGGACAGGAAATCATCATCCGTTCCACCGGCTGCCCGAACGGCTGTTCGCGGCCTTACATGGCGGAGATCGCATTCGTCGGCAAAGCTCCGGGACGCTATCAGGTCTGGCTTGGCGGCGACACGTCCGGCACACGCCTCAACCGCGTTTGGAAAGACATGGTCAAGGACGCCGACATCGAAAACGAATTGCGCCCCGTCCTCGCGCGCTATGCGAAAGAGCGCAACAACGGCGAACGTTTTGGCGACTGGGTCGAGCGAGTGTTGTGGAAAGAGCAACCCGCCGCTGCGAACTGATTTTTCATGACTCCCGACCAAATCGCCAAAGCCAACGCCGAGTTGCGTTCCCAATCGCCGCTCGAAATCGTCCGCTGGGCCATCGTACAGGCCCGGGGGCGTGCGATTATTTCGACGAATTTTCGTCCTTACGAGGCAGTCATTCTGCATCTCTGCGTGCAGGTGCAGCCGGACATTCCGGTGCTGTGGGTGGATCACGGGTACAATCGTCCGGCGACTTACACGCACGCCGAGCAGTTAAAAAAAATCCTCAAGTTGAATCTCAAGCTTTGCCTGCCGAAAATTTCCGCCGCGCATCGCGATGCGGTTTTCGGACCGATTCCGACCACCGACGACGAGGCTGGACTGAAGACGTTCAGCGCCGTGATGAAGCTCGAACCATTTCAACGCGGCATGAAGGAATTGTCGCCGGACGTCTGGATTACTGCGCTACGTAAAGTGCAAAATCCAAGCCGGGCGGGCCTCGACATCGTTTCCGAGGACAAGAATTACAATACGCTCAAGGTCAACCCCGTGTTTTACTGGAGCGACACGGACATGGAGAATTATTTGAAGCAGTATAACCTTCCGAGCGAGTGGGATTACTTCGATCCCGCAAAAGCCGACGAGAAGCGTGAATGCGGTCTGCACGCAAGTTGGGGCGCGGACGCCGTGGTTTCATCCGGTGCTGGCATTTGACGGCTGAATCGGGAATCATCCGCGTAACCGAAAATGAATTCGTATCATCTCGACCATCTTCAATATCTCGAAGCGGAAGCGATTCACGTCATGCGCGAGGTCGCAGCGGAATTTGACCGGCCCGCGCTCCTGTTCTCCGGCGGCAAGGATTCCATTTGCCTCCTGCGTCTCGCGGAAAAGGCGTTCCGCCCGTCCGACATCCCGATGCCGTTCCTCAACGTGGACACAGGGCATCACTTTCCGGAGCTGAACGAGTTTCGCGACCGCCGCGCGCAGCAACTCGGCGCGAAACTCATTGTGCGCAAAGTCGAAGACGCAATCAGTAAAGGCATCGCCATTCCCTCGCCGGGTGAAATCAGCCGCAATCGTTTGCAGATTCCCACGCTGCTGGCCGCCATCGAGGAATTCCGTTTCGACTGCTGCATCGGCGGCGCGCGGCGCGACGAGGAAAAAGCCCGCGCCAAGGAGCGATTCTTCAGTTTCCGTGACGGCTTTGGCCAGTGGGATCCGAAAAATCAGCGCCCGGAAATCTGGAATCTCTACAACGCCCGCGTCAATCCGGGTGAAAACATGCGCGTGTTCCCGCTCTCGAATTGGACCGAGATGGATGTGTGGGAATACATCCGCAAAGAGAATCTGGAAGTCCCGATGATTTATTTCAGTCATCGTCGGAAATGTGTCCGCCGTCACGGCCAGTGGTTACCGGTAAATGACCTCGTGCCGCCACGGAACGGCGAGCGCGTGGAAGAACTCGTCGTTCGCGTCCGAACCATCGGCGACATCATCAGCACCGGCATGGTCGAGAGCCGGGCCGACAGCGTGGACGACATCATTGCCGAAATTGCCGCCGCGCGTGTGACCGAACGCGGTTCGCGGGCCGATGACAAGGCCGGCGATGCCGCGATGGAAGACCGGAAGAAAGCCGGGTATTTTTGAGTTCCGATTCCCCATCTCTGACCATGCATCCGATTGAAATCCTCCGGTTCAACACCTGCGGCAGCGTGGACGACGGCAAGTCCACGCTCATCGGCCGGCTGCTTTACGATTCCAAGAACCTCATGGAGGACCAGCTTGAGGCGCTCGAACGCTCCGCCGACATCACGGGCGGCGGCCAGATCAATCTTGCGAATCTCACCGATGGCCTGCGCGCCGAGCGCGAGCAGGGCATAACGATTGACGTGGCGTATCGTTATTTTGCCACGCCGCGCCGCAAGTTCATCGTCGCCGACACGCCGGGCCACGTGCAATACACGCGCAACATGGTCACGGGCGCATCCACCGCGAACCTGTCCATCGTGCTGGTGGACGCGCGTCAGGGAGTCATCGAGCAGAGCCGGCGACACACCTACATTTCAGCGCTGCTCGGCATCCCGCACCTGGTGATCGCCGTGAACAAAATGGATTTGGTGGATTGGAGCCGGGAGCGTTTTCGGGAAATCCGCGATCAATTTGAAGATTTTCTGCCGCGGCTCGATGTGTTCCGGGACGTGAAGTTCATTCCCATCAGCGCGCTCAATGGCGATAACGTCGTCGAATTCTCGAAACACACACCATGGTACGAAGGCCCGACGCTGCTCGGTCATTTGGAGAACGTCCACATCGCCAGCGATTGGAATTTAAGTGCATTCCGTTTTCCCGTGCAATGGGTCAATCGTCCCAACAACCCGCGCGATCCGAAGCTTCACGACTTCCGCGGGTTCAGCGGGCAAATCGCCGGTGGCATCGTGAAGATCGGGCAGAAAGTGATGGTGCTGCCTGGCGGATTGAGGAGCACCGTGAAGGACATCTGGATTTACGACGGTTCACTCCAGGAAGCCTTCTGCCCGCAACCTGTCACCTTGGTGCTCGAACACGACATTGACGTCAGCCGTGGCGACATGATCATCGGCCGGGAAAACCTTCCCGGCATGAGCACCGACCTGCACGCCAGAGTTTGTTGGATGCATACGCATCCGCTTCAGCGCGGCAAAAAATATTTCCTGAAGCACACCACGCAAACCGTCCAGGCCGTCATCACGGACATTGAAGATCGCATCAACGTCTCCACCTTCGAGCCGGAACCTGATGCTCCGGAACTCGCGTTGAACGACATCGGCGAAATCCGTCTGAAGACTTCCAAGCCGCTCATCTTCGACGGTTACGCGACGAACCGTCTGACCGGCTCGTTCATTCTGATTGAACCGGGCGCAAACGCGACCGCCGGTGCTGGCATGCTTTTCCCGCCCATGGAAATCGTGAAACCCGAGTACAACGACTTTGCGATTTGAAAAAGATCCGTCTATGGCAAACCAAGGCATTGTCTATCTGGTAGGAGCTGGTCCTGGTGACACTGGATTGTTCACCGTGCGCGGCGTTGAGTTGCTCGCCCGCGCCGAAGTGGTGATTTACGACGGCTTGGTCAACCGCGAACTGCTTCGCCTCGCGCCGGCCTCGGCGGAAATCATTTACGGCGGCAAACATGACCGTACCCGCTGCGTGTCACAGGATGAGCTGAACGCGCTCCTTCTTGCCAAAGCGCGTGAAGGCAAACGCGTGGTGCGACTCAAGGGCGGAGATCCTTGCCTGTTTGGCCGGGGCGGTGAGGAGGCGGAGTTGCTCGCCGAGGCGGGCATTTCATTCGAGGTGGTTCCCGGCGTTTCTTCGATCCAATCTGTGCCGTGCTACGCTGGCATTCCGCTGACGCATCGGAATCACAACTCCAGTGTCATCATCGTCACCGGCCACGAAGGACCGTCGTCACCGGCGAACAAAGTGGACTGGGCACAACTCGCCAACATTCCCGGCACGATTGTGGTGCTGATGGGATTGAGAAACATCCGCCAGATTGCGGCGACGCTGATTGCCCACGGGCGTTTGGCGGAAACGCCCGCCGCCATCGTCAGCCGGGGCACGACGAGCCGGCAAAGGACCGTTGCTGGCACGCTCTCCACCATCGCAGACCTGGCCGATCAGGCAAACCTTCCTCCGCCAGCGGTGACGGTGATTGGCAATGTGGTAAACCTGCGGGAAAAGCTAAACTGGTTTGAACAACGTCCACTGTTTGGCCGGCGCGTGGTTGTCGCGCAGCGGGCTGATTTAGCGCGTTCCTTGGTGGCCTTGCTCCACGAACGCGGCGCACAAGTGCTGGAAGTTCCTGCCACCCGCTGGAGGCCGCCTGCGGACGGCGTGAGGCTGAATCAGGCGCTGGCTGAATTGAAATCCTACGACTGGATCCTCTTCAGCAGCCCTGTTTGCATCGAATTTTTCTTCGCGCGTTTTTTCCAGACTTACGACGACCTGCGCGAACTCGGCAACGTGCGGTTATGCACGTACGGGCCGATGACGGCGCAGAAACTGCGCGAGTGGCGCTTGCACCCGGCGGCTGTTGCCGCCGATCACAAGACGCGGCTGATCATGGAGGCCATCAAGAAGTGCGGCGATATGCGCGGGCAAAGATTCCTGGTGCTTCGCGGCGAATCGGCGTGGGAAAAAGTTCCGGAAGCGCTTGCGGAATCAGGGGCCATCGTTGACGCGGTGGAGTGCTACGCCGCCAAACCGGAAATGAGCGACCCAACCGGCGATGTCGCCAGGCTGGTTGAAGAAGGCGCGGACTGGATTGTCTTCGCCAGCGGCCTGGCCATCGAACACTTCCATGCCCGGTTTGACCTGCCAAAGTTAATGGCGCGCTTCCCGGGCACACGACTGGCAATTGCCAATGTCAGCATCAAGTGGGCATTGGATAACCTGGGCTTGGAACCCGCGGTGATTGCCAGGTCCAACGATGTCGAGAGTCTGGTGAATGCGATCACCAAAGCCATACACTCCGACGATTTCTCCACGATCAGCAGCGGATCCCGCATGAACGAAACTGACCGGGTTACCGGGGGTTTGTACAATTACGTAAAATGAGAAAATGAAAACTGACCTGTTTGTCCGAGTAAACAAATACACCGAACACCAGTCCATCCGTTCTCCAGAACTGCAAACACTGTGTGCCGGCACATTTTCGCATCGCGGTTTCCCGCGATCCCCAATTACCTTCGGCCACTTCCGCAATATCATAAACCATCGCTAACAAACCATACGCATCATGAGCATTCAAACAAAAGGTTCCAACACGCTGGCGCTTCATGCCGGCCAGGTCCCCGATCCCACCGCCGGCCTGGTGCCCGTTACTGGGTGAAGAATTGCTTTCGCTGCGTTTTAACAACGATTATACCGCTGACAGACATTCGCATGGCAAAGAAAACAACCAGCGTGCTGCCCGGCTTCAAGCTGACGCTTGGCTACACCCTGCTTTATCTCAGCCTCATCGTCCTGATTCCGCTGGCCTGCACGGTTTGGAAAACCAGCACGCTGACGTGGGACCAGTTCTGGCATACCGTCACCGCTCCGCGCGTGATGGCATCGTATCGCCTGAGTTTCGGCGCGTCGTTTCTGGCGGCGCTGACGAATCTGTTTTTCGGCCTGCTCGTCGCGTGGGTGTTGGTTCGCTACCAGTTTTGGGGCAAACGGTTCGTGGATGCGCTGGTGGACCTGCCGTTTGCGCTACCGACGGCGGTGGCCGGCATCGCGTTGACGGCGGTCTATGCGCCGCACGGCTGGATCGGCCGATGGCTCGCACCGCTCGGAATCCAGGTTGCCTTCACCCGGCTCGGCGTATTCGTTGCGCTCACGTTCATCGGGCTGCCGTTCATTGTTCGCACCGTGCAGCCGGTACTGGAAGATTTCGATCTCGAAATTGAAGAATCCGCCGCCAGTCTCGGCGCGAACCGCTGGCAGACGTTCTGGCGCGTCACTTTGCCCATGTTACGGCCGGCGTTGTTGACCGGCTTCACGCTTGCGTTTGCCCGCGCGCTCGGCGAATACGGCTCGGTCGTTTTCATTTCCGGCAACATGCCGATGAAAACCGAAATCACGCCGCTGCTCATCATCACCAAGCTCGAGGAATTTGATTATCCCGGCGCCACGGCCATTGCGGTTACGATGCTGGTCGCATCCTTCGTGTTGTTGCTGACCATTAATTTTCTCCAATGGTGGAGCCATCGCCATCACCGGCCCGTTTGATCTATGACTCCTGCTTCAACCCTCACCGCTCCGCGCCGCGCTGCTCCCCGCCGCGTGACGGCCGAGCCGCCGTTCGTGCGCTGGCTGCTCATCGGTACCGCGTTGTTGTTTCTCGGTTTGTTTCTGTTCGTGCCCTTGGCGGCGGTTTTCGCGGAAGCATTTGCCAAAGGTATCGGTTTCTATCTTCACACGTTCGACGATGTGGACACCGTGGCGGCCATCAAACGGACTTTCATCGTCGCCGGCATCGCCGTGCCGCTAAATTGCGTCTTTGGCGTCGCGGCGGCCTGGGCGATCGCCAAATTCGATTTCCGAGGGAAGACCGTGCTGATTACACTGATCGACCTGCCGTTCACGGTTTCACCCGTGGTTGCGGGCATGGTTTACGTG
>Ga0187856_1001726_pt1 | contig 16937 bp, 18 predicted proteins | sample June2016WEW_8_40_FD_132443 | JGI IMG/M metagenome (GOLD analysis project Ga0187856, IMG submission 132443) | Peatland microbial communities from SPRUCE experiment site at the Marcell Experimental Forest, Minnesota, USA - June2016WEW_8_40 | ecosystem: Environmental > Terrestrial > Soil > Wetlands...
TCACCGTCGTTTATTACTGCTGCTCTGCTCAAAGTTCATATTCTCTAAGGAGGTTGTAGCATAAGAGGCAAAGAACATTACTCCTACTTGACAAGGTTAATACATATCAAATGAGTGTCGGTGTACTTGCCGTCGATCGCTGACAATACTGGGTCACTTCTTTTGAAGCCATTTTCTGTGAAGGTTATTTTCGGAATTTCACACCGGCGAAAGTGGACTCCATAATCCTCTCAACGCAAGACTATATGCCGGACACTGGGGGGATTCATAAAGTTATGGGGCGTACTCCTCAGTTATCGGAAATCGAATCCCGCGTTGGTCTGTGAGGATCTGTAACGGCAGGAATAAATGAATTGCTCTGGAACAGAAATGTAAGAACTTAATTGTGCGCGCATATTGATTTCTAAAGAATATGAGAGCGGAGGGGGTGAGATTCGAACTCACGGTAGGGTTACCCCTACAACGATTTTCAAGACCGTCGCCTTCAACCACTCGGCCACCCCTCCTACTTTAGCAAGGCCTATATTATATCAGAGGGTGCTGACAAAATAGAAATCCTAGAATCAGGCAGGGAAAGTTGAATTGAAAAGGTTTTTTATAGTATTATGCAGTATGCCGAAGTGGTGGAACCTGGTAGACACGCACGTTTGAGGGGCGTGTGGGGTAACCCGTGCGGGTTCAAATCCCGCCTTCGGCACCATAAATACCAACAAAATCAATTAGATATTATCTTATTTTTGGTTCACGGATGGTTCACAAGATCACTCCCATTGAACCTGCCCTTTATGATGTCCTGAGAGATCCCTTTTCGTGAGGAATGACGATTGCGTCGGTGCGAAGTGAGCAATGGGATGTGAGGTCAGATTTTGTGGGAGTCCTCCCGATAGGTTTTCTTTATTGTCCTATTCCTGAATGCATTAAGTGTTCACCTTGACTGCCCTGAACAAGCCCCCCGCAGTAAATTGCGAAGTAGACACCTTTGTCTCGCCAACATATTCCACATTAACAAAACCTATGCTCATCATCAGGTCTGTCAGATCTCTCACGGAGATCGCACCCCCAATTCAATTTGACCATGCCTCAAGGGTGCTGCACGTCGCACCACAGTCTTCTTTCAAAACAATATCTGCAAACTGGAGGCGACTATTCAATTTTAAAACTCGGTATATTTCTTTAAAACTCTTTTCTTTTAAAGGAGAGAGATTCAAGGCTCCGTTTGATATCACTACATCAAAGGTACCATCAGAATAAGGAATGGACTCCGCTCCCGATATCTGAACATCGTAATTGTGAACCCCGTATCGGCTCACATTATTCTTGGCTTTCTCAGCCATTTCTGGCGTAAGGTCAATTCCACATACCTTGCCAGTTTGCCCAACTAAACGACTCGCAACAATAAGATCGAATCCCGCACCGCATCCCACATCAAGTACGGTTTCTCCCGAATTGATTGGTCCAAGAATAAAGGGATTCCCGACACCGCAGAAAGACTTTATTAATTCATCAGGCATACTATAAATAACATCTGCATCATAACCATTCAGGATTGCACCTTCCCTTCCTGTGGGATAATTGAACTTGCCCTCAGCCGAACTTGCGACCTCAGAATACTTCTCACGCACAGCATCCTGAATCTTCTTCGTATCTATTGGATCAACCATATATACTCCCTTTGTCAAACGCTATTGAAGCAATTAAGAGCTTTTCATACCTGTACCCTTTTCCTCATTCTAAGACGGGACGTCATTGTTGGTCAAGCGAAAATTGTTGACATTATAAAAGATATCTATTACTATATCACTATAAGGTGATATATATGGAACCCTTCATTCTTCAGGCAAAGGCTATTTCAGATCCCACCAGGGTAAGGATGCTCAAGCTCCTTGAGGGCGGTGAACTGTGTGTATGCGAGATTATGGAGGTTTTGGGTCTCGTACAATCCACAGCCTCAAAACATCTTAATATTCTGAAAATGTCAGGTCTTGTGGAATCCCGAAAGGGTGGCACTTGGTCATACTACCGACTTTCCGACAAATCACGTAATCATAATAAGGATTTCCTGAAATACGTTGCCCTTCATCTTAATGAAGACGACACAATCACCAAAGACAAGAAATGCCTCAAGACAAAAAAGAAAAAGACCTGCAAATAGTCAGGAGATAGGAAAGCGGCATGACAGAAAGCATAGCGAAGAGGCTTTCATTTTTTGATAGATTCCTTACCCTCTGGATATTCCTTGCAATGGGCATTGGGGTATCCATGGGCTACTTTCTTCCAAGCAGTGAGGCGTTTATCGACAAGTTTCAGGTCGGGACAACAAACATCCCTATCGCCATAGGGCTGATACTGATGATGTATCCTCCGCTTGCAAAAGTCAGATATGAGGAGATGGGTGAGATATTCAGAAACAAAAGAGTCCTTTTTCTGTCTTTGATACAGAATTGGGTCATCGGTCCTATCCTGATGTTCTTACTTGCTATTATCTTCCTCAGAGGATATCCAGCGTATATGGCAGGACTTATCCTTATAGGTCTTGCAAGATGTATCGCTATGGTGATTGTATGGAATGATCTTGCTTGTGGTGACAGGGAGTATGCGGCTGCACTGGTAGCCTTCAATTCCATTTTCCAGGTTCTGTTTTTTCCTGTCTATGCCTATATCTTTATTACGGTCCTTCCCCCATTGGTTGGTCTAAAGGGAGAAGTGGTCAATGTGACCATCGGGGAAATCGCCAAAAGCGTGTTTGTCTATCTTGGGGTTCCTTTTATCGCTGGGATGCTGTCTCGGTTTAGCCTATTGAAGATTAAAGGCAAACAGTGGTATGAGAGCAAATTCATCCCTAAGATAAGCCCGATAACGTTGGTAGCCCTGTTGTTTACTATTGTCGTGATGTTCACACTAAAGGGTAACTACATTGTCCAGTTACCGCTTGATGTCATCAGGATAGCGATACCCCTTGTTGTTTATTTTGTTTTGATGTTTTTGGTTTCATTTTATCTCGGCAGAAGGTTCGGGGCTGGATATGAGAAGACAACCACCCTTTCGTTTACAGCAGCCAGCAATAACTTTGAACTTGCCATAGCTGTAGCGATTTCCGTATTTGGAATTAACTCGGGACAGGCGTTTGTCGCAGTCATCGGACCCCTTGTGGAAGTTCCCACCCTTATAGCATTGGTCAATGTTGCTCTTTTCTTTCAGAAAAAGTATTTTCCAAGCCAATATTGCATGGTCGCAGGGGTCAAGACTCCATAATCACGCACACAAGGAGATGAATTTGTGAAGATAGCTATCCTCGGTGATATACACGGCAATATAGAGGCGTTGATGGCAGCCTACGATGCTGCTATTTCGGTAAAGGCTGACAAAATTTACCATCTTGGAGACCTTGGAGGGTATGCCCCATTTGTCAACGAAGTTGTTGATTTCGTCATTGAACATGGGATAGAGGGCGTTCAGGGGAACTATGACTTCAACGTTGCCCATGACAGTGAACATTGCGGTTGTAAATATGAAGACCCTATTCAGGCTGAACTTGCTGATAAGTCATTTGAATGGACGAAGCGGCATTCCTCACAAAAGACAAAGGATTTTATGAGGAATCTGCCGAATGAAATACATTTTACAACTCACGGCAAGAAGGTAATGATATTCCACGCCACTCCCCATAAGAACAATCTTTACTGGTATCAGGACAGACCAGATAAGTTCTTTCTTGAAATGGCTAAGAAGACCAAAGCTGATGTGATGATCTATGGTCACACCCATAAGCCCTATCGAAAGGATATCGGGGGAACGGTTTTCATAAATGCAGGTAGTGTTGGAAAACCCAAGGACGGAGATCCACGGACTTGTGTAACGGTGATTAGGATTTCGGATCAGGGTGTGGAACATGAGTTTCTGAGGTTGCCTTACGATATAGAAAGGGTTGCTTCTGCGATCCTTACCAGCGGGTTGCCCCCAGGGTTAGCGGACAAACTCAGGGAAGCCCGTTAAATTGTCTTTTAACGCCTCAAAAGTCCTTAATTTCCCCTCCCTTGGCGACCCTTGACAGGAGCTTTCCAGAGGCGACATCGAGCTTTTTCTGAGCCTAGGTCATTGATCAGGACATCATGAACCTCCTTGTCTTTTTTTGAGAAACTGAGCGCGGTGAGAAAAACCTCTGCCGTCGCCAAAGCTATTGTCATATCTGTTCTCCCTTCTCCTACGTCATTCCCAGATATCGCAGAATATCGTTCCTGACCTTACATTTTTTTTATCAGATCTCCCATTTGATGTCAGACTTTCCGACCCTGACCCGTCCCAAGAAAAATCAGACTATCGCACAAGCATTTTTTGCCCGGGCAGGTATTTTTCAAGCACCGTTGAAAAAGGGAAGTCTATTATGATGTGAGGAAGGGGTGTCTGTCCGTGCACCTCAAGTAACATACCGTCACTTCGGCACCACAACTTTTTCTAACATCAATACATTATCTCTTAGCGATGCTCAGGAAATGAGGTGTCCAATCCGGGCAAAAGCAATTCAATTCGATAATCGCCGACCGGAAAATGTTTTATGGATATCCGCAGGTCCGGCTTCTTCGCTCTCCCGCCATTCCTTTCCTTGGATACCGCATAGTTATTGATATGAGAAAAGGTTTGTTGATGGGCTAAAATACCTGTAAAAAAGAGGAGGCTTCGGCTATCCTTTTGAATCGCCAAATGTAGAAATGCAGAAAGGAGATAAAACCGAACAACTCGGCATGATTCAGAACTCCGCATAACGACTGGCGGCAGAGACCTTCAGCCTTCAGCCGGGGCAGCGTCACTGCCTCCATCCTCCTCATCGTTCTCACATCAATGCGTGAACTTCTCTGAAGTCGTATTATCTTCAGCCTCACTCTATTGCTGCGTTCAACTATCCATGCTAGTATCTGATCTGAGTATTCGAAGATTTTTATCTACTCTTTATCTCTCTCTCCAATACTTTTTGTTTGCTACCCCGGCGGCCAGTGCATGCGCCGACCTCCGAGCACATGGAGATGGATGTGATAGACTTCCTGTCCACTTTCGGGATTGCAATTGGTCACAATCCTGAACCCTTTTTCTGCAATACCTTTATCCTTTGCAATGCGGTTAGCGACCTTTACTAAGTGAGCGACGAGATTGTTATCATCATCCTTGAGGTCAAGAAGCGTCGGGATATGTTTTTTAGGTATAATCAGGGTATGAACCGGTGCCTGTGGGTTGACGTCCTCAAAGGCCAGGGTTAACTCATCCTCATACACTATGTTTGCAGGCACTTTCTTCTCGATGATCTTGCAAAAAATACAGTCACTCACAGAACCTCCGAATGCTTAATTACGGTACTGGCAAAGGGTAGAGGAAGCAGCGATGGGCCCGACCTTATTCTCTCTTGCCTTGACCCCTCACCGACCGTCTATTTTTCTATAAAAACAGGTCCTATTCCCCGTATGACATGCCCCTGAGCCATGCTGCGTGACTTTAATTAACAGGGTGTCTGCGTCGCAGTCATACAATACATCTTGCACTTCTTGCACATTACCGGATGTCTCGCCCTTCTTCCAGTACTTCTGACGAGAACGGGACCAAAAATGTGTGTAGCCTGTTTCGATGGTCATCTTCAGGGAGGCTTCATTCATGTATGCCATCATCAGGACATCACCATTTTCAACGTCCTGAATTATGGCGGGAACGAGTCCCTTCTCATCATATTTCAGTTCCGGAAGCATCTGTTCTCCTTTATGTGATCGTTATAATTTGTAACCGATTTTCCTTAAGAAATCTTTTCTCTGGTTTTTGGCCTCTTCATCCTCCACTCCTTCAGGGGGAAACCCATCGACGATTCCTATTATGCCATTACCCTGCTCCGTGGAAGCAACAATAACTTCCAAAGGATTTGCTGTTGCACAGTAGATCCCGCAGACTTCAGGACAGCTCTTTATTGGATTTAGGACATTGATGGGAAACGAGTTCTTTAGCACTATGCAGAACACATGCCCTGCACCAATGTCACGGAGATTTTTCACACATGCCCCGACAAGCCCATCATCATTACCCTCGGTCCTTATAAGACATGGTCCTGATGCCTCGGTAAAAGCTATTCCGAATTTTCCCTGAGGCACGGTAGTGACCAGTATCTCGTAAAGGTCCTCAGTGGTCTTGATGAAATGGGTTTGGCCGAGGATGACATTGCACCCCGAAGGGATGGTAATCTTTACCGCCTTGAATTCCATCGAAATCTCCTCCTTCCGAAACTCCTCGCGGGTTATTGGGTCACAGAAGAGTCACTGTGTAAGAGTCTCTCGGTAGAGACTCACTCTGTTCCTCCCCTGATCCTTGGCGTAATAGAGGGCTGAATCGGCCATCTTGATAAGATCCTCTTTCTTTGTTGCATCAGCCGGAAAACATGAAACCCCCACACTGACGCTTAGTGGCGCCTTTGCGCCGTCATTGAGACAGAAGGGATGTTCAAAGATGGCAGTCCGTATCCTGTCAGCCACGAGAAAGGCATTTTCACAGGCAGATTCCGGCAAGAGTACCACAAATTCCTCCCCTCCGTAGCGCGCGGGGAAATCTACATTTCTGATGTTTCCCCGTATGATCATGGCGATAGTCCGCAGGACATCGTCTCCTGTCTGGTGTCCATAGGTGTCATTGAAATGCTTGAAATGGTCGATGTCGATGAGAATGAGAATAAAACTCTTTTGGTATCTATGTCCTCTGAGGATCTCCTCAGAAAGTCTACTTTGAAAAGTTCTGTAATTAAAGAGCCCTGTAAGGCCGTCTGTTGTGGCTAATTTTGCGACTTCATTTTGAAGAGCGAGCGTTTGGAATGCCTGAAACGCGAAATTAATAAGGCTGTCCTCTTGTTCTTGGGCAAAGCGGGTCCTGGTGTTGATAACCATGAGGAGACACTGCATGCCGGTCGTTGAAGAAAGAGGTAATGCCATGAAATTCCGCATCACCCGGCCATCTGATAAGGGCAGCGTAAGGTCATCCTTGTGCGAGACGCTCTGCTCTCTCATAACTGTTCCTGTGTCCGTGGCTTTATGAGAGAGCAATCTGTCGATTGTCTGCTCGTGGATAAGGCTATCGGTACTGAGGAAAGACTTTGTCCCATCAGACTGGAAGAAGAGGATAGCTCCGATTTCAGCCTTCATGAGATCCTTGGTTTTCCCGATAAACCTCTGGAGAGCGCTTTTGAGGTCCAGATCCGATGACACGGAAGCGGTAAACTCATTGAGGATGGCAAGTTCCCTCACAACCCTCTGTTCCTTCTCTACGGACGCTTCAAGGCTCTTCATCTTTTCCTTGAGAGAAGCGGCCATGAAATTAAAATTATGGGACAGTTCCTGAAGCTCGTCTCTGGAAGAAAGCCTTATCTCCAAGTCGAGGTCCCCCTTGGCCATGCGGTAGCTCATATGGCTAATATCGAGGATGGGCGTAACGATCTTCTTCATGATCATGGTTCTCATGACCATCGCGGAAATGACAAGCAGGGTAAAAGAGACAAGAAAGGCATAGCGACTGTGTTTTCTTGCCTTTCCTGCAGCATCTTTTGCCTTGCCGATCTTCTCAAAGTTCTCAAACCAGTGCTTATCGATATCCCTGGCAACCCTTCCAAAGAGGTCGGCCTGAAGCGTTTGAGAGAGCACCACCCTCTCGTCATGGTTTTGAGAGGAGAGAATCCGTTCGATAATCGAATGAAAGTTGGGGATGTTCTTTCTGAGGTATGTCATCATTTCGGATTGTTCTTCATCCATCGCAAAATCCTCTGCTTTGCCGACAAGCGTGGAGAATTGATCCGTTGCTTTCAGCAACTGTCCATTCGTCTTTGCGTTCGGCGACGAGAGATCGTTTTCGAGGCTCTCTTCGAATCGGGCCAGGGATGTTCTTAAGGAAGTAATAAAATCAATTCTCTTAGAGAGGTTGACTAATTCAAGGGTCTTGGTATAGGCATAGTTATTCGAAACATACGATACCACGAGGGTAGAAAAGAACAATAAGACGATAGCTACGATAAGGATATCAGATTTTTTTTTGATTTTCATCAGATAGATTTACTCGTCTCTTTCGTGCTCATTTTTTTCTCCATTTCACCAGAGATATCTCCGCAGTGCTATTATACCATCTATGATATAATGAAAAAAATTTTCGGAGCTCATATTTCCCAGATGACAAGAATAGCTGGCGCGCTTTTGATCGGTTTTTTCCTATTTCAGGCTTCCACCGCATACGGGGCTGACATCACCGGACCCGATGTGCAACTGATTGACGACGAGGTACTGGCCTCAGCGGAGTTATCGTTGGATGAGACAAACCTTCTCGACCTGAAAAACGGAGTAGGAAAGGAAATAACCTTTTATGTCGATATCTACCGAGTATGGCACATGTGGCCCGATGAATTCATAGCGGGGAAAAAGATTATAAGAACTCTCAAGAGTGACCCCGTCAAAAAGGAATTCATTGCCACATCCTTTGACGGGACGACATTGATCCAGAAGCGATTCAAAGACCTTGATTCAATGCTGACCTGGACCTTGAGCATAAACGGGGTGCAAATCATTCATATAAAGGAGCTTGAACCGGCGAAATATTTCGTGAGGATTACCGTAGAATCTCACGCGAGATCACTCCCGCCAGTTATCGGGTATCTCTTGTTCTTTGTGTCTGAGATGGCGTTCAAAATCACCAAGGATTCCTCTCCATTCACTATCGGAGGCGGACGATGAAGAAGCTCAGCCTCATATTGTTCGGACTTTTCCTCTTTATCATTGGAGCGTCCGCCCTTGAGTTCCATTTTATCAGACTCGTCTCTATATCAATCACGACCCGCGGTCTGCTCTTGATACTTTTTAATGTCAATATCATAGCGCTTTTGACGTTGATGTTTTTTGTCGGTAAAAATCTGGCTAAGCTCTACATCGAAAGGAAGCAGAAGGTTCTCGGCTCGCAGTTTAAAACAAAAATCGTGGCTATCTTCGTCATTCTTACATCAATACCATCGGTCCTACTCTTCCTCGGGGCGAGCGGCCTCGTGATAAAATATATCGACAGGTGGTTTACCCCCCAGTTCAGAGAGCCCATTGACAGCACGATGAGTATCGCAAGTTCTATTTATGAAACACAGCGGCGTAAAACCCTGGAAGCGGCAAGGACGATTATAGCGCAGGGGTCTCTGCCGATGGAATATACGGTTATTCACCTCACCGAGCTCCCGGACAACCCCTCCGAGGTCATAAAAGAGGCTTTCGAAGGGAAAGAAGGGACCGAAGTGGTGTCATCCGATGACGGAGATACTGTTCGAGCTGTTGTTCCTGATGTTTTAGGAAGCAAAGGGATACTGATCGTTGAGTCTCGTGTTCCGGCGGATATTACGAGGAACGTCGAGAAGATTAAGAGTGCGTATGAGGATTACATAAAACTCGAGGCATGGAAACAACCCCTTCAACTGAATGTCCTCCTGTCTCTCGGATTTCTCACTCTCCTTGTTATATTCATGGCTCTCTGGGTTTCGCTCCGGCTTTCGCGGGGTATTACAGAACCGATTCAGAGTCTCGCTCAGGCTACCGGCGAAGTTGCAGCAGGCAACCTTGATGTGAGTATCAGCGTAGAAAGGGAGGACGAGATAGGGCTGCTCATAAACTCCTTCAATCACATGGTGAAAGAGCTGAAAGAAGGCAAGGAATCACTCCAAGAAGCCTATAGTGAATCCAACAGAAGAAGGCTCAGCATGGAAACCATCCTCGAGAACATACAAAGCGGTGTCATATCCCTTGATGCCGACGGCAAGAGCACCACTATCAACAGGGCGGCCTGTGCGATCCTGAATGTCGAGCCGGAGGATGTTATAGGGAAAAATTACCGAGAGATACTTTCCGGCATAAAATCCGATTCCCTGCAGGAGCTCATTCGCGGAATAACTATGAAGTCTCTGGGAAGTGTCGAGAAAGAGGTCTGGGCGAGTATCAAAGGGAAACGCACGCTCTTGAGGGTCTCTATCATGGGCTTGAGGGATGCGACGTCCCACTACCTAGGAATCCTCGTTGTCTTCGATGACCTGACAGACGTAATAAAAGCGCAACGGGCTTTGGCTTGGCAGGAGGTTGCGCGGAGGATTGCCCATGAGATAAAGAATCCCCTTACCCCCATAAAACTCTCCACAGAGCGGATGCTGAAGAAGTGGGAACAGAAGGACAAGGATTTTGGGCATGTCTTTGAAAGGTCGACAAAGACGATCATCAGGGAGGTTGACAGCTTGAGGGGGCTTGTAGATGAATTTTCGAGGTTCGGGAAAATGCCCGAGATCATAAAATCCCCGACATCCATTGCTGGTATAATAGACGAGGTCGTCAATCTCTACAGGGACTATAAGGATTTTGCGATTACAGTTACTATACCCGCTCATACGCCCCTCATTGACATGGACGGAGAGCAATTTAAACGGGTTTTGATAAACTTGTTTGACAATGCAATCCATGCAATGGACAGAAACGGAAACATTTTTGTGACTGTCCGGATTGACAGCGCGGCAAACAAGGTGGGCATTGATGTTGCTGACGACGGTCCGGGAATACGCGAAGAAGACAAGGAAAGACTCTTTCTTCCCTACTTCTCGACAAAGGATGGCGGTACGGGGCTCGGTCTGGCAATCGCAAGCAGGATAATCGCCGAGCATAGGGGATATTTGAGGGTTGGGGATAATGAGCCGAGAGGTACCGTTTTTACCATTGAGATACCCATCAAGGAAGGATAATCGGTTCGCTCTGCACAAGGAGGGAACGTCGGCGGTCAATGCGGGCGTTGTCCACGCCGTCATTGCCAACGTTATCCCGTGTGGGCTTCAGGGAGCTTTTAACAATGGGCGATGACAGCCGGGAGCTGCCAAGGAGGGATATCGTGAACCCCGTAGTCCTCATCGTTGATGATGAGGAAGGCATAAGGGAAAGCCTTTCAGGAATATTCGAGGATGAAGGATACAGCGTCATGACTGCCGGATCTGGAGAAGATGCTCTTCGTGCCGTTAAGGAGCAGGTGCCGGACGTTATCCTTCTCGACGTCTGGCTTCCGAAGATGGACGGTATTGAGACCTTGAAGGAAATAAAGGTTATTAAGAGTGACATACCGGTGATCATGATATCCGGACACGGGAACATCGAGGTGGCTGTGAAGGCGACAAGGACGGGAGCGTATGACTTTCTCGAAAAACCTCTCTCCCTTGAAAGAGTTCTTCTTACCGCGAAGAGGGCATTGGAGAAGAGGGCCCTCGAGATGGAAAACAGGACGCTGAGAGAGGACCTTACCAGAAGGTGGAGACTTATCGGTGAATCTCCGCTCATAAAGGTGCTTAGCGAACAGATAGAGATGGCCGCACCCAGTAACAGCAGGGTTCTCATAACCGGAGAAAGCGGGTCGGGAAAGGAAGTGGTTGCGCGGCTTCTCCACGGGATGAGCCGTCGTGCTGAAAAGCTGTTTATTGAGGTAAATTGCGCAGCTATCCCTCAAGAACTTATAGAGAGCGAGCTGTTTGGCCATGAAAAGGGTTCATTTACCGGGGCATCTGAAAAAAAGAAGGGGAAGTTCGAATTGGCGGACGGCGGGACACTTTTTCTGGACGAGATAGGAGACATGTCTGTTCAGACGCAGGCGAAAGTCTTAAGGGTTATAGAGACCCAGGAATTTCAGAGGGTCGGTGGGAGCACAAGCATAAAGGTTGATGTGAGGATTATCGCCGCGACAAACAAGAACATAACCGAAGAGGTCGAAAAGGGCCTGTTCAGAAGTGATTTGTTCTTCAGGCTTAATGTCATCCCTATCACTGTACCTCCGCTCAGGGAACGAAGGGAGGACATTCCGCTTCTCGTGGAATATTTTATCCAATCCCTGGCATCGGAATCTGGAAAGGCGCAGAAAACAGTGACGACAGAAGCGATAAAGAACCTCCAGCAGTACAATTGGCCCGGGAATGTAAGGGAACTAAAAAATCTCATCGAGAGATTGGTGATCATGACTCCTTCTCCTGTGATTGATGCAAAGGACATCCAGATCGTGCAAGGCGAACACGACCGATCGGATTACTTTTCGTATACAACGCTGAAAGAAGCGCGGGAGATATTCGAAAGGGATTTTATAGCGCACAAACTTGAGGAGAATAACTGGAATGTATCACGAACGGCGGAGATATTAGATATCGAAAGAAGCAATCTCCATCGGAAAATAAGGGCCCATAAGATAGAATTGGGTGATTAACGATCAGAGGGGCTGAACAATATGCGACTGCTAAACCCGCCGAAGGGCCGTATCCTTTGTTGACAGAGTGTGTCTGCTCCAGTTTTCACCGAGTCCGGGGAAATCGGATCGGTAGTGTGCTCCGATGCTTCCCCTCCTCTCAATCGCCGCATCAGTAATAAGATGTGCAACGGTCGCCATATTCCTTAATTCTTGCTCCTGTCTCTGAAGGGAGATATCATCGACACAGGGCAGCCAACTCGAGAGCTTCTCCCGGGCGGACGAAAGAGACTCGAGGCTCCGCATTATCCCGACTTTCCCCCACATCAGGCTTCTGAGAGAGGCTCGCATCTCTTTTATGCCGCAGCCGTTAGGAGCGTCATCAGCCGCTGCTCGGCGGCCAGGGGACGATATCATTTTGCTGATGTCTAATGACTGACGAGCAAGATGCGAAGCGGCAATGCCTGCCCGGGCTCCGAAAACCAGCCCTTCAAGAAGGCTGTTGCTTGCAAGTCTGTTTGCTCCGTGCACCCCGGTGCATGCAACCTCTCCAGCGGCAAAGAGCCGACAAATATTTGTTGCCCCATTTAGATCTGTCCTGACTCCCCCCATCATATAGTGGGCGGCTGGTGATACGGGTATTAGGTCTTCTGCGATATCGATATGATAAATCTTACAGGTGGCATTGATTCTCGGGAACCTCACTCTCACAAAATCTTTCTTGAGATGAGTAAGGTCGAGATAAACATGACTGCTTTTTGTTTTCACCATCTCAGAGACGATTGCCCTCGATACCACGTCCCGCGGAGCAAGCTCTGCCAGAGGATGATGCCTTTCCATAAACAGTTCCCCGTTGATATTCCTCAAGAGAGCTCCTTCACCCCGCATCGCTTCGCTTAGGAGGAATTGTGGCGCACCCTGGACGAAAAGGCTCGTAGGATGAAATTGAACGAATTCCATATCTGCAAGGACAGCTCCGGCTCGAAAGGCTATGGCCATACCATCGCCAGTAGCCACCTCTGGGTTTGTTGTCCTTTCATAGATCTGGCCGGCCCCGCCCGTAGCGAGAATCGTTGCCTTAGCAAAAAGGCTGATGACTTTCCCTTCTCGGAGGATATGCGCACCGATGCATTCGCCTTCTCTGACTATGAGATCGATGGTGAAAGCGAAAGGGTACTTTCTTACTGACGAGAATTTTCTGACCCGGTTCAGGAGAGCTCTCTCCAGCTCCCTTCCTGTGGAGTCGCCATGGGCGTGGAGAACTCGATCTTTAGAGTGAGCCGCTTCCCTGGTGAAGGCCAGCTTCATTCCTTCCCGATCGAATGCAGCGCCCCATGAGATCAGTTCCATGATCCTCTCGGGTCCTTCCTCGACGAGGATCCTGACGGCATCTTCTCTGCACAGGCCATCGCCCGCCCTCAGGGTGTCTTCAAAATGAATGCCGACCTCGTCCTCATCGCTCAGGGCAACAGCTATTCCTCCTTGTGCGTACTCCGTGCTGCTCTCAGTGGGAAGGTCCTTTGTGACGACGAGGACGTTACCATGGGGGGCTAGTTCGATTGCGGCTCTCAGCCCGGCTACGCCACTGCCGATGACCAGGAAATCAACGGGTTCTTCATCCATTAAGCCTGCCGCTTCTAAACCCCTCAAGGTCGAGGGAGACAAAAGCAAATCCCAGTGACCGCAGGTATTCTTTGACAGTCCGTCTGATTTCGGGGCCGAGCATCTTCTGGATGTCGGCCTCCTTCAGTTCGATCTTCGCTATGTCTTTGTGGTGCCGGACTCTCACCTCCGCAAAACCGAGGGATTTCAGGAATTTCTCAGCGGCTTCCACTTGGCGTAACCCCTCGCTGGTTATGGGCATTCCGTAAGGAAACCGAGAAGAGAGGCAGGGAGAAGATGGTTTATTCCAGGTTGGAAGACCGAGTTCACGTGATAGTCGCCTGATATCATGCTTTCTCAAACCGGCTTCGATGAGGGGACTCCGGATACCGTGCCTGAGCGCTGCTTTCCTTCCCGGTCGCCAGTCATCAAGATCGTCAGTGTTACTACCATCAATGATAAACCTGTAGCCGGATGTCATGGCAACCTCTCTTAACCTCCCGAAGAGATGATCTTTGCAATAATAGCACCGGTCAACAGGGTTTTTTCGAAAGTCAGCGATCTCGAGTTCTGAAGTCTCTATGACCATGTGCCTGACACCAATTACCTGAGCAAGCTCCCTTGCATCAATGAAATCCCGTTCCGGAGTTGTAGGGGACTGCCCGGTCACGGCGAGTATCCGCATACCGGAGAGGGCGGCTGCTTTAAGCAAGAAAGTGCTGTCAACCCCCCCGGAATAGGCTATGACGGCACTTTCCATATCCGTGAGAATATGTGTGAGCTGATATAATAGCCCCGAGGTGTCAAAACAGTCATCTGGCATGATTTAATCGAACACCCTCGGAAAGGGAGGAACCCCGATCCTTTTTGGCTCGCCTGCCATTCGTATCCCCCTATAATTGTATGACCTCATAGTTTTCCTGATGGAGTTTGCTGTCTTCCTTGACAATGACCTTCACCCCGTACGTGCCCTCTATATCTTCAAGTCCTGACCTCTCGTCATCAGAGAGGAGTTCGGCAACTGACGGATGAGCAGTTACGATGATCTTCTCTCCCCCATGCCGTGCCATCTTCGTAATCTTCCTGAATATTTCGTAACAGAGGGTTCGTGGAGATTTTACAAACCCTTTCCCCTCACAGTATGGGCAGGCTTCACACAGGGTTCTCCCAAGACTCTCTCTGACCCTCTTTCTCGTCATCTGTATGAGCCCGAGTTCCGAGATGTGGAGAATGGTATTCTTAGCCCGGTCTCTCTTCATCGCCTCGAAAAAGGCATTGAAGATCTTCTCTCTATTTTCGAGTCTCTCCATGTCTATGAAGTCGATAATGATGATACCGCCGAGGTTCCTGAGCCGTATCTGGTAAGCGATCTCTTTGACAGCCTCAAAATTCGTTTTAAGAATGGTGTCCTCCAGATCTTCCTTGCCGACAAATTTACCGGTATTGACATCAATGACTGTCATGGCCTCCGTCTGGTCTATGACAATATAGCCGCCTGATTTAAGCCACACCTTCCTGCCCAACGCTCGCGAGATGTCCAGCTCAACGCCAAAGGCATCAAATATAGACTCACCGTCACCAAAGAGTTCTATTTTTGAGAGGAGCTTCGGGAAGTAGGCATTCACAAAGTCCTTAATCCGTTCATATTCATCCTCGGCATCTATCACGAGTCTTTCCACATCCTGACTCATGAGGTCACGAACACTCCTGAAGGCGAGATCGAGGTCGCTGTAAAGGAGACTTGGAGCAGCCATCCGGTCTCTCTTCCTCTGGATGTTTTCCCAGAGGAGCAGTAAAAACTCCATGTCCTTTTTTAGTTCTTCCTCAGTGCATCCCTCACTGGCGGTTCTTATTATGAAGCCGTACCCCCGCGGTTTGATATTTTCCAGGATGCCTCTCAGGCGTGAACGCTCATCCTCGTTGGATATCCTTCTTGATATGCCGATGTGTTCAACATTCGGCATGAGAACGAGATATCGACCCGGGAGCGTGACGTAAGAGGTGACCCGTGCTCCCTTGCTCCCGAGGGGATCTTTCGAGACCTGGACGAGAAGTTCCTGACCCTCCTGTATGATCTCTTCTATCGGGAGATCCTGTCTTCCCCTCTTTGAAACAAACTCGATGGAATGCTCTTTTTCCTCTTCTTCAAGAAACGGCGCATACTCTTCACGATCGGTCATGATGTCAGCAACGTAAAGAAATGCGGCCTTTTCAAGCCCGATATCAACAAAAGCTGACTGCATACCGGGAAGTATCTTAATGACCTTTCCCTTATAGATATTTCCCACAAGGCTTGCATCTCGTTTCCTCTCCACATAAAATTCCACAACCTGTCCGCCTTCCAACAGGCCTACCCTAATTTCTTCACGAGTTAGATTGATCAGTATTTCGTTGGGCATGGTTTTAACGCAGAGGAGAAACGCTGCTCTCCCCCTGCACCCCCTTTCTCGCTCCTTGATGGATGATCTGCCCCTGAGACTCTTCTGTCCCTGGAGCACAATCGGCTGGATACAAGGGGTCGACCCATTCGCCAATCCAGCCATACATGCCCACTCTGGTTATACCGAGATCTTCAAGAGGCATCCGGAAAATAGATCCAAGAAGTTCCCCGAGCCTCACTTTTGTAGTACCGTTGTCGATAGCGGTGAGCCTAACGGTAGTATTATCAACAATCCATGCGTCATGGACAATCTTTCTCATATCCACCGATATCTTTTCACCGTTTGCCCTTTCCCTCTCAACCATGACCGATTTTTTCTCCAGGAAAGCTCCTATGGCCTCCGCATCATGACAGATTATCTCGTACTCGTATCTGGATATAAAGCTGTCGAGGGATTGAACGTTCCACGGCACTTTCTTAGCGGCTTCAATCCGCAGTCCTTCGGGAAGACGGTTATTCAGGCTGTCCTTCACCTTCAAGGGGGAAAGAGGTGGCCCGATTTCCATATCAAAGTATTCCCTCAGGCCGCTTGCACCGACGTGAAGAGGAGGTCCAAAAGAGACGCGGGGGGAGGGGTGGAATCCTTGAGAATAAACGAGAGGAATGTCGGCCCTCCTCATGGCGCGGAGAAAAGCAGTCATCACTTCCCTGTGCGAAAGGTATCGCA
>Ga0187856_1001736_pt1 | contig 16894 bp, 18 predicted proteins | sample June2016WEW_8_40_FD_132443 | JGI IMG/M metagenome (GOLD analysis project Ga0187856, IMG submission 132443) | Peatland microbial communities from SPRUCE experiment site at the Marcell Experimental Forest, Minnesota, USA - June2016WEW_8_40 | ecosystem: Environmental > Terrestrial > Soil > Wetlands...
GCCCTCAAAACTCTCAGCGACCTGCTCGACGATCCCAAAGCTTCCCCCTCGGTGCGTCTCAAAGCCGCCACCCTCATCTTCCAAACCGCCATCGCCCCGCCGCGCTTCCAGCCGGCCAAGCCGGTCGTCCTGTCAGAACTGCCCCTGGACCTCGCTCGAGAAATCGCCGGACTCGACAAAGAGCCCCGAGCCGAACCGGATAAACCAGCAGCTTAGGGCTAAGCCGTCGAAAAACCTGAAAATTTGCACAAAAATGCACAACAGCCGCGAGTAGCCCTTTGGCCTGCACTGCTTCCGGCCTCTTTTCATGAGCCATTTTCGCCTCAAACGGTATCTTCCTTGCAGGCGTCCTGAACGGCCGAGCCCTGGCGCTGCGGCGGTCCGTCGGGCGGGAGGCGCGCACCGATAAATGGCGAACCACGCACAAAAAGCACAAAGGAAAAAGCGGGTCGGGGAAAAAGCGGGTCGGCCTGCGGGCATTGCGGAAAATGACCGGCGCGGCGGCATTCTCGGCAGCCCATTTTCCGGCGGCCTGCATCCCGTTACCGATCCGGCTGAATCCCGGCTAAGCCTGACCTAGCTCAAATCGATCAGTTCGTCCCAGCCAAGAGCGTATCCCAAAGCACGCTTCACCTCCCTGTGCCGCGACGGCGCCAGGGAGCCGGCGCGGGAATCGAACCACTGCCGCGCCGCGGTGCGAAGATTGTCCAGGTTTGCGACACAAGGCGACGGCAATCCCTCCCGGTTTCCTAGCCGGACCTCGACGGGAATCGCCCGGATCGTCGTGGTAATCTCCGCGACGACGAATTTGCCTAGGTACCGGTAGGCGTCGTTGCGGCTCAACAGCAACACCGGCCGGCGTCCTGCCGCGGCCGGCAAATTTGCCCACCAGATCTCGAACTGTCTCACGCCTTGAATTCCTCTGCCGTGGACCAGTCATCGCCATCCACTGCCGAATCCGGCTGTTTGAGGTAGGCATCGCGCATGGCGCGGTACTCGGCCCGGCGGATCGCCTTGCGGATTGCCTGTCGAACGAACTCCGACCGCTTTCGCGGCGCCGCTACGCGCTTCAGCGCGACCAGCGTCTGTTCGTCCAACTGGACCAGGAGCGCCTTCATATGTTTCGATTATATAAAAAGAATATATGGTACGGGAAGCGTTATGCGAGAATGGCGGATTATGCTGAGTTCCCGTTTCGTGCGTTCCCTTGCCTTTTCCGTGCTCTGTGCCCTCGCGCTCATGGCCGGTGCGCCACGCGCTTTCGCGCAACGCGGGGCCGGCGCGCAGAATGCTCCCGCCGCGTCAGGCGATACGGCGCCGGTTCCACCCGAGACCAGCTCGGTCACGGACCACGAGTTCACGCTCGATGGCAAGACGCTGCGCTACGCCGCCACCGCGGGCACGCTGCTGATCGACGATGCCGATGAGAAGCCCTACGGCAGCATTTTCTATGTCGGATACACGCTGGCTGGCGTGACCGATCCGCGGACGCGGCCGGTGACGTTCCTTTATAACGGCGGCCCGGGCTCGGCCAGCCTGTGGCTGCACATGGGCTCGCTGGGCCCGGTGCGCGTGGTGACCTCGAGCCCCGAGGCAACTGCCGCGGCGCCGTACCAAATCGTCCCCAACCAATACAGCTTGCTCGATAAGAGCGACCTGGTATTTGTGGATGCGCCGGGCACCGGCTTTTCCCGTCCGGTGGGCAAAGCCACCATCCACAATTTCGCCGGCACCGATCAGGACGTGCAGGCGTTTCTGAAATTCATCGAACGCTACGTCGGCGTGAACCACCGCTGGAACTCGCCCAAGTTCCTGTATGGGGAATCCTACGGCACGACCCGCTCGGCGGCGCTGGCGGATGCGCTTGAAAATGACGGCGTCGCGCTCAACGGCGTGATTCTGATGTCCACGATTTTGAACTACTACACCATGGCGCCCGGAAGCGACACACTGTACATCGGAAATCTCCCGTCGTACGCGGCCATCGCCTGGCACTACGAAAAGGTTCAGCACAAGGGCAAGGACCTGACGGCTTTCCTGAACGAAGTGCGCGCCTTTGCCCGCGGCCCGTACGCGGAGGCGCTGGCGCAAGGGCAGAACCTTCCCGCGCCGCAGGCGGATGCGATCGCGGCCAAGCTGGCCGGATACACCGGGCTCAGCGAGCAGTTCATCAAAGAAGCAAATTTGAGAGTGAGCCCGGTGCGCTTCCGCAAGGAGCTGATGCGCGACAAGGGCTTGATCCTGTGCCGCTACGACGCGCGTTTCGAAGGAACCGATATCGACGCGGCGGGCGAGAACCCCGGATACGATCCCTCCAGCACCGGCATCACCGGCGCTTTCGTTTCCGCCTTCCACGACTATCTGGACCGGGAGTTGAAATATACCTCGAAGGAGACTTACTTTCCGCGCGGCCCCAACATCAATCAGGTCTGGGATCACAGCCACAGGCCGCCGGCAATGGCAGGCGCGGGCGGTGGACAAGGGCAGCCTCAACCGCTGCGCGAAGCCTACGTGGCCGGCGACCTGGCCGATGCCATGCGCAAGGATCCGCACCTCAAGGTGCTTTCGGTCAACGGCCTGTTCGACCTGGCCACTCCCTTCTTCATCACCGAGTACGACCTGGCGCACATGGAGCTCGCGCCCAAGCTGCGGCAAAACATCGAATTCCAGTATTACCCGTCCGGGCACATGATTTACCTCAATGTGGATGCGCTGAAGCAACTGAAGACGGACCTGGCTGACTTCTACACGCGCGCGGCGCCGAAAGCACTCTAGCACGCGCTGAGACAGAACTTTACCGGCTGAAGCCGGCGCCACCTGTTAGAATAGCCGCGTATCTTGTCGAAACTCGAACGCGCAGGACACTGGTTTCTCCAATCCGGTATCCAGCATCCCATGGGCGGTGTGGCCCGCTATTACGACAGCGCTCACGGCCGCCATCAACCGGTGTCCACCGAAATCACCGGCTATACCGCCAGCGCCTTGGTATACTTACACGCTCTGACGGGAGATGAGCGCTTTCTCTCGCGGGCCATTCGCGCCGCGCGATTTTTGGCTCATCGCGCCTGGCGCGTTGAATGGCAGGCCATGCCGTTTGAGCTGGATCCGCCGCGGCTGGCCTACTTTTTCGATTGCGGCATCGTTGTGCGCGGCTGGTTGGCGGTTTGGCGGGCGACGGGCGATCCGGAGTTTCTGGAACCGGCCGTCGCACTGGGACGCGCGATGGCTCGCGATTTCGCGGCTGCCGCCGGCGAGTGGCATCCGGTACTCAACCTGCCCGAAAAAAGCGCCGCCGCGCGCGAGCCCCTGCGCTGGTCCCGCGCCCCCGGCTGTTATCAGTTGAAGGCCGCCATGGCGTGGCACGATCTGGACGAGGCTACCGGCGGCAAGGAATTTGAGGGACCCTACCGGCGCTCGCTCGAAGCGGCCCTGGCCACTCACGACGCGTTTTTGCCCGGGCATTCGGAGCCGGCCAAGGTGGTCGACCGCCTGCATGCCTATTTGTACTTCCTTGAAGGTCTGATGGCCGGCGGGGACGACCCGCGCTCTGCCGCGGCCATTGCCGGGGGGATTGAGCGCGTGGCGGGCTATGCCGCTGCCGGCAACGGGCAGCTGGAGCGCGCCGACGTTTACGCTCAATTGTTGCGAATTCGGCTGTATGCCGCCGCCAGCGGCGCGGCCCCGCTCGATTGCGCGGCGGCGGAATGTGAAGCCGCCTTGCTCCACGAATTCCAGGCGGTCTCGCCCGACGCGCGCATCGATGGCGGTTATTATTTCGGCCGGCAGGATGGCCGCTGGTCCCCGCACGTCAGCCCGGTAGCCACTGCATTCGCCCTGCAGGCGCTGGCCATGTGGGACGGACGCGAAGCGGGCCGCGTGCCGGAGCGGTATCTGCTGATTTGAGAGCCAGCGGCCAGGAAGGATTTTACCGTGGGGCAGATGATCGTTTTGTGTCGTCTGCCCATCGGAACGATGGTCTGCCTAACAGTCCTCACGGAGCGGAGAATTGAGTCTCTCGTTTTCCTATTTTGCGGCGCGGGTGGCCGGACGGTTGCGCCCGCGGCGGCGCGGGCCGCGGCCTTCCCCCGAGGCGCCTGCCTGTGCCCTGTCCGGCATTTCGGTGGTGATCCCTTCGCGCAATGGGCGGGAGTTGCTGGCTCTGCAGTTGCCCGGAATCGCGGCACAACTCGAAGCGCAAACCGCCGCGTCCGAGATCATCGTAGTGGATAACGGTTCCGGCGACGGCACGGCCCAATGGCTCCAGCGTGAATGGCCCAGCGTTGCCATGGAGGTTGCGCCGCGGCCATTGTCCTTCGCCCGCGCAGTCAATCGCGGCGTTGCCCGCGCCCGCTTCTCCCATGTCTGCCTGCTGAACAACGATATGCTGCTTGATCCGGGATTCTTCTCCGCCCTCATGGCCGCGTTCCGCTACACTCCCGGCCTGTTTTGCGCCACGGCCCAAATTCGCTTTCCCGCCGGTGCGCGCCGCGAAGAAACCGGCAAGGCCGTGATGGCTGCGAGTAGCCCCGCGGATTTCCCGGTGCGCTGCGACGAACCGCTCGTGGGCGAGGATCAAACCTGGGTGCTCTACGGCAGCGGCGGCTGTTCGCTCTACGATGCCGCGAAACTCCGCGCCCTGGGCGGAGTCGACGAGGCCTACGCGCCGGCCTATGTGGAAGACCTGGACCTGGGCTATCGTGCCTGGCAGTGCGGCTGGCCCAGCGTATACGTGGCTGGAGCCGAAGTGGAACATCGCCATCGCGCCACCACCTCCCGCTACTTTCGCGAGGAGGAATTGGCCGCCATCCTGGAAATCAATTACCTGAAGTTCCTGGCTCGCGCCGTGGCCAGCCCACGCCTGTTCGGCAAACTCTGGAACGAGGCGTTGCGCCGGCTGCGTCTGATCGGGGGCCCAGCGGCCCGGATGGCGTTGCGTCATGCGGCCGCGATCGCGTTATCCGGGCGCCGTTCCGCGACCATGGAAGACGAAGCGCAATTTCTGGCCCTGACGGATGGCTCGGTGGCGTGTTTCCCTGGGGAATATTCCGGCGCGGCGCCGGCTACGGTCATCGCCGCCGAAGCGCCAGTGACAACCGCGCCCGCGGCTGGCTGCGTGTTGGTTGTGCACAGCGACCGGTGGGAGACCCCTTCACGGGAGTGGCTTGCAACCTGCCGCGAAGTGGTTCTGGCGCGGAATCGAGAGGCTTGGCGCGCAGCTCTATACGCGAGCCGGCGCAGGTGGGCCGTGAGAGGGCCGGAAAGCTGAGGGACTATGCACGGTCGATCCGCCGCAACTCCCGCAGCATGAGAGCAAACAGCACGAGCGTCGCCGCGGTGGGAATCGAAGTCCACCAGTACATGTACACCGGCCGATTGGGCCACGCGCCGCCGTTGCCCCAGTAACCGGCGCGCAGCACCAGCACGGGCACCGGATAAACGAAGGCCGCGGCCGCCAGCACTGCCGCAAACAGCGGCCACCGCCGCGCACGCGCCGCCCAGCAAAGAGCAAACGCCACGGCGGGATAGAGCATCACCCGGTAATGCGTCCAGGAAACCGGTGACACCGCCAGCGCCAGGCATAGCAACGCGGACGCCGCCAACCCGACCCCTTCCGGACGCAGCCGGCCATGCGCCGCCCAGGCCATGGCAGCCAGGCCAATCGTCAGAGCTGCCAAGGCGACGCTAAGCGACAAGCGCCGCGATGCCGAGGATAGATGGATCGCGTGTTCGTCCATGCCTAGAACCCAATCGCGCGGCAGTTCGGGGCCGGGTCGCGGCGGGTCGATGGCGCGGAGGGCGATGGAAGGCAAGGACCAACTGAGCACTCCCGGCGTGCCGGCCAGAAAGTCGCGGCGTGGCGGAGATTTGGGTCCGGGCAGCCAGAGCCAAACCGCCAGCCAGGGAACCGCCGTGAGCAGGACCGCGGCCGCGACGGCCAGCCGGAACGCACGCCATTGACGCTCGAGGAGTGGCACCATGGCCAACACGCCTGGGATCAGCTTCAGCGCACAGCCGAAACCGGCTGCGACTCCCAGCCGTTCGCCGGTCCAGACATAGGCCGAAGAGATCACGAGCGTCAGCGGTGGGCCGATCTGGCCGAAGCCCAAAGCTTCGCCCGCGGCCCCCCCGCCTGCCCAGACCAGCGCGACCAGACAGGCCGCCAGCCAATCGCGCCCCAGCCGCCGCCACATAACCCATGCCGCGGCCAGCAGGCAGATCTGCGAGAATACGAACCAAACCCAGCGCGCCGTCAGATAATCGAGCCAGCAGATGGGGGTCAGCAGGAACGCCAGCAGCGGCGGATAGTTGTATTCGCTGACGTACGGCGATTGCCCATGGAGGATCGCGCGCGACGCCAGATAATACCAGGTGAAATCGCTGCGCCCGGCGTTCGGCAGCTCGCGCAGGATATTGTCGTAGAGGTACCAGGCTGCCGCGATCACCAGGAACAGCCACGCCGCCGCCAGCCACCACCGGCGCGGAGCGACTGTGGAAGGCCGTTCACGCTGGGTAGCGGGACTGCTGAACATAAGCCTATTGTGCCGGAAGCCGGGCGGCGGTGGGGCGGACGCTCGAGCGGCGACATGATCGGCGGCGCTACGCGCAGGCGATTGGTGCATTTTTGTGCATGAAAGCCGGAAATGCTTTGCCTGTCCCAGGGCTTCTCCCCATGGGCCGGGCGCGCAGTGTGGAGAAACCAAGTGACATTGGCTGCCGGTCAGGCGGCGGCGCGACGGACGCTATCCCGCCGGCGATGCCGCCGTAGATGCCGTGCTGCGGGAACACGGGTCGACCGAATTGCGGAAACAGCCAAGCGACCGGGATGTGGGACAGACCATCGTTTTTCGTGGTCTGTCAGGCTCTCGCCGGGCCGCAACGCCCGACAGACGACAAAAAACGATCGTTTGCCCCACCCGGGTGGCGTGCAGCTCGCGGTACATGCCATCCACCTCCACGGAAAAGCGCGAACGGAAATGGAGCTCGAATGTCGCGCCCGCGATCCAATCCTCGGATGGCGACCACGTGCGGATGTTGTAGAGAGTCTCGGTCTGAACGGCATCGGTCAGGCTGCCGCCGCCGATCAAGCCGAGGGACAAGCTCTGAGCCGGTACACGCAGCGGCATACCGGCCATGGCAGCCAAAGCGGCGAAAAGCGTATATCTGCGCATGAGGAGTCCAGCCGACAATTGCACGCGGCGCACCGCAAAATCGCGCGCCGTGGAATGAGTGGATTGTCGGGGAAAGCCGCGTGAAGGAACGTTACAGACGTATGCCGTGAGCTACAGCGCAATTGCCGTCTATGCACTTCATGGCAGGGGGACCCCTTGGTCCGGTAGGCGCCACTGGTAGGGGGCTGATCGGAATTTGCGGCTTGCTCCCCCCATCATTTTGCTGAGAATTTTGGAATGGGCCGTCGACTGTGTAGGTTCGGGGCCGAGGGCAGCCGGTCCGAACATGAAGGAACGGCGATGAAGGTACGGGACGTAATCAAGGCGATGGAAATTAAAGGTTGGACGCTTGACCGGACGCGCGGCGACCACCGACAGTACATCCACCAGGCGAAGCCGGAAGCGGGAACGATTACGGTACCCGGCCACCCCGGTGACGACATGCCGGTTGGGACGCTAAACTCGATATTGAAGAAGGCGGGGCTGAAGAGATGAAAAAGTACGCGGTCGTCTTTGAGAGGGCAGCCCACAACTGGGCCGCCTATGTGCCGGACCTTCCCGGGTGTGTGACCACGGGCCGAACTCTCGAGGAAACGCGGAGGCTAATTGCGGAAGCGATCGAGTTCCACATCGAGGGAATGCGCCTGCGCGGCGAGCCTGTGCCGGAACCGACCTCGGTGGCCGAAACAGTGGAGATTCAGGCGGCCTGATTGACGGGCCAATCGGCCCGTGGCGCCGCAGAGCCCAGTTCGCCCCGCCGGAACCTTCCGACATCGGGCCGGCCTTCACCGGCGCTACCAGCGTTTTTGAGAGGTGGCTCTTCCACGACTCTTTTGGAAGTTGATCGCACGCAAATACCGTCACGGCGCAAACACCCGCCGGTCCGGCGGGCGGGACTGGTAAGGGCTCGGGTCGATCTCATCGGTGAAGCAGTCCCTCAAATCCGAGGCCGCGGCATCGAACAGGTTGAGCGGGGGCAGGCGGAGCAGCTCGAAGATGGTTTTCAGCAAACCGGGGAAGCTGGAATTGACGTGCGAGACGTAGTTGCGCTTGACGGCGGGACCGGCCACCAGCAGAACGGTGCGGTGGGCGTCGATGTGGTCCATGCCGTCCGCGGCATCGGCCTCGGTGACGAACACGGCCATGTCGCGCCACCACGGCGTCTGGGAGAGAAATTCCAGAATGCGGCCGAGCGCGTAGTCGTTATCGGCGATGTAGGAAGCGGTAAAGGGATAGGCGGGGGAAGGATGCGGGTGCGGCGTGAAATCGCCCGGAAGCTGGATGTAGAGGAAGCGCGGCAAGTCGGCCTTCGGCTGGAGGTAACGGCGCCGGATTTCGCCAATGAACTGGGTGGCGCGAAACTGGTCGGAGATATCGGGATTGAATCCGGGGTAATCGCGCGAAGTGTTGCGATAGAGCGGCTCCGGCATAGGCATGTCGGTGGAGAAGCGGGCGCCGGTAGGCTGCATGTCCGGCCCATGGCTCGCGCCCGCCAGGTCGAAACCTTCGCCGAAATTGAAGAAGCCGACGCCGTGGCGCGCCAGATGCTGCCAGATGGAACCGGCTTCGGGCTCGTCTTCGGGCTGGACGGACGCGGCCAGACCGGCGAACGAGAGGCGCCCGGCGGCGGGCGTTAGACGAAAATCCTTCTGCCCTCCGTAAGCGGCGCCGGCGGAGCTTTCGACCCACGCGTTGGGATAAGCGCCAACCGCCCAGTGGTGACCGTCGATGGCGCCCTCGGCATCGGAATAGAAGTTGTCGCTGAAGGCCCATTGCCGCGCGATGGCGTGGTGGTTCGGGGAGATGTTGGCCTGCTTGATGCTGAGGCGCTGGTGGCGCCCGTCGGCCATGCCGTGTTCGCCGAAAAGGGCCAATTCCGGGTCGCCCATCGCAGGCCCGTTGGCGGCGGAGGGGATGTCGCCCAGGATTTCGTCGTAGGCGCGGCTCTCTTTCACGATCAGCACCACGTGCCCGGCCGCGGGCAGTCGCGGAATGGGCGCCGGCCGCGGGGTCAAGCCGGCGGCTTCGAGCGCGGTGCGGGTGAGCGCGGGGAGTTCCTCGGCGGTGGGAAGGGTGAAAACGGAAAGCGTGCCCTGGTAGAGAAAGCCGGGAAGAAGGAATCGCCCGGCCAAACCGGGGCGGAGCGACGCCGGGTCCCAGTCCGGCGCGTTCGGGCCCACGCCGTGGCCGCGGGCATTGGCCACGAATACGGTGTCGCCCGCCACCGCCACGCGAGTGGGGAACCAGGCGGCCGGGATGTGGCCGAGCACGCGGCGGCGGCGAACGTCGATCACGGCGATTGCGTCGATCCCGGCCTCAGCCACCAGCAGCCAGCCGGAACGCTCGTGGTAGGCCATGCCGATGGGCAAAACACCGCGCCATGCTCCGAGGCCGGGAATGCGAATGGGGATTTCCGCCTCCACCCGGCGGCTCTCGGGATCGACCACCGAAATGGAATCGTTGGCGGCATTGGCGACAAACACGCGGCCCCCGCCCACCGCGATGCCGGAAGGGCTGCTGCCGCCCACGATTTCGCCGCCGATGGGAAGGCCGGTATGGAGAAAGGCCTCGACTTTCGGCGCAGCGGGACGGGACACATCGACGATGGCGAGCGAATCGGATGGGTCCGCGTTGGGATCGCCCAGCGCGGCGAGAACTTCGGAAGAGGGAAAACCGAATGGCGGGAACGGCATGGGGCCGCCGGCGAGTTGGCGGTATTCGAAAATTCCGAGGTTGGTGACGAACAGGCGACGGCGGTCCGGCGCCAGCGCCATGGCAAAGGGAAGCCGGCCCACCTTCACCGAGGCAATCGCCTGATGGCTGCGGACGTCGATGGCGGCAACGCGAAAGTTCGCCTGGTCGACGGCATAGAGGACGCCGTGCTGCGGATCGATGGCGAGGTCGCCAGTGTAACTGTCGCGATAGCCCTCGCGGTTGAGATCGACCGCGCGCCGGCGCTCATCGGAAGCATCGAAGTAGGCGATACGGCCGGAATTGCCCTCGGAGGCGAAGAAAGCATGGTCGCTGGCGAAAGCCAAGCCCATGAATACGCCGATCCAGCCGGCGCCGCGCGGCTCCAGGGCGTCGGGCGCATGGGCCACCAACTGGCGGGCCTGCCAGCGATTGCCGGCGGCCCGCTCGACAACCGTCAAAGAGTAGCGAACCGGGCCGGAGTTGGCGGTGACGACGGTTCGGCCGGAAGGGCCGATGGCCAGGCCGAATGCGCCCGGCCCAATCGGGTATTCGTCTCCATACGGCGCAACCACGCGGCCACCCGGAAGAATCGAAGCACCGGCGCGGCGAGCGGCCGGGCGAATTCCGGCCGGAGCGCAATAGAGATCCCGCAAAATATGCACCTGCGGCAAAATCTGCCCGAAAACAGGCGCCAAGCGGCAGACTGCTAGCAGCACGCCGACCATGAGGAACAGCGATTGCCGACAGGGAAACACCCGATGCTGGCGCGAAAAGCAAGCATTGTATGTACGTTTACGTACTTTAGTCGCAGAGAATTGCAACAGTTTGCCATGCCGGCGCATCTTGATGGTTTCCGTGGATTTGGGTATATTTTATACGATCCTGTTCGCCTCGGGTTTCCCGGCGGGGCGTGGCCATTGCGGCTCGGAAGTGCCTGGAAATATTAGGCTAAAAAGAGCTATGGAGCACATCCGTTGAAATCGTGTACAATTAAGCACAAGATCATAAGCACTCATGGAATTCTCTGCCAGGCCAATCGAATCTGACCTGGAACAACGGCTCTTAAAGGTTTCGGTCTCGGAATTGCTGAGACTGGGAAGGTTCCTTCGGGAACATAGCTCACACGGGTTCGAGTTAAGAGAACGCAATCCTCGATAGGAGTTGAACGTATGGCATCCACTCTAGCAGTAGTCGCGCCGGCAAAGGCACTGGAAGACCCCCTCGCTCATCTGCCTTGTTCCACATTGTTGGAATTCCGCAAAGGACAGACCATCTACAATCACGACCAGCCGTCATGCAATCTGTATCTGGTGATGGAGGGATCGGTGAAAGTATCTCGTGTAGCGGACGATGGCCACCAGGTCGTCGTGGACATTTACCAGCCCAACGAATTCTTCGGCGAATCGGCGCTGCTGAGCCTGCCGCAGCGGGCCGAGCAAGCATGCGCCATGTCGGATGCGAAGCTCATGATGTGGACTACCGAGGAGATCGAAGACATCGTGGTTCGCCGTCCGCGGCTGGCGGTGGCGCTTTTGCAGGTGCTGGTGCAGCGAACCATCGACTTTACGCACCGCATCGAAAGCTTTTCCTCCGATAACATCGCCCGGCGCCTGGCGCGTTCGCTGATTCGATTCGCGGACCGGTTGGGCGCGCGCGATACCGAAGGCGCAATCCAGATGGCGCCGCTCACGCACGAGCTGCTGTCGCAATACGTCGGCACGTCGCGCGAGATCGTAACGCACTACATGAACCAGTTCCGCAAGCAGGGGTATTTGCGCTATTCCCGGCGGGGGATCGTGCTGTATCGCGACGCCATGCAGTCCTGGCTTACAACCGCATAAAGATCGCGGGTACGGCGACCGTGCCCGAGGCCCACTGGATGTTCATTCATGGTTGTGCGGCTGGCGTTTCCGCCTGAGGTGGTGAAGCAGGGGGTCCCGCCCGCACTCGCGCGCAACCAAACGAGCCGGCACTGCGCCGTGTCGGGCCTTGTATTGCCCTGAAAACGGCTCGCGCCGATTGGCGGCCAATTTCGAATACCCTGCTTGAACGCTCTCAGCGCTACACTGGTAGTGGCCGACTTCGAATGCCAGAGTTCTGCACATGCGGCGCGCAACTGCCACCCGACGCCCTGTTTTGCCATAAGTGCGGCAAACCCCAGCGCGAGATTGCGGGCGTTGCTCCGGTCGAAGAAGTGACGGATCGCATCGAGATCCACTCCGCGCCGCCGGTGTTTCAGGCCGCCACTCCGCTCCGGGTGGATTTTCGCAATCCCGTGGCGGTGCGAATCGCTCTGCTGCTGGCGGTGAGCGCAACCGTTCTTACCGCTTTTCTGCCGTTTCTGAACTGGCTGGCTGCGGGCTTCTTCGCGGTATTCTTCTATCGGCGCAAGACCGGCGTACGCCTGAACGTCGGCGCGGGTGTGCGTCTGGGTTGGATCACCGGCATTCTGGCGTCCGCCGCGTTCGTTTTGACGCAAATTCCCGGCGCTCTCAACGGCCAGTTGGCGAACACCATCCGCCAACAGTTGCACAATTCGCCGTTTCAGCAGGATCCCAACGTCACGCGCCAGGTGAGTGAGCTCCTGGCCAGCAGCTCCGGCCTGGCATTCTTTTTGGTGTTCACTTTGGCCGCCCTGTTTTTGATGATTACCTGCCTCGCGATGGCCGGCGGCGCGCTCGGCGCCAAGCTCACCGGCCGGAGCTAGGTAGCAGGGTTCCGGCAGAATCGCTGCGAGGCGTCCCAGTCCTCGCTAGCGACGGGGTCGAGCGGCTCATGGTACTCCAGAACCGGATCCCGGAGAACCCGGTCCGCGGCGGTTGCCGATCCAGCGCTTTTCGAAATCACCAACACTTCAACCGGTTGGCCGGCTTCGAATGGAAGACCCTCCAAAAGAAGTTCGCCATGCTCGCCGACCGTCGTCTCTCTCCAGTGTGCCTGCACGCCCTTAGTCTAGTGGACCTGGCCACGTTATTGTTCACTTAGGCCGCACTGGTAGCAGATGCCGAAAATTCATCCGAGGTCAATTACCCCAAGAAAAGCCGAGAGGATCTCGGCTCAGCAGGCTCGACAGCCTAATGCCACATACTTTTCGCGAGACGACGTATAGTAGGGCGGACCCCCTAAGGCGTTAACTTAGCGCGGAGTTCGTTGGCTGGGGCGTCAACTTTGTCCGGCCGGAGCGACAGTTCCGCCCGCAGTCCCGCGTCCAGCGTGTTAGGGCTGGGCCTTCTGGACGTCTGGTGGTGGGAAGGGGATTTCACGACAGGAATCGAGCACCGCCATTGGTTTTACTGTTCGAGTTCCTTTGGTGGTCGAGTCGATTACGGAACATCGGCGAGTCTCCGAGGGGCCGGTCCCCCTTTGATGGTAGACTTGTTTCCAAGGTGCCGCTGGCTGATGTAAGGATCACTGAGGCGAATCCGGATCGGTTCCCAGAGATCATTCGTCTGTTGATGAGCGCCAGAATTGGAGCTGAAAAAGGGTGGTCCGCGGATCGGGTTATCGAGGCAACGACCGGGAAAGACCTGGTAGGTTGTTGTGCTCTCGATTTCGTTGGAAACGTGGTGCTCCTTCACAGCCTTGTCATTGACAAACCCATGCGCCGCAGGGGAATCGGTTGGGCACTGGTAGAAGAAGCTGTGGAGATCGCAAGGGCCCGCCGTGTGGAGTACATGGTTGCCCTCACGATGTTTTGGAACGTCAATTTTTTCCGCAAGTGCAGTTTTGTCACGACCTCTCGCAAACTACTTCCAGAGCGCCTAGCCGGCCATCCATTCATATTCGATCCAGTGTTCCGGTATGCGACGCCGATGATCCGTCGAATCGATTGTAACGGTCAGGCATAACTATGTTCTTGTTTGTTCCAAACGCCTCGCTTCTTTCCCCGCAATATGCCCGCCTAGCTGGGATGCAACAGCTCCCTGGGGAGTTGCGAGAGGTCCGGGCAAATGGCGCTGCCCTCTTGTGGACAGCGGACGCCTTTACGGCCGTCGACCACGACTGCGCGGGGATCGTGGTCCACTTGCAGAGGCCTCAGGTCGACCATGAGCCAATCTGTGATCTGCGCTGGCGTCCTGGTGAGAAGGTTACGGTGTGCCGCCGCAGGTGGTCGGGGGAGTTTAGCGCTTACGTAGATGAGCCGGATGGGATGATCACATCTAACCTGAAACTTGCGGCGCTCCTTCGGAGTCCGCCGCAGCGAGCGTGGAGGCGCATCGAACCTGGGCACGAGGCCCGCGTAACGGCCGGGGGAATCGGGATTACGCGTGAACGCTCATGGTCGGCCGTCTTCCAAATGGACTACGCGGAAACGGTTCGCGAGGTGCGCCGCCTGATTCTCGATTCGGTTGGCTCGCTGCCTGGTGCCCCGGCTCTTCTGCTGAGTGGAGGTGTAGATAGCTCAGTAGTGGCGGCTGCGATGCGTCTTGCGGGGAAAGATGTGAAGGCGTTTACATTTGGCCTCGACCAGTTGGTGCGTCCGCAGACGGAGATGCAAAGCGATCTGATTTGCGCTCGAAAGGTGGCTGCGCATCTTGGGATTCGGTTACAGGAAATCGCCCTCGCCTCGCGTCTGCTGATCCGCAACATACCTTTGGGCATATACCTGGCGGAAACAGCTCGTGGCACCATTGTGGATGACTGCGCGGCCCTCGTGGAGGTTGCTCGGAGAATGTCTGCGGCTGGCTTTTCGCAGGTCTGGATGGGCGAAGCCGCCGACGATCTTTTCGGAGGATTTAAGTTCGCCCTGCGATACTACCGCGGCGCCCAACTGCGCGCTTACTATCGGGCGCAACTGACCCACGACTTGCCGAACGAACTGGCTATCATCCAGAATGTCTTCGGCTGGTTCGGCCTCGCAGTCGTCCAGCCGATGTGGACGGAGGCGCTTCTGCGGATAGGCTATAACATGCCATTAGCCTTCCGTCTGGACCGCGGGCGGCTGATGAAACGAGTCCTGCGCGATGCGTTTGCCGCGGAACTGCCGCCCGAGATCGCCAGTCGGCCCAAGTGCGTGACTCGGGACAGCACGCAGATTCGCTACGTGCTGGAGAAGGAATTCGGCGAGGGCCGCGACCGCTATCGCGCGCTGTTTCGCACGATAATGGGAGAGAGGGCGCGATGGCCAAGAAGGCTCCGGCAACTGCTGAAGACCTGCAGAAGCTAAAAGCCGCGATGAACGCAAGGGACCTGGATTTCGCCAACGCGAAACTAGCCTACTACAATCAGGCTCAATACAAGGATCAGCCAGTCGCGTATGAGGAACTGAAGAAATATGCGGAGGCCGCGATTGCGGCGAATCATGCGTATCAGAAGGCCCTGTATGGAAAGATCCGAATTACACTTTCGGTTGCGCGCCTGATGCGGGAGTAGGCGTAGGGAAACTCAACCGAGCCTGAGCTGCGAGCGCGTCCTTGTCGTCAGGGTGTTTGGCCAAGATTTTGGACCAGACCCCGATAGCGTCCTCGCGACGGTCTTTCTCGTAGAGACGAGCAAGATTCTTCTTGGCCTCGGGAATATGAATGGCCTTCTCGTAGTACGACGTGGCGGCGGCCGAGTCGCCCGCCTTCTCATTGAGTCGCCCCCACAAGTACGCCGCGTAGTCGTCGCCCGGCTTGGCGTGCTCTACTTCCTGCAAGCACTTATCTGCAGACACAAAGTCGTCCAACAAGTCGATATTGACCCGCGCCATGTTGCTCTTCGGCGGAATCCAGTTCAGCTTCCATTTGAGCGATTCCTCGTATGACTGGATAGAAGTCCTAGCCAGTGCCCTCTTCTCGTTCTCGCCAGGAACGCTCCATGCCCGAAACTCGTCCAAGAGGCCCCGGTCATTCCAGTAATCGGCCATGATGTCCGCGCGGGCCGCTGCAGGAATCTTGGAAGCTGCGTTCAGCTTTTCCAGGAATTCACTCAGTTTCCGGTCCAGATCGGGAACAATATGATCGACTTCCGCCTTGAGAGCGTCCTGCGGGTTGTCGCGTTTGACCCACAGGCGCTGGCGGATCTCGTAAAACAATAGAACCACCTCAGCCTGGAACCGGAGAGTGAGTCGATCGACAGATTTGTCCTCGCCCACTTCGGCGATGCACTTCTTGAGCCAGTCGCGCGCCAAATCCAGCGACTCCGGAGTGTAGCTCACAATGTAAGCCGAGGCCAGGTTGTACATCGCCGGCGCACGAAGCTCCGGAACATCCCTAGCAATGGTCCCGAATACACGGACCGCGTCTCCGACCCCATCGTAGCCGCGGAACACCTTGACGACACCGAGATAAAACTGAGGCAGAATGTCGCGGGGGTATTGCGCCACGCACTTGGTAAGCTTCGTCTCCGCTGTCCGCAGGCCTTCCGGTTCCGCGGACTGCTCGTAAGTGCGCAACCCCTTCATTCCTTCCACGAACAGACGAAAACTCGCCGTGTCGGTAAACTTGAAGTTTCCCTTTACGCCACGAGATTCCAAGTTGCCTGCAAGTTCCGGGGTCAACGTATATACTCCTGTCCCATAATACAATAGGCGAGTTGTTGAGCGGCTTCCACGACATCTGCGGAGGAGCCAGGCGGAGGGGTGGCCCAATGGGCCTCCTCGATCCACCCAAGACGTTGAACTGCATATGCCTGGGTTCGTGCGGAAGCGCCCCACACTTGGATTTCGATTCGCCTGCGGAGCAGGTTACGGATTGCGGCCAGCCAGGCCAGAACCGTCTTGATGTCGACGCCGCCGATCTTCAGTTCGGGCAGCCCCTCTCCGGTTCCGGGAGCGCTCACCTTGGAATCGCCCGCCGCCAGGATCTGCCAACCCCGATCAGGCCCGAGTGCGCTTTGGATGTCCTCTAACGCCAGAGTCAATTGCACCGTGAACTCGTCCACGGCCGCCCCCTCGTTGCCTTTTTGGGGCGGGGTGATCGTGATTTCGGGCGTGCCAATCATGGTCCTGACGGCCTTGACCTTGAGCAGACGACGCAGGACGTCAAAACGCGATGCCAACAGCAAGAGCACTGCAAGCAGGCAGCCGATCAGAATATCCCGCCACCACC
>Ga0187856_1001746_pt1 | contig 16825 bp, 12 predicted proteins | sample June2016WEW_8_40_FD_132443 | JGI IMG/M metagenome (GOLD analysis project Ga0187856, IMG submission 132443) | Peatland microbial communities from SPRUCE experiment site at the Marcell Experimental Forest, Minnesota, USA - June2016WEW_8_40 | ecosystem: Environmental > Terrestrial > Soil > Wetlands...
AGCTGCTCGAGAAAGAGACGCTCGACGAGAAGGAACTGGCGGAGTTGATCGGACCGCCCGCCGGCCCGCCGATGCGGGTCGCCGCGGAATAGAATAACCTGATCCGGTCGCGCGCGTTGGCTTGCCGCCGACGGTCTCTTCTCCGCGGTCGGCGGCTGAAGTACTCTTAAGGTTCGCAACTGCCGTTCGTGGGTTCCTTTGCCGGAGCCGGCGACAGGCGGTGCGGGTCGTAATATATAACTTCATCAGGAGCTCGGTCGTGGACCGATCGCGCATCGTGGCATTAGCGGCCGTGGCGCTCATAGGCGGAGCGGCGGGCGGAGCCGCCGCCGCCCATGCCGGGCCGTGCACCACCCAGATTGCGGAAGTCGAGCGGTATATCCGGCGTTCTACGCCTGGCCCGGAGAGCGGTCCGACCGGGCCGCAATCAATCGGCGCCCAGCTTCATCATCAGCCGACGCCCGGCTCGGTGCAGAGCGCCGAAAGCAGGGCGCGCGCCAACGCCGACGCGGCGCTCGACCGCGCGCGAAAGGCTGATGCCGAGGGCGACGCCAGCGCATGCATGAAGGCGCTCGAGCAAGCCAAGGAGCTGTACGGGCTTGAGTAATGACGAAGAGCGTCTAGAGCATGTTCAGTTTCGGTGGAAACTGATCATGCTCTAGATTCTTTGTTTGGTCGCATTTTCTACGGAAAACCGGTATCCACTTTTCCTGAAAATGCTCTAATACGCCTCTTCCGTATAGATCGGATCGACCGAGCCGGCCCACTTGCCGTGGAATTTTTCCAACAGCTCCTGCGCCGGCGTGGTGCCGCGCGCGAGGCGATCTTCCAGCACGTCGAGGTAGCGCGTCTCGTCCCGGCCGCGGGTATCGAGGCGGTTGCGGCGCGCCAAACCGGCGCGCGCGAGTTTGAGAACGTCGCGCGCGATCGCAAACAAGGTGCGGCCGCCAATCACGGCGGCGAGGCCCTCTCTCGGTACAACGTCGCGAAGCTTCTGCCGCTCGTCCGCGGTCCAGTGTCTGACCAGGTCCCAGGCGCCGTCGAGGCTGACATCGTCATAGAGAATGCCGACCCAGAAGGCCGGCAACGCCAGCAAATTCGCCAGCGTCCCGGAGTCGGCGCCGCGCATTTCGAGATAGCGCTTGAGCCGCACCTCCGGAAAGATCGAGCTGATGTGGTTCGACCAATCGGAAATCGTCGCGCGCGCGCCGGGCATGCCGGCGAGCTTGCCCGCCATCAGATCGCGGAACGATTGGCCGGCGACATCGACATAGCCATCGCCGTGCTTGACGAAATACAACGGCACGTCGAGCGCGTAGTCGACCCAACGCTCGAAGCCCATGCCCGCTTCGAAGGCCCATGGCAGCATGCCGGTGCGATCCTTGTCGGTGTCGCGCCAGATTTCCGCGCGGAAGGAGAGAAAGCCGTTGGGCTTGCCCTCGGTGAACGGCGAGTTCGCAAACAAAGCCGTCGCCACCGGCTGCAGCGCGATCGACACGCGCAGCTTCTTGACCATGTCGGCTTCGGACGAGAAATCGAGATTGGTCTGCACCGTGCAGGTGCGATACATCATGTCGAGGCCGAGCTTGCCGACCTTCGGCATGTAAGCCGTCATGATCTTGTAGCGCCCCTTGGGCATTTTCGGCATTTCCGCGCGCGTCCAGGTCGGCGCGAAGCCGATGCCGAGAAACCCGATGTGCAATGGCTGCGCCACCTCGCGCACCTGCGCGAGATGCGCCATCAGTTCGCGCGAGGTCTGGTGCACGGTTTCGACCTGCGCGCCGGACAATTCGAACTGGCCGCCCGGCTCGAGCGTGATGGCGCCGCCTCCGGTGACGTCGAGAAGGCCGATGACGTTTCCGCCTTCCATGATCGGCTGCCAGCCGAGCAGGTGCTGCATGCCTTCGAGCAGCGCGCGAATGCCGCGTCGTCCCTCGTAGGGCACCGGTCGGTGTCCTTCGAGGGTGAAGGCGAACTTCTCGTGCTCGGTGCCGATGCGGAATTGCGATTTCGGCTTGACGCCCTGAGCGATCCAATCGACGAGCTCGTCGCGGCGCTCGATCGGCGTCAGGTCGACTTCATCACGCGCCATGGGATCCGGGATGAAATGGGCCGCAACCTTATGCGCGGCGATGATCGTCAGGCGGCCTTGCGCTTTTCCGGCGGGAAGCGGCCGTAGAACGTTTCGCCCTTTTTCGCCATATTGAGCAAGAGCTTGCACGGTTTGAAGCGATCACCATAGCGCTTCGCGAGCCTGCTGCACAGATCGACGAAGGCTTTTGCGCCCATGCCGTCGATGTAGGAGATGGTGCCGCCGGTGAACGGTGCGAAGCCGAAGCCGAGAATCGAGCCGACATCGGCTTCGCGCACGTCGGTGACCACGCCTTCCTCGATGCAGCGGGCGGCTTCGAGCGCCTGGATCGCCAACAGCCGCTGCTTGAGTTCCGTGACGTCGATCGTGTCGGGATCGAGCTTGGTTTCTTGCAGATCGGCCAAGCCGGGCCACAACCGCTTCGGCCCATTCTGCGGGTAGTCGTAAAAGCCCTTGCCGTTCTTGCGGCCAAAGCGCCCGCGTTTTTCGACCATTTCTTGCAGCAGCGCTTTTTGCCGCACATCGATCATCTGCGGCCCCAGATCGGCCTCGGTCGCTTGCAAAATCTTCCAGGCGAGATCGACGGCGACCTCGTCATTGAGCGAAAGCGGACCGACCGGCATGCCGGCCATGCGTGCGACATTCTCGATCATCGCCGGCGGCACGCCTTCGGTCAGCATCAGATGGCCTTCGCGGATGTAGGTGCCGACCACCCGCGATGTATAGAAGCCGCGCGAATCGTTGACGACGATCGGCGTCTTGCGGATCGCGCGCACGTAATCGAGCGCGAGGGCGAGCGCCGCGTCGCCGGTCTTTTTGCCCATGATGACTTCGACCAGCATCATACGATCGACCGGCGAGAAGAAGTGGATGCCGATAAAGCGCTTCGTATCCTTGAAAGTCGTCGCCAGCGAGGTGATCGGCAGGGTCGAAGTGTTGGAGCCGAAGATAGTGTCACTTCCGATCGCCGCCTGGGCCTTGGCGATCACCTCTTCCTTGATCTTACGGTCCTCGAACACCGCCTCGATGATCAGATCGCAGCCCTTGAGCGCCGCGTAATCCGGTGTCGCCGTGATGTGTGCGAGCAACGCGTCGCGGTCGGCCGTGGTGGCGCGGCCGCGATTGATCTGGTCCGTCATCAATTTCTGCGAATACGCCTTGCCTTTGTCGGCGGTTTCCTGATCGCGGTCGATGAGCACGACGTCGATTCCGACGAGCGCGCTCACATAGGCGATGCCGGCGCCCATGAAGCCGGCGCCGAGTACGCCGATCTTCTTGACCGCCCTCGCCGGCACGGCGGCCGGACGGCGGGCGCCCTTGTTGAGCTCCTGCATGGAGAGGAACAGCGAGCGGATCATCGCCGCCGCCTCCGGCGAGCGCAGGATTTTCGCGAACCAGCGCGACTCGACGCGCAGCGCCTGGTCCATCGGCAGCAGCAGGCCTTCATAGACGACCTGCATGATGGCGCGCGCAGCGGGATAATTGTCGTAGGTTTCGCGCCGATAGAGCGCGTTCGCCGCGGGGAACACCATCATGCCGGCCTTCGAATAGACCGGTCCGCCCGGCAATTTGAAACCGTCCAGATCCCACGGTGCCTTGGCGGTGCCGCCGGATTTGATCCAATCCTTGGCCGCCCGCACCAGGTCGCCGGGCGGCACGACGGCGTCGATGAGCTTCATCGCCTTGGCGCGATTGAGACGGAGCTGGTCGCCTTTGAGCAGGAACTGCAGCGCATCCGCCGGCGGCAGCATGCGCGCGATGCGTTGCGTGCCGCCGCCGCCCGGGAACAGGCCGACTTTGATCTCCGGGAGCCCGAGCCGCGTCTTGTCGTTCTCGGCGGCGATCCGATGATGACAGGCCAGCGCCAGTTCGAAGCCGCCGGCCATCGTCGTGCCGTTGATCGCCGCGACCCACGGCTTGCCGCATGTCTCCATGCGGCGGGCGATCAGCGACAGCTTGCGGCTCTCCTCGAACAGCCGCGCATTCGCCGCTTCCTCGCCCTGGGTTCTTGTCAATTCGCCGAAGGTGCGGCTCAGCGTCTCCAGCATGCTGAGGTCGGCGCCGCCGCAGAACGTGTCCTTGCCGGAAGTGATGACCGCGCCCTTGACGGCGGCGTCGGTCGCGACGCGCTCGACGATCGCCGAGAGTTCCTCGATCACCTTCGTATCGATGACATTCATCGAGCGCCCCGGCATGTCCCAGGTGATGAGCGCGATGCCGTCGGCGTCGATTTCGAACTTGAAATTGGTGTAGGTCATTTTCAGCTCCTTGCGCCGTCATTCCGGGGCGACGCCAACGGGTCCGGCCCGAAGTGGCCGGCCCGATGATAAACTCCGCGGCGAGCCCGGAATCCATATTCACCGATCGTGGTTATGGATTCCGGACTTGCGGGCTCACGCGCTCCGGAATGACGAGTTACGAATACGGCTCCCCGTTCTTGTGGGTGAAGCGCCCACCTTTTTCGTCGCGGATAAGCAAGAGGTCGACATCGGGATATTCGGCGCGTTCGTGCTTCGAGCGCGTGCCGATTTCGAGATAGACCGCGTTGCGGCTCGATTTGTTGACCAGGTGATGCCCGTTGCGGACGTTGGCTTTGAAGCCCGCGGCGTCGCCCGGCTTGAGCGCGGTCTCGCCATCGTCGTCGATCAGCACGACTTCGCCTTCGAGGATATAGACGAGCTCGTCCTCCTTCTCGTGCCAATGCCGCAGCGCGGACGCCGCGCCGGGCTTGAGCGTCGTGAGGTTGACGCCAAACTGGTCGAGGCCGACGGCGGTGCCGAGGCGCTTGCGCTCGCGACCGGCGACCACGCTACGGAACGGCTCCGGATAAGTCGAGCGGACGTCCACCGGCAGCTTGGCGATGTCGATCTTGGGCATGGCCGACACTCATCATCCCGAGGTGCCGGCGCATAGCGCCGGCCGCGAAGGGAAAGGATTAAACCTCACACCCGCTCGATGATCGTTGCGGTTCCCATCCCCGCGCCGATACAGAGCGTGATCAGCGCGGTCGAGAGGCCGCGCCGCTCGAGTTCGTCGAGCGCGGTGCCGAGAATCATCGCGCCGGTCGCGCCAAGCGGGTGGCCCAAGGCGATGGCGCCGCCGTTGACGTTGACCTTGCCCGGATCGATCTCGAAAGCCTGGAGATAGCGCAGCACCACGGAGGCAAACGCCTCGTTGATCTCGATGAGGTCGATGTCGGCGAGCGTCATGCCGGCCCTTTTCAGCACCTTCTTGGTGACGTCGATCGGGCCGGTCAGCATGATCGCCGGCTCCGAGCCGATATTGGCGAAGGCGTGCACGCGCGCCCGCGGCTTCAGGCCCGCCCGCTTGCCGGCGCGCTTGCTGCCGAGCAGAACCGCGGCCGCACCGTCGACGATGCCCGAAGAATTGCCGGCATGATGGACGTGCTTGACGTATTCGACTTCCGGATGCGCCTGAATGGCGACGGAATCGAAGCCGCCCATTTCTCCCATCTGCACGAAGGCGGGTTTGAGCGCGGCCAGCGACTGCATGGTCGCGTCAGGCCGCATGTGCTCGTCCTTATCGAGGATGGTGAGGCCGTTGACATCCTTCACCTTCATGACCGAGCGGCTGAAGCGACCCTCATTCCACGCCGTTGCCGCGCGCTTCTGGCTTTCGACCGCATAGGCGTCGACATCGTCGCGCGAGAAACCGTATTTGGTGGTGATGAGGTCGGCGGAAATGCCTTGCGGCAGGAAGTAATGCGCCACCGCAATCGTGGGATCGACCGCCCAGGCGCCGCCGGACGAACCGATTCCCACCCGGCTCATCGACTCGACGCCGCCGCCGATCGCCATGTCCTGCTGTCCGGCCATGATCTGGGCGGCGGCGAAATTGACCGCGTCGAGGCCGGAGGCGCAGAAGCGGTTGATCTGCACCCCAGGTACGCTGTCGCCATAGCCGGCAACGAGCGCCGCAGTACGCGCGATGTCGGCAGCCGCCTCGCCGACCGGATCGACGACGCCCATCACCACGTCATCGACCGAGTCGGTGTCGAGGTCGTTGCGGCTCTTGATGGCGCCGAGCGCCTGGCTCGCGAGATTGAGCGCGGTCACCTCATGCAGCGAGCCGTCGGCTTTGCCGCGGCCGCGGGGGGTGCGCACGTGATCATAGATGAAAGCGTCGGGCATAGCGTCTCCTCGCGCTTACGCTCTCCCGTAGCGGGAGAGCGAACACTCGTCAGGCGACTTCCATATAGCCACAGCCGCCGAACAATTCCAGGCGCCCGTCACCTTACCGCGACGGGCTGACCTACCGGCATCCCACAAGATATCCTGGGAGCCTGGCAATGGGATAAAACTGCGGTAAAGTGGCGGAGCTTGAGGAGAAATCTATGAGTGATCCTGCACGCATCGTCCTTGATTCAGCCGTCCTGGCTGGCAAGCCAGTGATCCGTGGGACCCGCCTCTCAGTCGACTTCGTCATCGGCCTCATGGCCGATGGCTGGACTGAAGCCGATATCTTGCACAATTATCCCGGGGTCTCCCACGACGACGTTGCAGCTTGCCTTGCCTACGCTCGCGATGTGCTGAGATCGGAAAAAGTGTACCCGAGCGCCGCGTGAGATGCGCTTTCTCGCTAACGAGAATTTCCCTGGCGATGCCGTAACCGCACTTGAGTCAGCCAGGCACGACATAGTTTGGGTTCGTACCGCAGCACCCGGAAGCAAGGACGAGGACGTATTGGCATGGGCCGAGCGTGAAAGCCGGGTGCTCTTATACCAACCGTCACATACTCAGACTCGTCATGCCCGCGCTCGTCGCGGGCATCCACGTCTTAAAGCGCGAGTCGAATCAAAGACGTGGATGGCCGGAACAAGTCCAGCCATGACGAAGCGGATGGATCACGATTTATGCCGGTCGGTATTACCTTTGACAAGGATTTTGGCGAGCTTGCCTGGCGTGTTGGATTGCCGGCATCGTGTGGCATTGTGCTGTTTCGGTTGCCGATGCCACCAGCAGCCAGGGTTGGAGCTATTCTCGCCGCCAGGATTGGTGAACGAACTGATTGGGTCGGACACTTCACGGTGATTGAACCGGGGCGCATCCGCATGCGAGAGCTTGCGGTTCGATAGAACGAATTTCGGTCGAGCCGAAACGCGCTCTTCAACGCGTCATTGCCGGGCAGCTTGCTCGGCGCTGACCGTAGCACTCGGGACCAGTTTGAAATTACGCGACGCGCGTCAGCTTTGGGCTAGGTCCGGACTGACGCACCGCAGCATGTTGGTGCGGGAGACCGTAACCAGTCATGATCACCGCAAGCACAGGTGCGGGAAACGCCCGTGGCGCAACGGCTTCTTGCTTTTTTTGACCCCTTAAGCGTAGCCACTCACTGGTGAAGTGCTCAACTGGTGAAGTGCTCAAAGTGGCCGACTTCCGGGATCACCCTCGCGTGGCGCAACCGGCCGCCATCCGTTGACCCGCCGGTCCTTTCACCGAATTTTGACCAAATCCCCACCGGATCGCGATTTAGGATTGACCCAACATCGTCCGGGCGAGCCGCAGAGGCCATTGGTATCTCTCCCGTTGCAAACGCGGGAGGTTCCCATGCAAGGCCACAAATGGAAATGCGCCATCAAGTTTTTCGAGGGCGTCGCAACTTCGGTATCCGCCCACGTTGCCGCATGGATGGCGGTCGCCTCGATTACATTCGTGTGGCAGTTTACCGGGCACGTCGTTGCCGATGCCGGTTTCCACATTGCCACAATTTTCGCCGGGCATTGATCGGGAGGATAATCCGTGCCGACCCGCTACACTGAAATCACCGCTGGTGGCCGGTGTTACCGGCTCGACAGACAAGCGAAGGCCGTCTTCAAGGAAAAGGCCGAATTGCATCCCGTCACGCCGCAGCAATTGCAGCTACTCGAATTTTTTGTCTCGCAGCCACAACACACCCTGATAACAAAGGCCCAGTTGTACGAGCACCTCTATGGCAAGGCTGCTGTTACCGACGATGCGGTACCGCTCGCGGTTAAGTCGCTTCGCAAGGCGCTGGGGCCAGGCTTCATCAAGACAGCTCATGGCGTAGGCTATCGCCTAGTCGCGGATATCAGGAATTTTGAAGGGGATGATCCGTCTCCGCCACCGCAGCCGCTGGAAAAATTTTCGGATGGAGATTGGATAACTGCCGCGTTGGTCGGCCCCGAGCGAGCGAAGACGCTGCTAAAGGGAGCCGCTGCCCGACTGAATGGATTGGCGGAAGCCGACAGGACGGTTGCGACCGTTGAAGGTTACATCGAAGATGACATTGAGAAATTGCGCAAGCGCCAAAAATCCGCAACCGCTGAATATTACATCGAAGATGACATTGAGAAATTGCGCAAGCGCCAAAAATACGAGGTATCCCGATCGGAGGCTTGCATCGCCGGCGTGGTCGCCGATATTTTAAGCCGAGAACTCGAAAACTTTCTCTGGAACGTCAGCGAAAGGCCGAGTGAGGACGTGATCTCCGTCTTTCGCGATACCGTGAAGGATTTTCTTGCTGGCAACCCGCAGGGCGACAAATCGCAGTCGCGACCCGCGCAGAAATCTACGCAATCGAACCAGAAGAACTCGACATCTCCCGCAAGTTCAGCGTCGCCGAGGCAGCGCGATGCCATCAGAGCCGAACGGAATGAAAAACTTGTTTCCGCACTCAAATTGGTCGCAGGCGTCAAAACGGCCTTCGTCATGCAATTGGAGGATCACAGCGACAAGGGCTATTTGGTCAGCGTCGATTTTGACCCCGAGGTTCAGTCGGCGGCTGAAATTGCTTCGCTCATTCGCCGCATCCTCGACGACATGACGCCCCATGTGCCGTTCTGGGGTCAGCTCCTAGACGAGTCTGAGATGAGCATTGGATTCGGTTTCGCCTACATTGACGAGCAAAATAAGGTGTTCAGGCGTTAGGGACCATTACTCTCTCGGCTTGGCCGCGCGTGCGGGCGCGTCGTCTGCTCAGGGTCAAAAGCGGACGAAGATCGCAACGAGACTCGATCGACCGCTTATGCCGCCACCTCAAAATGCCTCGGCCGGCAAAGCCATCGTGCTCGCGGCGCCCGCCTTTATGCGCGCGAGGTGAGTGGCGGTGGCCGGCAGCATGCGCTCCGCGAAAAAGCGGCCGGTGGCAAGCTTCGCCGCCATGCGCTCGGTGGCGCCGTTGCCTCCCGCCGCGGCCTTCGCCTTCGCCGCCTCGACGATCAGGCACCACATATAGCCGAGTGCGACCAGGCCGAAGAGATGCATGTAATCGGTCGAGCCGGCGCCGGCGTTCTCGGGGTTGCCGAGCGCGTTCTGCATGAACCACATCGTCGCCTGCTGCAGTTCGCCGAGCGCCTGGCCGAGCGGTTTGTCGTAGGGCGCCAGCGCCGCATCGTTCCCGTGCTCCTTGATGTAGGCCGACACCTCGGAAAAGAACGCCTGCAAGGCGCGGCCGCTGTCCTTCGGCAGCTTGCGGCCGACGAGATCGAGCGCCTGGATGCCGTTGGCGCCCTCGTAGATCATGGCGATGCGCGCGTCGCGCACGAACTGCTCCATGCCGTACTCGGCGATGTAGCCGTGGCCGCCGAAAACCTGCTGCGCCAGCACGGTGTTGGCGAAGCCCTGATCGGTGAGAACGCCTTTGATCACCGGCGTCATCAGGCCCATATGGTCGTCGGCGGCTTGGCGCTCCTTGGCGTCGCCGGAGCGATGGGCGACGTCGCTCTTGAGCGCGGTCCATAACACCAGCGCGCGCGCCGCCTCGTTGAAGGCGCGCATGGTCATCAGCATGCGGCGCACATCCGGATGCACGATGATCGGGTCGGCGGGCTTGTCCTTGAACTTCGCCCCGGTCAAGGCGCGTCCGGCGAGCCGTTCCTTGGCATAGGCGGCGGCGTTCTGATAGGCGACCTCGGACAGCGCCAGCCCCTGCACGCCGACGGCGAGCCGCGCTTCGTTCATCATCGTGAACATCGCCTGCAAGCCGCGATGCGGCTGCGCGACCAGCCAGCCGGTCGCATCATCAAAGTTCATCACACACGTGGAATTGCCGTGGATGCCCATCTTCTCCTCGATCGAGCCGCAGGAGACGGCATTACGAGCGCCGAGGCCGCCGTCGGCCGCCGGCAGGATTTTGGGCACGACGAACAGGGAAATTCCCTTGACGCCTTCCGGGGCGCCATCGATGCGCGCCAGCACGAGGTGGACAATGTTCTCGGCGAGGTCATGCTCGCCGGCGGAGATGAAAATCTTGGTGCCGGTAATCTTGTAAGTGCCGTCCGTCTGCGGCACCGCCCGGGTGCGCACGAGACCGAGATCGGTGCCGCATTGCGGCTCGGTGAGATTCATCGTGCCGGTCCATTGGCCGCTGATGAGCTTGGGAAGGTAAAGTGCCTTCAGCTCTACCGCACCGTGGGCGAAGATCGCCGCGGCTGCCCCCTGCGTGAGACCCGGATACATGGCGAAGGCCACGTTCGCCGAGGCGAGGAACTCGCCGATGGACTGCGTCAGCGCCATCGGCAGGCCCTGGCCGCCGAATTCGGCCGGCGCCGAGGCGCCGATCCAGCCGCCTTCGGTGAGCCGCCTATAGGCGTTCTTGAACCCGGTCGGCGTGGTGACGGAGCCGTCGTCGTGGCGCCGACAGCCTTCCTTGTCGCCGACGCGGTTGAGCGGAGTGAGCACGTCCTCGCAGAATTTTGCCGCCTCCGCGAGCACCGCTTCGACGAGGTCGGGCGTGGCGTCGGCAAAGCCCGGCAAGTTGTTGTAGCGATCGATGTGGAACACGTCGCTCAACAGGAACATCACGTCATCAACGGGAGCCTTGTAGGTCGGCATAATGTCGCCCTCCGTGCCGCGTCGACCCGGCGCCGGCCGAGCCGAAAGGTATAACGTAGCCGATTTGCGTCAACGATGGGACAGAATATGGGGGCTTTCGGCCGCACGGATTCTCCTCCTCGCCGCTGCGGAAAGGATGCTGCGCGAACGAAGAGGAGTGAAGGCGACAATGTCGCCACGGCAAACGCTGTTCGCCGTTCACTCGACTCGGCGAGAACGCCCGTCGGTGTCTTCGAGAAGCTTCCTGTAGAACGACGTGCAGATCTGCCGCAGCTCGGCGATCGCAATTTCGATACCGCGCTTCTGCTGTTCGAGCAGATTGATCTGCGCCACGCATTGCTCGCGCGTGAGATGCAGACCGTTGCCGTCCGGCTTGCTGAGGAGGTCTCTGATTTCCGCAAGCGTGAAGCCGAGCCGCCGGCCGGTAAGAATGAGCATGAGGCGCTCGCGGTCGCCGTGGCGGTACAGCCGTATGGCGCCGTGACGTTGCGGGCTGATCAGCTGCTTCGCCTCATAGAAGCGCAGCGCGCGCAGCGTCATGCCGAGTTCGCGCGCCACCTCACCGATCGTCATCGGGCTATCGTTGGAGGTATCGTTGGGCGTATCCGCTTCGCCCAATTCGGGCCTGCGATCGTGACCGTTGCGAGCAGCATTTCCCGCCACCGCCAGGTCCGCCGCGCAAATGCTCGTATTGTGCGCCATGAGCCGTGAGCCGCTCGGAAAGGTCGAACCACCGTTCTCATGACTCTCGGCCCCCATGAAAGGGCTTGCCGGTAACCGTAACGGTTACGGGAACCCGCGCGGTGTCCGGTCACCGCCGCAAGTGAACGCGCGGCGCGCGGCAGCGCGTCCTTTTAACGGCTTCTTTACCGTAATCCTAAACAGTCGGTCCCGAGGACAGAGAACCGCGCCCTCCGCGTCGTCTGTTCACGAGCATCAGCTCGAAACAGGGGGCACATCCTGCTCCTCACGATGTGGCTTGGACGCGAGAATGAAATCGGGCGGTCCGTGGAATCTCAGAGGTCTCCGTCCGGAAGCGCGCGAGGCTGCGCGCGCCGCCGCACGCCGATCCGGCACGTCCGTCGGCGAATGGCTCAACAGCGTGATCCAGCCGGCTGATGAAAAAGATGGCGAGTTTGCGCCGTCCGCCGATCGCGATCGCGACGCGGACGATTCCTGGCGCCAGAGCGTCCGCTACGACGATCGGGAGCGGCACGGCGGGCACCGTGACGCCAACTGGCGCGGTCGCGACGGCGAGTCGGATGATCAGCGGCGCCAGAACTTCCGTTACGACGCGCGGGAACAGGACCGCCGGCACCGTGACGCCAACTGGCGCGCTCGCGATCGCGAGTCGGATGATCAGATGCGCCTGAACTTCCGCAATGACGAGCGGGAGCGCGGCGGGCACCGCGACGCGAACTGGCGCCGCGATCGCGAGTCGGGCGATCAGTGGCGCCAGAGCTCGCACCACGACGATCCGGAGCAGCACCGCCAGCACCGTGACGCGAACTTGCGGCGTCGCGATCGCATCGAAGAGGAGGAGGTGCCGGTCCGCCGCGAAGGCGCTTATCGCGATGAGCACCGCAGCGAACGCGCCAATCGTTCCCGCTGGGAGCAAGACCGCTATGATGAACGAGCCGACCATCGTCCGTCGCAAGACAATCGCGATGTGTTGATCGACCGCGCCGTAGCCGAGATCACGGCGCGGCAGCGCGTGCTCGATGGCGGGGCTGCTGCGGAACCCGCGTTCACGCCGCCGCAACCGCCACCGCTTTCGCCGCTTCCGGAGGAAAACCGCTCGGCCTGGAATGCGAGCCCGCGATCCGAGAGTGTACCGATACCGGCGCTCGACCTCAGCGGCCTCGAGCGGCAACTGCGCCAGATCACGACGCGGATCGAGGCGCTGCGGCCGGCCAGCGACCTCGAATCGGCGATCCATGGGCTTCGTACCGAGCTTACGGAGATCGGTCGCCTGCTCACGGAAGCGCTGCCGCGGCGCGCGGTGGAATCGCTCGAGATCGAGATCAAGGCCCTTGCCCAGCGCATCGACCACAGCCGCCAGTCCGGCGTCGATGCGATGGCGCTTGCCGGCCTCGAGCGCGGACTTAGCGAGGTGCGCGAGGGGTTGCGCGGTCTCACGACCGCCGAAAGCCTGGTCGGGTTCGACGAGACGGTGAAGGCGCTCGTGGACAAAATCGACGTGATCGCCGCGAGGGATGATCCGGCCGCGCTGCAGCAGCTCGAGACGGCGATCGGCGCCTTGCGCGGTATCGTTTCCCATGTCGCCTCCAACGACACGCTGACCAAGGTCGCGGAAGACGTGCGTTCGCTCGCTGCCAAGATCGACGGCCTCGCCAACAGCGCGGCAAGCGGGCACGCCCTCTCGGCGCTCGAGAACCGCATCGATCTGTTGGCCACCGCGCTCAATGCCTCGACCGAAGCGGGCCACGCGGTCCCTCGAGAACTCGAGAGGCTGCTTGGCGGGCTGATCGAGAAGCTCGAATGGGTGCAGCTCACGCACACCGATCACACGGCGCTCGCCCATCTCGAGGACCGCATCGCGACGCTGGTCAAGCGTCTCGATGCCTCCGACGCGCGGCTCGGCCTACTCGAAGGTATCGAGCGTGGGCTCGCCGATCTGCTCGTCTATATCGAGCAATTGCGCGGCGCAAACGGCGGGGGCGAGGGTGGCGCAAAGGCCAAACCGGTCGCCGTCGATGCGATCGAGAACGAGGTTGCCGAAATCAAGCAAACGGAGCGCCGCACCCAAGATTCACTCGAAGCCGTTCAGGATACTGTGGAGCACGTCGTCGATCGCCTCGCCATGATCGAAAGCGACATGCGCGGTGACAAAGCGGGGGCCGTGCCTGCGGAGCCGTTGCCGGTGAAAGCGCAAAAATCCATGCTGGCGCCGCCGCCGATCGAACCGGCCGCGATGCCCACGGCGTCCGCTGCCTCAGCCGCCGCGCCGCCGCCGCCGCCGCCCGCGCCCGCGCCGCATCGGCCCGCCACGGCGCGGCGGCCGATAGATCCCAACTTGCCGCCCGATCATCCGCTGGAGCCCGGCTTCGCCGCTGGTCACTCCCGCCAGCCGCCGTCAGCGGCCGACCGGATCGCCGCGTCCGAAGCCGCTGTGGGGTCCAAGCCTCCCGTCATCCCTGATCCAGGCCGCGGTAAACCTGATTTCATCGCCGCCGCCCGCCGCGCTGCGCAGGCGGCCGCCTTGGCTTCGCCGAACGATCAATCGAGTGCCGAAGCCGCCGCGGGAGGTCCGACCCAGTCGAAGAAGAAGCTGACTGAGCGCCTGCGCACCTTTTTTGTCGCAGCCGCCGTCGTCGTCATCGTCGTCGGCTGTCTCCATATTGTTTCACGGCTGTTCGAGGATGGCGGCTCGGGTGCGCCTGCGCAGGTGCAAACAGAGCCTCCGCAGGTGCAGACAGAGCCTCCGCAGGTGCAAACAGAGCCGCCGCCACCCGCCATCGCGGCGCCCGGAGCAAACCCCACGAATCTGCCGACGACGATTCCGGTTCCGCTCTCTGGCGTCGATCCCGCGCAGAATCCTGGCGCGCCGCAACTGCCACCAAGTTCGACACCCGGCACGACAACAGGCGGCAGACCCGGACAGCAGTCCCTGCTGAACGACACCGCCGCACCGTTCGCCATGGCCACCGGCACGCTTCCCGCCGGCGACAAGGCGCGGATCGACGGAACCGGCACTGGAGTGGCGCCGTGGTCGGCGACCGACATCACCGGTACGCTGCCGGGGCCGTCGGCGACGCACTCCCCCGCGACAGCTCCGGCGCCGATGGTCGGCGACAAGCTACCGGTCGCGATCGGGGGACCGGCACTGCGCGCGGCGGCGCTCGCGGGCGACGCGTCAGCCGCTTACGAGGTGGCAGTACGCTTCGCCGAGGGCCGCGTGGTTCCGCCGAACAACGAGGAAGCCGCGCGCTGGTTCGAGCGCGCCGCCAAGAAGGGGCTCGCGCCCGCGCAGTTCCGGCTTGGGACCCTTTACGAGAAAGGCGTCGGGGTGAAAAAAGACCTCATCGCGGCGCGCGACCTCTACCGCGCCGCCGCCGATAAAGGTCACGGCAAGGCCATGCACAATCTCGCCGTGCTCTACGCCGAAGGCATCGACGGCGCGGCCGATTATCGCACTGCGGCGCAGTGGTTCCGCAAGGGCGCCGATCACGGCATCACCGACAGCCAATACAACCTCGCCGTCCTTTATGCGCGCGGCATTGGGGTGGAGCAGAATTTCGCGGAATCCTACAAGTGGTTCTTTCTTGCCGCCAAGGACGGCGACAACGACGCCGCCAAGAAACGCGACGAGGTGGCCTCCCATCTCGACCAGCAGTCGCTCGCGGCCGCGCGCCTTGCGGCGCAGAATTGGACCCCCCAGCCGCAGCCCGCGGATGCGATTACGGTGAAGGCGCCGGGAGCCTGGGACCCGCCCGCAAACGGGACGCCGGCGGCAAGGCCAAAACCGCGGTCCGCTAAAGCTCCCGCGGCAGACGCTGCCAAGGTCAACTGAGCCTCGGTTGGTCCCCGAGCCGGTCATTCCGAGGCGCCGCGAAGCGGCGAGCCCGGAATCTATATCCGCGGGCGCTGGGGCTATGGATTCCGGGCTCCTCGCGGAGTTTATCATCGGGCCGGCCACTTCGGGCCGGACCCGTTGGCTCGGCCCCGGAATGACAGCCGAAGCTTCCGCACGAGGCGTCGCGCGAGTAGAACGGTCCAAACCGCAGATCCGAGCGCCCGGCAGTCCATCAGTGCAAATCTACCTTCCGATCGCCGACATTCCCGTCAACGTCTTTCTTGTGTTTGCGATGGGCCTTGCGGTCGGGTTCATCTCCGGCATGTTCGGGGTCGGCGGCGGCTTCCTGATGACGCCGCTCCTGATCTTCATCGGCGTGCAGCCGGCCGTGGCCGTGGCCAGCGTCACGACGCATGTGGCGGCTTCCTCGTTCTCCGGCGCGATCGCATATTGGCGGCGCAACGCCATCGACGTCACGCTGGCGCTCACATTGCTCGCCGGCGGCATCGTCGGCAGCGCCGGCGGGGTCGCGCTGTTCACCTGGCTGCGCGCGCTGGACCAGCTCGACCTCGTTATCGGACTGTCCTACGTCACGCTGTTGAGCATTGTCGGCGTTTTGTTGGTCGGTGAGAGCGCCCGCGCGATCATCCGCAGCCGCCAGGGCAAGCCGGCCGAGCTGCGCCGGCCGGGCAGCCATGTCTGGTTCCACGGGCTGCCGCTCAAGCTGCGGTTCAAACGCTCGAAAGTCTATGTCTCCGCGATCCCGGTGCTGGCGATCGGCTTCATCATCGGCTTCATCGGCGCCATCATGGGCATCGGCGGAGGCTTTCTGCTGGTGCCGATGCTCATCTATCTGCTGCGGGTGCCGACCGCGACGGTGATCGGCACCTCGATGGTCTTGACCTTCCTCACCATGGTGTCGGCGACCGTGCTGCACGCGGCGACCAATCACCTGGTCGATGCCGTGCTGGCGCTCATCCTGATGGTGGGCGGCGTGATCGGCGCTCAGTTCGGCGCGCATGCCGGGCAGCGCATCCGCGGCGAGTGGCTGCGCCTTCTGCTCGGGCTGCTGGTCCTTGCGGTCGGCCTGCGCTTCGCGTTCCAGCTCGTGCTGCAGCCGGAAGATCTATACTCGATCCGATCCACCGGGGGTGCGCCATGAGTTACGCGCTCGCGGCGGCGCTCGCCCTTGCGGGTCTCCTCGCCAATGCCGGCCCGGCCGCAGCCGAGCGCCTGGTCGCTTCGCTGACCAATCATCGCGTGATGATCACGTCGAACTATACCGGAGTGGAACTGGTCCTGTTCGGTTCGGTCGAGCGCGACGCCACCACCATCGGGCGACACGGGCCCTACGATATCGTCGCGACCATCATCGGGCCTCGG
>Ga0187856_1001748_pt1 | contig 16806 bp, 8 predicted proteins | sample June2016WEW_8_40_FD_132443 | JGI IMG/M metagenome (GOLD analysis project Ga0187856, IMG submission 132443) | Peatland microbial communities from SPRUCE experiment site at the Marcell Experimental Forest, Minnesota, USA - June2016WEW_8_40 | ecosystem: Environmental > Terrestrial > Soil > Wetlands...
CTTTCTTTGATTTGCTGCCCATAATTCTGGCTTTCCTGCCGGTAAGCAGAATTATGAGTCAACGATTCCTTCCCCCCGCACCCCCCTTCCTTTCTTTGGTAATGTTTAACTTGAGTCAATTCGGCACCCAATCCCCAACCCCAAAGAGTTTGACATCTGCATCAATTTGCTCTATTGTTTCCACCCGGAAAGACTCCACTACTCATGAAAACTCTCCGCGTTTTCCACCGGTTTGTTTCGCTGACCCGCCGCGCCCTGATTGCAGGGGTTATCGCCTTAATTTTGGCCCGCCTCCCGGCATTCGCGACGACCTTTACCAATGACACAACAATCAATGCAAACGACACGAATTATGAAGGGGCGGACATCATCGTCACCAACTGCACGGTGACGGTGGACGGTCCGCACGCATTTTCCAGCCTGCTCGTGGCCGGAGGCGGCGTGCTCACCCACTCGTATTCCCCCAACGGCGTCATTTCAAATCTTCTCTCCGTGGTGGACGAATCCCAGGTGTTGAACGACACCAACCCGGTGACGTTGCTCAATTCCAACATCATAACCGCATCTGTCATGGTAACTGATTCCGGACAGGCGGTCGTTTACAGCAACGGAGTGGATTATCTGCTGACCAGCCCGGATGGCATTCTAACCCAGTTGCAGCGGACGACAAACTCCACCATCCCTGACGGCACCAATGTCCTGGTGAGTTATGACGTGCTGCTGGGCGTGCTGCCCGCCGGGTTTAATCTGTCGGTGACGGGCAACGTGGAGGTGGCTGTGGGAGGAGTCATCAACGCAAATGGAAAAGGCTACGGCGGCGGCGTCGGACCCGGTGCCGGCCTCAGCGCCGGATATCCGCAGGACGGCAGCGGTGCCGGTTACGGCGGCATTGGCGGGATGAGTTCCAGCAACGCAATGGGCGGCACAACCTACGGTTCCTTTGCCCAACCCACCGACTTGGGCAGCGGAGGCGGCGCCAGCTATGTCGGCACTGGGGGCGCCGGGGGCGGCGCGGTGCAAGTCAGCGCTGGCGGAACGTTCATCATCAACGGCACCATCTCGGCCGACGGCGCCAACGGCACCAACAGCCGTTCCGGCGGCGGGGCGGGCGGCAGCATCTGGATCACAGCGCAACTGGTGTCCGGTTCAGGCGCCATCAGTGCGCAAGGTGGTGCGGGCGAACCGACCCACGGCGGCGGCGGTGGTGGCGGCCGAATTGCGATTCAATGTGAGGCGAACACTTTTGCCGGGTCGGCGGCCGCCTATGGCGGGGCCGGGGCGAAGACCGGCGGTGCGGGCACCGTTTATACCGAACTGACCGGACAGAACGGGCTGCTGTTGTTTGACAACGGCGGGCGCACCGGAACGAACTCTTTGGTTGCCATTTCCAGCAGCGACATTGATGTGCTGATTCGGGGGAATGCGGCCGTGATTCCAAGCGGGGCGTGGACCATTGGAAATCTTACGATTGCTTCCAACGGCCTGCTCCTGGCCTCCTCCTCGTTATCACCCATCAACCTGACTGCCAGTGGCAACATCACGATTCAATCCGGTGGCAGCCTGCTCACCGACAGCGCAGGTTATGCCGCCGGGACGGGCAACGGCTACGGCGGTTCTTACAATGATGGCAGCTACCGTCCTTGCGGTGGCGGCGGGTATGGTGGCAGCGGTGCCAACGGTGCTTCGACGAACGCCGGCGGCGGCACAACCTATGGTCCTCAAACATCTCCCACCATGTATGGCAGCGGGGGCGGACAATTGATGCCGTATTCCTTCGGCGGGGCGGGCGGTGGCGCGATTCAACTCAATGTCAGCGGCATTTTGCAGGTGGACGGAAGCCTCTCGGCCAACGGCGGCAGCGGTTCCGGTTCGGGCGGTGGCGGCGGCTCCGGCGGCAGCCTCTGGTTGACGACGGGAATATTAATTGGCTCCGGTTCCATCACGGCCAACGGCGGAAATGGGGCCGGCTCGATTGGCGGCGGCGGCGGCGGCGGACGCATTGCCATCTATCCCGCGGCGAACCTGTTCGGCGGAACGATTTCCGCCTATGGCGGCGGCGGGGACAATTGGGGCGGAGCGGGAACCGTCTTCCTCCAGCCCACCGGACAGAATGGCCAGCTCATTCTGGACAACGGCGGAAACGTCGGAACCAACACGCTGGTGCAATCCGCGATTCCCGCAGATTTGATTTTACGCAACGGAGCGATTGGGTCGGCATCCAGTTCGGCGAGCTTTGCCAATTTGCTCATGAGTTCCAATGCATGGCTGACCGCCTACAGCTACTCCTTCAGCAAACCTGCCAACACCGTGAATTTCTCATTTTCGGGAAACGCCACCATTCAGGCTGGCAGCGGCATTTTCACGGACACTGCGGGCTACCCAGGGGGCCAGGGGTCCGGCGCGGGAAAATACTATTACTACAATTACACCTACGTGTGCGGCGGGGCGGGTCACGGAGGTTATGGTGCAAACAGCACCGGTAATTACGCTCTGGGGGGGAATACCTATGATTCCACGACATCACCCTCCAGCCCTGGCAGCGGCGGCGGAAATTATTCCCCTTATTCCTTTGGCGGCGGCGGCGGCGGCGTGATTCGGCTCACGGTAACTGGCACATTGCAAATGGACGGAACCATTTCCGCCAATGGCGGCAACGGTTCGAGCTACGGCGGCGGCGGCGGCTCAGGCGGGAGCATCTGGCTGACCGTGGGCACTCTGTCCGGCGCCGGCTCCATCACGGCGAATGGCGGCAGCGGAGCGAATTCCGTTGGCGGCGGCGGCGGCGGCGGGATCATTTACATTCCCTGCAACAACAATTTGTTTGCGGGAAATGCTTCGGCGTATGGCGGCGGCGGCGCCAATTGGGGCGGGGCGGGAACTGTTCTAATCCAATCCTACGGACAAAACGGCCAGCTCATTCTGGACAACGGCGGAAATGCCGGAACCGACACGCCGCTTCAATCCGTGAGTTCCACGGATTTGATTCTACACAACGGAGCAATTGGGTTGATATCCGGCCCGCTGACCTTTGGCAACCTGCTCGTGAGTTCAAACGCCTGGCTGCTGATAACCAACAATTATTCCTACACCGTGACTTTATCGAGTGCGACCATTCAAGCGGGGGGTGGCATTATCGCCGATGCTTTTGGTTACGCAGCGGGCCAGGGACCCGGCGCGGGACAATACTATTACAACAATTCCACTTACCCATGTGGTGGTGCAGGTCACGGAGGCTGCGGCGCAAACAGCACCGGTAATTATGCTGCGGGGGGGAATACCTATGATTCCACGACATCACCCTCCAGCCCTGGCAGCGGCGGCGGAAATTATTCCTCGATTTCTGTCGGTGGAGCGGGCGGTGGTTCGATTCGACTGAATGTGAGCGGCATTTTGGAGGCGGACGGACGCATCTCGGCCAATGGCGGCAACGGTTCCGGTTCGGGTGGCGGCGGCGGCTCCGGCGGCAGCATCTGGCTGACCGTGGGCACCCTGTCCGGTGCCGGCTCCATCACGGCCAACGGCGGTAATGGAGTGGATGGCATCGGCGGCGGTGGCGGCGGCGGACGCATTGCCATTACCTATAACAACAATTCATTCACAGGTCCAGTTTCCGCTTACGGCGGCGGGGCCAACTGGGGTGGGGCTGGAACAGTCTATCTCAAGACAAACTCGCAGAGCTATGGCCAGTTGATCCTGAACAACGGCGGGAATGCGGGAACCAACACCACGTTCAACGCCAGTTCCATCGACTTGTCAGTAACGGGCGGGGCCATCGGACAAGGCCCGCCCGGCGGTTGGAGTGTGCGAAACCTTCAAATCAGTACCAACAGCGTGCTGACGACCGTTGCCTCCACTTCGGCTCAAACTGTCAGCGTGACCGGCAACGCCACCATAAATTCCGGCGGTGCCATTTCGGTTGACGGCACCGGGAGTGGAGCCTCATCTGGAATCGGCGCGGGCGCCACCTCTTCCGGCAGCATCAAAGGTGGAGGCGGTCACGGCGGTTTTGGAGCGGCCAACCCTTCCGGATATGGCGGCGCTTACGACTCGATTCAATTACCGGGCATCGCGGGCAGCGGTGGCGGCAATGGCAGTGGCAGCAGCATTGCTCCGCGTGGCGGGGCAGGCGGCGGAGCGCTCCGGCTCACCGTCACCGGCACACTGGCCGTCAGTGGTAGAGTGTCGGCAAACGGCAAAAATGGAGACGTCAACAGTGGCGGCGGATCGGGCGGCAGCCTTTGGATTACCGCCGGCACCCTTGCCGGATCAGGAACCATTTCCGCAAACGGCGGCTCCGGCAACGGGCTCGGCGGTGGGGGTGGCGGCGGTCGCATTGCCTTGGGATACACGACCAGTGCTTTTACCGGACCTGTCTCGGCTTGTGGCGGCAGCGGTTACGCGAATGGTGGTGCCGGAACGATTTACACCAAGGCCAACAACCAGTCCGTGGGTCAATTGCTGGTGGACAATGGCGGCCTGTCGGGCACGAACACACCGTTGTCCAGCGCTTATGGCACGCCTGCCTCACCTTTTAACCTTACGGTTGGTGATGGCGCAGTGGTTTGTCCGCAATCATCCTTCCCAGTGTTGAGCAATCTGAACGTCACAGCCGGCGGCCTGTTTATCACCCTGTCCGGCCAGTCGAACCTGGACTTGGTGGTCCTGCAAAACGTGGACGTCGCGGCTGGCGGAGCCATTGCCGTGGATGCAAATGGCTTTGCTCAAGCCAGCGGGCCGGGCGCCGGGCAATCCGTCGGCGGATCCGGCAGCGGTGCGGGCTATGGTGGTCTGGGCGGGGCGTCCGCAACCGCTGCACCCGGCGGCACCAACTACGGTTCGGCCCAACAACCCGTGGACCAGGGCAGCGGCGGCGGATTTGGATCCGGACCACTTTACGGCGGTTCGGAAGGCGGCGGTGCAATCCGTTTGAACGTGGGCGGCGTTCTCACCGTGGACGGCCAGCTCAGCGCCAATGGGGATTGGGGCATTCAGGACAATTCCGGCGGCGGTTCCGGCGGCAGCATCTGGGTGACTGCTGGCACGCTGGTCGGGAACGGTCAAATCACCGCGGATGGCGGTGAGGGCGAATTATATGGCGGTGGCGGCGGCGCCGGTGGACGCATTGCCCTTTATTCGCATGCGAATGTCTTCTCCGGTCTGGTTTCCGTTTTCGGCGGCGAGGGTGATTTCCAAGGCGCCAACGGCTCGATTTTCTATTCCACAAATCCTCCCTTGCAGGTTCTCTCGTACACACCCTCTGGCATTGTCAGCAGCGGCGTAAGTTCGGTGAGCCTGGTCTTCAACGAGGCGCCGAATCCGGCTTCATTCTCCGGAACCGACGTGTCACTCACGACTCCCAACGGGCCTCTGTCCGCAGGTGCATTCACCGTTTCCATGCTGAGCTCCTCCAGCTATAGTGTTAGTTTCCCACTACAGACGGCCGTGGGTAATTACACGTTCACGGTTGGAACCAACATCAACGACCTGTACGGCCAGCCCATGTCGCAGGTTTACACGGGCACGTTCACCATTTCGCTGCCGGTCATTCAAGGCGCGATCACCGACACCAACGGACAACCGGTGCCCGGCGTCCTGATCCAGCCGGACGGCGGATTGTCCACCACCACCACCGACACCAACGGCAACTACGCGCTGGGAATCCTGCCCGGCTGGAGCGGCACGGTCGTGCCGTCGGGCGGCGGCTTCGTGTTTGCGCCTGGCTCGCGGGTTTATACCAACGTGACCATGTCCATCTCGAACCAGAACTATGTAGCGGTCATCACCATCGCACCCGCCGTGTCCGCCGGGCTGCAAACCACCAACCTGATGATGAACTGGTTTGGCATCTCTGGGGTAACCTACCAGATTTATTCCTCCACCAACTTGGTGGACTGGCTGCCTTATGGCGATGCGTTCCCGGGCACCAACGGGCCGGTGTTGCTGCCCATACCAATCAATGGCGAGCCGATGAGTTTCTTCCGCGTGCAAGCCAGTAACTGATAACCCGGCATTAATTGGCATCCGGAGCACGGCTGGGACGGATGGGTGAAAGCCGGCCGGAAACCGGCTTCGCTGTTGCCAACAGGGCCTCATGGTTGGGTTGACCGCGCAGCTTACGCAAACACCGGCCGTTTCAACCCCGAAGCCCGCGTTGACACCCGGCAACTCCGCTCCTACTTTCGCGTGGCATGTTCGAACTCGTTTCGCCATATAAACCCGCCGGTGAACAGCCGCAGGCGATTGCGAAGCTGACGGAGGGGCTGTTGTCCGGCGCGAAACATCAGGTGCTGCTCGGCGTCACCGGCTCCGGCAAGACGTACACCGTCGCCAATGTCATCCGCAACGTGGACAAACCGACGCTCGTCATCTCGCACAACAAGACGCTCGCTGCCCAGCTTTACGCCGAATTTAAAAGTTTTTTTCCGAAGAATGCCGTCGAATACTTCGTCAGCTATTTCGATTATTACCAGCCGGAAGCCTATATCCCGCGCACCGACACGTTCATCGAGAAGGATTCGAGCCGGAACGAGGAAATCGAGCGCCTGCGGCTTTCCGCGATGAGTTCGCTGTTCTCGCGCCGGGACGTGATTGTCGTCGCCAGCGTGTCGTGCATTTACGGCATCGGCAGCAAGGAGGATTATACGGCCATGGTCATTCCGGTTCGCACGGGAATGGAATTGTCGCGCGAACAATTCCTCACGCGCCTCGTGGAACTGCTCTACGACCGGAATGACATTGAATTCACCCGCGGCCAGTTTCGCGTGCGCGGCGACACGGTGGAACTGCGTCCGGCGGGACGCGAAGACGGGCTGCGCGTGGAATTTTTCGGCGAGGAAATCGAGCGCCTCACCCGCTTCGAGCCGTTGACCGGCAATAAAATTGAAACGCTCGACGCCGTCACCATTTTCCCGGCCAAACAATTCGTCACCACTGGCGACAAGATGAAACGCGCCATCCTCGCCATCCGCGAGGAGCTCGGCGAGCGCATCGCCTGGTTCGAGCAGCACGGCAAGCTGCTTGAAGCCCAGCGCATCAAGCAACGGACGGAATACGATCTGGAAATGATGGAGGAAATGGGCGTTTGCTCCGGCATTGAGAACTACTCGCGCCACATTGCCGGGCGCGCGCCCGGCTCGCAACCCTGCACGCTGTTTGATTTTTTCCCGCCGGATTATCTGCTCGTCATTGACGAATCGCACGCCACGGTGCCGCAAATCGGCGCGATGTTCGAGGGCGACCGCTCGCGCAAAACGGTCCTGGTGGACCATGGGTTCAGGCTGCCCAGCGCGTTGGACAACCGGCCCATGAATTTTCTGGAGTTTCAGTCCATGCAGGGCCAGACGATTTACGCCAGCGCCACGCCCGCCGCGCGGGAAATCGAGTGGGCACGGCAGAGTGCCGGAACGCCGGCCTCCGGCACGGCTCGGTCAGATGATTTTTCAAAACGTGCCGGGCCGGAGGCCGGCGCTCCCATGCCCGGCGTCACGGAACTCGTCGTGCGCCCCACCGGTCTCATTGATCCAAAGGTCACGCTCAAGCCGCTCAAAGGCCAGATTGATGACCTCATCGAGGAATGCCGCAAGCGCGCCGACGCGAAGGAACGCGTGCTCGTGACCACGCTCACCAAGCGCACCGCCGAGGAGTTGACCGATTACCTGCGCGACATCGGTGTCAACGTGCGCTACCTCCACAGCGAGATTGACGCCATCGAACGTGTCGAGATTTTGCGCGCGCTGCGCAAGGGCGAATTCGACGTGCTGGTCGGCATCAACCTTTTGCGCGAGGGATTGGATTTGCCGGAAGTTTCGCTCGTGGCGATTCTCGACGCAGACAAGGAAGGTTTTCTGCGCAGCGAAACCAGTTTGATTCAGACGGCGGGCCGCGCCGCACGGCATCTCAACGGCGAAGTGATCCTCTATGCCGACGTGATGACCAACAGCATCAAAAAGTTTCTGGCCGTCACCGAATACCGCCGCAAACGTCAGATCGAATATAACCGCGAGCACAACATCACGCCGCGCAGCGTCAGCCGCGCAGTCGAGGAAAGCCTCGCCACCTACGAATCAAAGCGCAAGGAAGCCGACGCCGTCTTGCGCGACGCAAAACTGGACGTTGACCTCACCGAAACCATCAGCGAACTGGAAGGCGAAATGTTCAAAGCCGCTGAGGATTTGCAATTTGAAAAGGCCGCGTTGCTCCGCGACCAAATCAAGGAACTCAAACGCATGATTGACGGCAGCAAACCTGAATCCAAACCGGCCAAACCCATCATCTATCGCAAATCGAGAAAAAGCCGCGTGTAGCCTACTGGGCCAGTTTCGGTATCACCCGCTCCGCCAGCACGTCCGCCGCATTTTCGAGGGCCGTCTTGGCGGCGGTCTGCTCGGCCACGTCCACGCCCACGCTGGTTTGACGGTCCACCACCAGAACGTTTCCAGTGGCGACGTCGCGAACCTTGATTTCGATGCGCGACTTGCAGGAAATCAGATTGCCCTTCTGCATGCCGTAGGCGCTGAAAGCATCACCCGAAATTTCAATGGCCGGTTTGTTGGTGGAATTGTTGTCCGCCAGCGTGAAACCGCACTGCTGCAAAATCAGCGACAGTTCCGTCTCCGCTGCGGGATCAATGATGCGCGGCCCGTAATGCCGTTCATTGATCTTCACCAAAACCACCGGCAGTGTCTTGCCGGCGAGCGCCTGCTTGACTTTGGCAATTCGTTCCTCGCGCGTTTCCACCTTGGCCACCAGCGTGTCGCTTTTCTCTGAAACCACACCGGCGATCTTTTTTGCAAGGTCAGACGAAAGGTCAACGATTGTCTTTGTCGGCGGCCCCTGCACCATTTCGCCATAAACCCGGCTGGTTTCGGTGCCGATGACCTTGGCGACGATGATGGTCTGGTCGTCCGCTTTGAACACCCGGCCGGTAACCAGCACCTTGGCGCCGGTCAGTTGGCCGATTTTGGCCGCGCTGTCCGGGCTGACCGTGCCGGACAGGCCGAGTTCCTGTTCGCTCAAAACTTTTTCAAGTTCGGCACGCTCCACCGTGATGATTTGCGGCTCGGCGGACAAATTGGCATTGACCAGCGTGGCCACCTGGGGCCCGAGACCCCGCACGGCTTCGTCCTTCGACTCGAAGTCAAAGACCGCGACGGTGAGAATGTTCTGCGGAACTGCGCGGGCAATCGCACCCGCGGCCAGCAGCAGAGCCAGTATGAATGGAATTCGTGTTTTCATGGCGTGTTTTGGTTTCGTGGTTGAGTGTTCAAATCGGGCAAAAGAAATAGTTCGGGATTCAGCGCCAGTTTGGAAAAGTAAATCAGGTTGAGTTGAGAGCGGGGATTTTCCGCCAAATTTGCAACCAAGTCCGACTGGACAACAACAACTGCACCTTTGCCCTCCGGCGCGAGGTAAAATGAAGGTTTGATTTTGTCCCTTGGCGCCCGTGGCGGTTGAATCCAGATCACCGCCGCACCTTTCCGGGCAATTTTCTGAATGGTCGGTGCCAAGCCTTCGCGCATTTGCGCCTTTGATTGAAACGGGCCGATGACGGCCAGCTTGCCTTGAAAATCGTCCAGAGAGGTTTCTCCCAAGTCAAAAAACTCCACGCCGTTTTGCTTGAGCCGGGGCTTGAGTTCGTTATTCGGATCCAAGACCCCAAAAACGTTTTCGCCCATCAGCATTTTTATTTCCGCCAGCAGGTTTGTCGGGTAAACCAGCACCTCGGTTTTTCCGACGACGTGGTTAGTGCCTTCCAGCCATTGAATCAGGAATTGCGTTTCCGCTTTCACCTCCGGGAAATCCATAGCGGCGGATTCGAGCACGGTTTGTCCCGGCAGAATTTCGATTTGTTTCCAAGGTTTTTCAGACAGCGGAACCGCCGTTGCGGAGCTGGTTTGATAAAGCTGCGTGCGGACGTCGGCGCCTGCGCTTTTGTCGCCGGCATTGTGCCATGTAACGGTGATCTTGCGCGCATCGCCGGCGAAGACGCATTGCGACTCCCGGTCCGGCAGGAGTTGCAACTGGGCGCAGGCCATGCTCGACCCGCAACCGGCAATTACCAGCAACAACCATGGGTTACATGCGCTCATTTCCAATCATTATAACCATTCGCGGCGGCGAATCCTTTGATGAAAACAGGGGTTGGGTTCATTGTTTGCCGGCGGCATCGATCTGATCAGCCTGGGTGCGGGCATCCTTTACCTGATCCGCAGTCATGGTGGTCTGCACTTTATCACGCTCTTCGGCAGCGTTCGGATATTTCTGTTCAGCAGCCAACTGCAACCATTTCCAGGCTTCCATGGGATTGGCCGGGACACCATCTCCTTTTGAATAACATAGACCGAGATTGTATTGCGCTTCGGCCAGGCCCTTCGCGGCAGCCTTGTGATACCATCTGGCGGCTTCTTTGGGATCCGGCGTACCATTCATCCCGGCGGCCCACATTTCACCGATGCGGTTAATGGCTTCAGGAGAGCCCTGCGTTGCGGCTTTATTGAACCAATCGGCAGCTTGGGCAATGTCCTTGGGAACCAATTTGCCCTGGTAATATATCTCGCCGAGATAAAACTCTGCATTTGCAGATGTTATTTCTGTTTTCCAGCCATTAATCAAGTCACTGGGTTGACGATAACCAAATTCAGTTTTGTCCTTGTCATCTGGAAATCCGCGACCTTGAGACCAAAGATGGAACAGACTTTCAATGGCTTCTGTTCCAGAACCGAGGTATTCAACAAATCCGTTTGGATATTTGTCAGGGAAGTTATAATTATGATTTTTACCTGCATAAAATTCCGCCGCTTCGCGATCATTTTGTGGCACGCCATTACCCGTTTCATACATTTGTCCCAAACTAAACATGGCGAGATTTCCGGCATACATGCAATTTTTAACTGCCGACAAAAAAAGATCATGAGCTTTTGTCAAATCTGGCTCCACCCCTTCTCCTTTCTCATACATTAACCCCAACTGGTATCGCGCGTCACTAACTACACTGCTTCGGCTCCCGTCTTGTTGAGCAGCCTTTTGCATCCATTTGAACGCTTCGGTTGGATTCTTGGAAACTCCGTCGCCTGTTTGATATTTTTCAGCCAACTGGAATTGGGCGTTTAAATTTCCGCTTTCGGCCGACTGCTGGAGCATATCAATGTTATTCACCTTGTTAAGCAGATCGCTGTTCGGATAATACTTGGGCAATTCACCTATTTCTGCCTGCGCTTCGACGTTGCCTTGAGCGGCGGCCTTGAGATACCATGGAATGCAGTTGGAGCGCTGGTCGTCACCTAGCTTTCCGTAGTTGTATAGTTCGGCCAACGCGAACATGGCCTTGACGTGGCCCTGATCGGCCGCCTTCCGATACCACTCGGCCGCCTCGGCAAAGTTTGCAACCTGCTGGCCGGACTTGTTGAACTCATGTTCCAGCAAACGACCTAAATCATATTCGGCGGCGACAAGTCCTTGATCTGCCGAACGATGCATCCATTTTTCGGCGAGATCGTAGTCTCGATCGGCCCCCTTGCCATTTCCATAAGCCCACCCTAAAAAATCTTGTGCCAGTGCGAATCCTTGATTTGCCGCCAACCGGCACCAATATACCCCTTGTGTTTGGATATCTGAATCATCGCTTGTGATATCTTGATAACCCAAGTAAGTTTGTGCGGTCACATCGCCATTAGTCGCCGCGATTTGAAGTTTGTCCGGATTCACATCCTGCCATTTTGCCGTGAGAGCCTTCATCGTCATCGGCGGGTTTGCGGGGAAAACGGATGTTGTGTTGTTTGTCGAATTGGCGGCATGGAGACGAATTGCGCCAATTAGTAAGAGCGCCGCAAAATAAACATGGCAGCGCCGTTGATTTAAGATTTGGATAGGTTTCATTTTATAGTATGGTTGTGGTGTAATTCATTAAAGGAAAGCACCTTTGTGAATACGCTGTCCGGAAATGCTTCGGTCAATTTTTGCTCAAAGTGACTGGCCTGATTTGATTCTCCCATTTCGGCAAAGGACAATTGGAGCAAGAACAAAGACTCCGCGTCCAGTTCATCTTCCACCTGGGTTTGAAGCAATTTGACCGCGGCGGCATCGTCGCCTGAAAAAAAGTAATAAACAGCGCGCTCATGTTTCGGCAAATCAGAAATGCGCGCGGCAAGTTCCTCCTTGGAGATACTGTCTGGCAGCCAGCGTTCGCGCGGTGTGGATTTCAACGTGCCCGCGTCAATTTCCAGAATCGCAAAATTTTCCCCCGGTCGCGCGGCCAGCCACAGTTTCCCGCCGCCGCACGCCAGGGTTGAAGAGTTGCCCGTGCTCTGAAGGGAGAATCCGCCTACCCAGCTTTGGCTGCCCGGATGATACAATAGTGGATGCGCAGCTTCCGTCGTGAACACCCACAGAAAATCATCATCCGGGGACACCGACAAAACTCCGGCGGACAAACGGCTTTCCGGAACAAACAAATTGGACTGATTCGTGTCTGTTTTTCTGGCTTCCAGCAGTCGTTGGCGAAGTTCCAGCTTTTGCCGGATTTCCTTGACGAGTTGGGAATCCGGCTTGTGAGGTGGCGCCTGTCCGGGATACGCGAGGCTTCCGGCGACTTGAACCGTTGGAGAAACAGGAATCCATTGGCTTCGTATTTTCCCGGTGTTTGGATCAATGCCATGCAAACCGGAATCACTTGCAATCCAGAGATTTTCCTTCCCATCGCTGGCCAGGGAATTAATGCGGCCCATTTTATCAAGAGACGGTGGATCGACCATTCGGGTCCACGTGTTCGATTTAAAATCACAGAGCAGCAACTGGCTGTTGTAAAGAAGCAGTTTGTCTTTCAATCCTGCAATACGTCTCAAGTCGCCGCCAAACATGAAATTTTGATGCGGTATTCCGGGAAGGAATGGCTTCCATGCATCTGTTCCATTCTCCAAGATTGACAAATCGCTCAATCCGCCAATCGCCACGATTCCGCGTGAAATGTCCGCCAGTGCAAATTGGTTCGTGGAAATAATCCCGGCCGACGATTCGTAACGTCGCAACTCGCCGGTCTTCACATTTAGGGCTGCAATCCCATCGTCGTTCAACACCAGCCAAAGCGTGTTGCCATGAAACATCATTCGGTTGATATCATTTGTGGCCAGCGGCCCCGTCACCGGTTCGAGCTTTTGAGTGTTGGCGCCCAATTCCCACAAGCGGATGTGATCAGTTGAAACGGGCTGAAACTCCTTTTCGATTTGGCCGTTCACGGTCTTGATTTCAAGTGGCTCGGCAACTTCAACTGCCAGCCAGAGCGTATCATCTTGAAAAACCATGGATTTGACGCCTTTAATCTGAACGCCAGAAGGGAAGGGAATTGTTTGAATGTCAGGTTCGACCAGGGGGGGTGAAAACGTCATTGGCCGCACGGAAAAAATATCTCTTGCCTTTGCGGCATCAAGTTCAGTAACACGCGGAAGCCGGACTTTCTGCCCGGTGTTCGTCGGCGGTGGCGGACTGTTTGTTGGTTCGCTATGTTTGCCTTGGTAAGCTGGTTTAAGTTGCGCCAACAGTTTTTGCTCACCGCCGGGTTGACCAATTCCTTTGAAATATCCTTTCAATGCCTCAAGATATGTACTGTTAAACTGATCAGGCGCTTTCAGCAATCGGGAAACAAATTCCGAACCAAATTGATTTTGCCATTCGGTCACTTCGCGCAAGCCGGCGTCGCGCGGCACTCCCCATTGTGTCTGATTGTACTGCGAATAGCCAAACATCTCAAAAGGCCGCCAGGCCGAAAGCACATATTCGGTGGCGATGCTCGGCGAATTGGGTTTGGCAAGAGCGGTTGTAAAACCGAATTGCTCGACATATTTCCCCCAAGCCTTGCTGCGCCGTCGGGCAAAGAAAAACTCGTTCCGGCTGGCGGACTTAAGATAGCCAGTCAAAAGCAAACGCGAAAATTCCTCCTGGGCGGCGGGACTTTCTGCATTGTAACCAGGCAACGCCGTTCCCCACCGCAAACGCAACAATTGTTCGCGGGCAGCGGCATTTCCAGGATTAAAAAAGCACGCTGTTTCGAGCAGTTGTACGGCATCAAACCATTGCCGGCGGCCCTCGGGTGAATCAAACGAGAAATTCATTGGCAGTCCGGTGTAACGTGCCACCAATGAATCAGAAATTCGGCTGCGAATATTTTCCGCAATCGGTTTTGTCAAATCACGACGTAACAATGGCCCGACCGCCAGCGTTAACTTTTTGCCGATTGCTTCGGAAGTTTCATTTGTCACGGTTAAGACCACCACCTGTGGTTCGCCTCTGCCATCCCAAACGTTCAGCGTCACCTCCAGTTTTCGTTCGTCCTGCCAATCCCTCGTTTTCCAATCGAAAATTTTCCGGTCATTGACCCGCGCGTCTCCCCAAACATAATGATCCGCGACTTTTTCCCAAGAGTTTGAATCGGTTTCCGCCAGCCCGCTCAAGACAAGATTGGCCTCGTCCATCGCCGCGCCGGAGCGTTGAAATTGGACGAGATGAAATTTTTGACTGTTTGTTGACGCAGCCGAAAGTGACTGGCGAAAATCATTTTCTAGATTATCAAATCCACCGCCCATTCCGCTTTGCGGCAAAAATAAAAAAGCGACCACATCTTGTTTTTCCAAATTCCGGGAAATCTTCTGCGCATTTTCCAACAAAGAGCGCAACGCTGCAGATACAAGCGGCATATATTCGGATTTCATCCGAAACGGTCCGTCTTCGGTCGTCGAAAGTAAAAGGTTTGTTTCGACAAGCACATCCGCGCGCTGCAAATCCACTACTTCAAGCGAAAGCTTTCGATTGCCATTCCAGTTAGTTGAAACGTCGCCGAAAATTCCCCAGTCCGCCTTAACCCAACGCCCACTGCGGATCGCCTCTGAACGATCAATCAACCCAAAGCCGGCCAGCTTAAATTCATCCGCAACCTTTTCTAATTCCGCGCGTTCCACCCAATCGTAATTTGTGTCCCCCGAAACTTCCGCCTGCAACGCCGCCGTGAAATCGGCCATTGCGACAGTGCTGCGATAAGAATCGTCCTCGCAAATAAAATCCATCAGCGCGACGCGTAGAGTTGGCATTTTCGCGGCAATGCCAGACTGTGCGGGCAGTCGTACCGCCAAAATTACAACCGCCAAAGCTCCGAGAAGTTTTTTCATGAATTTTTTGTTACAGGGTTATCGAATTCAAACGCTTGGCTTCAATTTTCAAGCCGCCTTGCGCAAAATTCCGCGCCGAACTGGACCACACAAATTGGTTCCCCTCTAAAATGATGCCACCTTCCGCGTCCGAAAGAACGGTGATTTTTTGGCCGGCGATTTCGAGTTCCTGGCCGCTGAAAGTCACCAACGACGAACATTGTTTGCCATCGCAGATTTTGACCCAGAGCGGCGTTGACATTGGCACGTTCGGCTGGTCGGAAAGCACCAGTTGCAGACCACGCTCATCCTGCACGATGGCGCGGACACGATTGGGGAAAAGCGTCAACACCTCGCGCAGCATTTTGCCGTTTTGCAACAGCACAAAAGCACCGTTCTTTTCCATCCGACCGTGCCAATGGCCGATGGCAAACGCGACCAATATACACATCGCCATCCCCAATCCCCAGGCCAATCGGGGCAGCCAATGCCGCCGGGCGCGGTCCCACACCGGCGGACGATTAAGCCGATTCACAACCCGGCGGGGAAACATTTCCCAGAATGCCTCCGGTCGCGCCGGCATCTGCGCTTTCTTCAAGGCGGATTCGAGTTCAGAGTTGTTCATGCAAAATTGGTTGCAACCAGCGTTTTAATTTTTGCCGTGCCGCGAAAACCCGCCACGAAATCGTCGCTTCCGTGCAATTTAAAAGCTTCGCAGCTTCGGCATGGCTGCGATTTTCATAAACCGTCAAAACAATTGCGGCGCGTTGTTTTGCCGGTAGCTTGTTCAAGGCATTTTGTACGCGGCGCGATAGTTCATCGGGGAATTGGTCGCGTGAATCGTTTTCAGAAATTGCATTTTCCGCCCATTTCGCATGAACGTCGCCACGGCGGTTTTCCCGCGCGCGCCAGTTCAAACTCAAATTCATGGTGATTTTGCAGAGCCATGTGGAAAACTTGGCTTCGCCGCGAAACGAATCGAGCTGCCGGAAGGCGCGCAGAAAAGTTTCCTGTGTCAAATCCTCCGCGTCGGCGAGCGAGCCGGTCATCCGAAATGCCACTGCATGCACCATTTTTTGATGTTGTTTGACAAGCGCAGCATAAGCCTCCGTGTCGCCGGCGAGGCTGTTCTGAATGTGGTTGAGTTCGTCCGACCCGGCCATGCGCGCCATTTTAACCATTCAGACAAATCGAGGCAGCAATTCCTTTGAAAAATTTGGAAAGCATGAGAGATTGCAACAACCGTTTATGTTCGGAACCAACGATCCAAATCAGATGGTGGCCGGGCTGGGCGTGGCATTTTTGCTCCTTGCCGGATTATGGCGGTTTGTCGGCTGGGTTCGTGAGGCCCCTCAAAAACCGGATCCTTGGGACGCCGAGTTCGAACGAAGGTTGGAGGCCCCGGAAACTCAGGAGGTTTGCTGTCACTGTTCAACTCCACAAGAACCAGGAGCGTGGTTCTGCAAGCACTGTGGAAGTGCGGTGGGCCCCTATAACAATTTGATGCCTTATGTTCACATCTTCTCTGAAGGTGAGGTGTTTAGAAATGGTGTCACCGGCCGATTTCGAAACCGGCCGTTTATTTTGATCGGTTACGTCCTGATTACACTGGGGATCAATCCCATCTTCGCGCCGATTTACTGGTTCTTGCTTTTGTCCAATCTGAAACATCCGC
>Ga0187856_1001750_pt1 | contig 16799 bp, 17 predicted proteins | sample June2016WEW_8_40_FD_132443 | JGI IMG/M metagenome (GOLD analysis project Ga0187856, IMG submission 132443) | Peatland microbial communities from SPRUCE experiment site at the Marcell Experimental Forest, Minnesota, USA - June2016WEW_8_40 | ecosystem: Environmental > Terrestrial > Soil > Wetlands...
GCGTTTTCCGGTAACGTTGAATAGGTCACCGCCATTGGCTCTGCCTTGACGTGTCCATTGATCCGAATGTGCCACATACATCGCGAAGTTCACCTATAGTCGACCCAAACGGAAAACGCTCTAGATGCTGGAAACTGCGGCGACAAAAGACGCGCTGCGCCGCGCGTTTCCGAAATCGGTCGCATATGCGGCCCATTTCCAGGCATTGTTCCAGAACGAAGTCGAGCTTCGTTTATTGCCATGGCTGTGCCGGCACAACGAAGTTGCGATCGACGTCGGCGCGTTTACCGGGACCTACACCGTGGGCTTGAGCGTTTACGCCAAGAGCGTCATCGCGGTCGAGCCGCAACCTTGGCAGGCGGCGGCGCTGCGCTGGTCGATGCCGGGTAATGTCGAAGTCGTCGAAGCGGCGCTGTCGAGCACGACGGGTAAGGCGCAGATGAGACTGTCGTCGCCGCGCGGTGGCAGCATGTCTCGTCTCGTCGATGATTGCTCTCCGGCGACAAATGAGCGCGACATCTCGGTGCGTCTGCTGCGGCTGGACGATTTGGCTGCGCGGCATGTCGGGTTTGTGAAAATCGACGCCGAAGGTCACGAACTCGAGGTCTTGCGTGGGGCGTCGGAAACACTGCGGGTCGACCAACCGAATATTCTGATTGAAGCCGAGGACCGTTATGGCGCCGGCGCGGTTCAAGGCGTGGTCGGCTTCCTTGGGAATTGCGGTTACGACGCGTTTTTCGTGCGTAGGGGCAGCATTCGTCCGATTGAAGAGTTCGACGCGGAACGCGACCAGGATCCGAAGCTGCTGGTCGGCGGACAGCGCCGCGCATACGCCGATTACATCAATAATTTCATTTTCACGCACCGGGACCGCCGGGCCGATTGGCCCGCCGCGGTGCCGCCGCCATGGCGGGCCGCCGGTGCGACCATGGCCGCGCTCTGCATGAGGAGGGGGTAGTTTGGCTGATGCTCGCGGGTACGTTTGCGCGCTCGCCGGCCGCCGGGATTATTACCAGCTCCCTGTCGCGCTCGCCGAAGGCGGCATTCTTGATGCGTTGGTGACCGACGCCTATTATGGTCAAATACCCGGCTCCATCGCGCGGCTGCTGCCGCAACCGATCGTCGAGAAATTGGGCTTCCGCTCCGACGCTCGGATACCCGGCGACCGAGTCGAATGCGTTTGGAGTGTGGCCTTCGAAAGCAAGCTGCGCCGTCGTCTCGGTTGCGCCGATTGGAAGACGTTCGCGCGCCTGGACGGCAAGCTGTCGCTGCACGCGGCGCGGCAGGCTCGCCGGAGGCGCAGCAACCTGTTGCTTTATCATCCCTACGCCTGGGAGGCGTTCACGGCGCGTTACGACCATGCGCCGAAGAAGGTCATGTTTCAGTTTCATCCGCATCCGGCATTGGAACGGCGTATTCTGAGCGAGGACCGCGAGAAGACCCTCGTTCACTATTCCTATGAAGAGGAAGCCGGCCACGACGTCAGCGTCAAGGTCAAACAGCGCACGTGGGACTGCTGGCGGCACGCCGATCTGATCCTCTGCGCCAGTGCATTTACCAAAATCTCGCTGCTGGAAGCGGGTGCGGACGCCGCGCGGTGCGTGGTCGTCCCTTACGGCATCGATCTGCCGAGTTGCAGCGAAGGTCTGAGCGCGCCGAAGGCGTTTCAGGCGCTGTATGTCGGCTCCGGAACGCAGCGAAAAGGGCTTCACCATCTGCTGCTCGCGTGGCGGCGGGCTACGCTTCCGCCCGAAAGTCGGCTGACTGTCGTTTGCCGGTTCATCGATCCCGGCCTGGAAGAGCTGCTCCACGGCACCTCCGGCGTGGAGCTGCTGCGGGGGGTCAGCGGCGGTGCATTGCAGCAGCTATTCCGGCGGAGTTCGTTACTGGCCATGCCTTCCCTGGTCGAAGGTTTCGGTCAAGTCTATCTCGAAGCGCTGGCGCAAGGGTGCCCGGTGCTGGGCAGCCCCAATACATGTCTTCCGGATATCGGACCTTCACCGGCGATTTTTCTCAATCCCGTCGGCGCAATCGATGAGCTTTCGGTGCGCCTCGAAAAGCTTGCCCTTGGTCTTCCAGGACGAAATGACATTCGCATCGAGGCCCGCGCCTGCGCGGAACGGTGGCCATGGGCGCAATTTCGAACCGGCGTGCGCGCGGCCGTGGGCGCAGCATGAGCGACGTTCTTGCAGACGCGCAGCACTATTGATGCTGACTGAGGTCCTCAGTTCTGCCTTCCCGAGACGAGACGCCGTTCCCACGGTTAACGGGAAACGAAGCGGTTCCGATCGCGATGCGACACGACGCCGACTGGCGATCATCGTCTCGCACCCGATCCAATATTACGTCCCGCTTTACCAAAGGCTGGCGCAGCGGCCTGATCTTGACGTCAAGGTGTTTTTTACCTGGCATGCCGCGACGGCGGCGGTGCACGACCACGGATTTCGAACGCCGGTGGCTTGGGATATTCCGCTGACCGAAGGCTATGCGTTCGAGCTGGTGCCCAACCAGGCATCCGATCCCGGTACCCACCACTTTTTCGGGCTGAGAAATCCGACCCTCGTCGCGCGCGTGACGGCCTGGCAGCCGGATGTTATCCATTTGACCGGGTGGGCATGGCTGTCTCACCTCCTGGCCTTGCGCGCGTTCCGGGGGGCTGGAATTCCCGTCCTGTTCCGCGGCGATTCCCATCTGCTCGGCGCGGCCAGGCATGGACCGCGCTGGTGGCTCAAGCGGCAAGTGCTGCGTCGGGTGTTTTCGTGGCCGGCCGGCTTTCTCGTCGTCGGCGCCGCGAACCGGGCCTATTATGAGGCCTTTGGGGTCGATTCGGACCGTTTGTTTGCTTGCCCGCATTCCATCGACGTGGCCCGCTTCGCCGAGCCGGCGCAGGAACATGAGGCGGAGGCCGCCCGATGGCGAAGCCAACTCGGAATTGCGCCGGATCAGTGCGTGCTGCTGTTTGCCGGAAAGTTCGAACGCAAGAAGCAACCGCTGGAGCTGATGCGCGCGGCGCAAAAGCTTTCGCATCCCGGTGTTGTCCTCGTGCTGGTCGGAGGTGGTGAGCTCGAGGACGAAGTCCGTGCGCTTGCCGCGGCGGACCGGAAGTGCTTTCGCGTGCTTCCGTTTCAGAACCAGAGTCGAATGCCGACCGTCTATCGCATGGGTGATCTCTTCGTACTGCCGTCGGCCTACGGCGAAACCTGGGGTCTGGCGGTGATCGAGGCTCTGGCGTGCGGGCGGCCGGCGCTGGTCAGCGACCGTGTGGGTTGCGCCGGCGATGTTGTTGACGCATCCTGTGGGCGGATATTCGCCGTGACGGAGCCTGGAGGGCTCGTGCGAGCGCTCAATGACATGGTCAGCGATCGGAACGGCCTTCGACAGATGCGCCGCGCAGCGCTGATGCGGGCCTGGTCCTTCGATATCGCGCAGACCGAGGCGGCGGTCGTCGGGGCCCTCGCGCGGTTAGGTGCCTCATGAGCGTCCCGGCACCTCCAATACGCCAGTTCAATTCCCGCCGCGGAAAGCAGGCCCTGATGGCTGTGATCGTTGTGGCGATCGCAGCGGGACTATTGAAAACCGACTCCGTCAACGAATTTACCGCGTACGTGATTATCACTCTGGCTGCACTGGCGCCGTCCGCATTATGGCTGCGGATGGGCGCTCCCGGCATTCCGGTGCTGCCGACTGCAGGCGCCATGTACTACCTTTATTACGCGTTGCCGATTTTGACCGGTAATCTTGGCAATCAAACCGACGGTTACTACTCACCCGAAGAGATTTTGGCGGCCGCTTTCACGGTCACTTTGTTCGTCGTGACGGCCACCTTGTGCTGGTGGCTGGTCATGCGGCGGACCTCGGGTCGCCACGCCGCCGCGGCCGTCGCGATGAGCCGCGCTCAGATGAATCGCCTCATCTATCCCGGACTTGTTTTGGGCCTGGCCTACTACTTCGCCGTGGCTTCGGGGAACATGAGCGCCGCCGGGTTATTTTCAAATGTGTTGCGCTCGATCGCGGTATCGGCGCTTCTGGTCTTTTGTTACACGCTCGGATACGGCCGCGCCCATGGAATCCTTACGGGAAGGCGATGGTTGGTATTGGTCGGCGGTCTGTGCGCTATCATTATCCTGGCTTCGAGCACCTTGTTTCTCATCGACGGCCTGACATTCGCGGGCGTTGCCGGGGCGGGCTACACTTTTACCAGCAAACGTATTCCCTGGCGTACGGTGGTGCCCGCCTTCGCGCTTGTGTTGGTCCTGCATGCCGGCAAGGGAGAGATGCGGGAAAAATATTGGGGGTCCGACAGTCCTGCTATGTCGATCACCGCGGTCCCCCAACGATTGGCGGAATGGCTATCGACTGGGGTTGCCAACCTGACGTCCGGCGAAACGAAGGGGCAATCGATCGTCGAGCGCGCTTCGCTTTTTTGGCTGCTGTTGCGGGTCCAGCGCCTGACCCCGGATTACGTTCCGTACCTGGGCGGCGAGACCTACGCGCTGCTGCCTCAGATGATCCTGCCTCGCTTCATCAGTGAGAACAAGATTGCCAGCCAATCGGCAATAACTCTGCTGAATGTCCGCTATGGTTTTCAGAGCGTCGAGGCTGCGCAGAGCACCGCAATCGGTTGGGGCCTCATCGCCGAAGCGTTCGCCAATTTTGGCAATTTCGGCGTCATCGGCGTGGCGATGTATTTCGGGTTATTGGCCGGATTCCTGATGCGCGGCAGCATCGGCCAACAGGCCGTTTCGCTGCCGTCGTTGCTTGCAGTGGCAGCTCTCAACAGCATGATCAATCTTGAGTGGGATTTTTCCTACTTCACGCTCAACACCGGCCAGGCGGTCGTCTCTCTCACGATTTTGTACGTCTTGTCGTTTGCCGGGCTGGCAAAGAAGAATTCCGGGCCGCAAATGGCGGAGCGCACTCCGTCCATGACGCCCCCGATGCCGTCGCCACGGATGCATTATCCCGCCAACAAGCGGCGGTTCGGGGCTCCGTCTTGACTCTTTGCCGCGGCAATCGGCGTTGTCGCGCGGAATTCGGAATGGCGGGCGGCGCATTCCAACGCCGCCGCAACATCGGTGTGCGGTAGCTCCGCCGATGCGCGTCTTGCATGTGATCCCATCGTATTTGCCGGCCGTTCGCTACGGCGGTCCGATTTTTGCCGTGCACGCGCTGTGCCGCGCCTTGGCGGCGCGCGGCCATCACGTCGAGGTCTTCACCACCAATGTCGACGGACCGGGCGTCAGCGCTGTCCCGCTCGCCACCCCGGTGCCGTTGGATGGTGTCCGCATCCGTTATTTTGCCGCCGAACGATGGCGGCGGCTGTATTGGGCCCCGCGCCTGGCGCGGACATTGAAGCGTGAGGTGAGCCGCTTCGATATCGTCCACACCCACTCGGCGTTCCTGTGGCCGACCTGGGCGGCCGCGCGCCTCGCGCGAAATGCGCATGTCCCCTATCTGATGTCGCCGAGAGGGATGTTGGTGAGGGACTTGATCGGCCGGCGAAGCCCTTTGGCCAAACGTGTCTGGATCGAGCTGTTTGAAAAAAACAACCTCAAAATGGCATCGGTCATTCATGCGACATCCGACCTGGAAGCGACCGAGCTCCGGCGCTTCGGATGGCCGCTGCCCCCCATCGCCATAATTCCCAATGGTGTCGATGAGTTTGGTCGTGCGGCCGTTGGCGAGATTTCCGCCGACGTGAAGGAGATCGCCGAGATGCGCCCGTATGCGCTGTTCCTGGGGAGGATCAGCTGGAAGAAAGGCTTGGACCGTCTGCTGCGGGCATTCGCACGGACAAGCGTCGGCCATTTGGCGATCGTCGGACCGAACGACGAAGCGCTCCTGCCGCATCTTGCACAGCTCGCTCGCGACCTGCAGATTTCCCGGCGCGTTCGCTTTCTGCCGCGGAGCGTTACCGGGGCCGACAAGGACTGCCTTTACGCCTCGGCACAGCTGTTCGTGTTGCCGTCCTATTCCGAAAACTTCGGCAACACCGTGCTTGAGGCCATGCAGCACGCCTGCCCGGTCGTCGTGACCCCGGAAGTGGGGGCGGCGGAAATCGTGCGCCAGGCCGGCGGCGGCTTGATCGTCGACGGCGATCCGGCGCCTCTTGGCGCGGCGATTGCCAGCCTGATGACGGAGACCGCGTCGGCGCGCGCCATGGGCGAAGCCGGCCGCCAACACATCGCCGCGCATTATGACTGGCGCACGATCGCCACCCGAATGGAAGCATTATATGCGGGTGTGATCGAACGCTTCGGCAAAGCCGAGGCATCGACGCCGCGGCGTCCTTCATCGATGCGCGGCGCCGGCGAGAGAACTCCGCTCTGAGGTGCCGCTTATGCTCGCCCACATCACGCCGGTCATTTTGACCTACAACGAGCTGCCGAATATCGCCCGTACGCTTTCGCACCTCGGCTGGGCGAAGGACGTGGTCGTGGTGGACAGCGGGAGCACGGACGGAACTCTTGACGAGCTGGCGCGGTGGGCCAACGTCCGCGTCTTTTCCCGTCCATTCGATACGCATGCCGACCAATGGCGGTATGCAGTGACCGAAACGGGAATTATGACCTCCTGGATTTTGCGGCTTGATGCTGATTATCAGCTCACCGACGAATTGATCGAGGAGTTCCGCGGATTGGAAGCTGAAAACGGCGCCAATGCCTATTCCATCGCCTTCGACTACGCAGTATTTGGGCGCAGGTTGCGCGCTTCCCTCTACCCGCGCAATACGATTCTTTTGCGACGAGGCCACTTCAAGATACGCGACAACGGTCACACGGAATCGTGGGTGGTCGACGGGCCGGTGCAATTCCTGCGCGGCCGTGTGGTCCACGACGACCGGAAGAGCACGCAGTCATGGCTGGATGCCCAAAACCGCTATATGACCCGCGAACTTGCCGAGATCGCCGATGGCGGCAGGCGCAGACTCCGTGATCGACTGCGCCTTATTCCGCCGCTCATGCCCATTGCGATTTTTCTCTACTGCCTGTTCGGGAAGGGGCTCATTCTCGACGGCCGTGCCGGTCTTTCTTACGCGCTGCAACGCCTCGTCGCGGAGGCTGTGCTATCTCTCATGGTGCTGGAAAGAATTCTCCGCAGCAAAGCCGACATAGGGCTTACGCGAGCGGGCACGGGCAAGGCAGCGGGCTGATCGCTGTTGCGCAGCTACGCGCTCGACTCAAACATTTCCGCGGTAACTCGCCGCATGGCAGTGATCTCGCCATCACGCGCTTCGCCGCACCATGAACGTCCGAAGGAGGCGACTTGAAGCAGCGTCGGACTCCCGCCCGGCTTGCCCAATTTTTCTCGGCCTTCATCCGCGCCCATACTGCATGGTCCATTGTCGCGAAGGCGGCAAACGTGTCCGGAGCCGTGGCATCGAGCCCAAAGACGGCAGGCGGCGTGCCGCTCTGCGTCGCGATGTCGCCGGCGTTGCGCGCCGCCGCGGCAGGATCGCGGGCGGCGAGCAGGACGCGCCAGCCGGCCGCGTTCTCACCGAACGCTCTACGACGCCGGCATCATTCGCACCAGCGCGCTCCATCGCCAATTCATAGACTGCGACCTTCCTCTCCATTTTCTTCGAGTACGCTCAAAACCCATTGGCGGTCGGATTGTTTTTTACTGCCAATAACCGCCAACATACTCAATAAAACAAAGCAAGGGAGCCATACTCTCAATTCCCCTGCAATACCGAATATTAACGTGATACAGGCCGCCACGATTGCTGCTCCGAATAGCCCTTTCTGTTCAGCGCTCCAAGGCCGTGGCAGTCGCCACAACACGATGGCGAACGGCAGTGCTGTCGCCAGGAACATTGGCGTTGCCCCGAAAGGGAGCAGCAACCAACGCCAATTTTGAACCGTTAGCTGGATGCCGATCAGTTGTCTCGGATGAAACTCCTGGCTTAGACCGTACCGAAGCCCACCGATGATCCCGATGGCCAACCCAATATAGATCACGCCCGGCAGGAATTTGCGCCACAATTGCCAACGAAACCCATAACGCATGCCGATGATACAAACCCATATGCCTCCGGCAAATGCTGCAGACTCACGGTTCATCGATGCGACAACGACCGCAATACCGAGAGCGACCGATCGTTCAGCAAGAGCAAGGCCGACAAACAAGGCGACAAACAGTACGTCAAAGAAGTCGCTTGAATGCTCCCACTGATGTGACATTGGCGTCCAAATATATACGTAAGTGACGAGACCAACGACAAACAGAGCTCTGAGTCGACTTGACGTGGCCCATAAAGCGACGCCGTAGAGCACAGTATAGGCCAACGCCGCTTCCAAAAAGCGGAGAACATGCCAAATCGTGGTGTCGGGCACGCTGCTTGGAGCAGCTTTTCGAGCAACCCACAAAAGCGCCGGCGACAGGATGCGATTCTGAAATTCAGGCAGGCGTGCGTGCCCTTGCAATATTTCCAAATCAGTGCTGAATGTATCTTGAAACGTATCTTGCCGTAGCCGGAAGGAGAGTTGAGCAGACAATAAAGCGCAAGATAGAACGACAGCCAGAGCTAGTACATCTTTCCGAAGCCACATGGCCTTTCCCCCTGTTCGCTTGACACCCGCTTAAGCTTATCCCCTGACATCTCGAACTTCGTGGACTCATTCATTTGCGCAATTGTCGCATTAGAAGCATTCGATGTAATCGGATATGACGTGCCGCAGACGGCGGGCAGCGCACCCTTCAGAGGCGTAACCGCTTGAAGATCGGCTCCGGGATCGCACAGATGATCGCCATCACCAGGCGCCAGACCGGCCGCACATAGATGACGTCGTGATGGCTGACCTCGGCGGCGCGGTAGATCGCGCGGCCAACTTCGGCCGGCTCGGCGGTGAGGAGATTTGGCAGTTTCAAGCCCTTGGTCATGCGGGTGCGGACAAAGCCGGGTTTTACGGTGACGACGCGGACCTTTACGCCGGCGAGACGGTTGCGCAGGCCGGAGAGATAGGCGGAAAACCCCGCTTTGGCGGACCCGTAGAAATAGTTCGAGGCGCGGCCGCGATCACCGGCGACCGACGACACGCCGACGAGGGTCCCCGAGCCGCGCGCCGCAAAATGCCGGGCGAACAGATCGAGGAGAAGCGCCGGCCCTTCGAAATTGGTGCGCAGGATCGCGGCGGCATGATCGGGCTCCGCCTCGGCGCGCGCTTGATCGCCGAGAAGCCCGGCCACGCAGACGATCGTGTCGGGCAGCACCGGAAGCGCCGCGGCGAAGGCGGCGAATGTACCGGGGGCGGTGACATCGAGCGCAAAGACGGCAGCCGGCGCCCCGCTGCGCGTCGCAATGTCGCCGGCGTTGCGCGCCGCCGCCGCAGGATCGCGGGCGACAACCAGGACGCGCCAGCCGGCCGCGGCATAGGCGCGCGCGACCGCCAGCCCGATGTCGGAGGTGGCGCCGATGAGCAGCATCGTCTTCGGCTTGTCGGTCAAATGCGAAGCCTCCGCGACAGCTGCGACTCGATCCTGCCGGCCGCGCCGATGGCGCGGCGCAGCTCCCGGAATTGCGGCAGCGCGTGCGCATAGCCTTGAGCGAAGGTCGCGGGCGCCTGCCGGGCGTCCTTGGCGAGATAGAGCCGGCCGCCGGCCGCGACGACGATCGCGTCGATGTCGTCGAGGAGGGCGAGCGCTCCTTTGCTCACCGGGAAATCGAGCGCCAAGGTATAGCCTTCCAGCGGGAACGACATCAGCCCGTCGCCCGGCCCAAGCAGTTTCAGCACGGCGAGAAACGACGGCGCGCCGAGGCGGGAAACGCAATCGAGAATCTCGCCCAAAGCGGCGCGGCTCGCCGGCTTGGGAATCGCGCTTTGGTGCTGCACGAAGCCGCGTGCCCCATAAATCCTGTTCCAGCCGGCCATGGCGTCGAGCGGAAAAAAATAGGGCTCGCAAGCCACGAGGACGTCCCGTCCCGCTTTGGCCGCCCCGCGGCGAAAATAGAGGTCGTTGAAGGCGGCGACCGAATACCGGTTCAAAATGAACGAAGGCATGTCGACGGGCACCGTCAGACGGCGCCTGCGGGGGTTTGGAAAGGCCGGCGTACCGCGCGGCAGCGCCGCGGCGCCGGCATGCTCGGCGCAAAAAACGAGCGCGCGGCCGAGACCGGCGCCGCGCGCAAGAGAGTCGATCCAGGCGACGCTATAGGCTGCGTCGGCCGCGGCTTCGAGCGCCGCCATGGCGGCGTCGAGATTGTCGGCTGCGATCGTGCGCTGGCGCATGAACGCAGTCTCGATACGGCGCAGCCGAAAGGTCGCGGACAAAATCGTGCCGGTGAGGCCCATTCCGCCAACCGTCGCCCTGAACACTTCGCCGTTGTCGCGCGCCGAACAGGTGAGACGACTGCCGTCCGGCAAGGCGAGATCGAATGCCTCCACATAGCGGCCGAAGCCGCCGTCGACATGATGGTTCTTGCCGTGGACGTCGGCGGCGACCATGCCGCCGACGCTGACGAATTTCGTCCCGGGCACGACCGGCGGAAACAAGCCGCGCGGCACCGCAAAAGCGAGAATATCGGCCAGCAGAACGCCGGCCTCGACCGCGAGCCGGCCGGTCGCCGGATCGAACGAGATTATGCGGTCGAGCCGGCGGGTGAGCAAGGTGCTGCCGACCCCAATGGCGGCATCGCCATAGGCACGCCCATTGCCGCGCGCGACGAAGCCCGCCGCCTCGCGCTGAAGCCTGCCGACCTCGTCGAAATCATCGGGCTCGAGCACCGCGCTCTCATGGCGCGGATAACGGCCCCATCCGGTCAATTGCATCGGGCGAGCCGGCCGGAGGGTGAATGCGTGTCGGCAAGATGTTTCGCCGCATCGTCGAGCGCGCAGCGTGGCGCGGGCGTAGTCATATCGCCGCCAGTACCAGCGCCGCGACGAAGCCGGCAGTCAGCAGGCTCACGCGGTCCTTCAGCGCGAAGACGATCGGATCGTCATGCATTTTCCGGCGGTGGGCCAAGAGCAGAGCGCGCGAGAACCAGAACAGCACGATCGGACAAACCAACCACAACAGGTCGGGATGCCGATAAAGCGGAACGACGGCATCGGAACTGATGTAGAGCGCCAGAACCACGACCGAGTTGTAGCCTGAGGCGGCGGAGAGCGCCGCGATGATGTCGAGATCGCCGATCTGGTAATTGCGGTTGGCGGGATTCGGGAGTTGTCTGTCGGCCAGCGTGGCGAGCTCGACGTAGCGTTTGATCAACGCCAGAGCGACGAACATGAACATCGAAAAAGCCAGCAGCCAATGCGAAATCACGACGCCGACGGCGAAGCCGCCGCCGATCACGCGAATCATATAGAGGCCCGCCAGGGTAAAGGCATCGACAAGCATCCGCCGCTTGAGCACGAAGGAATAGAGTGTCGTCAGCGCCAGATAGGTCAGGAGGATCAGAACGAAGGGCAGCGTTGTCAGCGCCGCCATCGCGAAAGCCGTGAGCCACAACAGCGGTACGGCGAGAAGTCCGGCCGCGAGCGGGATGGCGCCGCTGGCGAAGGCGCGGATGCGCTTGGTCGGATGCGCGCGATCGGCCCTCAGATCGACGAGATCGTTGAGGATATAGGCGCCGGAGGAGCACAGCGAAAAGGCGAAGAAGGCAAGCACCGCATTGCCGAGCGCGCCGAGAGTAAACTGATGCGCCAAGAGGAGCGGAACGAAGACGAGTGTATTCTTGACCCATTGGTGAAGGCGCAGGAGTTTGATCCACGCCGCCGGCGTCACACCCGGCGTCACGAGATGCTCGACATGATCGCACAGCGCGCGCAGTCGCTGCGCACCGTGGCCGAAGCGCGCACCGTGATCGACCGGCGCGCTTGCCGCCAGACCGCGAGATCGGCGACATCGTTGCCGATGTAGTCGAACTGCCGCGCGCCGAAGGTGTCGACCAGGAGGGCAGCCTTGGCGGCTCCTTTCAGATTGATCGTCGCGCTCGAGGCAAACCAGCCGTCGAACAGGCCGAGATGGCGGGCAACTTCGGCGACGAGCCTTTCGCCGCTCGCCGAAGCGAGATAGACGCGGCGGCCCTCGGCGCGCGCCGCCTCGATCGTGGCGACGACGGTTTCGTCGTAGGGTAGGCCTGCGATATCGAGACCCGCGGGTTCGTCCAGGCGATGCTTGAATGTCGCCCTTCCCGCGAGCAAAGCCGGTAAAAGCTCGAAAATCGCCGCCGGTCGCCGGCCGAGTTCAGCAAACAGAGATTCGATGAGGAGGTCGGAACGCACGAGCGTCCCATCCAGGTCGACGACGAGCGGAACAAGCCCTAAGTCGCCGGCTGTCGGCTGCACCAGATCAAGCATCAACAACCCTCCAGGCGCGAAAGGCAGCAGGAGCGCTGAACTCCCGCCACAGGGCGAAGCAAGTATAAGATTAAATGCCAACGAACTGAAGCGTGTCGCATCACTACTGGTAGCCGATGAGTTGAGTTCTGCCGTTGGAAATGGGGGTTCAGGCGGGTGCAAGAAGAATCTGGGTTGCGGGCCAAAACGGCATGGTTGGGTCTGCGATCACCCGTTGCCTCACGAAAACGTAGCGACGAGGTGCTCAAGGTCGACTTATGATTGTGTGTACCTTGCCCTAGCTGCGGAAAGCAAATGCAAGTTTGTTACAGCAGACGAAGGCTTTCTGCGGAAGCTTTGTCAGGGCCAGCTGCCCTTACGCTGCACGGAGCACCAGCCCTCAGTGCGAGTGACTGGGTTATCCGACCGGTTATTTATGGCCTAGGCACTGGCGGCAGGAATGACGGCGGCGCTGGCGGCGTCTTTAATTTCTCGGCGCGTCGCGCCGCAGGCCATCGCTCGCTTTCAAAAGCCGTGTCCGGGAGCTGACGCGGCGCACGCACGGGGCGAGCCCGCCGCAGATTGTCAAAGAGCTGTCCGTCTATCTGATTGGATGGCGCGGCTACTTCGGCTTCTGCCAAACCCCGTCGGTGTTGCTCCACCTGGACCAGGCGACGCCTGCGCGCCATCGCCTGGAAGCAATGGAGAAGCGGACGCACCCGTTACGCCGAGCTGCGACGCCGCGGGGGTCGGCCGGGACCTGGCGGCGCAAACCGCCGGCAGCCCACGGCCCCTGGCGGCTCAGCAACAGCCCCGCATTAACCATTGCGTTGCCAAAAGTCTGCCTCACCTCGCTCGGCCTGGCTTCCCTCGCTATCCAGCCTGTCCCTTAATCCACCGAACCGCCGGATACGGACCCGTATGTCCGGTGGTGCGGGAGGGGAGGAGTCGCGAGACTCCCCCGTATCCCGATTCGATGTCACATTCGCCACGAGTTTCGCGCAGAACGCCGCCAACGTGAAAGACAAGCGTAGACGCTTCGATGCGGACGGCAGCTGATAAGATGATGATGTGCCGCAGATTGGATGCACCGTATCGAGAATCGGTCCGCTGCAGAGCAAGCCGCACGCATCGCGCACCTCGGGCGCGGCCAAAATGAAATCTTATCAATATCGCCACGCCGATCCGACCTATGCCAACGCCTATCTGTGGCCGGCGCTCGCCAAGCTCATCCGCTCGCGCGATTGGGGCGATCGTCGCGCCTTCGACCTCGGCTGCGGCAACGGCGCGACCTGTAACATGCTCGCCGATTTCGGCTTTTCCGCCACCGGCGTTGACACGTCCGAAAGCGGGATCGCGTTGGCCCAGGCGGCCTTCCCGCAGGTCCGGGCGCACGTCGGCAGCGCCTACGACGATCTTGCCGCGATCTACGGTAGATTCCCGCTGGTTGTCAGCCTTGAAGTGATCGAGCACTGCCTCGACCCGCGCGCCTTTGCCAAGACATTCTTGAGTCTGATCGAACCCGGCGGCGTCGGCTTCTTGTCCACCCCGTACCATGGTTATTTCAAGAATCTCGCGCTTGCGGCCGCGGGCAGAATGGACGCTCACTTCACGGTGCTGTGGGACGGCGGCCATGTGAAGTTCTTCTCGATCGATACGCTTCGTCAATTGCTGCGCGAGGCTGGGGCGGAGGAGGTAAATTTCCTTCGTGTCGGGCGTGTTCCGATCTTCGCCAAATCGATGATCGCCGTCGTTCAAAATCTACAATGAGGCACGGCCTGTTACGTCGCCAACCTTACTCGCGCTATTCCGACATCGCCGAGCAAGTGGCGCACGCCTGGGCTTGGCGGCAAGGTGCCGCCAAAACATGGAAGCGGATGCAGGTGTAGCCAGCAGCGTTCGTCAATTCTGGTTCGATCTGGCCGGGCGCGCTGACGAGTCCGCTGCGTTATTTGGTACCGTTCATGCCAGTGGTGGCGCTCGCCGGGGGGCTCTTCCTCGTCGTTTAGTCGCCAACTGGCATCAGAGCAGCGTGTCGCATCACTAATTAGCGCGTTGCTGGTAGCCGATGAGTTGCCGTGATAGATTTCTGTGATCGTTGCCATGGTCGAACGGTCAGACCGAAGGCCAGATCACACGGCTCAAGCTGGTGAAACGGCAGATGTACGGTCGCGGCAAAATCGACCTCCTCCAGGCCAGATTGATCGGCACCGAATAACCTCGCCGTGCGCTCTGCTGCACCAAAACTGCGTCAGAGCCAAAATTGCACGCCGAATAAACAACGAACGTGAAGGCGATCCAGCAGACGTTCTTTGGGCGGTGGGTCGATGAGCTGACCGTTGCTGTTTCCGCTTCTTACGGTGTTGGCATGGGCCTTTTCGTTGTGGCATAACACCCACACGATTTTTGTTCTGGCGCGCAAGCGGCCGCTCCCAGCATGAGGAATGTAATTTTATAACTGTTGAAATGTAATTTTATAACTGTTGAATAGCGGGATTTGCGGCTTCGACGATCTGATCGCTCGTTTGAAGCGACGCGCGGCGCGGCACGGCCGCTCGACCGAGGCCGAGCATCGGGAAATCCTTCGCCAGGCCCCTGTCGGCGAAGTTGACGGCCGATCTGCGGAAACTGACAGGACGCCGAAAACAGACCCCGTCGGAAGTTCTCCATCGGGAAGGACGTGAGGAGCGGTGAACACACTCGTCATTGATGCCAGCATCGCCGTCAAATGGGTGATCGAGGAGGACGGTATGCCGGAGGCGCTGGCACCAAAGAGCCAAGTTGATCGCGCCTCGAATTGCTGGTCGCCGGTTACGCGAACATCCTCTGGAAAAAAGTCCAAAGGGACGAGCTATTGAAGGAGGAGGCGCTGCTCGCCGCCCGTCTTCTCCAGGGCGCCGAAATCGAACTGCTGCCCATGCGGTCTTTGTTTGAGACCGCAGCGCGAATGTCAATCGAGATCGACCATCCAGTTTACGATTTCGTGTACCTTGCCCTAGCTGCGGAGAGCAAATGCAAGTTTGTTACAGCGTACGAAGGCTTTCTGCGGAAGCTTTATCAGGGCCAGCTGCCCTTACGTCTGACGGAGCACCAGCCCTCAGTGCGAGTGACTGGTTATCCGACCGGTTATTTATGGCCTAGGCACTGGCGGCAGGAACGACGGCGGCGCTGGCGGCGTCTCTAATTTTTCAAAAAGTTTAGTCAGTTTTTCAAGTTGCGCTTTAAACTTCGCCGTTTCTTTTGCCGCTTCCCGCTGATCAGGTTTTTTGGGCTTGGCGGACGACTCATCAGCGGTTTCCTTATTCTCTGCCGCTTCCCGTGGGCTCGTCTCCATACTATTTGCGTTGCTCTGCGCTACCAGGAAACGCGGAACCTTGGGCTCAGACCGAGGATTGTCGGCCAGTGCTTGGGATGCGCAACGTGAGATGGCTCTCACTGGCAAGGCGGCGCCGACACCGAGTTTCGGGTTACGGCCGGGGCAGCTAGCGGGAACGTAGCCATCAACTGCAGATGTTCCAAGAGATTTTGTTGCTGATTGCGGAACTACGGCCGCTGCCACCACCAGCGCCAGCGTGAGGCGCTCAATTGCCATGCGTTCACAAGCAATCGACGGGAGGAGTGCGCCCAAATGCCTGGGAAAATGGCCAGATAAGCCCCCGACCACCTTCGGGCTGCCCAGGTACTGGTAGTCGTCCCACACCTCGCGTCTGTCTTGCAGGAAGGCCGGAAAAGTTCGAATATTCACCGTAAATCGGCAGTCATCCGGGGAATCCCAGTTCAGGCCAGCCAGAAAAGTGCTAATAGCCGCACGATTCAAAAAAATGATATAGGAAATCCCGGTTAATAACCAGTCGGGTTTCAAAGGGGTGACTTTATTGACATTGTCCGTGAGTCAGCGAGTTGAGCAGATCTTCAGCGAGCGGGTGGCGCGCTGGAGTGAACGCGCAGCAATCAAAATTGGCGAGCGAGAGGTCAGTTATGGAGAGCTTGATTGGAGCTGTCGGCCGATGCCGGGCCGTGGCGCCGCGCTCGAAGATCTCGATGATGATCATGCGTCCGCCGCAGCATGGACAAGGGTGCGAGAGGGTGGGCGTCTTGTTGCCATCATGATCATCGGTATCGGCAGCCTCGCCTTGGGATTTTTGGCTACCGAGCAGTTCGCGGGCGCGTGCGATATTGTCGGCGCCGGCAGCCTTGGCGAACAGGCCGTAGTGGCGGATGCGGTGGAAGCCCTTGGGCAGGACGTGGATGAGGAAGCGGCGGATGAACTCGTCTGTTGCGAGCGTCATCACCTTGTAGCGATCAGGGCCTTCGAGCCGATAGTCCTTGTACTTGAAGCTGACAGCGTTTTTGTCGAACGCGATCAACCGGCTGTTGGCGATGGCGACGCGGTGGGTGTAGCGGGACAGATAAGCTAGAGCATGTTCAGTTTCGGTGGAAACTGATCATGCTCTAGATTCTTTGTTTGGTCGTATTTTCTACGGAAAACCGGTATCCACTTTTCCTGAAAATGCTCTAATA